>JABNAD010000167.1_pt1 | contig 55931 bp, 49 predicted proteins | sample 7240381 | NCBI WGS metagenome assembly JABNAD01 (sample SAMN11332834, study PRJNA596920) | anaerobic digester metagenome | biome: digested sludge; isolation source: digested sewage sludge-derived enrichment culture grown on H2/CO2 | place: Germany: Goettingen
AGTGGGGTTTCATCTGTTTTTTGCTTGTTTCCGAAAAGTTTCGGACGCTAGTGATAATAGTATATATAATCTACTTCGAAAAGTTCTCTGGAATTTTGAAATGTAAGGTTTTATTAATCAACCCCTCTTCGCTATAAAGATATGCTGCACCTATTTGCCTACCTCGCATAAATGCTACTCTCCCCGCAATTCTACCATTTGGATAGAAAATAGTCCAAACATTTTCTGGCAAACCATCCCAGTAAAACCCTTGCATAACAAATTGTCCGCTACTATTATAGAATTGCCACTCCCCCATTTTGTTGCCACTTACATAGAAACCTTTCTGTCTTAAGCCACCATTCTCATATAGAACAGTCCATAGGCCATCAAGCGAATCGTTAACAAAATTGCCATAACTATTTACGGCACCACTAGGGAAATAACTTTTCCATAACCCATTCCGTTTACTATTGGCATAATTCCCCATCTCGGCAACGCCTCCATTGGGATAAAAGGATGAATAGACTCCCGATATTTCACCATTACTATAAGTCATGGTATTCATTATAGTTCCATCTGGATAGTACCCTATCATTGAGCCTATTATTATACCATTATTATAGTATGCCTTACGCTGAACTTGCCCGTTTTTGTAAAAAGTATACAGGGTATCAACAAAGCGCCCCTCCTTTTTCTGCCCCTTATAATTAAGCTCTCCTGTTTCAAAAAAGGATTCCCAAGGTCCATCTTCCAATCCGTTTACATAGCTTAGTTTAAGCCTTACTATCCCTTCACTACTATACACAGTGCTTGAACCGTTAAGGACACCATTCAAATAGTTAGACTCAGAATCAACGATGCCATTCTGATGGTATGTAACTAAAGTTCCATTGAGTAAATCGTTTTGGTAGTAGCCATGTTGGTATAGCCCCCCTGCCTCATACCAAAACTTAAATTCGCCAGAACGTAACCCTTTCTTAAATGTAAACATGGATTTCCTCGCTCCAAAGCGATGGTAGGTAAGCCATATACTATCGGGAGCCCCCTCATAGTAAAAACCTTCCTGCATTACTTTCCCCTCTGGGTAGTAACTAGTGTAAGGTCCATGGTATATGGTATCATTGTTAATTACCTTAATCCATATCGCCTCAGAAATATTTCCAGAAGAGAAATACTTAGAAATAAGAAAATTTGTTTGGCCTTTAGCAACAGCGCATATAACAATAAAACCAATGAGTGCTAATTTTCGCATTATCTCAGCATACTTAACAGAAACTATTCTGTTGGAGGTGTTAGAGTATCGGGTTGGACTGGTTGTGTGCCACTATCCTTAATATCAATAACAATTTGAGCCCCTTCTAGTGCATACTTAGGCCCGTAATCAACTATGGCCGCAAGAGCATACTTCCCAGGAGCAAGTTGGCCTGCGGGAAGCGTTAGCTGCACGTTTCTTGTGGCTTTAGGGAATGTTTCTATCTCAAGTGGAAGGAACTGTTTCTCCTCTGCAGTAATCATATTTGATGCAACAAGAAACACCTTACACTTAGTTATTCTCTCACCAAGGTTATCTAACGACAAATTAAAAAGACGATCGCTTCCACTTGATGCTACATCTTCACTAAAACTAGTAACCTTAACAGAATTTATTGCATTCGATTTTGGTGTTTGCGAAATTGTAACACCAATCCGCCCACTTACCATAACACCTGCACCAAGAGTTCCCTCTGCACTCCAACTGGTTTGCTCACGGGTTGGCTGAATAAATAGCATAGCCCATGCCGCACCATACTCTTCGCCAGGAACCAGCATCCCAATCTGCAATGCCATCTCCTCGCCTGGGTTTAGCTCAAAGAAACTAGGGTTTATATTCATCCAATTGGCACAGCTGCGCTTAGTTGAATTTGGAGGCAAAAATTCCCTTCCACCATCGCCCTTAGGCAGATAATCGGAAAGAGTCACCATAAATGAAGTTTTCTGATTACTATGGTTCCTCACATTTATAGTTTTAACCTGATTTTCACCAGGTTCTGCATTAAACTCAAGGTTTACTGGAGCAACCTCAAAGTCTTGAGAAAAACCATGAACAGGAGCCATCATAAGCAATGCTCCGCAAAATGACAATATGGATGAACGCTTCATAAAATGGGTAATAGTATCTTGGTAAAGATATACAATTAGCAAATCAATAACAATAGTAGCAAAAACTGGGCAAATTAGAGGCAACCATCAATAAAATTGAAGCATTTATTGACAAACCTTACCTTACTTATGGCAAACGTTCAAAAGAGATGAGTTTAAAAGCACTACTCCAAAGTATGGCACTTATTCCCAGCAGTATAATAAATTGCTGATTAAACTAAATGCCTTCAGCATTACAAGAATGAAAAACACATTAAGAAAACTAAAAAAAGAATAATTAGATACAACAATCCTATGTCTAACGTTTGTTTTTAATAATATAACCATTAATAAATTAAAAACAACTTGAGTTCATTCAAGGAAAGGTAGCTAGTGTATAGAAATGCGCAAAGCAAATTAAAAGAAGTATCACTTGTCAAAAAATAAGTGCAAAAATCATTTTTTGTAAGATTAGAAGCGGCATGTAACCAACATTTATTACTTTTAAGTAATTTTTACAATAACTAATTATAACGAAGTGGCTAACATAAGGGCTCTGTTTTTTAAACTCTTTCTATTCCTTCTACTAATGCTAGGAAATGGCATTAGTCCAGCCCAAAACATTGTTACTATCCCCCAAGAAAAACAAGCCGAAATTGAGCGTTTCCTTGAACTTGCACAACGGTATAAGCAGGCGGGTAATTTGCAACAAACTATTTTTTACCTTAATAAGGTTGCCTTTATCTATTGGGAACATGGTGCCTTACGCGAGGCTGTTAACTATTTCTTAGAGTCTGTTCCTCTTAACGAGAAAGTACAGAACCTCAACGATATTAAGGCCATATATAGTAACATAGGTCTCATTTACACAGATCTTGATAGGCTAGACCTAGCCTTAGAGTATTTCAACAAAAGCTTAGAGGTTAGGCGAAAACTCAACAATAAAGCAGATATTGCCGCTGGATTAATTGATGTTGCTTACCTATTGACGGTACAGAATCAATTTGAAAAAGCCATTCCACTCCTTGAAGAAGCATACCAGCTATCGCAAAAGGTAGGTAATCCTCGCCTAACATTAAACTGCCTTAGACTCCTTGCAAACTGCTACGAACGAATTGGCAACACTAAAAAAGCCTCGGAGTACAATAACCTTTTTGCCAGTGTAGAACAGCACTTAGCCACTCAACAAGTAAAGGTTGAATACGAGGAAATTGTTGGTAAAACTCAGGTTCAGGCAGAAAAAGAGCGCATGGAGCGCATGGCAAAACAGCTAGAGCTAGAGTACCAAAAGCTAATGTCAAAAGCAAAGGAGGACTCGTTAGGGTTTGTAGTAAAGGCAAAGCAGGACAGCCTATTTCAAGCAGAACAGGTAGCTCGACAACAACAAATTGAGATTGACCTTATTAATAAGGATAGAGAATTAAAAGAAGTTCAGATTAGCGAGCAGAAAACTCGTGAGCGAACCCAGCAAATGATTATTTACTCCATTTCCATATTCCTATTGCTACTAACCCTGCTCGCAATTGTTGTTTACAAAAACTACAAGGACAAAAAGAGGGCTAACGTAAAGTTAAGCGAGCAGAACTATGAAATTCAACGACAAAAAGACCAAATACAACGGCAGAATGAGAATATCACAAAAAGTATAAACTACGCACAGGGAATTCAGAAAGCGTTGCTCCCTGCGCAGAATTACTTGCAAGAATTCCTTCCCGACAGTTTTATATTCTTTAAGCCAAGAGATGTAGTAAGTGGAGACTACTATTGGTTTAGACCAATTATTCTAAATGGTTCCGACATATACAATCCCGCCGAGGATAAGTTTGCCATTTCTGCAATTGATTGTACTGGTCACGGAGTACCCGGAGCCTTCCTCTCGATGATTGGTTATAACTTGCTCGATGAAATAGTAGAAAAAGGAATTCACAACCCCGCTGATGTACTTTTAGAGCTTAATAAAGGTATTAGGCGAACGTTGCGACAGGATGAAACCGATAATCGCGACGGTATGGATATGGCCCTATGCATAATAAACAAAGCAGAGAACACGGTTGAATTCGCTGGAGCAAAGAACCCCGTTGTGTATGTAACAAATGGAGAGGCTAATAGAATTAGAGGAGACAAGGACTCTATTGGGGGTGGAACAGAGAACTTACAGAATGTAAAATTCACCACACACAAAATAAAAGTAGAATCGCCTACATGGTTTTACATCTTCTCCGACGGTTTTATAGATCAGTTTGGTGGAGCAGAAGGTAGAAAGTATATGATAAAGAATTTTTCCGAACTACTTGTAAATCTTCACTCTCTGCCATCTGCGGAACAACGGGAGAAGCTCAAGATGGAGATGAAAAACTGGATGGGAGACACTTACCCTCAGGTAGATGATGTCTTAGTAATTGGATTTAAGGTTGAACCATAAATTCATTTCCCTAACAGGGAAAACAACGCTCTTAATCAAAAAAAGGCAACTTTTTTAATAAAAAAGAGCTATTAGTATATAGGAAACAAAGGTTTTAATATATTTTTACTTAACAAATTAGGTTTTGTAATAAACAACCCTAAATAATGATGAAAATGAAGAAAATGATTATTGGAGTAGCAATGCTACTTTTTGCAAACGTGGGGTTTGGGCAGATTTCGGATAATGCAGTTATCCCAGTATCTGTAACCCTAAACTCAATCTTGAGACTTACCGTAGTTTCTGGCGGTAACATTCAATTTGTAGTTAATACTATTGATGACTATACCACTGGTATAGCTAACTCACCAAGGTATACAACTAGATTTAATGTTGCTTCATCAAGAAACTTCAATGTTCTTCTATACTCAGAGAGTGCTGCTTTCTATGGAATGAACTATGAATCAGCAGGTGGTACAGGAAACCAGATGCCACTTAACAACGTTGGTTATATTATTGACAATGTGGGTGGAGCAACTGGAACAACTGTTTCTGTTGCAACAGTAACAGGCCTTTCTACAGCAACTGCAGCAGTACTATCTGCAGTGGATGCTGGCTCTAGCACTGTTAATACTTTTGATATTAAATGGGAGTTGGGAACTGTTGCCAATGCATCGATGAATGCTCAAACACTACTAGAGCAAAGCTTAGCATCAGATACATACGTTACCAATGTATTTATTAACGTAGTTCCAATTTAGTAAGTTCTATTATTTCACTGCTGAAATAAATGACTAACTAGTTTTAAATAAAAAACTTGAAGCCGAGCGTTACCCGTTTGGCTTCAAGTTTTATAATACGAGATAATAAAAATGCTTTCGCATTGGTTAAAAATCCGTAAACACCTTTTCCTTTTTGGCTGTTTTTGTTTGCTTATAGTATTTTCCTCTAACAAAGGAAACCTATATGCTCAGGATCCATTTGCGAAAATTGCTATCCTAAAAGGAAGCAATGCCATTTTTAGAGTAAGCACTTTAGACCAACTTAATAGCGGTGTAACCCTAACTAGCTGGAGTAAAGTACAACTATACTTCAACAACTCTAGTTGTACTGGGTGGGAACTTACAATAAGTGCAGATAATGTAGCCCTAGTCTCACCAACCGATTCTATTCCCCTAAGTTCATTGCTACTAGAACCTGTTATTACAAACCAAGTAGGCGAACCTAATCTTCAAATAAGTTCTCCAAGTTTTTCTCCTACAACTGCCGATGTATGGATGCTTAAAGGAGATGGAACCAGCAATGTACTTATTGAATTCTCGTTAACTTATAAGCTTGGTACAGCAGCGCCTTTACTAAACTTTGATAGCGGCTATTATCTTGTAGGCCTTTCTATTAATTTATCCCCAATAAATTACATCCCATAAAAATGAGATTTAGAATATCATATAAAAACCTCATTTTTTGGCTATTAGCAACTGTTTTTCCGTTTTCTAGTACAGCCCAATACTTTCTATATAATAACGAGCCATCAAAGCTAGAAATAGCATTTGCACAGCACTATGTTACATCCAGTGCAAAAGAAAGCTTCTTTAATGCACTAAAAGTAAAAAACTCTGGCAATAGAACAGAAGTTGTTACCCTTAACATTACAGTACCTCAAGGTTGGAATGTTATAGGTCAAGATAAACGAGAGGTTACAATAGAACCTCAGGATTCCATTTATATACCTATTCGTGTTGCTGTAGGGAGCGAAGCAAGAGGTGATATTGGTTATAGTGTTATTGCTTCACTAACCGATAGCAGAGGAAACACCATAAAAAACGAGTACTGTTTTGTTAAGATTCCGCGAATATCAGGATTTAGAATAAAGAATATAGATCGATTTAGGTTTATTGATCCAGAGAAGAGCACTTCATCGTTTAACCTTACTCTCGAAAATAAGGGCAACAGGCAAGAGCTCATTACCATTACAATGGAATCGGATCCAGACCTATCCATAGAAGGAGGAACCAATCTTTTTGTTAAAGACTTTCCCCTAAAAGAATATAACGATACATCTGTATCGTTTAACATAAGGTTGGTTAATACTACTTCCTTTGGTAAAACAATGTATAAGCTAAATTTACGTGTTAGCTCCCAAGATACCATGTACCAACAAAATGTATGGTTTAAAAAGCTTGAATCCGATTACATAAACTATATACCCCCCTCCTCAAAACCTCTTGTACTAGAAGTAACAGCGCAAGGTTTACTTAAAGAAAACGAGGTTCCAGGCATAACAGCTCTTGCCGAAGGGAATATTCTTTTACAAGAAAGAAAATCACTCTTTTTCTACTACAGGAATTTTACATCAAGAGAACCTGAAGATTTGTATAAGTATAATAGGATGTATTTAGGTGCAACTATTAATAACTTTACACTTGAAGTGGGCGACAATTTTAGGTCAAGTGAAGTATCGTTAGTTGGTAGAGGAGCTTTTGTAAAATATACAAGCAAACGCTATAGCGCCTTTTTGCTAGCCAACAAGGACTTGCGACTAGACCTTTTTAATTACTCTGGGAAATTTAGATTTTCGCCAAAGCCTGCACTCTTTTTTGAAACAGAATACATTTTGAACAACAAAGAAGGGGATAATCCCTTAACTTCTCATCTAGCCATCGCAAGAACATCTTTCCCAATAGGTTCTTCGCAATCCATTGGCATTATGGGCTCATACAATACTTACACCCAAAATATAAATGGGCAAACAAACCATACAGGCTTTGGATCGGAACTTGTCTATAATTTAAGGCATAACCAAATTTCGGCTAGCATAAGAGCGAAGTATGGCTCACCCAGCTACATAGGAAGTTATAGGGGTCGATTTGATGGGAACTTATATGTAAACTATAACTTACAGACTGGAAATAACATAAGGTTACAATACTCCGAGTATCGATTTGAATATAATGTTACAGGCATAGGAAACAACACAAGCTCGTCGCTTAGCCGTGTTTCTACAATTGAATACCTCCATGCGCTTACACCCAAAATAATGATTATTGGAGGACCAGGAGTAGATCATTTTCTTTGGAATAACCTCTCGGGATACGAGCAATCGGTACCTTTTAACGCCATATCGCCCAAAGTTTCGGTAGGAGCACGATTTCGATTAGGAGGTGGATACACAATATTAACACCAAGACTAACTGTAGGCTTTCCTTACATTGCAGAAGCTCCATCTAAGGAAGGAGACGATAACGAGTCCTTACGAAAACAAAACTTTAATTACAAAGAGATTAGCTTAAATCTTCGTTCATCAAAAATAGGCCTAATATCATCGTACATATCTGGCCCCAAAACAGTATTTGAGCTAATTAACCATTATTACACATCAAGGCCTTTTAATTACATCAGGATAATGCCCTCCTACGACTCATATATCTATAAAAACATAATAGAACTTAACGCAAGCCTCTCGTACAATAACGACTTAGTATCCAAATCTAGCTACTCAAACATATCGGCTCAACTGCAATGGCATCTAAAAAATGATTGGTTAGTACGAGCTCTTGGTGTTTACTCTCTTCAGAACAGGAAGGATATTTACGAGGCAACCCAATCGTACCAAACTTTTTACCTTGAAGCGGGAATTCGTAAAGAGTTTAACTTAAACCACCCCAGTGTAAAGTATCATGACATTGAGCTGGTCTTTTTTAAAGACTTTAATGGAAACCTAACTCAGGATCAGAATGAGCCTGGCATTAAAAATATTCTTGTAGAGATTAACAAAATAGAAGGAGAAGAGGCTAGGTACGTTCCTGGCGATTTTTATAGCACGCAACTCCTATCCAATGCATACGGCAGGGTTACTCTTGAGAATATTCCAGAAGGAAACTACACCATAAACTACTATGCTGTTGGAGATGATGCAGGTACATTCAGCAAGGCCAATGAAGAATCGAACCTTAAGGTCTCCTTTACAGGAAACTACTACTTTCCATACGTGGAGAAGAATAAAGTATTTGGAAAAATCATATTAAACAGAAGCAAACTATCGGGACTTGGAAATATTGATGTTTCAAATGTTAGAATTGTTGCAACCGATAGCCAAAAGCGCTCCTACTCGACCCTAACCGATAAGAATGGAGAGTTTGTTCTGTTTGCCCCTGTCACCGATAGGTATTCTGTTTCCATTAACAACATCTTTTACGAGAATTTTGATTTGCGCCAGAATAACTTCATGGTTCAATTTAATGGCTACAAGCAATTTGAAGTAAACTTTGTGTTTGATGAGAAAGTTAGACGAATTAACTTTGCTCAGGGCTTTGAGAACCAACCAGAAGGGGTTGCTCAGGTTAGAAGAACCAATATAAGAGGAACAGTAAAAGATGCTAATACACTTAACCCAATAAGAGCAAGGGTAAGCTTAGTAAACACAACCGATAACACAACAATTACCTCTGTTTACTCTAATGCACAATCGGGTGATTTTGGTTTCTCGTTCCTTGCTGGCGACAACTATGCAGTTGAGGTAGTAGCTGAGGGGTATTGGTACATGTCGGAAAACCTAAACCTAAACCAGGTAACCACCTTTATGAATGTTACCCGCGATGTGATGCTTAAACCCATTGCAGTTGGTTCGCAAATTGGGCTTAACATACCATTTGGCAGTAACAGTGCTGAACTTGGTCCTGAGGCTGTTGCTGAGCTCAACCGACTTCTAACTCTCCTTAGGGACAATCCTACGGTTAGAATTGAAATTCAAGGTCACTCAGACGACCTTGAGGCACTAAGCAACACCTCAATTTCAGAAGAAAGAGCAAAGTCTGTTGCACGCTATTTAATAGAAAAAGGCTACAGCAATCTAACCACAAAGGGTATGGGCAACACAACACCAAAAGTATCTAATGATACAGAACAGGGGCGTGCTCAAAACAGACGAGTTGAGGTTGAAGTCCTTAGCCGATAATGTTAATTGGTAATTAGTAATTTGCAGATGTCTTGCAACAACAAACATCCCAATCCCGTTTATAGATAACTTGTATAGCTTTGCAAATTGAGCTTTAAGCGTGCCTAACCTTAAACAACGAGACTAGTTCTTAGATTTTAACTTTTAACGTACAACCATTCACATGGAACTTCTTTTTGCCAAATACCATGGAGCTGGAAATGACTTCATAATAATAGATAATAGATCTGCAAGTTTTACGCCTACTGTAGATACAGTAAAACACCTATGCAACAGACGCTTGGGGATTGGGGCCGATGGTTTAATGCTAATTGAAAACCATGAAAGCCTCGATTTTAGGATGCGTTACTTTAACTCCGATGGACACGAGAGTACTATGTGCGGAAACGGAGGTAGATGTATCGTGCACTTTGCTAAGCAGCTTGGGCTAACCAATGATACCCCAAAATTTATGGGTATCGACGGTGAGCATGAGGCACATTTTATTACCGATAGCATTATAAAACTCAAGATGAAAGACGTAAGTACTTTCATCGCGGCCAACGATTACTACTTTATTGATACAGGTTCCCCTCATTACATATCATTTGTAGAGGATATAACCCAAGTAAACGTAAACGAAGAGGGTAAAAATATTAGAACATCATTTAATGCAGAAAATGGAGGTACCAACGTTAACTTTGTACAACTTAGCAACGAAACACTACTTATAAGAACATTTGAACGTGGTGTAGAAGAAGAAACCCTTGCTTGTGGAACTGGAGCTGTAGCTTCGGCAATTGCTGCACATCACTTTCTTGAGAGTGAAGAAAGTGAAGTAGAGCTACAAGCTCTAGGGGGAAAACTTACAGTGTCGTTTGACAAATTGGCAGAGTTCAACTACGTAAATATATGGTTAACAGGACCTGTAGAACAAGTTTTTAAAGGACGTATTTCACTTTAAACTTTTGCAGAACCCAACTGTTACTATAAATATTCACAACACCTACATTTGCAATACTAGTTAAACAGTAAATTACAACATATGCTTAACGAACTCCGATTAGATGAAACCCCAGATAGCTTCGAAGTTATCCTCGATAAGGACAGAGGTCGTTTTGAGTTCTACGGCAAATCGATGCCTGAAGATCCAAATAGCTTTTTCATTCCCATCCTAGACTGGTTAAAAGAATACGTTAAAACACCTAATAGGGAAACAATAGTTACCTTTAAAATAGACTACTTTAACAGCGCATCATCAAAAAAACTGTTGGATATTTTTACAATACTTAGTGAGATTCATAAAAAGAAAATGTCCATCGTTGTTAATTGGTACTACCGACCCATTGATGAGGATATGTTTGAATCTGGAGAAACATTTGCAGAACTCTCAAAAATCCCCTTTAAATTTCTACCCTACTAGGTAAATAATTAGGTCCGTATTTTACAGCGAATACTTGGAAAAAAACAGTTGCCAATTTGCACTTGTTAGCCCATTACGTAAAGCAATGGGGTATGGTACGTTACACTGTGTAAAAATTGGCAGTTATTAGTTAATCAATGTTAACTAAAAGCACAAGGCATGGGGTTTGTGTGTTATTTAGAGCAAACTAAAAATTAATTACCATGAAAGGACAAAGAATAATTTCAACATTTGTTGCCGCTCTACTAGGTGGTATTATTTCTGTTGCGGCCTTTTCTCTATCTATAAAAAATCAAAACACAGTACCCAATACCCCTATTACGGAAACAAAACCCGTAATGCTTACTGGACCAATACCAGGTGATAGCAATGCCACAACGTTTACATATGCTGCCGAAAAATCGGTTCATTCAGTAGTGCATGTAATGACTACTTATGAAGCAAGCACTGCGTACAGCTATGGAAATCCGCTATTCGATTTCTTTTTTGGGCCACAGTACAGGCAAGATCCTCAACCACAAATGGGTAGTGGTTCTGGGGTTATAGTAACCCAAGATGGATACATAGTTACCAACAACCACGTTATAGACAATGCAGATAAGGTACAGGTTGTTTTAAATGACAAGCGAACTTTTGAGGCAAAAATAGTGGGTCGCGACCCTAGCATTGACTTAGCATTACTAAAGATTAACACTGATGGCGACTTACCATTCATCCCCTTTGGAAATTCCGATGACTTAAAAGTTGGCGAGTGGGTTCTTGCTGTTGGTAATCCGTTCAATTTAACATCCACGGTTACTGCGGGTATTGTAAGTGCCAAAGCTCGAAACATAAATATCCTTAGAGAGAACTACGCCATTGAGTCGTTTATACAAACCGATGCCGCAGTAAACCCCGGTAACAGCGGAGGTGCTCTGGTTAACATGAAAGGCGAACTTGTTGGCATAAACACAGCTATTGCCTCCCGCACGGGATCTTTCACAGGCTACTCTTTTGCTATACCTACCTCTATTGTTCAGAAAACCGTTCTTGATATTATAGAATTTGGAGAAGTACAACGAGCAATATTAGGAGTAAGCATTGCCGATGTGGACCAAGACAAAGCCAATGAAATAGGCTTAAAAGAGATTAAAGGGGTTCTTGTTGCCAATGTAAGCGAAAAGGGAGCAGCGGAAGATGCCGGAATAAAACCCAACGATGTAATTACTCACATTAACGGCATTGAAGTAAACAGCCCCTCGCAGCTACAGGAGCAAATCAGTAAATACCGTCCAAACGACAAGGTAGAGGTAACAGTAATTCGCGACAATAAAAAGAAACAATTTACAGCAACCTTACGTAACAAGAAGGGCGGAACAGAGATAGTTAAACCAACAGAGCTTAATAAAATGTTGGGAGCCTCTTTCGAAGAGGTTTCTGAAGCACAAATGCAGAAACTAGGAATCAAGTACGGGGTTCAGGTAGTAGAACTAGAAACGGGCAAATTTCAATCAAGTGGAATTAAACAGGGTTTTATCATTACTAAGGTAAACCGCACACCAATTAGAAATACCGATGATCTAAAACGAGCATTCGAATTTGCATCGGGAGGAGTACTAGTTGAAGGAGTTTACCCAAATGGGGTTGTTGCGTATTATGCTGTAGGCATGTAATGTTAAAAAAACTTACAATCCTAGGTACACCAGCTACATGCTTCTTGAATTTGATGATAAAATGCCATAACTTCGCATAAATTTTTGGGTTAAGATGAGACAGTTAAAGATTACAAAATCAATTACTAACAGAGAAAGCGCTTCGCTGGATAAGTATTTACAGGAGATTGGGAAAGAAGAACTTATTACAGTAGAGGAAGAAGTAGAGCTTGCTCAGCGAATCAAGAAGGGCGATCAAGAAGCACTTGAGAAACTTACTAGAGCTAACCTACGCTTTGTTGTATCTGTTGCGAAACAGTATCAAAATCAAGGGTTAAGCTTACCAGACCTTATTAATGAGGGGAACTTAGGCCTTATTAAAGCGGCTGAAAAGTTTGATGAGACCCGTGGATTCAAATTCATTTCGTATGCTGTATGGTGGATTCGTCAGTCAATTCTTCAGGCTTTAGCAGAGCAGTCAAGAATTGTAAGGCTTCCTCTAAATCAGGTAGGATCTTTAAATAAAATAAACAAGGCATTTTCCAAGTTTGAGCAAGAGTTTGAAAGAACCCCTTCGCCAGAAGAACTTGCCGACCTACTTGAGTTACCAAAGGAAAAAGTATCCGATACGCTTCGCGTTAGTGGTAGGCATGTATCTGTTGATGCTCCATTTGTTGATGGAGAGGACAATAGCCTACTGGATGTTCTAGTGAATAACGATTCGCCTAATGCCGATAAGTCGCTTATTAACGAATCGCTTAGCCGTGAGATTGAGCGCGCGTTAGCAACCCTTACCGAGCGTGAACGGGACATCATTAGGCTATTCTTCGGCATTAACTGCTCAGAAATGACCCTTGAAGAAATTGGTGAAAAGTTTGGATTAACCCGTGAAAGGGTTCGTCAGATTAAAGAAAAGGCAATTCGCAGATTACGTCATACATCAAGAAGCAAATTGCTTAAATCATATTTAGGATAGTAGGATTTAAGTCCTAACAGAAAGCCTCGGAAATAATTCCGAGGCTTTTGTTTTTAAGGTCGAATTACACTTGGCGCTCGAGTTTCTACATCAAACTCAAACTCATTCATTAACCACACCTCGGTACCCACCTCTGGGAACGTTAAAATCTCTAGAGGTCGCCCCAAAACTTGCACTACCTTTGTTGAATCGAATCCGTTCATAACAATCAGTCTAAACTTAGGGTTAGCATGAATCCCCTTTCCTTGTTTATAGTACCAATTTTTATTGGTTACGTGGTACCATATTTTAAGGTCGGGGAAAACATGGTAAAGCCTTACGCCTTGTTTTGATAGCATTGTTGTGAGCTTTGCATCCCAATAGGTAGCAATACCATATTTACATTGGGTCTCCAACGCAACAGAGTCAATACACGCAATGCGCTCTGGATAGTACCCTAAAAGAGGTTGAAGGCTCACATCGGTCTTTCGCTCATTATAAATGCTTACCAATAGCACCAACGCTATTACAACTGATACTCCAGATAAATTAGCAACCCCTTTTCTATTTCGAAAAAGAAGGAAAAGTAAGAACCCGGTTAAAAGTACACCAAAGTAATATGCATGTATATTGAATCTTAGAATTGCAGGGCTAAAGTAACTACCATTTATTACAGGAGTAAAAACCACTACTGGAATAAAAAACCAAGCGAAAAGAGCAAAAGCGTTTTGTGTAGATAAACGAACCCTACTCCTCCCCTTTACATCCCTATATATTTGGCGCAAAATGGGAAATAGATAAACCGAAAGGACTATAAATACAAAAAGAGTTAGGATAATTACAACACCACTCACCGATCCATTCTTTATATAATTAGCATACTGAGTAAACATCACATTAAATGACGGAATGATATTGGAGAAATTAAACATCTTCCAATCAGTACTAATTATGCTAATGAAACCTAGTTTTTTAATCACCCCAAAGGCGACTAATGAAATTACTGTAAAGGATATTGTAGTAATGAGTAACTGCCTTGCTATAGCCCTTTTCTCATTATCAAACAGATATGGAATTACCGCAACCAGAGGAAACACAAAGGCTGGAATAAAAAGTTTATCGTTAAACACACCAAGGAAAACAGATATGGCTAATAACATTAAATTCCATTTGCCCTGCATATTTAGCGCACGTAAAGTGATAAGTAACGATACCATAGCCATAATAAAGGCTCCTGTATGGTAGCTTATGCTATAGATATAGAACGTGAAAATAAAATCGCCAGAAATTAAGGCCGACAAGGGAAAAAGCAGTAGCAAAAGGTTAGTAACAGTAAGATGCGCATAGCCAACATCCTTGCTTAGCGCTTTAAGTATCGCATTAAAAAGCAAAGCAATTATTAGGATTTGTAGCAAACTATAAATAAGAGCGGCAACCCTAAAATCAGGAAAAACAAAATTAATAGCAGAGTATATGAGAAAATCGGGAAAAAAATTTGGTGCAGCATTTAGGTTCCAGCCCTTAAGGCCAGAGCTATCTATAAAAATATCTCTAAAAATGGATGGAAGGTAAAGAGTGTCGGAGTTTATGTAAACGGAGACTTGCTGTGGGGTTAGCGTAGCAAAGACCAAAAGAGAGAAAAGAACAATTAGCAGGAGACTTAAAATCCATCCAAAAAAAGGGATGAGATTTGCTCTTTTTATATACATAATGGAGAGTTATTAAATCTCCTGCTAATTAAATAAAAATATGGCTATTTGCAATCCTTACACTCTTCCAAGTTCTTGTTGTAAACGGCCATTGCACGGTTACTCATACCCATGCTAGAGAATCCACCATCGTGGAACAAATTCTGCATGGTAATTTTACGGGTTAAATCGCTGAACATGGTAATACAGAAGCTGGCACACTCATCGGCCGAAGCGTTACCTAAGGGCGACATCCTATCGGCAAAATCCAGTAGCGCATCAAAGCCCATAACCCCACTACCAGCGGTAGTCATGGTTGGCGATTGCGAAATGGTGTTGATTCTAACCCTACGCTCGCGACCATAGATGTAGCCAAAGCTACGTGAAATGGACTCAAGCAAAGCCTTTGCATCGGCCATATCGTTATAACCATAAAGGGTTCGCTGGGCAGCAATGTACGATAATGCTAAAACAGACCCCCACTCATTAATGGCATCTAGTTTCCAGCAAACTTGAAGTATTTTGTGGAATGATATGGCGGAGATATCAAGGGTCTTATCAAAATAATCGTAGTCTAAATCGTCGTACGTTCTGCCCTTTCTCACATTGGGTGACATACCTATGGAGTGAAGCACAAAATCGAACTTCCCTCCTAGCTTCTCCATGCCCTCCTTAACTAACCTCTCTAAATCGGCAACATTTGTTGCATCGGCGGGAATAACAAATGAACCTGTACGCGCAGCCAATTCATCAATTGTTCCCATACGCATTGCTACAGGTGTGTTGGTAAGAACAAAATTTGCACCCTCTTGGTGAGCAAGTTCTGCTACTTTCCAGGCTATAGAACTCTCATTTAGGGCTCCAAAAATAAGCCCGCGTTTTCCTTCTAATAGATTATGCGACATAATCGGATATATTGGTTAATCAATGACAAAAGTAATCTAAACTAGTGTTTAAAACAAAAAACAGGATGATTAGGCAATGGTTAAAAAGCTTGTCTCGCCCCCAGACGAGATTGAAGACTAAAGATCACAGAAACGTATAGCTTTGTAAAACTAGCGCCTTTGTGCCCCTAATATATGCTATAAACACCCAATACAATAAATGGTTCGACAATAGGTATAAATCTACCTAGGAAACAGGAACCTAAAAGTAAACGGATTATTTCAACAGTTACTCCTTAGATAGTAGCGCCTTAGCGTTAGAAAGGGCAGCATCGGTAACAGTTTCACCACTTAGCATCTTGGCAATCTCAACAACGCGCTCATCGGCTGATAGCTCCTTAATACGGGTTGCCGATACACTTGTGGAGTGATCCTTGTACACCATGTAATGGTGCTTACCCTTTGAGGCTATTTGGGGTAAATGCGTGATGTTGATTACCTGCATGCCTGTTGACATTCGGTAAATGATTCGCCCCATTTTATCGGCAATTTCACCTGATACCCCCGTGTCGATTTCATCGAAAATGATGGTGGGAAGATTAGACGATTGCGCCATCAACGACTTTAAGGAGAGCATTAGCCTTGACAGCTCGCCACCCGATGCCGTTTTGGATAGATCCTGTAACGGCATTGCCTTATTAGCAGAGAAAAGAAACTGAACCATATCGGTTCCCCATGCATGGAACTCTGAACTTTGCCTTATATCAACCTTAAAATTACCAAACTTAATACCCAACTCATCAAGTATTTCTACTACCTGTTTCTCCATTGCAGGGGCTACTTTTGCTCGTGCTTTGGATAGTTTGCTGGCAGAATCGGTTAGCTTCGCCCGTACCTGCTCTAGCTCCTTGCGTTGCTGTTCTATATTATAATCGGCATTGCTTACCGATGCCACCCGAGCATCCAAGTCATCGCGAAGGGCAATAAGCTCATCAACAGAAGAGAGCCTATGCTTTTGCAGGAGCATAAACAATCTATCGAGCCTAAGTGATACCTGCTCAAGCTGCTCGGGGTCTAGCTCAATTGATATATTCTGCGCCTCTGCCTCGGTAGCAATATCTCTAAGCTCAATTCTACAACTCTCCAACCTATCGGCCAGTAGCTTAGCTGGTGCGTAGAACCCTTCTATACGCTTAAGGGCAGTTTCAGCCTCCCTTATTACAGAAACAATAGCAGCCTCGCCCCCATTTAAAGCCTCGTGGGTTAATGTTAAGGCGCTTTTTATCTCCTCTGCATGGGTCAACTTTTTCTGTAAATCTTCTAACTCCGGAACCTCTCCTAACTTAAGTTTTGCCTCGTTAAGTTCCTGTAGCTGATGATTGTAGTAGTCAAAATCGGCTTTATCCTTTGCTAGGTTCTGTTCCAGCAATTCGAGTTTCTCTCTTGCCTCACGGTACTTAGCGTAAAGTATAGAATATTCTGCAATACTTGGTGCAATACCCGCAAAGCTATCTAGAACAGTAAGCTGAAAATGCCCAGTACCAAGTAGTAAACTCTCGTGCTGTGAATGTATATCAATTAGCTTACTACTCAGCTCCTTTAACACGTTAAGGGTAACTGGCACCTCATTAACAAAGGCGCGAGATTTCCCTGCCTCATTTATTTGCCGGCGAATAATGGTACTATCGTAGTAATCCAAATCGTTATCGGCAAAAAAACGTTTTAAATCATAGGTGGAGATATCAAAAAGCCCTTCAACAACACAGCTCTTGGAAGTGTCCTTTAGCACGCTTGAATCGGCACGCTGGCCTAGAATAAGCCCAAGAGCACCTAATAAAATCGATTTTCCCGCACCGGTTTCCCCAGTTATGATATTTAGTCCTTTATGAAACTCTATATCGAGAAGATCGATAAGCGCATAGTTTTGTATGTGCAAATTACGTAGCATAATTAAAGGGCAATAGGTTAGATATTACCAGACGATGCTGTTATGGTTTTATACTTTGATGCATTTGAGTTATCTATCTCAATTAGCATGTTTGCTACCCGAGCCTTCTCTGTAGGATACGATTCCTTGAATAGGCTCACCAGCTCATCACTCTTGGCATCAAAAAACATTTGTAAGTAAAAAAGGTAAGGATCAGGTTTTTCGCGGTAAACCACTTGTAAATCAGCAATGGCTTCGGCAATGGCAGCACGACTCTCTACCACTTTCTCGCTCATGGGATCTAAACCCAACCTGTGGTAAACATAGTAAACGTTACGCACTCTGCGGTACTTTGGATTAAGCAAATTCTCAACCATCCAGTACCTATTCTTGCGGTTACCCTCGTAGGCCTTCCACCCACGCTCTGGAGCGTTTTGGGCGTTATTCACAATGCGCTCTGCCTTTTGGAAGTACTCTGTACCGCCCTCATAGGAGAACGAATCGTAATCGAGCCCCAGTATAATATAGGCATAGAAAGCAAGAGTGGACGTAAGGTTACTAAGATGGCTGTTCTCGCTAAACTCCAGCTTATCGTACTCCAAATACCTAAAGTGCAGGTTATTGTCCTGAAAATTTAGCATTGTTGTGTAGTACGATGTGTTGTAAACCGGACGACGGGATTGGATTTGCAGCGTGCCTTTATACTCATCGGAGCCAAGCTGCTCTGTTATGTTCAGCATTATATTACACTCTATACGTTCATCAACAGCATAAACGTGATTGGTCCATGAGGTGTTATTCATGAACTCATAAATAGAGGTTTGAAGCGTTTGGAATACGGTACGGTTAGTCCCCTGTATTTTTGAGGTATTTACCTGTATATTGCACTTTAGCTCCTGAGCAAAGGAGGTTAAGGGTAATGCGATAATACATGCAGCTATAACAAATCGTTGTATCATCAATCCTGATTTTTAGGTTATGTTTTAGCCCAATATCAAGAACCGGATTGATAGCTATAAATTACGTCAACTATATCGGCTGCAACCTGATCTTTAGGCTTTAATTGGAAAGGAACGGACTCACCACTCTTGCTAATTATGGTAATCTTATTGGTATCGAAGCCAAACCCAGCGCCTTGGTCGTTAAGTGAGTTAAGCACAATAAAATCTAGTCCTTTTGCACTTAGCTTTTTAGCAGCGTTCTGAGCTTCGTTATTTGTTTCAAGGGCAAATCCCACAAGAACTTGGCCAGGTGCTTTTTGCTTACCCAAATCGGCAGCAATATCCTTGGTGGGTTTAAGAACAAGCGTAAGGTTATCGCCCTCCCGCTTTATTTTTGAGCTACTGCTTACCTCTGGAGTAAAATCGGCAACTGCAGCAGCCATAATGGCTATTTGGCTATTTGGAAAATGGGCTAACGCAGCAGCATGCATTTCTGCAGCTGTTTTAACCTTAACTACTTCCAAGTTATCGCCAACAGGGATATTTGAGGTAGGTCCAGTAATAAAAATGACGTTAGCACCCTGAGCAAGAAAAACTTCTGCAATAGATTTCCCCATTTTACCTGAGCTATAGTTTCCTATAAAGCGAACAGGGTCTATGGGTTCATAAGTAGGTCCCGATGTAATAAGTACTGTTTTCCCAGCAAAACGGTTCTGCGAGGCAAAAAAGCGCTCTACTTCGGCAGCAATAACCTCTGGTTCTTCCATTCGGCCTTTACCAGATAAGCCACTGGCAAGTTCGCCAGTTGCCGCCTCAATAATTACATTTCCCCTACTCTGTAGGATGCCAATGTTTTGCTGCGTTGCAGGATGCTGGTACATGTCCAAATCCATAGCAGGCGCAACCATAACTGGGCACTTAGCCGACAAGTAGGTAGTTAAAAGCAAGTTATCGGCAACACCAGTGGCCATTTTAGCCATTGTGTTTGCGCTTGCAGGAGCAATAAGGTAAAGGTCTGCCCATAGTCCTAGGTCAACATGGCTATTCCAATCGCCATTCTCGGGATTGTAAAAATCAACGAGTATTGGGTTTTTGCAAAGCGTAGCAATAGTAAGCGGAGTAATAAACTCCTTGGCAAGAGGAGTCATAATAACCTTAACCTCAGCGCCACGCTTAACCAGTAACCGAATAAGCGTTGCGGCCTTGTAGGCCGCAATACTTCCGGTTATACCTATAATAATGTGCTTTCCTTTGAGCATTACTACTCTGCCTTTTCTTCGGTTTCGTTCATACGGAAATACAACTTCCCTTCAATAAACTCCTGAGTTGCAATAAGCACTGGTTTAGGAAGACGCTCGTAGAACTTAGAGATTTCTATTTGCTCACGGTTCTCGAAAACCTCTTCAAGGTTATCGGTATAGTAAGCAAACTCCTCCAACTTACGGTTAAGCTCGTGCTTCATATCCTGAGAGATTTTATTCGCACGCTTACCAATAATCATCACGCTCTCGTAAACATTACCTGTCTCGGTATCGAGTTTGCTTAAATCCCTGGTAACAGTTGAAGCAGGGGCATTTGTCTTTTTAAAGTCCATATTTCTGGATTGATTTAGATTCCTAAAACTTTAACTGAACGTTCGTGTATCTCCTTAGCCTCCTTAGCATAGGATGACTCTGGGTACTCTGCTATAAACGTAAAATACTCATCTATTGTTGCCTGAAAACGCTCTTTGCGCTTTTCTGGTACGCTGTTGTCGGCCAAAAGGTAGGCCGAACGAACAATTAGGAAAAGCATCTCCTCACGATGAGGTGTATTTGGATACTCCTCGAGGCTATTCTTAAGTGCTACAATAGCGGCTTTGTACTCCGACATGTTGTAGTATAGTTTTGCACTTAGGTACGATTTCTCCATTAGCTTAATCTTAAGCTCCTTTTGTATATCTAGCACCTGCTGGCGCTTAGCTGAACGAGGAAACTTGGAAAGAAACTCCGAAAAAGCCGCAATGGCCGATTGGGTTGTTTCCTGATCCAGCTCGGGGCGTGGAGATATCTCGTAAAAGCAGTATGCGTACATAAACTCAGCCTCCTCTGCAAAGGGGCTACGAGGATACGTTTTCTTAAATTTATCGAAGTAGTGACCAGCCAAAAGGTAATCGCCTTGGTTGTAATTGCCCAGCGCAAGATAGTACTCTACAGTATCGGCACGTTGGGTGCCTTTGTAAATAGGAACAAGCTGTTCAAAGAGCAATGAGTAACGGTAGTGATCCCCTTTTTGGAAATACTCAAGCGCCTTTTGGTACTTGAAATCATAATCCTTACTCTTTAGTATTTTTTCAAATCCCTTGCACGAAACAAGCAAAATAACAGGAAGAAAAATCAAAACAATCGTTTTTCTACTCATAAAAAGACTCCCAATTGGCTAATTTATCAATAATAACCTATTTGGCTACAAAATATTGCATAACCATTTTCAAGCAGGCAAAGTTAGCAGAATTCTAAGAAATAGAATAGGCTTTAAGTTAAAAAACGCTATTAAAAAATAACGAAATTGTATTATTGAATCCGCTAGCAGGGTATTAATGATACCCATTTTGAAGTAAAATCAGTAGAGAAACATATAAAATAGTTTGTTGATTAAAGTGAGTGCGTTCCGCTGGTATATAGAAAAAGCATTAACCTACCTAGAATTAGGTGTTTTAAAACCTCACTAGGTGCACTATGGGACAAATACTTTTGGATGCTTTCCAAAAAAATGTACTTTTGCTCATCTTTTAAACCCCAATAGTTTATAACCACTTAAAATCTTATAGTCGTGGACATTTTTGACAAGATAAAGAAGAGTATGGGCCCTATTGGCAAATACCAAAAGGAGGGACATGGCTACTTCGCATTTCCAAAGCTTGAAGGTGAGATAAAACCAAGAATGATGTTTCGCGGTAAAGAAGTTCTTACCTGGAGTCTCAATAACTACCTTGGCCTAGCCAACCATCCCGAAGTGAGAAAAGCCGATGCAGAAGGTGCGGCACAGTATGGTATGGCTTACCCTATGGGTGCCCGTATGATGAGCGGTCAAACCCGCAAGCACGAGGAGCTTGAGCAAAAACTAGCTGAGTTTGTTGGAAAGCAATCGGCATACCTTCTTAACTTTGGCTACCAAGGTATGGTTTCAATTATTGATACCATACTTAACCGCAACGATGTTGTTGTTTACGACTCTGAAGCTCACGCATGCATTATTGACGGACTACGTCTTTTCCCTGGAAAACGCTTTGTTTTCCCACATAACGACATGGAAAACCTGCGCAAGCAGCTTGGCCATGCAACTCGCCTATCACAAAAAACTGGAGGTGGAATTCTTGTTATCACCGAGGGTGTGTTTGGTATGGCTGGGGATTTAGGAAATCTTCGGGGTATTGTTGAACTTAAAAAAGAGTTCAACTTCCGCCTACTTGTTGACGATGCTCACGGTTTTGGTACCATGGGTAAAACGGGTGCAGGTACTGGCGAGCATTTTGGTGTTCAGGACGAGATTGACCTTTACTTCTCTACCTTTGCAAAGAGCATGGCTGGTATTGGTGGTTTTATTGCTGCCGACGAAGAGGTAATCAACTTCCTTACCTACAACATGCGTTCGCAAATTTTCGCAAAATCGTTACCAATGCCTATGGTTCTGGGTGCATTGAAAAGGCTTGAGCTACTTCAAACCCAACCAGAGCTAAAAGACAACCTTTGGACTGTAGTAGAGGCTCTTCAATCTGGGCTAAAAGAGGTAGGACTTGACATTGGAAAAACAGAATCGCCTGTAACCCCTGTTTACATGTATGGTGGTGTACCTGAGGCTACAAACCTTGTATTTGACCTTCGTGAGAACTACGGTATTTTCTGCTCTATTGTAGTTTACCCAGTTATTCCTAAAGGCCAAATTCTACTTAGGCTTATCCCAACGGCTGTTCACACGCTCGATGATGTTAAGCAAACCATTGCTGCATTTAAAGAGTGCCACGAAAAGCTTAAAGCAGGTAAGTACGATGCCGAAAAAATTGTGCAAATCTAATTTTGCCAATATCTAATAACAAAAGCCAGCTAATTGCTGGCTTTTGCTGTTTTATGCAGTAATGTAAACTGCTTAGCTCTGATTATATAAAGGCGCAATCACCATCGCCCTCCTCAAAACGAATGGTTACATTTTGAAACTCATTGGCTAGATTTTCGGTTGCATAGTACTTGCGATAGTGCTTGCGCGATAGTAGGGAGAAGGGTTTAATTGAAGCCAGCGCATCGACCATTGCCGATTGGTAAACCGTTAAGTAGTTTACCTTTAACTTAGCAGCATGTGCCAAAAGAACCCTTGCAGCCACCTTACGATAGAATGGAAGCACAAAAGAGTATGGCACACTCATGCTACGATTATTTACATTGATAATAAGAAAGCCAACAAGCTGCCCTGTGCAGTAAATTTTTAGTAGTAGCTGATAGTAACGCTTGGGGGCAGATGAAAAATAGTACCTCTTCCCTATCCTATCGCCCAGTGGAGCGTTTACCAGCCAAGGGAAACGGAGTATCCAAGCCAAGTCGTACAATTTGCGACGGGTTAGCGTTCCCTCGCACTCCTTTTCGAACATGGTTGCTACGTCATTATCGGGCCTATGCATATACTCCAGCTCCACATGCTCGCCAGGGCGTGACCTGTATGCCAGCAAAGGCAATGGATTTACAAGTGATAGCAGTATATCGGCAGCCTTAAAAAGAGGCTTAAGCTTGCGCGAAAAACCGTTTCGACCAGGTAGAAGGTAGGCAAAACAGGGTCTCAGATAAAAGCGGCGCCCCTCAAACTTGTAAATACGCTTAAACTCGCCAACCTTATCGTAAACCGCCTTTGACTCTGGGGCATAGTTGGTAAACATTAGCCTATGGTTCCAATCCTTAAGAGCCTCGTTTAGTAGCGCGGAGGCAATTCCCTTGCGGCGGTGTTCTGGGTTTACCCAATTTCCACTAAGCCAGCCAACCCTAACCTCGCCCTGTGGAAGGTAGAGAATATCGGGCATAACGGTTCGGTAGCCAACTAGTTCCCCATTGTAGTAGGCCAGGTAAAGTACTACATCGGAAGGATTTGCACGAGGATTTGCTGCATGCGATATGGCCCTATGCCTACTTATAGGCACATTATCGCGTTCGGCTAGAGAGGGGTCGTTGGCTAAAGGGATTAGGTCGGATACTTTTACTCTGGATACTTCAATCATTGTTAATAAGTAGTTTCGGATGCCAGTTTTCGGTAATATAGGAAATTCTATTTGTTTAGGCTAAATAGAGAAACCTTTTAACAAGATAGTAAAATAATTCCCCTCCCAAAATTTTTTTGGCCGATTTGTAACTGTACTCCATTGGGATACGCTGCAAGTGCATTGTGTGCTTACCCTTTTTTAAGCCCGAAGTACCAAAGGCCAAATCGACCTTAGGGTTAGATTGATTTTGCAAAAGGGTAAAGAGTGATGCCTCAACACCAATATCGGAAAAAGGGAATGAGAACATTTGGGGTTGTTCTGGAAAATGGTGGTTTACCCATCCCATACACTGGTTAATCTCGGCAATTTGCTGCTCTGGAGTAAGTGTTGAGAAATCGGGGTGAGTAGCACTGTGCCCACCAATGGTGAACCCCTGTGTAGCGAGAGCCTTTAACTGGCTGAGATTGAGGTAGGGCTTTTGGGTTGCCAGGTAGGTATCAAAATCAACATCAACCTGACTTGCTATGTCGTTAAGGCTGGCAGCATCGGTGTAACCCAGCTTAAGCAGTGAATTAACGTTGTAAACCGATTGCAATGACGGGTTAGAGAGAATGGCATCGACTAAAAGGCTAACCTTACAACGGTAAAACAGCTCCCTATTATCAACAAATCCGGTGTTCACAAAAAAAGTGGCAGGAACGGAATGGCGCAAAAGTATTGGCACAACCACGCTGTATAGCTCACTAAAGCCATCATCAAAAGATAAAAAAAGGTAAGGTTTGCGCCCGCGCTCCCCAGTTTGCACAACGCGTGCCAGATCCAATGCGCCAATTGGGGTAAAGTGTTTTAGCATGAACTGGAGCTGCGCGCTAAACTCTTTTGTATTGCAAATAGGGTATAGATGCTTAACGTGTGGCGGTGGATTATCGCTTACCAAGTGGTAGAATGGCATAAAGACCCTTACACCACTTAGCTTTACCATTGAGGAAAATGGTATATATGGAGCCATTTTCTGAAACTGCAGCTTCATGGTAGCATCAGCTTAAGAGGCCAAGGAAAGCGGTTAATCTGGATGTGGTCATAACTACTAGGCTTTGCTCCAAATCCTGCGTAAAACCTAGCAATACTAGGGATGGATGAACCCTCAAAATCGAGCACAAGGCGCGACTCTGAGTTCTGCATAAGGAAGTAATCGATAAGCCCAAACATGGCTCGATTCTCCTTCCCCTGTGGCGACGATGCTGCCGAGAGGTAAATTACCTTTCCGTTGGAGCGTATAAAAAACGCAGCGGCGCATAGCTCATTCCTGTTAGAGTAGGCCATGTACACCTCGCCCTGCCCGCTCCCAGTTGCTGCAGCAATAATCATCCTTAGCTTGTTCAAATTTGCAGGCGATATTGGTACTGCCTCATGCTGCTTTTTAAAGGTTAGAAACTCATCAACAGCACCTCCTTTTAGCACGGTTACACCATACGCAACCGATTTTGAAACGTTCCGCTTGGTATTGTCCGAATATCGCGAAGAGAGAACCCTAAAGGGCTCTATTAAATCCAGCTGATAGGTTACCCTTGGTTGTATAGATGCACCTAGCAGCGATGCCCGCGTAAATGTATTCAGGTTAATATTAATATACCTGAACCTAGCAGGTATTGCGGCTATAAAAGCGTTTACGGTATCGGTATCGAGCTGACGTGAAGAGAAAAGTCCAAGTTGCTGAGTAAATAAAGGCTGGTATAAGTATTTGAACCCATATTTTTGGGCTGAAACCAATGGAAATACGGCATCGTAATTATCGCCAACTAGAGCATCCCATTGCCCTGCAACAATATCGAGATACCAAGAGTAGGCGTAAACAATGCCGTTTACCGAGCCCGAGATGCAGCTATCCCACTTGGCAATATCAATATCCGCATTGTGTATATACCTAATATTCAAGATTAAAATCGTTTAATTTCGCTAATAATAGCAGGAAGCACATCTTCCCAATCCTTCCACTCGTTAGTACCAGATAACGATTCGTTATGCCATAAAAGTATAAATGTTCCTCCAACATTTCGCACGTTTTTTGCCAGATGAAGCGCTCGCGAGACTGCTTTAACGGCATTATCGCTGCATTCGTTTAGTAATGCTCTGTCCATTACGGCAAAAGGAACAACCATAAGGGGAAGCTCGCGTTCCGACTCTAGGTCGTAAAACTTGAATGCAGTACAGGTGCCCGCCCTAAATCCATTAATAGCAGAGTACCCCATGGAATAATCGGCCTTAACGCCCAGTTGGGACAACAGCCTGTAGGTGTATGGCATTTTGATACGTAGAAAATGCTGGCGACTCTTGCTCACCTCTGCATTTAGTACCAACGATAGCTGGGCAATCTCCTCTTCAACGGCTTTTGCATCCAATCCCGCTCCATACGATGGATGAACTCCCACCTCAAACTGTCTTGATATTCGCCTAACCAACTGGCGCATGGAACGCTTTTTTAGCGACACACGCTTATCGTAATGCCCATACTTGCCACCAAGTATAAACCACACAGCCCAAGGGTATGGAGCAAGTAGGGTGTATAGCCGTTCATAAACATCGTAAACATCGCGTTTAAGACCCAAAATAGCCATATAGCGTGTAAAGAGCTCGTCGAAACGGAAGTAAACCAAGTCACGAAGAGAACCAAAGAAAGTTCTACGTAACCCTTTATGCCTATAGGCAAATGCATTGTCAATATCGATAGTAGGAACAAAGTGGAACCTACGCTTTGGCATGATATACTTGGGGAAAAACTTGGCCAGCTCATTGCGCAGCGCCATTGCCCACTCATCAACCAATGGCCTACCCAGCAAACCCGCCTTAAAGAGCATGCTTTCCTGATGCGGAAAACGACCGTGGCTGTCGGCTGTAAAGGGCAAGTACTCCTCGTAACGGGAAACTAGGTAGAACGATGCGGCAAACAGATCGAAAGGGATTGTTGCCTCATCGGATGTTACAAACACTACGGGTAAGCCGTTCCAAACGGAAAGGCTAAGCGGTTGCTCGGTAATATCCATCTCGGTTAGCAATCCATGCGGTACTATATTTACCACATTGGATACGGGACTACTGGTATAAGCGATTACGGGCCCATTAAAGGAACCTATTTTGGACTTACTGGTGCTAAAGGTTACCGTGTAGCCAAGTATATTCCCCAAAAGGAATTTGGCAATGTAGGTTAGCCTTGGCGTAATACTGTTGGTATATACTAGAAGTTCCACGGTAGATGTTTTTGCTAGTACTAAGATAGGAAAAAGAGTGAAACGGGAAACGGGAAAAGTTAAACGTGAGACGTGAGACGTGAGACGTGAAAGATTAAGATAGATGTTAGTTTTAGACGTTAGATATTAGACGTTAGATGTTAGACTAAGAAAGAACTATTAACCAAAATCTAAAAACCAAACACTAGAAACGTGAAAGATTAAGATAGACGTTAGATGTTAGACGTTAGATGTTAGACTAAGAAAGAACTATGAACCAAAATCTAAAAACCAAACACTAGAAACGTGAAAGATTAAGATAGATGTTAGTTTTAGACGTTAGATTTTAGACATTAGATTTTAGACTAAGATAAGGGCTATGCACCAAAATCTAAAAACCAAACACTAGTTTCCAAACACCAACCCACGCCTAATCCAGCTTAACCACAGTAATTCCGGCTCCACCCAAATCTACCCGCTCATCGGCAAAGGACGATACGAAGGGAAGGGTTTGCAGGTACTCCCTAATTAGCTGACGAAGAATGCCATTACCCTTTCCGTGCAGAATACGCACCTGAGATATTCCAAGCATAAGCGCCTCATCTAGCAGCTCTTGCACCTCTAGCATGGCATCATCGGCACGATATCCGCGGATATCGATATCGGACTTAAAGTTTAGCCGCTTCTTGTGCATATCGTATGTTGATGAGGTGCGGGGCTGCCTTACCTCTCGGTTCGATTTGCGGTACTCGTTGCTAGATATGCGCTGAAGCTTATCTAGCTGAACGGTGGTGAGCATTTGTCCAAAGCCCACCACAGCGGTGTTTGGCCCAACGCTCACAACCTCACCGGGGATATCCTGTCCGGCAAGCTTAACCTTATCGCCAGGCGCCAAGGGCTTATCCTCATCGTCCTGAACAGGTGCGCCCTTTTTGGAGGGTGTAACATCGGCCTCGCCCGTTTTAGTTTTACGCTCATCGCGGCGCTTCTGCCTATCCTTTATCTGAGCCATTTTGCGCTCAATCTCCTCATCGGAGGCACCATCGGCTAGCTGCTGCTTAACCTCCTCCTTAAACTGCTCAAGGTTGCTGCGCAGCTCGCGGGTACGCTCCTTCTCGGCCTCAGCCTCACGAATCTCGCGTATAGTATTCTCAATGCGCCTGTTGGTCTCGGCAAGTAGCGCCTGCGCCTCTTGCTTTGCCTGCTGCACCACCTCCTGTTTCTTTGTTTTAAGCGCGCTAAGCTCCGATGCCAGCTTCTGCTCCATCTCCTCAAGGCGCTTATCGGTAAGGCGAATCTTTTCCCGTTTCTGCTCCCAGTAGCGCTTATCGCGCGATATCATGCGGAGATGCTTCTCAAAGGTAACGTAATCGTCGCCAACCTTACCAGAGGCAATTTGCAGCAAATCTTCGGGAAGGCCAATTTTACGGGCAATCTCAAAGGCAAAGCTGCTGCCCGGCTTTCCCACCTCAAGGCGGAAGAGCGGCTCAATCTTAACATTATCAAAAAGCATTGCGCCATTAATAATACCATCGGAATTGCTGGCAAAATGCTTTAGGTTAGAGTAGTGCGTGGTGATAATCCCAAAGGTTCCCGCCTCGTTAAGCTTGCCAAGAATAGCCTCGGCAATGGCACCACCGGCCACGGGTTCGGTACCCGAGCCAAACTCATCAATAAGCACCATGGTTTTGCTATCGGCATACCTAAGGAAGTGCTTCATGTTGAGAAGGTGGGAACTATATGTACTTAAATCGTTCTCAATGGACTGCTCATCGCCAATATCAATGAATATCTTGTTAAAGATACCCATCTCGCTATTCTCCGTTACAGGAGGAAGGAACCCACACTGAAGCATGTACTGCGCTAAACCAGTGGTTTTTAAGCACACCGATTTTCCTCCTGCGTTGGGACCCGATATCAACAGTAAGTGATTCTTATCGTTTAGCTCCAAGGTGAGCGGAACTACCGACTTGCCCTCCTTTTTTAGCGCTAACATTAGGAGCGGATGCACCGCATTGCGCAGCGAGATGCCCGCCTTGCTATTTACAATGGGCTTGTTACCAGCCACATTTAGGGCAAACAGCGCTTTGGCTCTAATAAAATCAATGGCACCAAGAAACTCGTACGATAGCAACAAATCGGGTAGATAGGGACGAATGCTATCGGCAAATTCCACAAGGATACGAATAACCTCGCGGCGCTCCTGATACTCCAAATCGCGAAGCTCATTATTCATCTCAACCACCTCAACAGGCTCAATGAACACGGTTTTACCTGTGGCCGACTCATCAAGCACCAACCCCTTAAGCTTGCGCTTATTGGCAGCAAGCACGGGGATTACGATACGACCATCGCGGATGGATGGCGATGCATCGGACTCAACAATCCCCTCCGACTGCGCGCTCTTAAGAATGCTGGTTATACGCTTTGAAATGGAGTTCTGTATAGACGAAATGGATGAGCGGATTTGCGCCAGCTCTGGCGAAGCGTTGTCCTTTACCTTGCCAAACTTGTTGATTATAGCATCAATCCTATCCGATACGTAAGGGAAGTACGCTACTGGCTTGGCCAAATCGGTAAGGCGAGGGTACTTTGGCTCATCGCCCTTTTTGAAGAATGCAAGTAGGGCGCGAATGGCATCGAGCGAGCGGCGAAGATTAACCAGCTCCGTCTCGTCAAGGTAAGTTCCCTCACGCTTAATGCGCTCCAAAAAGGGAGTGGCATCAACGTAACCATCAACAGGAAAGCCATCTTCCATCAGAAGAATGGTTTTCATCTCGCTGGTTTCATCAACTAAACGAACAACGGTTTGATAATCGCTAATAAACTGTACCTGTTGCGCGTTACGCCTTCCTAAAGGGCAAAGACAAAGGCCTGCAACATGCTCACGAATGCGGTCGAATCCTACTTTAGATTCAAAAGACGATGGGTAAATACTATCCATTTTAGATAATTAGAGCGCAAATGTAATGATTTTGGCTTTGAGTTAAGAGGAATGAAAAAGCCGAAAACCAAAAACCTTACACAATTAAACCCCAACGGCTAGCCAATACGAGGAAGCGACCACTTAAACCTAACGGCCAGTATGCGAATGGCGATAATTGTTAGCACCGTAATGCTTGCTGCCCAGCCAGTACCCATGCCCAGCCAGCAAAGGAACAGGTAAAATAGGCCTCCAACAAAACAGGCCGTTGCGTAAACCTCCTTACGGAAAATAAGGGGAACCTCGCCCGAGAGAATATCGCGCACCACGCCGCCAAAAACGGCAGATGTAGTACCCATAATTGCCGCAATGAATGGCGACACGTTATAGCCCAACGTTTTTTGCAGCCCCACAATGGTGAAGATGGCAATACCTATGGAGTCGAAAAGGAAAAGGGTGCGGCGCAACCGCTCTATATGCCTTTTAAAAAGAATACTGATCCCAATTCCTGCAAGTACGGCATACAGGTAGTTGGCATTAATCATCCATCCCACAGGATGGCTACCAATAAGCATATCGCGAATAGTACCCCCGCCTAAAGCCGTAACCAGAGAGATAACTGCCGCGCCAAAAAGGTCGAACTTCTTGTCGGAAGCAGTTAAAAAACCGCTGATGGCAAAAACAAAGGTTCCCAGTAAATCCAGGGCGTAGAGATATGAAAAATCTTGAATCATGCGGCAAAGATAGATAAAGAAGTAATTCTGTTTACGCTCTAAATCAGAGGGAATTTATGTTATAAATTACCATTATAATAACATCAACATATAACATTAATTGTCAGTACATTAAAAACGAATTACTAAAATTAGGTACAACTAGGTTTTGGCACGTAAACAAACAGATAAATGCATACAAGTATCGTTACAGCAGCAGTAAGCACAAAAGCGGTTGTTGCCCCAAAAACGAACCAAACAAGGCCAGTTAACGAACTCGCCATCAAGGCACAAACACTTTGCAGCCCAGCAAAGGTTCCTATTGCTGTGGCAGTATCATTTTTACTAATAATATTCGATATCCAAGCCTTTGATACACCCTCGGTTGCAGCGGCATAAACGCCATAAACAAAGAACAAGCCGAGGTAAACATACATCCCCGAACAAAACGCCATACCAAAATACACCGTGGCAAAGGCAATTAGGCCTGATATAAGAATTGATTTAAGCCCTACCCTATCGGCTAAAATCCCGATAGGATATGAGAACAATGCGTAAATGAGGTTGTAGAAAATATAAACCCCAATTACAGCGGCATCACTTAAACCTGCATCCTTAGCCTTTAGCAACAGAAAAACATCGGAACTATTGAATAGGGTAAAGACCAGTAATCCTACTAGTAACTTTTTATAGGCCACAGGGCTATCCTTCCAGTAGCTGATAAAAGAGAAGAACTTAACCGGGGGCTTAACATTGGTCTGCTGGCTCGGCTTCTCCTTTAGCAGGAATGATGCAGCAATGGCAAGCAGTCCAGGGAAGAATGCAACAAGAAAAAGGGTTCTGTAGTCATCGGGGAAATAGTAGAGGTAAACCAACGCCAAAGAAGGGCCAAGAACAGCTCCAAGGGTATCCATTGATCGGTGAAATCCAAATACGCGCCCCTTTGTTGCTGGAGTTGCCTCGCTAGAAAGGATTGCATCCCTTGCACCAGTTCTTATTCCTTTGCCAAACCTATCAATTGTTCTTGCAAAGAATATCCACAGAGGGTAAATAAAAAATGCCATTAGAGGCTTTGATATGGCACTTAGCGAGTAGCCCACTTGCACAAAGGGAACCCGCTTCCCTGCGGTATCAGAGAGTTTACCAAAGTACCCCTTGCTTAGCCCTGCTGTTGCCTCAGCAAGCCCCTCTAGCACTCCAATTAGAACCACAGTAAAGCCAATGGATTTTAAGTAGATAGGCATTACTGGGTATAGCATCTCACTGGCAGTATCGGTAAGCAAGCTAATAACAGACAACACCCAAACGGCACGAGTTATCCCCTTCATTAACATCAAATTAAAAGCAATTAGCAAAACACGGTAAAACTAAAGTTATACACGCAGCATCGCCCTAAACCCCCTAACTGCGTAGTACGATGCGGCTCCGTTATGGTAAATAAAAACCCGTCCGTAACGATAATCGCCAAATAGAGCGCCACCAAGCGTCCTTACCTCACTAGGGGTTTCTATCCAACTTGATGTTTTGGCATCAAACGGCTCCAACTGCTGCAGCTCTCTATACTGATGCTCTGTAAGTAGCTCAACGCCCATACTTGCAGCCATTGCCTTTGCGCTGCCTGCAGGTTTATTTTCCTTTCGATCGTTCAAAGCCTGGTCATCGTAGCAAAGGCTTCTTCTGCCCTTAGGGGTTTCCTTGGAGCAATCGCAAAAGAGGAACTCACCTGTTTGTGTATCAAAACCAACAACATCTGGCTCACCGCCAGTTTGCTCCATCTGGTTAAGCGACCAAAGCTTTTCCGAATTAGCTTGTAGCTTAACCACAATATCGGGCCACGCAAGTACACTATGGCGGTGCATATTGCTCTGAAAACGCTTCTGCAGCAAGGCAATTAACGTATTGCTGCTATCGGGTAATAGCTCTCTGTTCTGCATCATACCAAAAAAGTTTAGAAAATGGTTAGCAATACTAAACAAGTTAAGCGCAGCGATGTACCAAAGGCAACTACTTTTCCATTTGTTTTGATAGGGAACCAAGGCATGGGCTCACATCAAAGTAAACGCCCTCTATATCAGCCTCGTTAGGTTGCACAGTAAGGTAATCGTAGTGACCAATTAGGCTTTGCGAACCACCAAACTGAAAGCCGAGAATATCAAGCAAGAAGTACTCGTGCGAGGTTTGCACTACATAAAAAGCCGTCTCTTTGGAAACCCCATCACCTGAGCTTACTATGGCATCAACAATAAAACTCATTCGCTTTAGGTTCTCAAACGCTTTTGTAGTATCGCCCTGCTGGTCGTAGGCATAAACCTTTGACCCAAGCGCTTGAAAATCGAAGGGGTTAGCCTGTAGCATGGAATCGCAGAATGCAATCATAAGCCGGTAATCGGCTGCAACCAGGGAGTCCTTTCTGTAAATTGCGCTCACGCTATCGCGATAGGTAGAGCTACCATAAGGCGAGTAATTGGAATGGAAAGTGTAGCCATAGTAAAGGTGGCGCTTCTCCTCCAGCGACATTGTGGTATCGGCAAGGTTAAACCGCGCCATAAGATTGGAATAAAAGAGGTTACTACCCTGTAGCGCGATATTTTTTTCGATATCAGCATAGTTAGGCTTTTCAAAAACCCACTGCTGTGCCAACGATAGAGACGATACTAGCAGGAAGGATAACGATACAATAAGTTTATTCATAAACTGCTCTTATTATGGTACAATTTGTATTTACAAGGCTAATGTAGTGGATTTCAAAGCATGGTCAAAAGCATTCAACATACATTAGCTTTTGTTTCAGAACTAGGAACAAACTAAAAAACAGATTTAAACCCATTGGGTTCGCAACGCATTGCTAGAATAAGATTCTACAATCGGCATAAAATCCATAAGAAAAGCCTAATGCACAGCTAAAATAGAGAAAGTCTAAATAGATTAGCTAGAGCATAATGCGTATCTAAATTATCTATCTTTAAGCCTCATTACCCAAAAAATTAAACACCATGGATAAGAGTATAAAAGGAACTGAAACTGAGAAGAATCTGCTAAAAGCCTTTGCAGGCGAATCGCAGGCTAAGAACCGTTACACCTTTTTTGCAAAGGTTGCAAAGGAAGAGGGTTACGAGCAAATTGCTGCCCTTTTTATGGAAACTGCCCTACAGGAGGAGATGCACGCAAAAACTTTCTTCAAGTACCTTGAAGGGGGAATGGTTGAGATTACCGCATCGTACCCAGCAGGCATTATTAGCACTACTGCCGAGAACCTAAGAGCTGCTGCAATGGGCGAGCACGAAGAGTGGGAAGACCTTTATCCCATGTTTGCAGAAATTGCAGAGAAGGAAGGCTTTAAGCGCATTGCTACTACCTTTAAAATGATTGCTAAAGTTGAGAAGGAGCACGAAGAGCGTTACCTTAAACTACTTAAGAACGTTGAAGAGGGCAAGGTTTTTGAAAAGGATGAGGAAATTGAGTGGGTTTGCCGCAAATGTGGATACGTTCATAAAGGGAAAAAAGCCCTTAAGAACTGCCCTGTTTGTGACCATCCAACGGCATACTTTGAAGAAAAAGCCGAAAACTACTAGGCTTTTTGCAAGCACATAGCTTTACATTTTCGTTATAAACAGAACTACCGCAGACAAACGCTGCGGTAGTTTCGTTTTAAAGCAAGAAAGCTAGTTTACTTTTTCACTTTAATAGAGCAGCCAATAGCCTTAGTTTCGGTAAGTGCAAGTTTTTTCCCCGCAATAAGTGCATCAATGGCATTGGCCAAATACTTCTCCTTAACGGCTGATTCATCCTTATAGTTATCGTCAATTGTACCTATGTACTCAACCATAAAATCGGCACCCCTTTTTTGTAAAAGGTAAACGTGAGGTGTTTTGGTAGCACCATACTTGGGATATACAAGTTGCCCTTCATCAAACAGATAAGCAAACGGGAAACCCTTTTCCTTTGCACGCTGCTGCATTAGCTCATAAGAGTCTTGAGGCTGAACTGAAGGATCGTTAGGGTTTATGGCAATTACAGGATATCCCTTAGCGGCATAGGTCTTGTGCAAATCGATAATGCGCTGCTCATACGCTTGAGCATAGGGACAATGGTTACAGGTAAAAATTACCACAGCACCCTTGGCGTCCTTATAGTCGGATAGGGCAACCATTTTGCCATCAACATTTTTAAGATTAAAGTCGGGCACTTTATCACCAACTTTTACTCCTTGAGCCAATGCAGATAGCGATGCAAGCACGATAGTTAACGTAATTAGTAATGTTTTCATTTTTGAACTTTTGTTGTTAGGGTGAGACGTGAATTGTGAAACAAAGGCAGTTAAACACAAAGCATAGACTGGATTAAAACTCTTCTACAATTTCAACCAGTTCCTCATATGTAAAGGCCCGCTCAAAGAACTGTCGCTTAGTTCCCCTGTATATAACAGTTGCAGGAATTGAACCCTGCCACTCAGGGCTAATCTTATTAATCCATGTATTTGTATCGGGATCATCCAGCATAATTACCTGTGCCGTAATATCGTGCTCCTTAAGAAAAGGGAGTAACCGTGAATCGTAGTACTTTGGGAAATCGAGGTTTACCAAAAGAACCTTTACGGGTCCATTAGAGTACTCGCGCGATAGCTTCTCCAAATAGGGAAGCTCCTCAACACAAGGAGTACACCATGTGGCCCAGAAGTTAACAATGTAGGTAGTATCGTTACTCTTGTTAAGATAGGGCTCTAGCCCGCTATAATCAACAATGGGTACTGCCAGTTCACCTGTAGGCCTCTCCCCTCTTGTGCACGATGCAGCTACAGCCGCAACAAGTAGCATATAAATTACGAATCGTTTCATTACTATCAATGTGTGTTTTTTATAGATAAGTAAACGATTATCAAGGACTAATGTTCACTTCTTATTAAATTGAGTAGTTTATAAAATGGTGTAGCCTATTGTAATTCGCCTATTTTTGCAAAAAAATTGCCATTGGAATCACTTATCGAATTTGGGTACTACGGACTTTTTGTTGCTAGTTTTCTTGCGGCTACAGTAGTTCCATTAAGTTCAGAATTTGTATTTATTGGATTACTAGCAGCCGGAGCAAACCCCATTATTGCTACGGTTGTAGCAACGGTTGGCAACACTTTGGGCGGTGCTACAGGTTACGGCATAGGCTACCTTGGAAAATGGGAGTGGCTTGAGCGATACTTCAAGATAAAAGAGGAACACTTACTAAAATGGGAGCAAAAGGTAAAACGCTACGGTACCACCATTGCCTTTTTTGCTTGGCTGCCCGCAATTGGCGATATTATTCCCATTGCACTGGGTTTTTTTAGGGCAAAATGTTGGAAGGTGATGCTGTTTATGTTCCTAGGCAAAGCCTTTAGATACGCCATTTGGGCCTACCTAACAGTAAAGGGGGTTGAGCTATTTGTGGGATGATAAAGTAAAAGACTGACTATACAATAAAACATCGGACAACTTAACTGTTAAGCTGCCCAATGTTTTTATATCGGTCGCATGTTGATTTTGTTTGGGAGTTTTAAACAATCTGTTTATCTCTCAAGAGTAAAAAAAAGTGAAGATGTTTCCAAGGACATCTCCACCCAACTAAAATTAACGCCATTACTAGCAGTTTCTTCTACTGTCAAGCAAGTTTAATATCTTGGTTTAGCAGTTCAACGTTAAAGTTAATTTTTGCATTCAACGCTTTGAAAACTTTAATTATTGTTTCAAATCTTGCATCTGTTAAACTGTTTTCAAGTTTTGAGATTTGCGATTTCTTTACACCCACAAGCGCTCCAAGTTCCTCCTGTGTTAAATGACGTTCTTTTCGAGCTTGTTTTATTGCCTCTCCAAGTAAATCGAGGCGTAATTCGTATTCGAATGTTTCACGTTTTGGTGCTCCTCTTTTGCCGATATGCCTGTCAATCATTTCGTCCAAACCGTATGTTTTCATTCCTTCTGTTTTCATGATTCCTAATTTTTTTGTTCAAAATAAATCCTTCGTAATCTCTGCTTTCTCTATTTCACCCTTTGGCGTTTTACCCGTTTTCTTAATCAAACCATGAGTAGAAATTACAACCGTATCAATTTTGTCAGTCCTGTCCCAAAATGCGAAAAGTCGGTAATGCATTTTGTTGAACAAGGTTCTGAACTCCCAAATTTCATTGGTCAACTTCTTGAATAGTTCCTTGCTATTGGTTACTTGAGCCTTTCGTATATTATAGTACACTTTCTCTCTTGCTTTTTCATCAAGACCTTCTAGAAAATCAAAGGCTTCTTCAAGAAATCGAACTTTAAACTTTTCCGTCACCTGTTTCAGTTTCTGCAAAGATAAATGTTTCTTATAAAGGAAACAATTTTTCGAGAGATAATTTCAAAATTACTGGCAACTATACTGTTAGTAACGGTACTGCATTTGCCCTTCAAGAGTTGAGCAGTTTCGGAGCAAAGGGCTAAACCACTCTGGCCGTTTGGGAACGCGATTGGTACCGACTATGCTTCGCCACTCCTCATCATTATAAATCTTTGAATCCCGGAACTCATAGTACGAGAAAACGGAACCAACGGCAATGTGGTACTCCCCGTTGATAGGCACAACAACATAAATATCATCGGCATGCCCAACCGCCACATTAAGATTTGTTCCATTATAAACGTACACATCAGCAATAAGAGCCATTGACTTTTCTCTATCGGGCAAATGGTCGGTTTCTAGTAAACCCAATAGGATATACTCAAATGTACCACCAATGTAGTGTAGCGCATCGTACTCATCTTTAGTAACAGCCTCTCCATTCACTTCCTTTTGTGCCACTTTATAAAGCAGTTCACCTGTTGTTTGAATTCTCTTTAACTCGCCTTTAAAAGTAGGTTCATATTCGGCTAGTTCCATTAGCCAATCTACCAACTCAAGGGATTTTTTCCAGAACTGGATATTGGGTTCAACATAGCTAATATGCATTGGAGGTTCTGGTCCTCCACCCTGCCCACACTCTGCAGCAAAGGGCTTTTCTTGGTAAAGGATTAAATCGTGCTTAATATGGGTCCAAGAAGCTAGCATTGTGTTAAGCTCCTTTCGATTGTAAGCGCTGGTTTTCATAAATCCGGGATAGGATTGCTCCTCATCGCAAGCAGAAAGGGCTACCTGAACACCTTTGAATCCGTAGTTGTTATCCCACGCGGTAAAATCAGAGAACTGCTTCTTTAGCTTATCTAATCTAGGAGAGAACTCCTCCCAACTAGCCCCATCCTTATACTCATTTAACAGAATGCTTTCTGCTTCACGATTTCCGAAAACGGCAGGAATATCTAGCCCTCTAGGGAATGGACGCTTTGATCTATCAAAATCAATATGTACAAGACTTGAAAAGATTTCTCCGCTTAAAGAATGGGTACTAGATAAAAAGTATAGTCGTTGAGTTTCGGCCTCTTTAACCCTAAATCGCTCACCAAACACCCTTTTTACCCTCTCCTTATTGAGCCCCTTTAGCTCCGAACGAACCTTGTTAACGGCTTCGTCACTTAGTGCCGTTTTCAAATCGCCACTAGGAAGGACTTTCATTAAATCGGTTAACGACAAGTTATCCTCTACTCCGGCCAGTTTCTCTATTGAGCTTAAATAGTTAGCCATGCGCTTCCTACTTACCTCATTCTGCTTAATTGTATGAGCAAACAGAATAAACCCTTTTAGCTGATCGTTATCGGACAAATCAATCCCATTTAGGCTAATCCACTTAAATGCTCTAAAGTAACGCTTTAGGGTATCGTTCTTGGCATAATGCCCCCGTGGCTTAAGCTCGCTGTAACTAACAAAATCGTTGGGGATAAGTACGGGTTTGCCTGAGCTCTTTATTGCCTCTACTTCATCCTTGTATATATCGTTATAAGCCGCAGGAACTGCACTCAGTGAATCGGTAATTGCATAAAGAGCAATTGCATTGTACGCTTTTGCCCACTCTATGTAAGGAACTAGTGACTTATCAGCCTTTTTATCTAGCTGATTCAAACTCTTCTGATTGCCAACCAGGATTGATTTTAGCTCCTTTGACAAGAAGTTCTGGTCATACTTCTCCAAAAAGCAGGAGAAGTACTTATGAAGGATAAACAGATACAAATCGGTAGTGATGTAATGCGGAATATACTGATACGCATTCTGATCGTACACAAAGAATGGCATCGCCCTATTTGCCTCAACAATGCTAAAATTTGTAGCATGTAAATCGGAAACCACCTCGTTTGGAACTGAAGCAAACTGCTTATAGTTTACTACAAGATCGGCATTGTACAGCTGATTGCCGTCTTTGCTCACAAACTTGTTCTCCTTACGCCTATTCTCCTCAGCAAGGATTTTCTCAATAATGCCACGTTCCTCAGCATTAAGTGAAAGTTTGAAGGTATCCACATCAAATATTGGCATATACCACTTCTGCCTGTTGAAGTACCCCCTTAAAAAGCCATCGTTGAACAGATAACCATTCCTTGCAAATACCTCGTTACGAAGCAATCGGAGCTCATCATAGGGAACTGAAGATAAATCTGCAGGAATCTCCATTACAGGAACGCCAGTGTAGCTTACTTTAAGCCAATCGTAAAACTCTTTAATATGAGGAAGCTCATAGTAAGCCTTTAATGACTCTTTGTTCTCACTATACACTACGGTTGTAGCCTCGTCTTGAGCCTCATCTTGCTGTACTATTTCATTGTCGCTCGATGTACTAACATCAGTATTAGAGCCCTTTTTTGTATTGTTACAGCCCCAAAGGCTAGCTGCAATAATTACTATTGCTAGCTGCGTGATAAGCTTTCTCATTATTTATTCTATTTTATCCATTTTAATCAATGCAAAGCCAAAGTTATCCCAGGTATAAGTGCCCTTATATTGGTTACCCAGAGAATCCTGTTCTACAGTTTGAAGATAGTTATAATGATCAATCCTGAGCACATTAAACGTAAGTAAATCATGCACAAACTTGGTCCCCAACCACAAAGCCTGAAAGTTCCCGTTGCGAAGCGTAAAAGCATTCAACCTCTTTTTCACCACAGGATCAAACTTTACAGATTTTGCTATACCAACAAGCACATCATCAGCACCATCGTTATTGATATCCGCAATTTGCAGTCCGGAAACATCACCTCGCAAAGCGATTGGATTGTAAGCATTGCCCTTGGTGTGAAGGCTAAGGATGTAATAACCTGCTTGCATTCTTTTTACTGAGGCTGTAAACCGACTAGAGGGGAAAAGCCACAGATTAGATTCCACTCCAAAATCAACGTCACTAGCAGCAGTTACGTTCCAAACATCGTTAGCATAAGCTAATCCTATGCCTGTAGATGAACCCAAGTTCTCCTCAACAAACTGAATCTGCTCAGCAAAAGGAACTGCTTGGGGCATATAGTTCACTAGTTGTAGCGGTTTTGCCCTTACAGATAAGCGTCCATCTTCTACGTTTGCCTCAACAACTAGCGATTTACTTGTATTGGGCAGGTATGCATCGGCAACAAAATTACCTATGCTGTAAAAAACGGGAACGCCATTAATGAACTCCACATTCTGAATCACATGTGGGTGATGCCCAATTATTAAATCGGCACCAAGGCTAACCAGCGCTGTGGCCAGCTGACGTTGCCAATTGCGGGGCTGAGGTTGATACTCAAGCCCCCAATGCAAGTATAGAATTAGGGGAATACGCGGATTCTTTAACGAGAATGATTTTACGGCTGCTTTTAAGACAGGAAATGAGGTATCGTAATAGTTTCCATGAAAATTGGTTAGGTTGGCTGCAATAACTGCCGCCTTTTCTCCATTGTGTGATACAATTGTGGGCTCAAGATTTTCACCAACAGCGCAAATGCCATTCTGTGTAAGTGCCGATAATGTGCTGTGGAAACCGCTTAAACCAAAATCTAACGTATGATTATTGGCAACAGAAGCATGTGTAACTCCTGCCTTTTTTAGCGCCTCGGCACGGTTGGATGGAGCCCTAAGGTTAAACTTAAGGGATTGCCCCACGCCCGAGTCGGCATAAACACCCTCGTTATTTATGAAGAAGTAATCACCTGTATTGACACGATGAATGGCGTTAACCAGAATTGTATCGCCATGAAGCCGTAACTCATCATCAACCCCTCGGTCAAGGATAACATCGCCAGCAAAGTTTATCGTTAGCGGCTTTTCCCTTTTGCATGCTGCTAACGTGAAACAAACAAGAGCTAAGGCTGATACAATACTTGTTACAGCGGTTTTTAATCTACAATCCATTTACAAACAGCATAAAATACCCAGTTGCTAGAAAAATAAATGTGAATGTAGATATTATTGCAGAAAATACCGTGGGACAATGAAAGCAATATGTAACGCTATGCGCCCATAAACCTCTCGTGCAATCGTTTGGCAAGCATTTGCCCCCACTCAGCTACCTGCGCCTTTGCAGTGGCATCATCTGATTGTGAGCAGAATCCCTCGGCACACCTTAACCCAAAAGTTTGGTTAACTCCATGTTTTGCAGATATCATGGCTCCTAAGTAAAGGGCTTGTTCCGTTTTTTCATTAACAAGGGCAGTCTCCACTACTGACAATGCTTTTACATACTTTTTCTGAGCCAGATAGATATCAACCAAAAGAGAGACATCCTGCTGTGCGTAACCCGATTGGGTACAAGCCTGCTGCGCCTCGTCCTCGGCCGAAGCGTAACGCTCACGCAGCATGAATACCTGAGCCAAACGCCGATGCCCCAGCAGAGGGTTAACTTTTCGCAAGCGGCGGGCAACATCAGTTGCATAGCGTAGGCTGCCGCCCTGCGCCTCGGGTAGCTGAAGCAAAGCATCAATAAGTGCGTTGAGCAAATCCTCGTTGGTTGGGCTTTCATGCAGCTGCTGCTCAATGCTTTTCTTGTGATTTTGTAGCTGCTGTAGCTCATCAAGCACAGCCCCTTCCCAAAACGGAACCTCCTGTTTGTAAGCAGCACGGGCAATAGCGTGGGCTCCTACAGGACTGGTTACAAACACCAGCGATATAATTATAAGCGCCTTGGCTGTAATGCCAAACTCATCAAAATGGATTGCCAGGCCTATTAGGATTAGCGCCAACCCCAACGTTGCGGCTTTGGTTATTGCCGACATGCGGAGGTAAAAATCGGGTAAGCGAATTATTCCTATGGAGGCAATAACAATAAATACAACTCCACTCAAAATAAGTACAACGCTAATGATATCGTATAGTGGCATTATTTTCGTCTTTTAGTTAAGTAAAAAGCAAACGACATGGAACCTAAAAAGGCTATAAGCGATAGCACCACGGCCACATCAATAAAGTGAGTTGACTCCCACAGAATAGAGAAAACGGCAATCATTGCAATTACAATGGTGGTTACAAGGTCGAAAGCGGTTACCCTATCGGGAAGCGATGGCCCTTTAATAAACCGATAAAGAACCAGAAGCATGCTAGCAGATAGCACAACAAGAACAACCGAAAGTATTATTTGCATCAGGGTCATAAACGGCTCAATTTTAACGGAAAACTTTAATAACGCGGCGCTCAAATCCATCCTTTAGCTCCTTAACCAAAGCGTCGGAATCGGCATTGGGAATGTACATGGCGTGAACAAAAAGGTGCTTCTTATCGGCCGATATGTCCATACTTAGCGTTCCCGGAGTAAGCGATACCAGCGCAGAGAATACGGTTAGCTCCAAATCGGACTGCGTATCGAGCGGAACGGATACGATACCCGCCTCCATATGGTGCTTTTTGGTTAGCACCTCCCTAGCCACAGCGATACTGGCAACAAACAGCTCCTTGGTAAAGTATATAGCCAGCTCTACTAGCCATATCACCTGAAAAAATGCGCGGCGCGACACAAAAAATGATACCAACCACCCCGCAAGGCTGAATAGCATAAAGAAACTTACTATGGCATGCGCTTTAACTGGCTCGGCCTCAGTGGCCACTACACCGAGTGTGGCCACTGCCGAAAGTGCAAAAATCCATGTGAATAATCGAATCATATCGTAATAAGGTTATTATCAACATCAAAAAGGCAAAGTAGATTCTCAAAAATCGATACCTACCTATTTAACACCGCGTTTATGTAATCGGTTCGGTTAACCACGTACTGGGCAGCCCTCTCGGCATACTCAATAAACTGATTTGGGAAAAAGCTAACACCTAGGATAATCACCGTTAGGCAAAGCACTACCAGCACCATGTTTGGATAGCTTTTTGCCATTTGCGAGAAGGTTGATACGCTAAATGAACTCCCCTGAGGCAGCGGTTTCCAGAATACCTGATTCCAGATTTTTGTCATGGAGAAAAGCGTAATAAGGCTCACAGCAAGGGATACGGTAACTATTTCCCAATCGCCAGCCATGAAACCGGCCTTGGCAAGTATAAATTTACCCCAGAAGCCGGTAAGCGGCGGTACGCCCGTTAGCGCAAATGCCGATATGGCAAAAACCAGCGCCAGCAAAGGGAATTGCGATAGCACGCCACCCAGCTGCTTTAAGCTGTAGCTCCCAGCCACACGGTTAACCAATCCACTAATAAAGAACAGGTTGGTTTTTACCAGTACGTTATGTAGCACAAAGAACAGGGCTCCGGCTATTGCCAACGGAGTACCTATGGCTAAGCCCATTATCATGTACCCAATTTGCGATACGATGTGAAAGGAGAGTATCTTCCTAAAATCGCTTTGCGCTGCTGCACCAAACACACCAACAACCATGGTAAAGGCTGCTATAAGCATAAAAATGATGCGGAACACCTCGTTCTCCGAAATGGGAAAAACGATGGTAAAGAATCGGATTAGCACGTAAACGCCAACCTTGGTCATTAGCGCCACCACCAGCGATGAGATGCCTATTGGGGCGGTATGATACGTTGCTGGTAACCAAAAGAACAGCGGGAAAACGGCGGCCTTAATACCAAAGCTCACCAAAAAGAATACTGCCGCAACGTTTGCCAAGGAGCTTTGTCCTAAGCTATCGAGGGCAATCCCGGCAGCAGCCATATTCACGGTGCCCGTAAGTCCATAAATAACACCAATCCCTGCCAAGAATATGGTTGATGAGAAAACGTTTATTGCCACGTACTTTAGCGTACCCTCCAGCTGAGCCTTTTTCCCACCAAGGGTAAACAGCACAAAGGAGCTAACCAGCAGCACCTCGAACCAAACGTACAGGTTAAACAGGTCGGCAGCCATAAAGGCGCCTGTTAGCCCCATTAGTAGGAAAAAGTACACCACGTTGAATAGCGCCTTTACCGACTCGGAGGTGAACCACTCGTACGAATAGAACCACGCCAACAGGGCAAGTAGCGATGCCATAGCTATCATCCCAGCCGAAAGAGCATCTACGGCAAGCATAATGCCGTATCCGTGAAGCCAATCGCCCACGTTTAGCACAATCATGCTATGCGCTATGGTTTGCTTAAGTACAAGGGCAGATACCACAAGATGCAGGACTACAAAAAGATTTCCAACCCAACGCTGAGCACGGGAGTTCCCCCACAAAAAGAGGTTTACTATTGCAGCAATAAGCGGCAAAAGAAGAACAGAGGAAAGAATAAGCTGATTGTACTCCATGCTAATCGTCGAGTTTATCGGTTGTGTTAAGGTCGTCCATGTTAGCCGTTCTTGTTGATTGGTAAACCCGCTTCAACAGAACAATGGCAAAGGCCTGTATTCCAAAGCCAATAACAATTGCGGTTAGAATGAGTGCCTGCGGCACAGGGTCGGCAAAGGGTACCTCAATGGTATCAGCAGCCGATGGAATAAGAGCAGGAACACCACGGGTAAGCTTTGCCACTAGGAACAGGAACAGGTTTGATGCGTAGCCCAGCATCATTATGCCTATAATCATCTTCATCATCCCCTTATGCAGCAATAGGTATAAGCCTGCAGCATAAAGCAATCCGGTTAAAATAGAGAGCAATACGTCCATGCCTAGTATTTTGTTAGAATAAACGTTACGTTAAGCACCATCCCCACAACAAGAATGTAAACCCCAATATCAAAAAGAACGGGTGTTCCCAGTTTGCCTATTAAGGGTAGCGTTATGCTGCTCCATAGCCCTGTCATAAGTGGAGCGCCCACAAAAAGCGACATCGCTACAGCAACAACAGCAACAGCCAAACCAACGGCCATTAGCCTAATTGGGTTAAGCCTATACCGCTTGGTAGTTTCCGTTGCTCCAAAAACCATGGAGTGCAGAAAAAAGCCAATGCCAGCAAGCAAACCGCCAACAAAGCCACCACCAGGTAGATTATGCCCCCTAAACAGCAGGAATAGGGAAAACAAAAAGAACAGCGGCATAAGTAGTCGTACAGTAAATGCCAGTATTACGGTTTTCATTGGTTTTATTTTTAGACAAAAGATGTTAGATGTTAGACGTTAGACTGTAGATTTTAGACTAAAGAAAATATGGCTCATTCTAACGTCTTCCACTTCCTCCAATTCATCATCTTCCTCACATTAATCAACCTTTTGTTTCTTTTATCTCCGCTAATCGCCACATGATTATGGGGCGCTACATATCTGAGACAAACACTCGGTTTTTGTTAGATAAAAAGATGTTAGACGGTAGATTTTAGACTAAAGAAAATCAGTTCTCATTCTAACTTCTTCAAATTCCTCATCTTCCTCAAATTCTTCATCTTCCTCTACCTTTTGTTACTTTTATCTCCATTAATCGCCACATGATTATGTAGCGCTACATATCTGAGACAAACACTCGGTTTTTGTTAGATAATAGATGTTAGATGTTAGACTTAAGAAAATATGGCTCATTCTAACTTCTTTCACTTCCTCTTCTTCCTCAAATCCATCAAATTCATCATCTTCCTCAACCTTTTGTTACTTTTATCTCCATTAATAGCCACACGATTATGTGGCGCTACATATTTGAAACAAATACTCACTCTGTTAGATAAAAGATGTTAGACGTTAGATTTTAGATTTTAAACTAAAGAAAATCAGTTCTCATTCTAATTTCTTCAAATTCCTCATCTTCCTCAAATTCATCATCTTCCTCTACCTTTTGTTACTTTTATCTCCATTAATCGCCACATGATTATGTGGCGCTACATATCTGAGACAAACACTCGGTTTTTGTTAGATGTTAGACGTTAGACGTTAGACTAAAGAAAATCAGTTCTCATTCTAACTTCCTCCACTTCATCATCTTCATCTCATTCATCATCTTCATCTCATTCCTCATCTCCCTCAAATTCCTCATCTTCCTCAAATTCCCTCTCTTCCGCTCCCTCCCGAGCCTCTCACATCCCTCACCTTAAGCAATGAGTAAACGCCAAGGGCAGCAATGCCAAGAACGGTGATTTCACCAAGAGTATCGAGACCCCTAAAATCAACAAGGATAACGTTAACAATGTTCTTTCCCTTTGCTGCAACGTAGCTGTTCTGCGCAAAGTAATCCTTAAGCGCGGTGCTGGTTTCGCCCTGATGAAGCCATAGCAGCACAAAGGCCATTACAGCGCCAAACAGGATGGCAGGAACCATTAAACGGAGCCTAACGCGTAAAGGAACATCAACAAACTTGGGTAGTTTGAAAAGGATTAGCACAAAAAGCACCACGGTTAGCGTCTCAATCAGGAACTGGGTCATGGCCACATCGGGTGCACCAAAAAAGAGGAAAAGCATAGCCGTTCCATAGCCTATTACCCCAAGCGATACAATAACGGTAAGCCTAGACTGCGACGATATGCTAAGCACCAGAGCAACAAGCATTGCCACAACAACAAGCACCTCGTACCAACGGAATCCAAAATCGGAAGAGAATAGGTTTGCCCAAGGGATGCTCCCATTGCCAAACGCTGCTACCAGAGCAATTGTACCCACAAGGAAGGTAGATATAATTACCATGTAGTTGCGAAGCAAACCCGATTGAAAAAAGCGTGTTTGTCCCTTTGCCACCTTTAGCAATGAGGGAATAAACTGTAGGTATGCGCTCTCGGGACCAGTAAGGTTAGATAGGTTAAACCTTAAAGCCACAGCCCGAACCCTGCTGCGTATAATGTAAATACCATATCCGGCAGCTAGCGTAAGCAAGCTTAGCCCAAAAATTAGCGTAAAGCCATGCCAAAGGGTTAGCTTTAGCACGCTATCAACATTATGCACAACATTTGACGTATGATGCAGCAACGGCTGGGCAACCTGCTCAACCAGCACACCCCCAATTAACCCAAAACCCGAAGCAACCAGCGGTCCAAGGAGCATCCCAAAAGGAGCCTCGTGCGGATGCTTGGGAAGTTTGGCCTCATCGCCAAAAAATATCTTATAGCCAATCTCAATGGATAGCGCAGCAAAAATAGCCCCTGCCACAAAAACTGCCGCTAAGGTTAGGTAGCTCCAACCGGGGGAATCGGCCGCGGCACCGTACAGAATCTCCTTGGCCACAAAGCCAAAAAAGGGCAGCACTCCCGACATCGACATGGCGGCCAGTGCTGCAGCCACAAACGTAAAGGGCATCGCTTTGCGAAGTCCGCTTAGCTGATTAACATCGCGGGTACCAGCCTCATGGTCAATGTTACCCACAACCATAAACAGCGTTCCCTTATACAGCGCATGAGCCAGCACAAAAACCATGGCTGCCTGCACCGCCAATACGGTTCCAATACCCAGCAGCATTACCATAATACCCAGTGCGCTGATGGTTGTATAGGCCAAAATCTTCTTCAAATCGGTGCTAAATAGCGCCATAACCGCACCGTAAACCATGGTAAAACCACCAACGGCGGGAAGTAGGGTTGTCCAAAGTGGTAGCTCAGAGAATATTGGCGCTATGCGCGCCAAAAGAAACACCCCGGCCTTTACCATTGTTGTTGAGTGCAGGTAGGCACTAACAGGTGCTGGTGCCTCCATGGCGTTGGGCAGCCAGAAGTGAAATGGGAACTGTGCCGATTTGGTAAATGCCCCCATCAACAGCAGCACCAGTATTATATTGATATTAGGACTATTAAGCACCAGTTGTGGATTGGCCAGCAGCTCATCTATGCGAAGGGTACCCGCATCGGCACCAAGCAGCACTATTCCGGCCAGCATAAATAGCCCACCCAGCACGGTAACCAGCATGGCTTGCAGGGCTGAGTCGCGAGACTTTTCCCGCTCGTGGTAGTAGCCAATCAGCATGTACGAGCTTAGGCTGGTTAGCTCCCAAAACACAAACAGCAGCAGCAACGAGCCCGATAGCACCAGCCCCACCATGGAACCCATAAACAGCGATAGGAATACAAAAAAGCGAGGTTTATTGGTATCGTGCGAGAGGTAAGCATTGGCGTAGATGTGTATAAGCACGCCAAAGCCTGTTATCAGCATAAGGAAGAAAATGCTTAGCCCATCAATCCTAAAAACTAGGTCGAGCCCTATGGATTGTATCCAAGGAATGGTTTCCTGAAAAGTGGCGCCATCAACAACGTGCCACATCTTAACGGATGCCCATGCAAACAGAAGGAAAGGGATTACCGATAGCAACGCTCCGCCACGCTTACGCGTTAGCCAATGAACCAAAGGGGAAAGTATTGCCCCCGAAAAACTTAAAAGTACAGCTAGTAGAATTTCCATTTTAGTGATGTGGCTTGCGATAACTCATTACAGTACTACACAAAAACGCGCGTCACAATGAATTGTTCGGATTTAGCACTATTGCTAATATTTTTTAACGGATAGTTAGTTATTACCTACCAATTATTTGCTTCTGAGGTCAAATATACAAATTTAAATTTTTATAGCTTTTATGCACGATGCAAAGCAAAAGAGCAATAAAAAGACCTATATATCTTTTTATTTTTAAAAGATTTGTACATTAGCCCTGCAAATAAAACCAGCAACATGTTAGCAAAAAGTACACAGTACGCCATTAGGGCATTGGTTTACATCCAGCTGCAAAGCTATAACCAGAAACGCCCTGGACTAGCCGAAATTGCCAAAGAAATTGAGGCTCCCGAAGCCTACACGGCCAAAATTATGCAGATACTAACCAAGCATAAGCTGCTAAGCTCCGTAAAGGGACGCGGCGGCGGATTCTTTTTCAGCGAGAAGGAGCCGAAGACATCGCTGTACAGCGTTATTGTGGTTATGGAGGGCGACTCGTGCTTTACCAGCTGCGCGTTTGGGCTTAGCACCTGTAGCAATGGGAAACCCTGTCCGTTACACGATAAGTACGGCCCAATAAAGGAGGCCTTTCTAAAATTGGCCCAAGAGGAGACCATCCAAACCCTCGCTAAGAAAATTGAGCATGGCAATGCGGTTATAAACCTTCTGTAACATCCAACCCGTTAAATTCATGAAGCAAAAAGGAAGCATATACAAAAAGCTACACAAGTGGCCTGGACTAATTATAGCCTTTATCCTTCTTTACTTTGGCATTACAGGAATAGTAATGAACCATAGGCAATTCTTTTCTCCTATTGATATTAGTCGTAAAGCCCTCCCATCGCAATACCACTATAGCAACTGGAACCTAGCCGCCCTAAAGGGCAACATAAACCTATCGCCCGATAGCATTTTGGTGTACGGCAACGTGGGCATTTGGCTAACCGATTCCACCTTTACCCACTACACCCCGCTAAACAACGGCTTCCCCAAAGGAAGCGATAACCGCAAGATTTTTGATGTGGGGCTATCGCCAAATGGGCACCTATACGCAGCCACGCTATACGGCCTTTACGCCTTTAATCCATTGGCAAAAAGTTGGGTTAAGTTTGATATAGATACAGATACAGAGCGCTTTGTTGGCATCGATTTTATTGGCGATACGCTGATAGCCATAAACCGCTCGCACGCATACTACGGCAAATCGGAAGGTGCAAACACCCTATTCACGCGGGTTGAGATTAAGCAGCCCGAGGGATATACACAAGAGGTTGGGCTATTTGAAACCATGTGGCAAATACACTCTGGCGAGATATTTGGCTTACCCGGTAAGCTCTTTGTCGATTTGCTTGGGATAATAACCATAGCGCTTTCCGTAACGGGCATACTCTACTTCTTTTTCCCGGGAATAATAAGAAGGCGCAAGCAGAAGCAGAAACCCGTTACGGGGCTAGTAAAAACCAACCGATGGTCGTTAAAGTGGCACAACAAGATTGGTGCATGGCTATTTGCGCTGCTAATAGTGGTTTACCTAACGGGGATATTCCTACGCCCGCCATTCCTAATTACCATTGCCAACGCACGGGTTAAACCACTTAGGTTTACCCACCTGCACCAAGCAAACCCTTGGTACGATAGGCTTCGCGATATACTAGTTGATAGCGACAGAGGCTCTATCCTACTAGCCACATCAGAGGGAATATTTGAGCTACAGAACCTGCACAGCGTTCCTAAACCCTTTGCCATTCAGCCTCCCGTTAGCGTAATGGGCATAACCGTTTTTGAGAAGTTTGGCGGCGGAGCCTACATTGTTGGCTCATTTAGCGGGATATTCCTTTGGCACCCATCTCACCCAGAAATAGTGAACTACGCAACGGGCATGCCCTACCAACCCATTAGCGGAGGCCGCCCCGTTGGCGACCAAACCGTTACCGGACTAATAAAAGCACCCAACGGCAAGCATTTTATGGTTGATTATGCAATGGGTACCAAGCCCCTATGGCACAACCAGCCATTCCCATCGATGCCACCAAACGTGATTGCCGATGCCAAGATGTCGCTATGGAACCTATCGCTTGAGATACACACAGGCCGCATATTCCAAGGTATTATGGGGTTATTCTACATCCTGATTGTGCCGCTAAGCGGATTAATCGCCGCCATGGTGGTAATTAGCGGATACCTGCTCTGGTGGAAGCGGTTTAGGAAAAAAAGCGTAAGAAGTTAAAAGTTAGATGTTAAAGGTTAAAGGTTAGATGTTAAATGTTAAAGGTTAGATGTTAAAAGTTAAAAGTTAAAAGTTAAAGGATTAAGGATTAAGAGTTGGAACCCGTTTCTCAGATAGAGATGCTGCACCTAAGGCGCTCAAATGCAACTAGCACAATATTCTCTACAAAGATGCTGCACCTCTGGTGCTACAAATGCATCGGTATAAATAAACAAAAGCCCCAGCGGGGCGACATCTTTGTAACAACAAAAAGTACAATGCTAAGACCTTGCCAGGTGTACCCAAACACTATACACTATACACTATACACTAACATCCTATATCGTACCTGAAAAGGCATAGCAATGGAATTACAACTCTACATAAAATTCTTAAGCACCTCGGCAATAAAGTAGCCAAGGTAGTTACCTACGGCATAACCAATAATACCAACGGTTAATCCCGATACTATTACCTGCTTATTCCCTATGGCACCAGCAATAACGGGCACAAAGGGTGGCGAGCAGATTAGGGATACGGAGGTAATCATCACCGTATCGGCATCAACACCTGTAAGCTTTGCCAGTAGCACATGAAGAATCAACGAGAGGAATACAGCAAAGGTTATGTAGCCAAACAGCCCTGGGGTGATACCCGCAAAGTTGCTAATATCGGCCATGGAGGCCACCACAATGCTGAATACCAGAATTAGGTACATTCCCGCCTCAAAGGTGTGCTCTATACGGTTAACCGCAGGAACAAACGATGCAGCAATCCCCAACGTGGTAATGGTTAGTATCACCACAACCATCTGCTGGCTTTTGGGTACTAAAAGGCTTAAGCCCCCACCTATTCCAAATATTAGCACAGCCAGCCCAAGCGCAGCAAAAAGGGGCTTCAGCTTAGCCCAGCGCAAAACGCCAGCAAATGGGTCGGAGCCGTTAGTATCGCCAACAATCTCGGCGTTAGGTTGCGTAGGGAATGGCTTTAGGAACCAGTGAAAAACGCGTTGCCCCAAGGTTATTAGGAACACTATGTAAACCGATGATATAATAAGATCGTAGGTGTGGGTTAGGATATAAGTATCGGCATCAACATTAAGCATCATCTTAAGCGAGGCCAGATTGGGCGTACCACCAGTGTAAACGCCAATAAGCATACCTGCTACCTTCCAAAGCTCGGGCATGCCCTTTCCCTTAAACAGGAAAAAGCCCAGCACCACAACCAGCACCACCGAGAATATGCCAATAAACAGCGATATAAAGGTTACCCTAGCCACCTTCCCCCACTGCTTAAAGTTTGATGAGAACAGCAGCAGCGGAATAGCCAAAGGAATGGTTATGGTTGTCATCAAATCCTGAACTTTTACGCTACCCTCGGGTAGAATGCCTATGTTTCCCAGAATCAGCCCAAAAAAGTAGGCAACAAAAACGGCACCCAGCTTATTTACAAATGGGTATTTATGCGCGAGATGAAGAATAAGCATCGGGGCAAAAACATAGAAAATGGCTAGAATTACTAGGCTCATAGTTTTACTTTTTTGTTGATGCAAAGATAAGTAATGCGGCTAATTGGTCTCACTCAAAGCCATTGAGTTCTCAACAAGGCAACGGTTGTTTAGCGATGTAACATACTCCGCCCTAAATCCAATAACGCTTTGAACCATTGAATTTGCGGGCATTGTAATACGTAGAACGCCCTTACCATTCTCCTTATCCATGGCGGTAAACACCATTTTATCATTCACTTGGTTCGACATTGAGTAGCTAGCCCCCTCAAATCCGTTGGAAAGGCTTGCCGTTATGGTTACAATCTTTTGAGCACCCTTTTTAACGCTGGTTTTCTTTAGAATAAGCGTTGGCTGTGGCAGCGTATCGCCCCGCTGGTTAAACTCCACCAAACCGGGAAGTAGCACGCCCCATTCATAGGGTGTTTCGCTATGCAGCTTCCCATTTTTATAGTACTTGCGAACCTTTCCGTGTATCTTCCCATTGGTACGGGGTGTCTCGGAAAACACCTTTCCGTTAGGATAGTAAAACTTTACCGTACCATAAATTTTTCCATTCACAAAGGGAGCCTCCAAGCGTAGCTTGCCATCGGTGTAGTACTCCTTGCGCATTCCATGCGCAACCCCATTCACGTATGGTGTTTCGCGAATTAGCCGCCTATTATTATCGTACTCCCTCTCTATTTTAACGTTGGATTTATTGCCACCACAAGATGCAACAAGCACGGCAGCCGATAGAACCAAAAGAATATTGCGCAAACGAATCATAATTTAGGGTTTGATTTTACAAACCTTAAAGGTATAAGGAAAATGCAAAAAACAAGAATTCCCCTACTAACAACCTCAAAGATTACCGCAGGTGAAACCGATTGCCCATCCATCCGTTTAAGTAACACGCAACCTACAATACATTGTTAAACCATAAACTGCATAATATGAAAGCCACTACACTAACACTCCTTTTACTGGCGCTACTTAGCACAGCAGCACTAAGCCAAAGCGGCACCTACAACTCTGGGAACAGCGACCTTGACTCCGACCTAAGCAGCATTGATGTGGAGGCAAGCGCAAACTTTGGCGCTTTTAGACTAGAGATGGGCACAACCTACAACCTATCAGAAAGGAGAATTGATGAGCTACACACCTCATTAAAGATGCGCCCAGGTGAAATTTACTTTGCCCTTGAGCTAAGCCGCATTACAGCCAAGCCCATTGATGAGGTGATACGCGTGTACAAAGCCAACCGCACCAAGGGCTGGGGCGCCATTGCAAAGGAACTGGGAATAAAACCAGGCTCAAAGGAGTTTCATGCGCTAAAAGAACGGGTAAAAAAGCATGCTGGGAAGGGGAATAAACCTCCAAAAGGCAAAGGTAATGGGAACGGGAAAGGCAAAAAGAAATAAAGATGAAACCAAGGGAGGGAGAATAATTCTCCCTTTTTTTATTCTATAATGACAAGTACCATTAGACATATACATCTTTCTCAACGCCCCAAAACAAAAAAGCCTGTAGGCGTAACCTATTATTTTATAAGGAAAAGCTCAGATTAAAAATTACCAATGAGTGTTTAAACGGGGAAAATTGAAAGGAGAAGAACTAAAACACTAGGTTCGTTAACACTTTAAATTCTTTGTCTATTTCTGATGCGAAATAAATTAAGATGTCTCAATTGGTAGGATGATGAGTTTTTCATTTTATATCCAAAAATGTAGTCAAACTAGCTTACTGAAGATATATTTAAAATAATTACCATAAGTTTAAATTATTTTTTTATTTTTATCCTAAATAGCGTAGTATGACTACTTCAAACGAGACATTTTTAAAAACATTATTCAAAGTATTACAGCCCGGTTGTTTAGTCACAGTCGATTGGCTGAAAGTTCATGGCATATCACGAAACTTACAGAATTACTATCTAAAAAGTGGTTGGCTTGAGCCCATTGGTCGAGGTGCGTATAAAAAACCGGGCGATACAATAGAATGGCAAGGGGCAATAAATGCCATGCAGAAACAGTTAGAAACCAAGGTTCATGTGGGTGGATTATCTGCATTGGCTTTGCAGGGTTTTAGCCATTACTTTCGCATGAGCAATGAATCCCTTCAATTATTTTCTCCATTAAAAACAAAATTGCCCAAATGGTTTGTCGATTATAACTGGAAGGTCGAAATACAGCATCATCTAAGCTCCTTTCTACCATTGGATTCCGGTATCAAGGAGTTGGAACAGAATCAAATCGAAATAATCGTTTCCACCCCAGAGCGGGCTATCATGGAATGCTTGTATCTGGCTCCTCAAAAGATGGACTTGGTGGAATGTTATCACTTATTTGAAGGTTTGGTGAATTTAAAACCCAAACTGCTTAAGGAACTGTTGTCCAGTTGTAATTCAGTGAAAGTAAAACGCCTGTTTCTCTATATGGCAGAAAAGGCAAATCATCAATGGTTTCAATTTCTTGAATCCGAACAATTTGATTTAGGAAAAGGCAACCGGATGCTTGCCGAGAAAGGTGTTTACATTCCAAAGTACTTACTGTCAATCCCAAAAGAGTTATCCGAATTATGATTTCTGCCAGATACAAAGCTCAGGTCGATTTGCTGTTACAGGTTTTGCCATATGTAGCCAAAGAGAAAATTTTTGCCCTAAAGGGAGGTACAGCTATCAATCTTTTTGTTAGGGATATGCCTCGCCTTTCGGTGGACATTGACCTAACTTATTTACCATTGGATTCAAGGGAAACTGCCTTGCAAAACATTCAGGATGGACTTAACCGAATTAAGGTTGACATTGAAAAAAACGTTCCGGAAGTAAAGGTTCATACCGTTCCGTTGAATGCAGAAACGGATGTTAAGTTGAATTGTCAGGGTAAAAATGCCCAGATAAAAATTGAAGTCAACACCATTACACGGGGCAATGTGTTCCCCACACAATTAATGCAGGTGGTAGATTCTGTTCAGGATGAATTTGGCAAATTTGCTGCTGTCAATATGGTCTCCTTGGCTGAGTTATATGGAGGTAAAATATGTGCTGCCATTGACAGGCAGCATCCTCGTGATATTTTTGATGTAAAACTACTTTTTGAAAACGAAGGCTTAACCAATGAAATATGGGATGGGGTAAAAATTGGCATGATTAGCCATTACAAACCCATTAATGAGTTGCTGTCTCCTATCCTTAAAGACCAGAAGTCTGCCTTTGACAATCAATTTTCGGGAATGACTTCTGTTGAATTTTCTTATGATGATTATGAAAAAACAAGAGCCGCATTAATTGATTCAATCCAAAGAAGGCTTACGAATGATGAAAAGAAGTTCTTTCTAAGTTTTGAGATGGGAGAACCAGATTGGAAATTATTTCCGCACCCTGTATTGAAAAATCTACCTGCAATACAATGGAAATTGCTTAATATAGAGAAGTTAAAGAAAGATAAGCCAAAGAAGCATGAACAAAAAATTAATGAACTGAGAATCGTTCTTAAATTACATTGAAATCAGCAACACCTATTTTCATCCCACAACTTTTCGTTTCATATAGATTCTATTTTAACCAGATTATAAATCAAGGGACTATTCTATACCCGTAACTTATTTCAAAAGAAACCCGATTTTAAGATTTACAATCACTGTTGTCCGGGATAAATTTTAAAGAGCAATAAGGCATTTGGCCCTATTG
>JABNAD010000168.1_pt1 | contig 55286 bp, 44 predicted proteins | sample 7240381 | NCBI WGS metagenome assembly JABNAD01 (sample SAMN11332834, study PRJNA596920) | anaerobic digester metagenome | biome: digested sludge; isolation source: digested sewage sludge-derived enrichment culture grown on H2/CO2 | place: Germany: Goettingen
GGGTAGGGGTGACACAGTGTCGGGGGTCTTCTGGTGACAGGGGGGCTTCCAGCAATCTGTAGACGGTGGTCTTTCCGCTTACCCGTTCACACGTGATAAGGCCAAGTTTTTCAATAGCCTTAATGCTACGCTGCACGGTTCTGTCTGAGCAATTTGTATCAAGGCACAGTCGGCGTATGGATGGCCAGCATTCACCCGCATCATTTGCCCTGTCTGCCATTGAAAGCAGAATGATTTTTTGTGTGCGGGTTAGTATTTGCGTTTCCCACGCCCAGCGCATTGCTTTAAGGCTCATAACTCCCCTCCAAATTGCATTGGGCATCTTCTCGCCCATGAACGCCCACAAGCTGAAAGAGATTAACGTGCTCATGGGGAGGAATCCGGCGCAGAATGGACAGGCGTTCCAGCTCTACAAGAACAGCCTGAACGTCAGCGGGAGAAATACCCGTATCGAAGCTCAAGCGATCCAAGTGCGGGCAGATGGTGTGATCCTCCCCGGCACGGTCTGCCATGGACAGAAGAACAAGTTTTTGCAGGGGTGTGACGGGCTGCCGCCAGGCCCACAGCGTAGCATCTAAGCTCATGTCGTCTCCTACGGGCGATCTGGTTGAACTGCGCAGGAGTCCAGATACTCGTACAGGTCAGAGAGGCGATAACGAATTTTGCGGCCAACCTTGAGAAATGCGGGCGGCTGCCTCATGTACCGCCTGTGCTGCAAGGTCTTGGGGGTAAGACCGATAATTGCCGAAGCCTGGTGTTCATCCATTGTGACCAGCTTGGGGTCTTGCTGCATTTGGGAAGTGGGGTTGCTCATACGTCCTCGCTAGGGCTTAAAGGTGGTGTGCCAAAGTTCGCAAAACCGTATCATGGGTTTTCGGCTAAGAAGGCAACCTATCGTTTCTGGTGATAGAAAAGAGTGTTCACTGGACGTTACTGGGCGTTGATGGAAAGTAAAATTTTATTGTAAGAATTATTGACAGGTTTTGCCCTGTGGGCAGATTTTGCACTGTCCACGGCCATAGCATAAGAAGCTAGTCCGCGTGGTAGCCCTAACTGGTGTTCTAATTTCACCGTCTTGGGGTGGGGGAAGAATTTGACGGAAAGTCGAATGTCAGTGTTCATAATATCCGCCTATTGAGCGGGGCTTTGAACACCAAATTCGTCAATCAGTTTGCGAATGTCTTCAGCGCGGTATACCGTTGTTCTTGGCCCAAGTTTGACGGGCTGAGGGAACCGGCCCGTCTTTATTCCAGAATACCATGTGCTTTGGCTGATGGGGATAAACTGGAGAACTTGGCTCAGGCGCATGAAGCCAGTGGGAGGGAGAATGGTCTTTGTCATGTTACTCTCCATGTAGAAAATATGATATTTTCTTAGAGAGTAATGGACGTTATCGGAGCATTCTAGGACATAAAGAAATATACGAGAACTGTCGGAAAGAAATTAAATGTTGTGATGTTGGTATAACTTTTGAATATTATTAGTTATTGTTTGCTCATTGCCAAAACTTCACATTTATTTATGCATTCGCTTGTTTGTGAAAACATTCTGAAAAAAACTCTATCGGAAGATTTGCTGTAGCCGAACGGCTCTAAAAATGAATGTTTTTTCATTTCTCTTATGGCGGCTTTTACGCTGCATTTATTTTCGTTAACGAAATCCCATAACCAGATTCCGAGTGCTCTTGGCTTATCACTTTTCTGTGTATAGGAAATTTCAGCACTATTCTTCATGGAAAATATGCAATGATTTTTGTATTGTTTAATCTGTTCCTGTAGTGAGTTGCCATCCTTTATTGGCATTTCGTTGTATATAAGTGATGATATTATGATGAAAAATTCGCTAAGAATCATATTAATGCCCTGAGTTATGTCTATTTTCATTTCTGAAAGTACAATTGAGCCATCTTCATGTCTTGTGTAGAAAATTTCAGATTTATCTGATGTTGGAATAATACTTTTCATAAAAAATTTACCGAATGATGGTGGCGTGTATTTATATGTAAAATGTTCTTCATTAAGTATTTTTTCAACTATTTTATCGGGGGTAGTTATCTTCCATGGAAATTCTTTAAACGTTTTTAATTCTATTTCATTAATTATTTTTAATATAGTTATGTGCATATTATATATTTCTTCATTGTAAGCCGATTTATCATTATTGTTGTAAGTTGATACAATTTTTTTTAAATCTTCACTGTTTTCTATTATGAAATAGTCAAAAAATATATTTTTGTGAGATTTATTGTGCTGTATAACGTTGTGATGAAGATTGAATAAGGTAATAAATTTTTTTAATTTTAGCTCTATATCTTCAATCATCTTTGTTGAATAGAAGTTTCTCGTGCAATATTCTGACAACCAAAAGAAATAGTGGTCTACAGTTATCTCATGATCATCTGTTTGCTGTGGCATGGCAATCTCCGCATAGCGGTTAAGGTGGCCGTCAAACCGTTTAGGGAATCCGTCCATTTCCGCATAGGCTTTCGGGTGTATTTCGTCTTGCTATCTGCCAACGGCGTCTCATTAACTACTGTATTCTGATGATATTGGGCAAAAAATTGTATGTTCATTTGGTTTCATGTAGAAATCTGCGAGTTCTTCTCCATGATCAGTATGCCGAACTACTGGGATATTTACTGATATACAGCATTTATATTGAAAAAAATTTAAGTAATCAAAGCTGAAAATTTTGAGATTTTCAAATATTTCAGATTTTTTTTCACGCTGCTCACAATGCAATAAAGAATTATTTTTATGTTCAACAAAGAATGTTATTTTTCCTTCGCTCTCATCTATGTCATAGCCGGATACCGTCCACGGTTCTACTAGGCCCAATGCATGGTTGAATAATTCTGTGTTCATTCTACACTCCTGCGCGGCTGGCCTTTAAGCTGTCCAAGTAATCCGCCCATTCCTGCATAAGCTTGCGACGTTCTTCAGTGTATTCCGCCCGGTTGTATGCCAAGCGCACTGCATCAGGCTCCTTGTGGGCCAACTGCGCTTCTATCACGTCCGCGCGGTAGCCCAGCTCATTAAGCCGGGTACTGGCCATGGCCCTGAAGCCATGAAGGCACATTTCGCCAGATTCATACCCCAAGCGCCGAAGTGCAGCCAAAGGGCCAGCGTCTGAAATAACTGCCGTCCTGGCCCGAACGCTGGGGAAAAGATATTGCCCTGATCCAGAAAACGCCCGCAACTCTTCAAGCTTACCTATGACCTGGAGCGATAGGGGGACAGTGTGCTGTCGGCGCATTTTCATTCTGCTCGCAGGAATACGCCAAAGAGCCTCAGTAAAATTGAATTCGCTCCATTCAGCGCGGCGTAATTCAGATGGTCGCGTGAAGACGTAGGGCAGTATTCGCAAAAAGGCAGTTATAGAAGGAAAACCTTCATAGGCATCTAAATCCCTCAGCAGTCGGCCAATCTCCGCAGGCTCAGTAACCGCTGCAAGGTTTTCGTGGCGCAGCGGCTGCAATGCTGCGCTTAAGCCTGCTGCCGGGTTGTAGCGGATTCGTCCTGTCAGGTGGGCATACTTCATTACTTGCCCACAAAGTTGCATGAGCTTGTGAGCGGTGGTGATATGCCCCCTGTTTTCAGTGGGGCGGATAACCCCCAAAAAATCTGAAGGCTCTAAGTCAGTTACGGATTTATTGCCCAGGCGGGGGAATAGGATTGTGTCAAGGTAACGCTGAAGTTTGGTCGCGTGTTTCGGGGTAAGTGCTGGAGAGTACGAGGCGAACCATTCTCGCGCGGCAACTCCAAATGTATTTTGCCGTTCTTTTTCTGCCGCTCGTGCCGTGGCCCTGATTTCTTTCTTTACTTCACCGGGGTCATTGCCCATGGCAAGCTGTTCTCTAGCTTCGTCTCGCCTTTTGCGGGCCTCTTTTAAGCCCACGTCTGGGTACACCCCCAAGGCCAAGAGCTTTTCTTTCCCCTGGAAACGGTATTTTAGCCGCCACATTTTGCCGCCGGTTGGGGCGATAAAGAGGAAGAGGCCGCCACCATCGAAGAGCTTGGCGGGTTTTTGTTGTGGCTTGGCATTACGAACGCTGACGTCAGAAAGGGGCATGGGGGTGTCGCCTCCGCTTTGTGGGGGTATTCCTCACGGTGGGGGGTATCGAACCAACAATTTGGGGGTATGTGCTTCCCCCGTGGGGGTATCGGTGCGGTCTGCGGAGGGGTGGAAGACTGGAAATGTTGGGAAACAGGCGGCCAGCAATGCTTTGCGCTCTGGGGGTATTGAAATGGCTTCCAACCACCTCTTCAGGCTTCGTACCCCCAGAACTACCCCCAATACTGGGGTATGTCAAAAGACGTAGCTGGACTTCGCTGGAGCCTTAAAAAGCAGAAAGCCCGCCAAGTTGTTAGCTTAGCGGGCTTCTTTGAACTCTCTTGGAGTTCAAGATGGTGCCGAAGGGGAGACTCGAACTCCCACTCCCTTGCGAGAACTAGACCCTGAACCTAGCGTGTCTACCAATTCCACCACTTCGGCGCGAAGATGTGTTTACGCCAACAGGGGGTGGCTGGCAAGCATTTTTTTGGATTTCGGCAAAAAAAGTTTATTGCGGCAAGTACGATAGGCTTCGGCTTCTTAAAAAGTTGGCTCTTGACGCCGATTTTGGGGCTGGTCAGGGCGGGGGCGTGTAAATGTCGCTTTTGTTTCCGCCAGGGCTGTCTGTGATTGCGGCAGTTCAGCCGCCTTGGCGGGGCGCTTCGCGTACACTCTTTTATCAATAATAGGGGGGCGACCTCAGAATTGGCTGATTAACGCTTGGGCACCATGCTTGTTCCCCCCTGGGCTGATAACTCTGCGTGCCGCCACCTGTGTCTTCTGTGCCTTTTCGGGGCTGAGCGAGCACGCAGAGGTTATTTCCAAATGTACAGGTATTGGCCCGCATATTGCAAAAGCTCTGGCAAGGGCCATCAGGCCCGAGGTAGACGGCGGCGCTTCATCTTTAGCGCTGCTGCCAACACAAGGAGCTGCTTATGCAAGCAGGCATGTTTAGCGGACTTTTTGCCGCATTGACCACGGAACACCGCATGAATTTCATCGCCAATAATTTGGCGAACGTGAACACGCGTGGCTATAAACGTGAGACAGTGGCGTTCAAAGATACCATGCCGACCTTTGCCTTTGACGAGATTCGGGAGCCGATTTTGAACCTCAAATCTACGCCCCTGTTTCCCGAACCGATGAATGCCGCAAGGGTCCGCTTATCTGTGGCGAACACTGATTTTTCGCAAGGCTCCATGCAATATACCGGCAACAACCTTGATGTTGCCATTAATGGAGAGAATGCCTTTTTCCGGGTCACTACGCCTACGGGGCAGTACCTCACGCGCAACGGGGCTTTTGTGCTCAACGGCGATGGCGTCCTCATGACGCCGCAGGGCTACACCGTGCAAGGCGCTGGCGGTGTTATCAACGTTCCGGCTGGTACGCGTCATTTGCAGATCAGCGGCGATGGTCAGATACTTGCCGATGGCAACGTTATCGATCAGTTGGCCCTGGTCAGCGTGAACAACCCGCAGAATCTTGAAAAAATGGGCGGTAATCTCTTTCGCCCGCGTGACGGAGTTCAGATTGTTGAAGGCAATGCCTACGACAATGGCGCGCGCGTCGAGCAGGGCTTTACGGAAGCCGCCAATGTGGAAGTCGTGTCCGAAATGGTCAACATGATCGAAGTGCAGCGCCAGTTTGAAGCCTATCAAAAGGTCATGCAGACCTCAGACACGCTGGACCGCGCCGCCAACGAAAAAGTGGGCCGCCGTCAGGGTTAACCGGTGATGGTTTAGCAGCAACCGGCAGCCGCGCTGGTTATGTATAAGGAGAAATTCCCATGATGCGATCGCTTTGGACAGGCGCCACCGGCATGGTGGCCCAGCAGCTCAATATCGACGTGATTTCCAACAACCTGGCCAACGTCAACACCACGGGCTTTAAAAAGAGCAGGGCCGAGTTTGAAGATCTCATGTACCAGACCATGCGTATGGCCGGTGCCATCACCGAGGGTGACAACCGCCTGCCTGTAGGTATTCAGGTCGGTATGGGCGCTCGTCCCACGGCTGTGCACAAGTTTTTTACGCAGGGCGATTTTCAGAACACCGGCAACACGCTGGACGTAGCCATTGAAGGCGACGGCTTTTTCCAGGTGGATGTGAACGGCGAGCTCATGTACACGCGCGCCGGTTCCTTCAAGCTCAATCAGGACGGCACAGTGGTCACCGCCAACGGCTATATTCTGCAACCGCAGTTTGCCGTGCCCGCGCAAACCAAGACTATCTCCATTTCATCCTCGGGCCACATGGCGGCTCTGGATGCACAGGGGCAGGAACTGGCCGGGGCCGAATTGCCGCTCTACACCTTTATCAATCCGGCTGGCCTTGATGCCCGCGGGCGCAACCTCTACACGCCCACCGAGGCTTCGGGTGATGCCACAGAAGGCGTACCTGGCACAGACAATGTGGGTACCCTGGCCCAGGGTTTTCTGGAAATGTCCAACGTGGAAGTCGTGGACGAAATGGTGAACATGATTGTGGGCCAGCGCGCCTATGAAGTGAACTCGAAGTCCATCCAGACATCAGATTCCATGCTGGGCATCGCTGTGCAGCTCAAGCGCAGCTAGGGCTGATTATTGTTGAAAATGTCTGTGTTGCGCTGATGTTGAAAAAATCCGCGCCACGCAAGGCTTACTGGGAAATGGCAGCAATGCTGCCGTCGTCATGCAGGTATTTGAGCGTGAAAAGATTTTAGGGGTATGCGTCATGCGGTTTTTGCAGGTCATATGGTCAATGCGGGATGGTCAGGTGCTGCCTTTGCGCGCGCTTCTGGCTGCGGCTCTGGTGTGCTGCCTGTGGGCTACGGCTTCCGTGGCGGCTCCGCAGGGCGGCGTTCCCAGCGCCACCTGGCAGGATAATGACCGCAACCATCGCCGTTCGCCCAATCAGATAGTCACACAGTTGCGCACTCCCCAGGCGCAGGCGGGACAAATGCCCCTTGCGGACGATGCGCAGGATCAGCGGGCCGCCAAGGCGCGCAATCAGCTTGCCGCAGGCGAAGCCCCCGTGGCGCAGGATGGACAGCTGAACATGCTTGGCCCTGACGACTGGCGGATCAAAATCCTTTCAGCAGCGGTCACCAATTCAGATATGGTTTTGCTGGGTGATATTGCTGTTCCGCTGGGACAGATGGGGCAGGATACCTGGACGCAACTGCGCGCGCAGCAGCTTTGGCCTGCGCCTCCGGAAGAAGGCAAACCCCTGCAGATCAGCCATTCTCGCCTCTCTCAGGCTTTGCGGCAGGCCTTGGGCAAGGATGTTGCCGGGCGTTGCATTTTGCCATCTTCGCTGGTGATTCAACGCGGGGGGCTGGTGTTTCATGAGGAAGACCTGCGCTCCTACGTGGTCAAAAGTCTGACGCCGCAATTGTCCGCCATGCCGGGGCAGGTGGAACTGAGCGATTTTCGGCTGCCTGATTACATTTTTTTGGCCCATGCGCAGCAGCGGGTGCAGCTTGAACCGGGCAAACTATCGCCCGGCCGCGTGCCCTTGCGCTTTGCTGTGCAGGAAGCGGACGGCAACGTGCTCCGGCGCATTTCCGGCACGGTCAACCTCACGCTCTGGATAACGGCTCCTGCAGCATCGCGCCCCATGAACAAAGGGGAAGCCCTGGCGGCAGAGTCCGTCACCTTTATGAAGGTCAACGCCAGCCAGTTGCGTGATCTGCCGTGGGATGGGCGCGGCGGCCCCTGGCAGGTGAACCGCGCGCTGAACACCGGTGAGCCAATTTTACAAAGCGACCTTGTGAGCCAGTTGATGGTGAGGCGCGGTGATGTGATCAACCTCATCTATAAAAGGGGCAACCTGCGCATAGCCACACAGGCCCAGGCCCTGGCCGACGGCGAGCCGGGGGCCACCATCGCGGTACGAAATCTGCAAACCAAAAAACAGGTATACGCCATTGTCAAAGATGGCAGCACCGTGGAAATCCACTAGCGTTTAAAGGTGGAAGGAGAGGAGCATATGCAGGCACGATACATAATACCCGTTCTGGCGCTGAGCTATCTGTTCTGCGTCGCCTGCGGCGGCAGCCCAACCCGGCGACCTGCACTGCATCCGCCGGTAACACCGCCACAGGAATATCGGCAGGAGGCCAATTCGGCCAATAATCCGGGGTCGATTTTTGCCGCCAGCGAAACAGATACCCTTTTTGAAGACAGCCGCGCCCGGCGCGTCGGTGATATTGTTGTGGTCAAACTGGTGGAAAATACCAAGGCCCAGAACAAGGCAGAAACCACAGCCAACAAAAAAGGCTCCAACGATTACGAGGTTTCCGCCATGTTCAACAAGGATCACGCTGGCTTCATTCCCTTTGTCGCTGTGGGGCCGCAACCGGCGGTGGGCTTGCCCATCCTGAATACGGGGTCTACCAGCGGTCTGACGGCCACGGGCAAGACCAAGCGTGAGAACTACGTGACCACCTCTCTGGCCACGCGTGTGCTCCGGGTGTTGCCGGGCGGCCTGATGGAGATTGAGGGCGCGCGTGAAATCCGCGTCAACGAAGAAACGGAATACATGGTCGTGCGCGGCATGATCCGTTCCAAGGACGTCAGCGCCGACAACAGCGTTCTTTCCACCCAGATTGCGGACGCAAGCATTGAATATTACGGCAAGGGCGTGCTGGCCGACAAGCAGAAGCCCGGCTGGTTCACACGGCTTATGGATAACGTCTGGCCCTTCTAGACGCCTCATCCACCGTGTGGGATGATACCTGCACACCCCGTCAGCGCTACATGCGTTGGCGGGGTGTTTGCGTGAAGTCACCAGAAAACGGCAAATCAGGTCCTAGTTCCTGATTGCAAAGGGTTAAAAAATTATAGAAAAATAGTCGTTATTTTTTTACTATTATATTTAAATAGTTATCTGAGCGGATAAAAAGAAATGCGCAAAAAATATGTGAAAAATTGCGCAGCTCCTTGACCTAAGGATTCTTCCATTCTATGTTGATCGCAGTTCATTGAGCCCGTAGGCTGAAGAGCAGGGGCTTTGCGCCGAAGCCCCTTGTTTGTTTTGTCTGTGCCCCGCGAGGGATTTGTGGGCAAAAACAAAAAAGGCTCCTGAATCTTGCGATCCAGGAGCCCCGGCGGAGAGTGGATTCAAACACCCGTCTGGCAATGCCAGTTTCGGAGTGTCCATATACAAGTGCCAGCGTCATAAGACGTTGACGTTCTTGTTTGTTTTTCCAGCCTCCTCCTGCGAACCAGACTGTTCTGCCGCAGTCTGGTTCCTATCCAAGCCCCTCCGTTACCCACGGGGGGCTTTTTTATTAGCATGCTCATGTTAAAACGCCAAGCCCTGTCTTTTCTCTATTCCTTCTTTGATAAAAAAGTAACAATTTCATTCTTATAACGGCTTGGTTATCAAAAGCGCCGCATTGCTGTCGTTTGTTTGGCGCAAAATGGCTTTGGACGGGCAGTACGGGGTATCTGCTGTTGCATTGGATTCAAAGTGCGGTGGGTTTGCGAGTATTGGGTTTGTATTTCCACTGGCGGCAGGCCCTCTGGCCGTATTGCGCACGGTGGACGCAGGGCGTATAGTAAAGAACGTTTGTCGTAACCTTCAACCCTGCGGCGGCATGCCGCTTGATATGACTGTACATGAAATTCGCGCTCGGCTGGCGGCAGACAAGGCCACAGTTGGCACATGGCTGCAATTGCCCTCGCCTGACGTGGCCGAGCTTATGGCCCGCGCCGGTTATGACTGGGTTGCTGTTGATATGGAACACGGCTCTTTTGGCCGCACCGGGCTGCCGGATGTTTTCCGCGCCATCGAATGCGGCGGCGCGGCGCCTTTCGCGCGCCTTGGCGAAGCCAGCAAAACCCAGATCAAGGCCGCGCTGGAAGCCGGGGCTCAGGGGCTTATCTTCCCCATGATTGAAAGCCGCGCGCAGCTTGACCGGGCCATTGATCTTTCAGTGTACCCAGGGCAGGACACCTGGCGAGCTACGGGTGAAACCGCGCCCGAATACCGCGGCGTGGGCTACTGCCGGGCCAACGTGTTTGGCAAAAATTTTGACGAGTACCGCGCCAGCCGCGCGCCCGAGATATTTTTGGTGGCCCAGATCGAGCACATCCGTGCAGTAGAAAATCTGGAGGCCATTCTGGCGCATCCCCGTCTGGATGCCATCATGGTCGGCCCTTACGATCTTTCGGGTTCCATGGGGCTTACGGGCCAGTTTGACCACCCGGATTTCAAAGCTGCCATGGCGCGGATTGCCCAAGGTTGCGCCAAGGCAGGCGCTCGCATGGGCCTGCACATTGTGCAGCCTGACCCAGCGGAGCTTGCGCGGCAGATTGCCGCAGGCAGCCGTTTTATCGCTTATGGCATTGATTCTGTCTTTTTGTGGCGGGCGGCTGAACGCCCCAATTCGGGAGAATAACTGTGAATATTACCGTCTTTGGCGGGTCCGGTTTTCTGGGCTCGCATATCTGCGACAAGCTTTCTGAAGCCGGGCATGCGGTCACCATTGTTGACCTGCATCCCTCGCCATTTCTGCGGCCCGACCAGACAATGCTTGCAGGCAATATTCTGGATGAAGAAACCGTCAACCGCGCCGTTGCCGGTGCGGATATGGTCTTCAACTATGCTGGCATTGCCGATATCGGCGAGGCCAACAACCGCCCGGTGGATACTGCGCGCATCAACGTGCTGGGCAACGTCATGGTGCTTGAGGCCTGCCGCAAGGCTGGCGTAAAGCGCTATGTTTTTGCCAGTTCCTTGTACGTGTACGGAAAGTCCGGCGGTTTTTACCGTTGCAGCAAACAGGCCTGCGAACTGTATATCGAAAACTATCAGGCCATGCACAACCTGCCGTACACCATCCTGCGTTACGGCTCGCTGTACGGCCCGCGTTCCGACCGCCGCAACGCCATCAACAGGTTTGTTTACGAGGCGCTTGCCAACGGCGCCATCACCTACTACGGCGCGCCCACGGCCCTGCGCGAATACGTGCACGTGGACGATGCCTCGGCAGCCACCCTGGCCGTGCTTGATCCCGAGTTTGAAAACCAGAACATTATCATCTCTGGCAACCAGCCCATGCGCGTGGGCGATCTGTTCAAGATGATCGGTGAAATGCTCGGCAAGGAACTGACCATCAATTATCAGAATGATCCCAACAGCGGGCATTATCAGGTCACGCCTTATGCCTTTATGCCCAAGGTGGGCCGCAAGCTGGTGCCGCCGCTGACCGTTGATCTGGGGCAGGGCATCCTGCGCGTGATGGAAGAGGAACACAAGGAGCTGCACCCTGAACTGGCGTCTGAGGGCGGGTACCTCGTATCCACTGACGACTAGACCTGGGAACGGCAGTTGCTGCCGCATGGGCCTGCGCCCGTTTGCGGCATGATTGGATGCAGTTTTTTACGTACACAAATTATTGAGGCCACAAGGAGCCGTCAGATGAACATCATTGCCATCATTCCCGCGCGTATGGGTTCCAGCCGTTACCCCGGCAAACCGCTCGCCCTTATCCACAACGTTCCCATGGTAGGGCATGTGGCCTTTCGCACGGCCATGAGCAAGTGCCTTTCCGCCACCTATGTGGCCACCTGCGACGAGATCATTGAAAATTACTGCAAGGACGCCGGGCTCAAGAGCGTCATGACGGGCGACCATCACGTGCGCTGCTCAACGCGTACCGCAGAAGCCCTGCTGAAGATCGAAGCCGCCACCGGTCAGAAGGCCGATATCGTGGTCATGGTGCAGGGCGATGAACCCATGGTGCGCCCCGAAATGATCGATGCCGCCGTGGCCCCCATGCTGGCTGATCCTTCCATCAACGTGGTCAACCTCATGGCCGATATGGATACCCTTGAGGAATTTGAAGATCCCAACGAAGTCAAGGTCGTTGTGGACCACTTCAACAATGCGCTCTATTTCTCGCGCGAGCCCATTCCTTCGCGCAAAAAGGGTTCGGACAAGGTGCCCATGCGCAAGCAGGTCTGCATCATTCCCTTCCGCCGCGACTATCTGCTGCACTTCAACGAAATGCCCGAAAGCCCGCTGGAAATTTATGAATCCGTGGACATGATGCGCATCCTCGAACACGGCGAAAAGGTGCACATGGTGCCCACCGACTGCCGTTCGTGGAGCGTGGACACCCCTGAAGATCTGGCCCGCGTGGCCCGCCTCATGGAAGGCGATGATCTTATGAAGGAATACCGCAAATAAATGGCGGGCGAGTTTAATTCCGCCCCCGAGCAAGGGGACAAGGCCGCTGACGGTTCAACAAGCGCAAGCGCCGTGGGAGCACAGACCCACGGCGCTGCCGCCGAAACCTCGGCACCGGCAGGGCCGTCTGCCCAACCCGAAGCCAAGGCCGCGCAACCAAAGCCGCATGCAGCGCCCGGGCTGTTCAGCCGGGTGTCGGCGGCGCTTGAAGAATTATGGCTGGCCGCCTTTGCCTGGATCCCCACGCCGTTGGGTCTTGCCTTGCGCCTGTTTGCCTGGCGGTGGCTTTTCAAAAGTTGCGGTTCGGCGCGTTTTGGCACTGGCCTGAGCCTTGCGGGCTGCCGCAACATGCGCATTGGCAACGGTGTGCGCATGGGGCGCGGCTGTTTTGTTACCGCCTCTGACGGCGAACTTGTGCTGCACGACTGCGTGGCCCTCTCGCCCAATGTGCATGTGGGGGCAGATGCGGGCCGCATAGAAATCGGGGCGCATACCGCCGTGGGGCCAGGAACGGTTATCCGCGCGGCCAACCACTGCATTGCGCGTCAGGATGTGCCGATCATGCATCAGGGACATGTTCCCGGCCAGATTATTATTGAAGAAGACGTGTGGATTGGCGCCAACTGCGTCGTTACGCCAGATGTGCGCATTGGCCGCGGGGCTGTGGTGGGCGCTGGCGCTGTGGTTACGCGCAATGTGGCCCCCTTCAGTATTGTGGGCGGCGTTCCGGCCAAGCTTATAGGCATGCGTGGGCAGGGCGGTCAGAAGCACTGGGATTAATGGGAGCCTTTCATGCTGAAATGCTCTGGCCAGCGGAGGCCATGCGGCCCCGGACTCGAACAGCTTTTCAAGGAATATTATGTCACTGCAATGCCTTGTTTTTGACTGCGATGGTGTCATTCTTGACAGCGTGCCCGTGAAGACACGGGCCTTTGGCCGTCTGATGGAACCGTTTGGCCCCGAGGCGCGCGACCGCTTTTTGATGTACCACAAGGTGCACGGCGGCGTGAGCCGTTACAAGAAGTTTGAGTGGTTTTATGAAGATGTGCTGGGCAAGACCATAACCCCTGATGAATCAGAGGGACTTGGCAACCGCTTTGCCGAATATGTGCTGGACGAACTGCGCCGTTGCGAGCTGATACCCGGCATTCAGGAAACGCTTGATTCCTGGCGCGGCAAGCTGCCCATGTTTGTCTGCTCCGGCGCGCCGCACGAAGAAGTGCTGGCCGTGCTGCGCGAGCGCAAGCTGGATGGCTATTTTGACGCCATCCACGGCTCCCCGCCAGCCAAGGCAGTTCTGCTGGCGCAGATTGTGAACAGGCAGAAGCTTGACCCCGCCGATGTGCTCATGGTGGGCGACGCCCCCACGGACAGGGACGCAGCCGAAACCGTGGGTACGCTGTTTTACGGCGTGGGGCCGGAGCTCAAGGGCGGCTCGTTCCCCTGGGGCGAAGACCTCACGGGCCTGAACGCCTGGATAGCTGCCCGCGCCTAGGCATCCAGCCTGCGGGCAGATTTGCAACCACATGTAACCACTACTGAACGTCCTGCCTTACAATGCGGGACGTTCGCTCATATACGCCGATGAAAAAAATAGTTCTCGCTCTGCTGCTGGCCCTGAGTGTGGCCCTGCTTGTGACCGCCTGCGATTCCGGCAAAAAGGAAGAAGGCGCAAACGGCAAGCCCGTTGCCGAATCTACCTCCAGCGCGCCTAATGCGGAAACTGCGGTTCAGGCACAAGCTGTGGAAGAAGCAACCCCGCCTCCCAGCCCTGAAGAACTGGACAGGGCAGACCGGCTGGTGGCTTTTTCCAACGCAGCTTCGATGGCGCTGGCAACAGGGCGCTATGCCCAGGCCGATGTGCTGGCGGCCTACACCAAGTATTACCTGGCAGAGTGGCAACTGGCCAAACGCCCGGAGCTGAATACGGATCAGGATGCCGCCCTTGCCCGCCGCCTGACGCCCCCGGTCAGCCTTTTTACTCCTGAGCAGGCCAAAAAAATGGCCGCCTGCGTGCAGGATATGAATAAAGCCCTCGTAGACATGCGGGCTGACTATCGCCTGCTCGAAAAGTACGTGGCCGACGAGAGCATTCAGGATAACGGCGTCAAGGGCAAGGCCCTGGCTGCGGAAATACTCAAGGAACATGCGGCCTTTATTGTTGCCCGCGATGCCTATATGGCGATTGTGGAGGGCGAGGCTGCCCCGGCAGAAGATATCTTGCTGCGCAACCACCCGCTCAAACGGCAAATTCAGGCTGCGGAACGCATTTTCGCAGTGTTTGGCAAAACCGCAACCCTGCTTACACCCGGCAAGCCCGACAGAGATGCGCTGAAGGCCCAGCGTGACGAGCTTGCTGCAGCCATTGCAGACGGCGGGCGGCCTCCCTTTATGGCAGCGCCGGAACTGGAGCGTCAGTACCGTGCTTTTCTCAAGCAGGCAGGCAGCTACGCGCAGCTTTTTGACCAGGGACTTGAAGAAGAATTTTACGTTCCTGTACGATTTGAAATGAATAAGGCCGCTCTGGCAAGTCGGGCCGCCTACAATGATTTTGTCAAGGTTGCCAACCAGATGCGCTGACGAGTCAATGTTCTGACTGAGCGCGTTGACTCTTTTGTAACGTGCTGTAATTTAATGATTAGGTTTGTTTGGCAAGGCCTTTGCAGTTTGAATGTAAACGGGTGTCAAATACCCGAACATCCATCTGATCTGGAGGTTCAGCATGTTTTTTTTGCTGGGAGGCCACGATAAAAAAAGCCGCAAGGCCGAGAGAACTGTGGGCATTTCTGACGCAAGCGCCAGGGTGCGTGAGGTTTTTCTGGCTGGGCGCTTTCCTGTGGTGACGACACATCAGGTGGAGGGGAGGCGTATTGCCAAGGTGCTTGGCCTTGTCTGTTGCCGGGGTTTTGACTCGGAAGAAGCCTTTTTTGGCATGGCGGCAAGGGCCATGAACAAGGGCGCACAGGCTATTGTGGGCTATAATGAAAACGTGGCCTTTCATCCCGATGGCAGCAAGTATTTTTCCTGCTTCGGCACTGCCGTGATGTTTGAGTATGACCCTGCCGACCCTGAATCATTGCCGCTCATGCTGCAACAGAAGTTCAAGGCGCAGGAACAATCCGGCCTCAGTGAAATCATCTGATCTGGCTGGTTTCTATATATGCAAAGCCCCCGCTCAATGTGAGCGGGGGCTTTGCATTTGTAACAGGTGCAATGCTGAATGCTAGTTATGGGTGTCAGTTCAATTTTTTACTAATGGGTCTGAGCGCTGTACTACAAGGTTTGTGACTATTTTTGTGCATATCGTAATGGTGTGTTATGTATCATGTTGTTAAGACTAGATAAAAAATATTTTGAAATTATATAAAGTGTTGATAATGTTAAACGATAAGTATAATGAATGTTGCAGCCGTCTATAAAGAGTATATTCTTATACTTTGAATGGATAAACAGCGTAAATTTACAACAGTTTTGAGGGGCATATTATGAGGCTTTCGATAAAACTTGTGTTTCTTGCAGTATTATTAACGGCATTTTCGATAATTATTGGATTTTTTTCTGTTGTTGGGATGTCTTCTATAAATAAAGACGTCAAGGATATTTCTGAAAACTGGCTTCCAACAATCAAGGTTGCTGGTGAAATTAATAGCATGGTGAATGAATACAGGCGCAATGAGCTGGTTCACATTCTCACAACAGATGAATCATTGATGCGTCAGTATGAAAACAAGATACAGAATTTGACCGTCAGTATTAATGAAAAAGTTAAAGAATATGAAAAACTAATCTCTGAGCCTGAAGAAAAAGTTGCATTCCCCAAGTTTCTTGCGGCATGGAAGACCTACACGGAAAATCACGCGAAGGTTGAGGCCCTATCCAAAAGCAACAATACCGAAGAAGCCGTCAAGTTGGTGCTTGGCCCGGCCAGAGCGCAGTATGTTGAAGCCCTTGATCAGCTAAAAGTTATTATTGATATCAATAACAAGGGGAGCAAGGCTTCAGCTGCTGACGCGGAAACTTCATACGAACGAGGGAAGCTGCTTACGATCTCGTTGATAATTGCGGTAATGCTCGCTGCCACAGCTATTTCCATTTTGATTATCAGGGGTGTGACGAAGCAGCTCGGCGAGGATCCCGGTTATTTGCATCACGTGGCATCGGAAATAGCCGCCGGTCAGCTTGATCTGGCATTCAAGCCATATTCCGGCGATGGTGGCGTTTACGGCGTGCTCATAAAAATGGTTGGCAACCTCAAAGCCAAAATTGCCGAAGCAGACAGCAAGTCGCAGCAGGCCGCGCAGCAGGCCAAAGCCGCGCAGGAAGCAACCGTCCTTGCCGAGGAGGCAACTCGCCGGGCAGAGCGGGCCAAGGCGGAAGGCATGCTCCAGGCTGCCCAGCAGCTTGAAGGGATTGTGCAGGTCGTGTCGTCCGCTTCAGAAGCGCTTTCTGAACAGATTGTGCAGTCCAGCCGCGGGGCTGACGAACAGTCTGGCCGTGTGCGTGAAACCGCAACGGCCATGGAAGAAATGAACGCCACCGTGCTGGAAGTGGCCAGAAATGCCCAGCAGGCTGCGGATGTTTCGCATCAGACCAGGGACCAGGCCGTGGAAGGCTCGCAGATACTCGACGATGCTGTTAAGGGCATTGAATCCGTCCACACGCAGTCCATTGCCATCAAGGAAGATATGGATGCTCTGGGCAAGCAGGCGGAGAGTATCGGCCAGATTATGGGGGTCATTGCCGACATCGCCGACCAGACCAACCTGCTGGCGCTGAACGCCGCCATTGAGGCCGCTCGCGCGGGCGATGCTGGCAGAGGTTTTGCCGTCGTTGCGGATGAAGTGCGCAAACTGGCGGAAAAAACCATGTCTGCCACGCAGGAAGTGGGTCAGGCCATTACGGGCATTCAGGCTGGCACCCGCAAGAATATCCAGAATGTCGAGCAGGTTGCCGTGACTATTGAAAGTGCAACCACCATGTCGGTACGTTCCGGCGAATCGCTCAAGAAAATCCTTGAGCTCGTCCATCTGGTCAATGATCAGGTTCAGTCCATTGCTACCGCCAGCGAGCAGCAATCCGCCGCCAGCGAAGAGATCAATCAGTCTGTTGAGCAGGTGGCGACAATTTCTGCCCAAACCGCTCAAGCTATGGAGCAGGCTTCCGGTGCGGTTGCAGAGCTGACGCAACAGGCTCAGTCACTCCAGCGGGTTATAGAAAAAATGAAAAATCAGGCTTAGTCAAAAGTCATTGGTAAAAAGAAAAGGCCGTTCAGAGATGGACGGCCTTTCATATTTGTGGGCTTGTTGTTTGCGGCAGAGGGGCACAACAATATGTGCGGCTATCAGGCCTCGGGATACACCACGTTCACCAGCGCCAGCCCTTGCGGCGGCGCGGTGACGGAGGGCACATCCCGGCGGTCGCGTGTGGCAAGCAGGGCGGGGATATCCTTTGGCTGCACCTTGCCTTGGCCGCAGGCAGCCAGCAAGCCCGCCATATTGCGCACCATCTGCTTGAGAAAGCCATCGGCAGTCACAATAAAGCGCAGCATGGGAGCGTGCGGCGGATAAAATTCGCAGGGGGGCATTGCGTGCAGCTCGGTTTGCAGCACCGTGCGCTCTGTGCTTTCCACATCCGTGCCCACATTGCGCAGCGCGGCAAAGTCGTGCAGGCCCGTCAGGTGGGGCAGGGCGGCGCGCATGGCCTCAATATTCAGGGGACCGCATTTCCACACAAAGGGCGTCAGTTGGGGCGGCATAAAGGTCTGTTCCAGCCAGAACTGATAGGCGTAGGTTTTGCGCAGGGCATCTTTGCGGGCGTGAAAGTCCGGCGCGGCCTGCATGGCTTCCAGCACGCGGATGTCGCGGGGCAAAACAGCGTTAAGGCTGCGCCGCCAGTCCATGTTGGCCCGCGCATCGGGCACATCGCAGTGCACAACCTGCCCGTGGGCATGCACGCCGGAATCGGTGCGGCCCGAGCCGTGGGCGCGTATGTTCTGCCCTGTGATGGTGCGCAGGGCCTTTTCCATCTCGCCCTGAACTGTGGGCGGCGGGCTTGGCTTTTCCTGTATCTGCCAGCCGCTGTAGCAGGTGCCCACATAGGCGATCAGAAGCTTGAGGCGCATTAATCAGGTATCCTCATGCGGGTGATAAGCTCCGTAAGCTTGGCTGTCTTGGCCGGGGAAACGTAGGTGAGGATTTCGCCTGACTGCTTGGGCGACATGCCGGAAAGAATGCGGATGGCCACACGTTCGTCCATGCTTTCCAGAGCCTTGGCGGCTGCCTTGGGCTTCATCATGGAATAGGTGAGAACCAGCCGGTGAACTTTTTCGTTTTCAATGCCCCTGGCCTCGCGGATCATGTCCTGCATTTTCTTTTCAGTTTCCTGAATGTCCTTGAGGCGCTGATCCATCTGCTGGCGCAGCACAAGAATATCCTGCTGCTGGCGCGCCAGTTCCTGGGCCTTGGTGTTGGGGTCGTTGGAATACGCGCCCTGAGGTTGCTGCACCGTGGGGACGGGCAGCGTGCCCGAGCTTTGTCCCTGCGGCAAGGGGGGCAAAAAGCCGTCGCTGTTGCCTGCCGCGCCGCGCGGCGGCAAAGGTGCGCCGTCCGTGCCCTGACCGCGCGGAATGTTTGCCGGGATGGGCGGTGCGCCGGGTATGGTCAGCGGGGCGGTTTGCTCTGCGGGAGCAAAGGGCGATTGCCCGCCAGTGGGCGTCTGGGGAACAGGCATGTCCAGCGCTGCCGCGTGTGCGGCCTGTACGCTGCCAAGGCCGGGGATGGGCAGATTGCTCAGACCCAGGGCGTCCAGCCATTCGGATTCGCTGGCGCGGTTGGGTCTGGCAGAAACAATCAGGCTACCGGAGGGCGCGGATGTGCCCGGTTCCGCCTGTGGGGCAGGCAGGGCCTGCGGTTCGGGAAAATTTGGAGAAAATGTCTGGCTGGGAGCCTTGGAAGCCGCCGTAGTTTCAGGTGCGCCGCCTGAGGCCGTTGCACGGATAAGCGGTGCGGGCAGGGCGGCATCGGTCACGCTGGTGGTTTGATCTGCATGGGGTTTGACCGCTGCGGCCATGCGGGCGGCGGCAGAACCTTGCGGGTCGCTCTGGCTCTTTTCAGTTTTGTCCTTGATGTTGTCTACAACAGAATCAAGGGCCGAACCCATGGATGAAAGTGTAGAGCTGACGCTTTGCGCCAGACCAGAGGGGGCCGCATCAGCAACAGGAGCCACGGTTTCAGCCTGCTCCTGCCCATTGCGTGGCTCGTTCACGGCTACCGTGGCATCCTTGGGCGATCCGCCAAGCCAGGAGGGCACGGGCACATCCAGCAGCAACAGGCCGAGGATGGTAAGCTTCATAAAGCAGAGCACCGCCAGCCAGCGGAATAGCTTAGAGAGCCGGAGCTTTGTAGCGGAGTGTGGCTGTTTCGTCATTGACGCGTTGCTCCTTCAGTTGTTCCTCACGAATATACTGCTGGTTTTGGCGTTCCTTGAGCTTTTCCAGCAGTTTTTTTTCAATGGCGCGCGCAGCCAGCAGTTTGCGGGCTTCGTCAACAAGCTGTTCGTGCATGCGGGTCTGCAAGGCTGCATTGGCTACATCGCCCCGCAATCCTTTTACATACTGCTCCAGCAGCCAGCGTTCCGCCTGCGGCACAAGGGCTGATTCAAACAAACGGTCTTCGGTCTGTCGTAGTTCAGCCTTCAGGCGTTCAAAAAGTGCGCGCGCTTCTTCCAGGAGTTTCTGCTTGTTGGCCAGATCAACCTTGGCTTCTTCTTCAAGCTGTTCCCGGTAGTCGAGTATTTTCTGTAACTTGAAACGAAAAGGCACGCCGCACCGCCTTGATTTTGACGCCCTGAATATCCACAGGGGGAATCTGCAAACAGTGGGCCAATCCGCCTGCCATGCGGCGGCGGAAAAGGGCCGTGCGGCTGACAGGCGGGCAAATGCCTATTTGATGTTTAAATCCGCAGCGTGGTTTACCGGGCCACAGCCCTTGCCGGGGGCATAGCTTTTACGCAGGGCAAGATTAAGAAATTCCTGCGCCCGGGTTACAGCAACCTGTAGGGGCAAACCACGCCCAAGCCCTGTGGCGATGGCGGCAGAAAGCGTGCAGCCCGTGCCGTGGTTGTTTTCCGTCTCCACCTTGGCCTGAGGGAGGTGTTTGGGCTGTTCGCCGGGCACGCACAGGCAGTCTGTAACAACGATGGAGCTTTCCATGTGCCCGCCCTTGATGAGCACTGCGCGCGCACCCATGGCAAGCAGCTTCTGGCCTGCGTCCTCTGCGTCTTCAAGGCTGTTAATGCTCATGCCGGTGAGCATTTCCGCCTCAGGGCGGTTGGGGGTCAGCAGGTCGCAGCCGGGCAGCATTTCTTCCACCAGTGCTGTCACGGCGTCTTCCTGCAACAGGCGGCTGCCGCTCTGGCTCACGGAAACAGGGTCAACCACAAGGGGGAAGTCGCGGTTGCGCAGTTCGTCCGCAACGGCGCGGATGATGGGGGCAGAAAAAAGCATGCCTGTTTTTGCGGCCTTGACGGAAAAACCTTCAAGCACCGTGCGCAGTTGCAAGCGCACAAAATCGGCATCCGGCGCATGAATTCCTGTAACGCCCAGTCCGTTCTGCGCGGTCAGGGCGGTGATGACGCTCATGCCGTAACCGCCGAGCGCCATGATTGTTTTCAGGTCAGCCTGAATGCCGGCGCCGCCGCCGGAATCAGAACCGGCAATGGTGAGGATGTTGGCAGGGGTATGCATAAAAAGCCTCTCATAAAAAACTGCGTACGAATTTGCCTACTATACCCCGCCGCCCGTTGGGGTGCAATGCGGGCAATGTCTGCCCCGTATCCAGAAACTCTCTGGAAAATGTCTTCACAGCGCAGGGAAGCAATGCTAGCATTTACGCGCAATAAACGGAAATAATGGCTCGGTATGCCGTTTTTGCGGCGCTCAGGGCTGTACCCGTTGTGCCACGGCCCCATGCCTGCCGCATTAGGAGAATTTTATGAAATTGGAAAAAAAGCCTCTGGACGTGCCGGACATTGTGAATATGCCCAAGCCCCGTCCCGCACGCGCAGGCGCGCGCAAGGCCGTGGTACTGGCGCTGCTGGCTGTTTTGGCGCTGGGCGGCGCGACCTACTGGCTTACACGCGATAAATCAACCCGCGACCAGTGGAAGGACAAAGCCGCCGACATCATAAACAATGCCACCAGCGGCACTCCGCTGGCCGGTGTGGGTGATGTGCTGCGCGATGCGCCGCCGCCCCCGCCCATTTCTGTTGTCAGCCCGCCCACCTCCCCCGGCACTCTGGCCGGGCAAACAGTGCAGGGCAGCGTGGGTGCGCCTGTAGATGGCTCAATGCCTGCCGGGATGTATCCGCAGCAGAACGGGGCGCAGATGCCCCAGAAGGTGACGGAAGACAGCCACATCCGCATGGAATTTGTGGAAGATCTGGCGGCCTTTGTTGTAGCCCGGTTCAAGCCCGGCCCGCAGAGCGGCACGCTGAACGTTAGTGTGCAGGCGCTCAATCAGCGCTACGGTGCAAAGTTTGCCAATGTCACTGACGGCAAGGGCGGGCGCGAAGCCCTGCTGCGCTATGCCTTTCACCCCACCATGCTGCGCGGGCTGTACACCCTCTATGCGGACCGTTTTCTGGACGCCGTCAACCGCGATGCTGCCTCCAAGGGCTTTACGCCAGAGCAGATCCGCCAGTTGCACATGGCGCTGGCCGGGCGTCTTGTGATTCTGGCTGGCGCGCTTGAAGGCGTGGTCTCTGTTCCCAATCTTGATGCCCGCCTGCGCGAGCAGGACAAATCCGCGCAAGGGGTAGTGGAAATTAACGCCCAGATGGCCGAAGCCGTGTTTGCGGTAGACCAGTTGCGGGAGAGCAATGCTCCCGAAGCGCAGATATCCACAGCGCAACTGCGGGTGGACGGCCTGAGCGCCCGGTACCGCCGTGCGCTTGAGGAACGCGCCGCCTTGCAGCGCACCCTGGTTGCGGCCATACGCCAGAACGGCGGGCAGACGCTGGATGATGATTCCCTGCTGTTTGTGGCCCAGTGGGTTGACCGCCGCCTGCGCGCAGACGCTCAGGCCCTTGCCTCGGTGCAGGCCTCGGCAGGAGTGTTACGCGATCTGGCGCGGCGCAGCGCACAGGCCGGAACAGGTACGCCGTTCCAGCCGCAAAGCCCCGCACCGGGGGCGATTCCTAATGGCGCAGGCAATGCCGTGCCAAATGTGGCCCCTAATGCCGCACAAAACGCCGGGCATGTGCAGACCTCCCCGCAGCTGACCCCGCCGCAGGGGTATGCGGCCCCCGCGCTGCCTGCAGAAAACTCGCTTGGCGGCACAGAACGTGCGCCAGCCCCCCGCGTGGGCGGTCAGCAGTAATGGGCGCAGCAGTTCTTTTTGTTGGCGGCACACGCAGCGGCAAAAGCGGTCTGGCACAGCGCTGGGCCGAGGCGCAAGCCCCGCAGCGGCTATATCTGGCCACGGGCCGCGCGGACGATGAAGAAATGGCGGCGCGTATTGCCCGGCACAGGCAGGAGCGCGGTCAGGGCTGGCATTGCCTTGAAGAGCCGCTTGACCCGGCTGGCGCTCTGGCATCGCAGATGTCTGCGGCCCAGCCCGATGGCAAGGGGCCGGGGGTTGTGCTGTTTGACTGCGTGAGCCTGTGGGTAGCCAATCTTATGGCTGCGGACATGACGGAAAGGGATATTCTTGACCGCGTGGAGGCTCTGGCCGCCAGCATTGTGGCCTATCCCCTGCCGCTGGCGCTGGTGAGCGTGGAGGCTGGCCTTGGCATGGTTGCCATGTCGAGCCTCGGACGTCGTTTTCAGGATACGCTGGGCCTTGCCAATCAGGCGCTGGCCCGCGTGTGCGGCACGGTACTTTTTGTAAGCTGCGGTCTGCCCCTTGTGCTCAAGGGCCAGTTGCCGGAGGAAATATGCTGAATTTTGTTGGGCGGACTGCCAGTGTGGAAGTGGGTGTAAAAGATGCGGGCTGCAGAGGCTTTGCTCGTGTGCCTTACCATTTCGCAGCGGCCCTGCTGTGGGCGGCGGTTGTGGTGCAGTCCGGCTTTGCCTTTGCCGCAAATGATCCGCGCCAGTGCATTCTGGAAGCTGGCGGCGCTGTGGACAAGTCTGACGTGGCAGCTTTTGAGCGGCAGGTGGATGTGGACGCCATTCTTGAGCAGGCGCTGAATCTTTTTGTGCGCCGCGCGCAGGATCCGGAGGCAGCAAAGGATCTGCCGCCCATGGTTGCCTTGCTCTTTACGCAGGCGGCGTCCAAGGAGGGCAACGTGCGCTCCCTGCTGCTGAACGAAACCCGGGCCTTTGTGCTCAATGGCATTTCTTCCGGCGCATTTGCTGGCCGCAAGCCTTCGGGCAATACCGCGCAGGGGCTGCTTGCTCCGCTGTTTGCCGATGCCTCCACCGGGCGCAAGGAAATCAAAAACGTGGGGCAGGCCAGGCGCGATGGTGATGGCTGGCTTGTGCCCTTTGTGGTGCATGACGGCGGCAACGGCGAATCCTATGACGTGACGGGCCGGGTGACATCCGCTAACGGCGAGATGCGCCTGACCTCTGTAGCCAATATGGAATCCCTGCTGCGCAAGGTGGCGGCAGAAAGCCGCGCTGTGGAGCCGTAGCAGATTCTGCTGACTTGGTGCACCAGGCACCAGTAAGGAATAAAAAAAGGGAGCCATCTGGCTCCCTTTTTTTATCGCTGATTTTTTATCACTGTCGCCGTGCGCTACTGCGCAGGCTGATTCTTGTCGTCATCGTGCTTTTCGGGCCGCAGAATGCGGCTGATGGGCAGCGCCGTGGCCCGGCCGGAGAAGATTTCTTCTGCCGTTGCTGCAAGGGCCTGAGGCAGCACTTCATCCACATGGTCAACAAAAACGATCTCCAGGTCGCGCAGCACTTCGTCCGGCACTTCCTTGAGGTCTTTTTCATTATCGCGGGGCATGATCACTTTTTTGATACCGCTGCGGCGCGCTGCCAGCAGTTTCTCTCGCAGCCCGCCGATGGGCAGCACCCTGCCGCGCAAGGAGATTTCGCCGGTCATGGCTACATCGTTGCGCACGGGAATGCCCAGCAGGGCGGAGGTGATGGACGTCGCCAGGGTGATGCCCGCCGAGGGGCCGTCCTTGGGCGTTGCGCCAGCAGGCACGTGCACGTGGATATCTATCTTGCGGTGGAAGCGGGGATCAAGGCCCAGCACTTCGGCCCGTGAACGCACATACGAAAGGGCCGCCTTGGCAGATTCCGTCATGACTTCGCCAAGCTGACCCGTGGTCACCACATGGCCGGAACCTGCCATGAGGCTGGTTTCGACCAGCAGAATTTCGCCGCCGCGCTGGTTATAGGCAAGGCCAGCGCACACACCCACCTGAGGTTCGCTTTCGCGTTCGTCATGGCGGTATTTTTTTACGCCCAGCATGGAAGGCAGGCTCTGGCGGGAGATGTTGACGCACTTTTCGGTGTCGTCGTCTTCCACAAGCTTGATGGCGGTTTTGCGGCACAGGGCGGCAATTTCGCGTTCAAGGTTACGCACCCCGGCCTCGCGCGTGTAGGAGCGGATGATCTCGAGAATGGCGTTGTCCGACACGCGGATGTTGCCTTCCTTGAGGCCGTGCTCCTCCAGCTGGCGGGGCAGCAGGAAGCGGCGGGCGATGTGGCGTTTTTCCGTTTCAAGGTAGCTGTTGAGCTCGATGATCTCCATGCGGTCAAGCAGCGGCACAGGGATGGAGTGCAGCGAGTTGGCCGTGGTGATAAAGAAGACCTTGGAAAGATCATACTCCAGATCAAGGTAGTGATCCATGAAGGTATTGTTCTGTTCCGGGTCGAGCACTTCCAGCAGGGCCGAGGCGGGGTCGCCACGGTAGTCGGAGGTCATCTTGTCCACTTCGTCCAGGCAGAAGAGGGGATTGTTGAACTTCACCCGCTTGAGGGACTGGATGATCTTGCCCGGCAGCGCGCCCACATAGGTGCGGCGGTGCCCCCGGATTTCGGCCTCGTCGCGCACGCCGCCAAGGGAGAGGCGCACAAAATCGCGCCCTGTGGCGCGGGCCACGGACTTGGCAAGCGAGGTTTTACCCACGCCGGGGGGGCCGACAAAGCAGAGGATGGGGCCTTTGAGCCCCTGGGAAAGCTTCTGCACGGCAAGGTATTCCAGAATGCGTTCCTTGGGCTTTTCAAGGCCAAAGTGGTCGCCGTCCAGAATTGCGCGCGCCTTTTCAAGGTTGATGTCTATCTGCTTGAGGTCGTTCCAGGGCAGATCCAGAATCCAGTCCACATAGTTGCGCACAACCGTGTATTCCGCCGCAGAGGGCGGCATACTGCGCAGCTTTCTGGCTTCGGAGAGCGCCTTTTCGCGCGCTTCTTCCGGCATATCGCGGGCCTTGAGCTTCTGCTCTATTTCGTCAACTTCGGCCTGGGGGTCGTCATCGCGCCCCATTTCCTTGTTGATGGCCTTGATCTGCTCATTGAGGTAATATTCGCGCTGGTTGCGCTCCATCTGCACCTTGACGCGGTTCTTGATGCGCTTTTCAACCGTGGCAAGGGCCACCTCGCCCTGCAAAAGCTCATAGGCAAGCTCAAGGCGCTGGGTGGCGTCGTCGATCTCAAGGGCTTCCTGCTTTTTGCGGTAATCAACCTTGAGGTGCGGGATGATGGCATCGGCCAGAGGGCCGATTTCCTGCAAGGCAAGAATGGAGAGCACGGCCTCCTGCGAAATCTTTTTGTTGTTCTTGCCGTATTCTTCAAGCGCCTCGTGCACGGCGCGCACCAGAGCCTCGCGCTCTTCGGGGCGGCTCTGCTTTTCGGCGCGGCGGCGCACGCCCACCATGGCGCACTGCTCGTCTTCGTGCAGGTTTTCCCAAGTGGCGCGATATACGCCTTCAAACAGCACCTTGATGGTGCCGTCGGGCAGGCGCAGCATCTGAAGCACCTTGCTGACCACGCCTACAGGCGAAAGATCCTGAGCATCGGGCTTTTCCAGCTCCGGCTCGCGCTGGGCCACAAGAAATATCTGCTTGCTGTAGGTGGCCTGTGCGGCTTCGATGGCCTTGATGGAGGCCTCGCGCCCCACAAAGAGCGGCATGATGGAGCGGGGGAACATGACCACCTCGCGCAAAGGCATGATGGGCAGTTCAATATAAGCGTCAGAGCCGCGCATTTCGTCTGTCATAATTCTCCCCTGAAAAAAAGCCGGACGGCGGCCTGCGCCGCCCGGCGGAACTTAGAGCTTTTTTGCCGTGAAATGCCTGCGTCAGGCGGGGTGTTTGCTGTTGCCCTGCGGCTGGCTGGCCGAAGAGCGCAAGGGGCGCCTTGCAATCTATTCCACAGCGCGGATTTGAGGAAAACCCGCACGGTGCGCCGCAACACTAATGTTGCCAACGCGCCAGCTTTAACCTGCGGGGTCAAACCATTGGCGGTACCCCTTTACGTGCCTGCTGCATGGCAGAACGCGCGCAATTCAGGCGGCTGGCTAAGAGGCCTTGTCGCCCCCGGCCTGGGCCTTGGACGTATCGGCGTTTTCTGCCTTGTCGCCAAACAGCAGCACCGGTTCCTTGCCCTTGTCGATAACAGCCTGATTGATCAGGCATTCGCGCACATTGGGCAGGGAGGGCAGCTTGAACATGATGTCGAGCATGGTGCGTTCCATCACGTTGCGCAGGCCGCGAGCGCCCGTTTTGCGCTCAATGGCTTTGGCGGCAATGGCCTTGAGGGCATTGGGCGTAAAGCGCAGGTCAACATTCTCAAGCTCAAAAAGCTTCTGGTACTGGCGCACCAGAGCGTTCTTGGGTTCGGTGAGAATGCGCACCAGATCGGGTTCGTCCAGTTCGTCCACATGGGTGATGATGGGGATACGGCCCACAAATTCGGGGATGAGGCCGAACTTCACCAGATCCTGCGGATGCACCTTGTCGAGCAGTTCGCCAAGGGGCATTTCCTTGCTGGCGCGCACCTTGGCGCCAAAACCCATTGCGCCGCCGCTCATGCGGCCGCCCACGATCTTGTCCAGACCCACAAAAGCGCCGCCCACGATGAACAGGATGTTGCTCGTGTTCATGCGGATAAATTCCTGCTGGGGGTGCTTGCGCCCGCCCTTGGGAGGAATATTGGCCTCGGTGCCTTCGATGATCTTGAGCAGGGCCTGCTGCACGCCTTCGCCGGAGACGTCGCGCGTGATGGAGGGGCCATCGCCCTTGCGGGAAATCTTGTCGATTTCGTCAATATAGATGATGCCCTTGCTGGCGGCTTCCAGATCGTAGTCCGCATTCTGGAGCAGTTGCACCAGGATGTTTTCCACGTCTTCGCCCACATAGCCAGCTTCCGTGAGGGTCGTGGCGTCGGCAATGGCAAAGGGCACGCGCAGAACGCGGGCCAAAGTTTTGGCAAGCAGGGTTTTACCGCTGCCCGAGGGGCCGACAAGGAGGATGTTGCTTTTTTCAAGCTCAACCTCGTCGCCCAGGGCGCTGGCGTAAAACACACGCTTGTAGTGGTTGTGCACCGCTACAGAAAGGATTTTCTTGGCCTCGTTCTGTCCGATGACATACTGGTCAAGGCGATCCTTGATTTCCTGGGGCGAAAGAAGGCGTTCTTCGCTCTGGGGGCTTTCCATCTGGTCGCGGGCGATAATTTCGTTGCAGGCCTTGATGCATTTGTCGCAAATGCTGGCGCCGTCCTGCACGATGAGATTGCGAACCTCAAGCTCGCTGCGCCCGCAAAAGGAGCAGCGCAGGGGTTCGCTCACCGTAGGTTTATCGTTCTTGGCCATATTACTCGCTCTTTTCCTGAGCCATTTCATTGCGCGATACAAGCACGCGGTCAATGATGCCGAGTTCCTTGGCTTCCTCAGGAGTCAAAAAGTTATCGCGTTCGGTAGCTTTGACAATATCCTTGTAGGGACGGCCCGTGTTGTCGGCCAGCATGCGGTTGAGGCGTTCCTTGAGGCGCAGCACCTCGCGCGCGTGGATTTCAATATCCGTGGCCTGGCCCTGAAAACCGCCCGAAGGCTGGTGAATCATGATCTGACTGTTGGGCAAAGCAAAACGCATGCCAGGCTTGCCAGCGGCCAGCAAGAATGCGCCCATGCTGGCGGCGCGGCCCATGCACACAGTCGCCACGGGCGAGGAGATAAAGCGCATGGTGTCATAAATGGCAAGCCCGGCGGTAACAGAGCCGCCGGGGGAATTTATGTAGAGATAGATTTCTTTTTCGGGGTCTTGCGATTCAAGGAAGAGCAGCTGGGCGCAGATGAGGGAAGCAACGGTATCGTTGACCTCGGAGCCAAGCAAAACGATGCGGTCCTTGAGCAGACGCGAATAGATGTCATAGGCCCGCTCGGAGCGGCCTGTGGTTTCAATAACCATGGGGACAAGCGACATATGAGCCTCTTGGCACGGCGTGTGGGCCGGTTGGGTGCGGTGTTGCCGCAAAATAAAACCAAAAGGCGGCCTTAAGGCCGCCTCCCTTATACTTCAGTTAGTCCTGAGCGCTGGCGGGTGCGCCCGGCGCGGCGTCGCCCTCGGCTGGCGCCTTGGGCTCCACTTCGGTCACCTTGGACTTGGCGTAGATCAGATCCATGGCCTTGTCGGCCAGCATGCGGTCACGCAGCACAAAGATCATGCCCGAGCGTTCATAGCTTTCACGCAGGGTCTTGAAATCTTCGCCAGTGCGCATGCTCATCTGGTAAATCTGAGTGTTGACCTCATTGTCGGTAACGTCAAGTGCTTCTTTCTTGGCGATGGAAAGCAGCAGAACCTGCGAGCGGGCCAGTTCGTCAGCCTGGGGCTGCACTTCGGCGCGCAGTTCGTCCATGCTCTTGCCAAGAGAATCAAGGCTGCGGCCCTGACGTTCAAAGCGGGCGGCCATGTCGCCCAGCAGGGTGCGCACCTGGGTGTCCACAAGGCTGGGGGGCAGTTCAAATTCAACCATCTTCAGCAGACGGTCAAGCAGGGTCTTCTGCGCGGCGCTCTTGTTGAGGTTGACGCGGCTCTGGGTGTAGCTGCCGGTGATGGCTTCGCGCAGTTTTTCCACGCTTTCAAGGCCAACGGTCTTGGCGAGGTCGTCGTTCAGTTCAGGAAGCTTGCGCTCCTTGATGGCGTGCACGCGTACCTTCATGGTGACGGTTTTGCCTGCCAGATCCTTGGCAAGAAAATCTTCGGGGAAGGTGATCTGGCCTTCGCCTTCTTCGCCGTAGCGGATGGTCTTCACCAGGGCTTCAAAATCTTCAAGTGCCTGACGTTCGCCAAGGGCGAGGTCAAAGCTTTCGGCCTTTACGCCTTCGAGGGGCTCGCCGTTTTCAAAGGCGGCAAAGTCGATGGTGGCAACCTGACCGTCCACAGCGGGGCCAGCGCCTTCAACGGGCACAAGCTCGCCACGGTCGCGGCGGATGCGGTCGATAACTTCCTGCACTTCCTTTTCGTCCACGACCACTTTTTCCTGCTCCACTTCCATGCCTTCATAAGGAGGAAGGGTGAAGGAGGGCAGCACCTCAAATTCGATGCTGTATTCGTAGCCCTGACCGCGTTCAAAGGTGCCCTTGGCATCCACGTCAACGCCGGCGAGGGGCGAAACGTCGAGCTTCTGCATCACGTCGTTGATGTGGACGTTGATCAGATCCTGGCGGGCTTCTTCATAAATCTTGTCGCGGAAGCGCTGCTCGATGACCGACGCCGGAACCTTGCCCTTGCGGAAACCGTCCAGCTGCACCGATGTTTTGTACAGCGCCACGGCGCCCATGATGGCTGCTTCCACTTCCTGGGCTTCGGTGGTGATGACGACCTTTTTTCTGACCGGCGAAATGTCTTCTGCGCTATATTCCACGAGGGACTCCTTTTCTTGGTGAGGTAGATGGTGCGAGAGGGGGGACTTGAACCCCCATACCAATGGTGCTGGATTCTAAGTCCAGTGCGTCTACCAATTCCGCCACTCTCGCAAAGCGTGTTTCCATAGCACACTTGCCGGTGGGCTGCAAGCCGTGAGCGGCGCGCCTGATGCCGGGTCTGTGCCGGGCGGGAGGGCGTTAACCGAAAATCTCCGTCATAAATAAGTCGCAATGGCGGTACGGCAAGCAATTTTTTAAAAAAAACTGGCCGAAATTACCATCCCGGTGCGGAGCGCGCGGCGCGTGGACAGCATGCGCCGCATATCCAGCTCAGACTCGGCCGCACCCGTGCGGCTTCAGCGCAGCACCAGGGCTGCGCCGTCAGGCCTTGGTGCAATAACTTCGCCCACCTCGCAGGCCAGATCACCCCCGGCCAGCAGCATCTCGCGGGCCTGCGGCACCAGCTCTGGCGGCACGGCCAGCAGCAGCCCGCCGGAGGTCTGCGCGTCAAAGGCGAGGCTCGTGAGCGCTTCGTCCACGCCGTCTTCCACACGAGTGGAACAAGCCCAATATTTTCGGTTCAGGTGGCTGCCTGCGGGTATAAGCCCATCGCGCGCGTACTCAAGGGCCCTCGGCATGAGGGGCAGGGCCTCGGCACTCAAGACCACGGTAACGCCCGAGGCAAGGGCCATTTCAAGCGCGTGCCCGCCAAGGCCAAAGCCTGTTATGTCTGTGGCTGCGGCGATTTTGAGGTCGCGCACGACGCCCCCGGCAACACTGTTGAGGCGGGAGCACCAGCGTGTTACCTCGGCCTCGCTTTCTTCGGCTCCATCCCAGCGGGCCTTGACCGCAGTGGCGAGCACTCCCGTGCCCAGCGGTTTGGTCAGCAGCAGGGTCTGGCCCGGTTTCAGGCCATCGTTGCGGGCCATGTGGGAGGGGTCTATGATGCCCGTGACCGCCAGACCGTACTTGAGTTCCTCGTCCTGCACCGTGTGGCCGCCAGCCAGCACGGCCCCGGCTTCATTCATGGCGTCAAGGCCGCCGCGCAAAATGTTTTCCAGTATGTGCTGCGGGTCGTCCTCTGCCAGAGCCTGCGGAAAAAAGGCCACGTTCATGGCGCTCCAAGGCTGGCCGCCCATGGCGTAGACATCCGAAAGCGCGTTGGCGGCGGCAATGCGCCCAAAGGCAAAGGCATCGTTGACAATGGGCGCAAGAATATCCACGGTCTGCACCAGAGCGCAGCCAGGGGGAACGGTCAGCACCACGGCGTCTTCGTTCCGGGCGCGACCAGCCAGAACCCTGGCCTCAAGGTCAGGGCGCGTATCAGACGGCAGGCCGCGTAAAAGTCGCTCCAGGGCCCCTGGAGCCAGCTTGGCGGCTCAACCGGCCGCGCGGGCTTTTTCCAGCAGTTTCATGCTGCGCTCCCTGGTATTTTTGTGTTCATCCGCCAAGTATGCCTTCTTGAAGGTAAAAGGTCAAAATGTGGCATATTGACGACTGAACCATTATAATGTGCAATGCCGAACTGGTGTAACGGGTTTTGCCGTCAGCGCAGGGTGCTGAAAAAATTAAGGAGACGACCATGATTGCGCGCCGTAAATGCGATCCGCTTCTTTTTTTGCAGATGTTGGTGCTGGCCTTGGGGATGCTGTTTCCTTGGCACGCGCAGGCGGCCATGCACGATGGTTTTGTGCATGTAAGCGACAACTGCCAGAATATTATTCAGGAAATACGCTATTTTTCTTCCTATAACTTTGTTGGAGAGCGCATCAACGGATATCTTGCGCCCCAGGCAATCTTGACCGAGCCTGCGGCGGATGCTCTGTGCAAGGCCGCAACTGCGGCGGAAGAGAAAGGCTATACCCTGAAAATTTATGACGCCTACCGCCCCCAGTCAGCAGTGGATCATTTCGTGCGCTGGGGCATGAACGCCGCCGACACGCGCATGAAGGCGATTTTTTACCCGCAGGTGGACAAGGCGCGGGTGTTTGATCTGGGCTATGTTGCCACGCGCTCCGGGCATTCGCGCGGCAGCACGGTAGACCTCACCCTCGTTGACAGGATGAGCGGCAAAGAGGTGGACATGGGCACCCCCTTTGATTTTTTTGGCGCGGCCTCGCACCATGGGGCCAAGGGCCTGAGCCCGCAGCAGGAGGCCAATCGGGCTGTGCTCCTGGGCCTTATGGAGAATGCCGGGTTCAAGCGCTATGAGGAAGAGTGGTGGCACTACACGCTTAAAAATGAGCCTTACACTGATACCTATTTCAATTTTCCGGTGGAATAAAATGAGGTACCGCGCATAACTACGGTAGATTTCTTCTTTTCATGCATAACCTTGCGGCGTAGCATGCTGGGCAATGTTCCTCGAAAGGATATGCCGTGAAAGTTGTCGTTTGCGCGAAGAAGGATCTTGCAGGATGTGTCGCCCTTAACAGACTGCTGGCAGCCATTGCCCCCAGGCACGATGTTTTTGTGGTTCTTTCAGATTACGTGCTGGACGCGGAGTGCAGCAATGCCTATGCGGCAAGCCTTGTGGCCCATGAGCGGAACATGGTGCTTGAACACATTCTGCCCTGGCTGGAAGCCCGCTTTCCTGAGGGCAATGAGGCGCAGTGTCAGACCTATGCGGGCCTGAAAAAGCGTTACGGCATTGATATGGAGATGTGGGGGCCCATGCGGTCGCCAGCCTCCCGGCAAGCCATGCGCGACCTTGCGCCTGACGTTGTCATCTCCTGCCGCTACGACTATGTTATTCCCACTGAAGTTATCGATATGCCCCGGCTTGGCACCTACGGCATGCATCCCGGCGCGCTGCCTGATCTGCAAGGTTTGTGTAGCCCTTTTCGGGCGATGGAGCATGGCAATGAACGCTCTGGCTGCACGCTTTTCCACCTTGACGCAGGGCTGGATACCGGCCCCATAGTGGAGATCGGCTGGTGGCCCATCAACTATGACCGCTCCCTGCTGTGGAACTTTGTGCATACCTATTTTGCGGGTATAGACGCCCTGCTGCGCCATCTGCCGGAACTGGAGGCGGGGCGCGAGCTGACAACCCATGTGCAGAGCAGCGAAGGGCGAAAATACTTCAGCTATCCCACCGAAGACGAGTTCCGCAGGTTTATCCGGAAGGGCGGGCAAATCGTCCTGCCCGAAGATTATCATGAAGTGCTGTCGTGGTTTCTGCCCGGGGGCCTGGCAGATCCCGCCATGCCCGAACTGCGGGCGCTGGTCAGTTCGCTGGAGTCCTGAGCCGCCACATCAGGTGGAACAGCAAGGAAAGCGCGCAGACGATGCCGCCCATGAGCAGCAGCGCGCTGGCTGGAGCCATGACGGTTACGGCAATGCCAAACACCACAGGCCCCGCTACCTGCCCCATGCGCTCCAGGCCACGGTAAATCGAGGCTGTCTTTTCGCGGCCCAGGGTTTGCGCCGAAGCAAGAGTGAGAACGCAGATCATGGATGCCGGGGCAGCCAGACACTGGGCCAGCCCCAGGGAGATGACCGCAGCGGCGGCCCCGGTCATATTGGTGGCCGTTGCCGCAATGAGCAGCGTAATGCCGGAGAGCAGGCCCGTGAGCGTCAAAAACAGGGATTTGTCTTTTCTGCGATCTATCCATTTGCCAAGCAACGGCCCCGCCGTAATAAAACACAGGCCGTAGAGCATGAATATGCGGCCGATATCCGACTGATCCACATGGGCGTTTGCCAGCCTCAACGGCAGCAGATAGTGCAAAAATCCGGTCAGACACATGGCGGCGGGTATGCCCACCAGCCAGAGTATCATGTGCATGCGCGGGTCTTGCAGCAATTGCATGCAGCCTGAAAACATGTGCCCCTGTGCGGCGGTCTGCGCACCAGACCCCTGACAGGCCGCGTTGCCGGCACTGCCTGCTGCGGCCTCCGCAGGTTCCTTGCCAAGCATCACGGTGAACAGCGCCAGCAATATGGTGCAGGCCCCAGTCGCCAGCACCGCCTGAAACGAAACATGATCCGCCAGCATGGCCCCCGCTGCTGAGCCGCAGATGCTGCCGGAAAATATGCCTGCGAATACGCTGGTGAGCCCTGCCCCGGCATTGGCCTTGCCCAGCGTGCCGATCTGCCCGGCCATGAGCACAAGGCCAAAGCCGAAGCCTGTGGCAACGCGCCCCAGAATGAGCAGAAGCAGGCTGTTGGCCATGCCGCCCATCATCAGCCCCACGGCCGCAGCCAGAGTGCCTGCGGCAAAGACCTTTCGCCAGCCGTAGCGCAATGAAAATCCGCCGGAAAACAGCAGGGCAAAGCCCGCGCTGACCATCTCTGCCGAGATGGGCAGGCCAATGGCCACATCACGGCTCAGGCCCATGAACGGCTCGTACAACTGGCGGGCCAGCAGGGGAATGAACGATATGCCCATGTCGTAGCCCAAAAAGAACACAAAGCCCGCTGCCCGCAAGGCCTGCACGGCGAGGGAGTGGTGGCTGCCCATAAGGGCGTTCGCCGCAGCATCCGGCGGGAGGTTGCGTTGCGCGATTAGGCCCAGCAGCTTTGAAAGCTCAAGCAGCAGCAAAAAGCTGATGAGTAGCGAGGCTCCAAGGTCAAGGGCCAACGCGGATATGCGGGCTGTGATGGCCTGGGGCTGCACGGCCAGTTGCAGACGCAGCACTTCCTGCTTTTGGCGGAAGCGGCTGGGCCAGTAGGTGCTCAGTGATTTTTCAACCGTGAGCGTCGGGTCGGGCACGTGCCCGGCAGAGGCCACAGACTTGCCTTCAGGCGTCAGCAGCTGCGCGCCCGCAAGCTCGCTGTTGGCCGCAAGCAGCTGCTCAAGCGCCTGATCCTTGCCGCGCAGGCTGGCGATATCCACGCCTTTGTGGATAAGGTATTCAAAATCGCGCCCTGTGCCCTCGGCGAGGATGTCTGCCTTGGTGCGTACGGCCTGCTTGACGAAGGTATCGAACAGCACCAGCGTGCCGCAGGCGTAGAGCAATTGCGATGTGCCGATGATGACGAGCAGCATTCTGGTCATGCCCGAAAGGCTTGTGCCCACAGCGCGTTGCCCGGTCAAGAGGCCAAGACGCCCGGCCAGAATCAGCCCCGCCACAAGGCAGGCCGCTGCCAGCAACAGGGATGACAGCCGCAGAAAATCTTCTGTAGCCGCATTGATGGGCTTGCCGTCAATGTCCACCAGCAGGTGGCCCACAGGCGTTTTGTTACTCAGGGGGATGCTCAGGCGATAACCATCGGCGGTTTTGATCGCGCCTTGCGGCCCGTCTTTGCCCTCTCTGGTTTGGGATGCCGCACCGGGGGGCAACATGCTATCAGCCTTTGAATCTTGGGCAGGCTGTTCATAGAGAGTGGAACCCCTGGCATCAATAATGGTCACACGCCTGATGCCCGCCGCGCTCTGACCCAGTTCCGCCAGCATCTCGTCCATTCCGGCGAACGAAGCCAGCGGTTTGCCAAAGCGCATGCCGCGTTCAATATCACGGGCCAGACGTTCAGCACCGCTGCGATAGCCGGAAAGCACCATGTCGGTTGCCAGCGTATTCAGCGTGGAAACCGAGAGCAGCACGTTAAAGCCCAGGGTGACCAGCAGGACTCCAAGCCCGAGCAGCAGGGCATTGATGCGCAGTTTGCGCGTGGCGCGGATAAGCACGTAAAATCCTTAGGGTGTACCGGGGTGCGGCTGGCTGATGGTTTCGTGCAGTTCGTCCGCCGTTACCAGCACGTCAAAGGGAAAATCAAAGCCGATGGCCTTGGCGGTGGCAAGGTTCAGGGCGATGGAAGGCTCGGACTGGTCAAGCATGGGCAGGGTGCGCGGCTGCGTGCCGCCCAGTATGGCGTGGGCCTGCCCGGCAAGAGCTATGCCGCTGGGGCCGAAATTCCAGGTGGAAAAGCCCATGAGCGCTCCGGCTTTGACATATTCCGACCCATCACGCGCAAAGGTGGGGATTTTCCACTGATTCAGCTTTTGCAGCAGCGGGGCCATGCCCTCGCCGCCGATATCAAAGCAGTTCAGCGGGCCGATAAAAAAGGCGTCCATGCCCTGTTTGCGCAGGTCGTCCAGCCCCTTGCGGCATTCCTCAGCACTTTCGGCGGAGGAAAGGCCATCGTAGAGCACAAGGGAAAATCCCAGCTCCGAGGCAATGGCCTGGGCATCGCCAAGTGCGGCGTACACGCGGCCTTCCTGACTGTTCTGGAACATGATGCCCATTTTGTGAAAGCGCACCACATCGTAAAAAACGCGGAACATGGAAGACCAGCGGTCAACTTCCACCCGGCAGGTGAAGTTGTCCACGCCGGAATCCTGCGCACTTTTGACAACCCCGGCAGCCACAGGGTCAGCCATGCCCATGCCCAGAATGGGCAAACGGCCATCGTTGACCGCCAGCAGCGCCTTGACCGCCGCCGTGCCCATGCCCACCACAAGGTCGAGATCCTTGCGCTGCAAAAGCTGTTTTGCCATTTCAGGCAGGCGGCGCATCTGCGCTGGTTCCCAGCCGGGGCTGAAGCGCGCGTCAGATGGATATTCGCAGCGTATGTCGTCATACTTGCCCATACCATCGCGAAAGGCGTTCCAGGTGTTGTCAAACAGCCAGAACGGCCCGGCTTCGAGATAGCCAATGCGTTTTACGGGCGGATTGGCGCAGGCGGGCTGGCAGAAGATGAAAAACAGGCCGCCCAGTAAAAGCATGGTAAGAATCAGCGTGGTCAGGCGCTGCAGAAATGCGCTTGCATGGGGCCGTTGCCCCTGGTTTTTCTGCGGGCGCAGCAAAAGACATGGGCCATTGGCTGTAATTGGAAAAAGCATGCCTACTGCGCCGCGTGAAAGAGTGTGTTCATCAGAACCGTATCCCTATGCAGCCTAGCAGCGAGTGGGCTTTTTGGGGCTCGAGGCTATGACAAGCAGCAGCCCCACCAGGGGGGTCAGCAGAACACTGGCAAAAAAATTGCCCCAGAATCCCAGCCGGGAATTGATGCCCAAAAACCCGACCAGCAGGCTCATGCCCAGTATGAGAGCGAACAGTAGCACAGCGGGCCTCCCTTACTGTCTGACAGCGCCGCCACGGTGCGGTTGCAGCAGTGTTTTATTCAACCTCTGGATGTAATCCGATACATTTTCTCCGGGGGCGATCCAGCCAGCCCCGGCGGGCGTTTGGGCTTCGGCAGACGCGGCAGAATCCTGCTTTGCTGAGTCGCTACGCGGCCCGTACTTCGGCGCATACTGCGCCCCGGATTGGGAATCGTACTGGATTTGGGGGCGCAGGCCGGAATGTGAATTGGGGCGGAACGGGGGCGTTCTACCGGGTTCGGGCCGCATCTGCCCTGGCTGAATTTGGCCAGGCCGCATATCCTCGGGCCGCTTCTGGTCTGGGCTGACCGAATCTGTTCCCGACATATCCGGTTTGGCAGGCGTCTGCTGGGTGCCTTGCGCGGGAGCCTTGGGGGCCGCCCCCTGATTGGCCGCCTTGCCAGCGTTTGCGGTATCTGGCGCGGCTGCGCCTGTGGGCGAATCTGCATTGAGGATAACAGGCAGTCCGTCCTTGCCGCCGATCACAACCACCTTGGCATTGGGCGATGTGGCAAGCTCCTTGGTGGCCTGAATACCTTCATAGCGCAAGAAGTTCTGCGTCATGTTCTCGTTGACAAGCATCTGGTAGGCCTTGATGCCATCGCCTTCAATTGTCTTGCGGCGGGCCTCTTGCTGGGCTTCAAGCAGAATGTACTTGTAGCGCAGGTAGTCCTGCTCCGCTATGAGCTTGCGTTCAATGGCCTCGCGCAGCACTTCGGGCAGGGTGATGCTCTTGACCACGAAGCCCTGAATAAGAACGGGGATGCGCCCCATTTCTTCCACTGCGTCCACCAGCATCTGGTCTTGCAGTTCCTGCCGCGCCGTGGAGTAGAGGTCGTCTGGCCGATAGCTGCCGATTGTTTGCCGCACGGCGGAATTCATGATGGGAATCACGACCTTGTCGCGGTAGTTCGGCCCGATTTCCTGATGCAGGTTGGGCAGGCGGTCGCGGATGATCTGAAAACGCAGCGAAATCTGCACGTTGATGGTCAGGCCGTCCACGGTCAGCACATCGATGTTCTGGGTTTCTTCCTGCACGCGCACATCATAGATATACATGATGTTCCACGGCTGGATGAAATGTATGCCTTCCTCGTAGGTGTGCTGCAACTGTGTGCCGCCGCGAAAGCGCGCGTACAGCACGCCCAGCTCGCCGGGCTTGATGGAAATGACAATACTCGGCCAGAGAAACAGGAGCAGCAGCGTTGCAACAACGCCCGCGACTATGATCCGAAGACGGTTGCGGCGCAACACTTCCCGTATATTTGCACAGACGCTTTTCATTGATCCAACCGGTAGGTTTGCTGTGTATATTGCGCGGAGCCGCGCCAGAACATATCAAGCGTATAGTCTATGCACTGCCTTTCAAACAGAATGCAGCGTTCTTTGTCGTCTTCCGTCTGGCCCATGCAGATATTGTAAAGAATGGGGCACATATCAACATTGAGCACAAATTCGCCAAGACTGGGGCGCGAATGGATTCCCTTGCGGGCGTGGCGCACGAGGCTCTTGACATATTTGTTATTGCAAATCTGGATGCGCTGCCCGTAATCGTGGTTTTCTTCGTAGCATTTCAGCCTGTTCTGAATGGTCTGCGTGTTTTCCGCAGCATTCACTTCAGAGGGCATGGTGTCGCGCACATTGTTGTACAGTTGGCGCACAAGCTGGATATTGGTATTTCCCGTAAGATCCTTGCCTTCTACCTTGGGTGCGGCGCACAGGCACAGCAGGGCCGTCAGGGGGAGGGCAAGCCGCAGAAAATGAACGGTCATGGCTGCGCCCCTTCGCCTGCGGGTTCTTCCACAAAGCCGCCTTCGCGCATGGTCAGCACCCTGTCGGCCACATGGAAATAGCGGTCGTCATGGGATATGGCCAGTATTGTGCCGCCCTGGCGGATGATGTCAGGCAGCAGTTCTTCGTAAAAATAACGGCGGAAAACAGGGTCGAAGTCTGCGGCCACTTCGTCAAACAGGTAGATATGGCGCTTTTCAAGCAGCGCACAGGCCAGGGCAAGGCGTTTGCGCTGCCCGGCGGAGAGATCAAGCGTGGAGAACGTGCCGTCTTCCAGCAGGCTCACCTTGGTTTCCATGTGCAGGGTGCGCAGCACGTCCGTGAGCTGGGCCGGGGTGATGTTCAGGCCGAGGGGCCGCGAAAACAGGTGGTAGTCTGTGGGCACAATGGTGAAGAGGTTGCGGTAGGATTCCATGTTAACATCGGAAAGCATGACGTTGTTCAGGAACATTTCTCCGCTCTCGGGCGCATACAACCCGGCCAGCACCTTCATGAAGGTGGACTTGCCCGATCCGTTGCCGCCGCGAATGAACACCAGTTCGCCTTTGCGCAGCTCAAAGCTGTCTACAGCAATGCCAAAAAGCCGCATGCCGTTGCGGTCATGGTAGTCAAAACGCACATCGCGCAGGGCGATGGAGTCAAAATCCGGCACAGTGGGGTCGGCCTGCTGCCAGCGCGCCTTGACCCCCGCGCTTTCAAATGTCTCTGTCACGGAGTCTATCTGCGCTTCCACTGCTGCAAGTTCCTGCAGGCTCATTTCTACCTTTGCCATCATGGGCACTGACGTAATCAGGCTGATGAGCGGGCTCAGGCTGAACATGCACAGTACCAGCAGCGAGGAAGTCTCGGACGTTTCAAGGTTCAGAACCTTGGGCATGATAAAAAGTATCAGCCCAAGAATCAGCAGATTGAACATGGCAAAAAATGATATGCCAAGGGCGTGCCTGTGCTCGGTGGCATCGCGGGCTTCTGATGCCACAGAAAGGTCAGGGATGATCTGCTCGCCAAACAGCGCCGTTGTCCTTGGCTTGTGCATCTTGAGTTGCAGCAGCCCGGCGTAAAGGTCGCGCAGCCCCGCGCAGAAGCGCTGGTCGGCCTGCATGGCTGGCCCCATGTGGGCATGCACCTTGTTGATAAGGTGCAGAAAAATCCAGAACCCCATAGCAAGAAAAAGAAAAACGCCCAGCGTACCGGGAATGGAGACCGTTGCCATCTTGGCAAACGAGAGCACCACCATCACCGTGTTGGCCGAGGCCGCAACGAGCATTCGGGCCGCTTCAACCACCATTTCGCGCCCGTCCAGCAGGGCGGACTGAATACGGTTTTTGTCCAGTTTTTCATATTCCAGCAGGGAAACGCCGCGCAGCTTGGCGGCAATGCGCATGCGCCATTCCATGATGCCGCGCAGGGCAATCTGCGCCGAGCGCCCTGTGATGTAGCGGAAGAGAAAATAAAAGGAGGCGAGGCTCACCATAAAAGCAAGAAAGGTGCTGAATTCCAGCCCGTCTTCAGAAAGCTGCTGCAAGCCCTGAAGCACCGAAAATACGGCAAGCCCCTGCATGATGCCTGAGCCGAGGCACGCGGCGGCAATTTTTTTGCCTTCCTCGCCGGCCTGTTCCCACAGAAGTTTCAGAAAAAGAGATTCTTTCAGTTGCAGCATGTGGTTCTGTGGCCCCGGTGTTCAGGTGCGCCGCGCATTACAGCATGCCCGGCGGTCTTGTATGCGCCCCTTTGCAGTGCAGGGGGCCTGGTAAATCAAGCGTCAACGCTGCCGCAGCGGCAGCCCACGGCCTTTGCCAAGGCTTGAAAGTATGCTCTGTCAGCCAATTTGGGCATAAGCGCGGCTGGGTACGGTGAGCGTAATAGCCAACACTTCCGTAAGGGCCAGTTGCCCGGCCCATACGGAAGGCTCCGATTCCCGAAACCGCCAGAGGTCGCCGATATTAGGCCGCGCTGGTGCCCGCTTCTTTGTCAGGGGCTTCAGCGGCGGCTTCGTCCTTGGTTTCTTTTTTCATCTTGTTCTTGATCTTGCCGACCAAGGTTTTGCCTTCCTCAACCTTTTCCTTGAAATAGGTCTTGGCTTCTTCGGCATTGAAATCAATCAGGTTGCCGCCCTTTCTGAAATGGCGGTCAAAAACCCAGCCAAGGGCATAGGTACTGGCGCCGCCCATAATGCTGATGGTGGCCGCGCCCGCGGTGAAGCCAATGACCGGAATGCTTTTCAGCAGCGAGGCGGCCAGGGGCACGCTTGCCGTGGTCAGAAAACCGCCGCACAGCGAAGAAATAATGGATTTGACGCGTTCCTTTTTGAATTCAACGCCGTGGGCCTTGGCCAGTGCGTGAATAAGCTCAATCTGGAGGGCGGAGAGACCCAGAAAATCTACAAGAGGCACCGGCACAAAACCAAGGCCGATAGCGCCGTACACACGCTTTCGGATGATGGCGTCCACCACTTCTTCCGAAGGGCAGGCGCGTTCGCACGTTTCCGTTTCAGCAGCGGTTTCTGCCTGGGAGACCATCTGATCTTCAACGCCGTCGACTTTGTTTTCCAACGTATCTTTAGTCATGTGCAACCTCGTTGTGACCGGTTTCAGGGTTACGGGAATTCTATTGGGCAACGGTCGTTTTATCAACGCCCGCCAGTGTGACGTCAAAGAGTTCGTCTGCCGAAATGAGCAGAATCAGCGGCAGATCCATGCCCATCTTCTGGGCAGTTACCAGATTCAGCGCAATCTTGGGCGTGTAGGCCGCTGTTTCAAGCTGGGTATTGGGCGGCAACAGGCCAAGCTGTGCGGCAATATGGTCAGCATAAAATTTGCCAAGAGGAACATAATCAAGTGTTGAAAGCCCCATCAGCGCGCCCCTGCGCACATGGACGCTTCCGTCGCGCGCAAAGGTCTTGATGTGGTGGGCGTTGAGCGTGTCAAAGATGGCCTGAGGATTAGCCTGCGTCCAGTCAAAGCAGTTGAGGGCCGAAATGTAAAAGGCATCCACGCCCGCGCTCATCAGCTTGTCCACGCCCCTGGTGCACGATTCCATGCTCTCCGCCTTGTCCAGAAAGGGGTACTCCACAAGGGTAAAGCCACGCTCGCGCGCAACCTCGCGCGCTTCCCGCACGTTGGAGTATGAAAGTCCCTCTGGGCTGTCGTGATACATGATGCCAAGGCGAAGAAAGGGCAGCGCCTCATGAAACAGGGCAAAGACCTTGAACCATTTGTCCTTGGTGTAGCGGATGGTCAGGTTGGCGGCGCCCTTGCCGGTGGCGCGATCCACAATACCCGCGCCTGCCGGGTCGGCCACGTCAACGCTCATGATGGGCGTTTTGCCGTTGTTTTCGGCAAGCAGGGCCTTGGTGGCCTCTGTTCCCATACTGATGATGACGTCGATATCCGGATTTTGCATCAGTTTGCGTGCCTCTGCGCGGTAAACGCTCTCAGAGGCATCCCAGCCGGGGCTGATGTACAGTTCGTCCGGCAGGGTGATGCGGTCGGCAACCCCGCGTTGCCGCAGGGCCTTGATGATTTCTTTTTGCAGCAGGGTAAATTCCCAGTACGGCCCGGCTTCAAAATAGGCCGCAACCTTGGGGCGCGAGGGTTTGGGCTGGGAGGACGCCGGGGCAGGCGCTGCCATCTGTTCCACAGGCGCGCGCGCGGGGGCTGCCTGCACATTTGCGCACAGGCATACTGCGCAGCAAAGTGCTGCGGCAAGTGCGGGGAAGAACGATCCGAGGCTGCTGCTCATGGAACAAAATACCCTATGATGCGTTCTTGGTGACACAGAGTGTCCGCCGCTCGGCGGTTCTACCCCAAAACTGGAGTGGAGTTCTTCCAAAATCCGTGCAGAGCAGACAAACGTTTTTTTATGGTAATCTGCGCTATTGGCGGCGTTGGGCCATCCGGATTTTCACACGGGCGCAAAACCATGCGCGCATGTTTCAACATATCAGAGGAAAAGCGGTATCGTCCACATGAATTTGGGGCGCGCATCGGCATTTCTGCATGTTTTTTGGCGGGTTGCATGGATCAACAGGCAAGGTGGATCACGACGTCCAGGCAGGGGCTATGGGCCGCAACGCTGCACTGGTAACCATCTGTTGTTCTGATGTCGCGGCTTGTCCACTGCCCGCCACCCTCAAGCATTGCAGCCATGCCGTGAACAGCATTTGCAGTGAAGGATGCTATCCAGCCGCTCTCTTGCGGCCAGGTGTGCACGCTGAAGCTTTGCAAGGGCATGCTCAGGCCCATGCCCACAGCCTTGATTACGGCCTCCTTGCGCGTCCAGCAGCGGTAAAAGGCCGTTTGCAGTTCCGCCGGGGGCAGGGACAGCAGGTCTTTTTGCTCCTGCGGATGCAGCTGGCTGGTCAGCTCCGCCGCATCGGGCAGAGGGCGCATCCTTTCCACATCAATGCCCACGCTTGCGCAGCGGCAAAGGGCCACCCACACCATGCTGCCCGAATGGCTGATGGAAAAATCAGCGGATATTCCGGGGCAAAAGGGCTTGCCGTAAGGGGAGCGGGCAAACTCTGCGGCACTGTTCTGCCCAAAGGCGGCGAGCAGCAAACGCCGCGCTAAAGCTCTGCCTGCCAGATGCCGCGCCGCATCTTCTATGCGTACGTAGCGCTCGGCCTCCTGCTGCTCCTGCGGGGAGGTGTGGGGCGCGCACAGGCTGGGCCAGTCCGCAATATTCTCAAGCTCCAGGCCAACGCACAAAATGGATTTTTCCGGGGCGGATGGCGCGCGCCAGTTGCAAAAACGTTGCGCCAGCACCGCCTAATCCGTTGCCTCAAGGGTGTGCGTCATGTGATCTGCCAGTTCCTGCCAGTGCTCCTGAACGTAAAAATGGCCGCCGCTGAAGGTGCGTACCGTGCATTGCGCGTCTGTCAGGTTTTGCCACTGCAGGGCGTCAGCCTCGGTAACGAGGTCGTGGTTGCCGATGGTGGTGTGGATAGGCAAGGGCAATGGGCTGTAGGGGGCGGGCTGCCAGCCCTCGATAGCCATAAAATCAGCGCGGAGTACAGGTTCAAGGTAGTTTCTGAAATCCTGCGACTGCGCAATCTCGGGCGGGATGCCGCCCATGCGGGCTACGTAGTCCCACAGCGCGCCTGGGGGAAGCTGATCAACAGGGCGTGAAATCCCGGTGCGCATCAGCCCTGGCGTGGTGGCGGACGAAATGAACAGGGCCTTGGGCAAGGGCAGTGCCGCATCGCAGGCGAAGCGCGCGCAAAGAAAGGCCAGCAGGCCGCCCATGCTGTGGCCAAAAAGGGCGTAAGGGCCAGTGTGGGCGGCGGGGCGTATCTGCTCAAGCAGGTCGCGCCCCATGCTTTCCATGTTGGTAAGCAGCCGCTCCCGGCAGCGGCGGCCTTTGCCCGGCAGTTCCAGAGGTCTTGTAGTGATCCATGCCGGAAAAAGCTCGTTGAACCTCGCATAAAAGGCGGTATTGCCTCCGGCGTGAGGAATGCAGAAAAGTGTTGTAGCCGAGTGTTGCATGTGTTGCGCCTACAGTTCAACCCATCCGGCATCGTCAGCAAGCTTTTGGATGATGATGCGCGAGGCCTGTTCTTCGTGTCCGATGCGGGCATGCATCTGTTTGAGAACAATATTGCCCTCGCTGATGCCGCAGATTTCCAGTTTGCCGATGTCGTGCCCGATTATGTACTTGAAGCGTTTGCCATAGCCGCTGAGTTGCGCCCTGGCCTTATCCACAATGGCAATGCCCTGCTTGAGAGGCAGTTGAAAATGGTGCCGTACCCGCGAAACAGGCATGCACTGGTACAGATAATACGGGTTCACCCCAATGGAAAGCAGGCGGTTCATAAGTTCGACAATGTCTTCCACACTGTCGTTGACGCCGCGCAGCAGCACCGCCTGATTGTTGATGGTGGCCCCGCACAGGCGCAGCCTCTTGATGGCCTCGGTCGAGGTGAGCGTGATCTCTCGCGCATGGTTGTAGTGCGTGGCAATGTACAGAGCCTTGCGCTCGGCAAAGGCGCGCAGGGCGTCCATGAGGGCGTCGTCAAAGATGCGCAGCGGGTAGGTGACAGGAATGCGCGTACCGATACGCACAAAATCCACATGGTCGATCTCGGCCAGCCCCTCCAGCATTTTTTGCAGCACCGGGGTTGCCAGAGTCAGTGGATCGCCGCCGGAAAGAATGACGTTGTTGATCTTGGGATTGTCGGCAATGTATTGCAGCGCCCCGGCAAAGTTGCGCAAGGTCTGCTGGCTGGAGTGCCCCACAATACGGCGGCGAAAGCAGTGGCGGCAGTGCATGGCGCAGCATTCTGTTGTGATCAGCAGTGCAGTGCAGTCGTATTTATGCAGTACGCCATTGCCCTTGTCGTGCTTGTCATCACCGTAGGGATCGGCAGTAGTCGCGCCCATGGATCCGGCAACCACCAGTTCTTCCGCATCAGGAAAGCACATGCGACGGATGGGATCATTGGGATCGTTTTTATCTATAAGGCTCAGATAATAGCGGGGAATGTTGACCGGGTGCACCTTGGCGACTTCACGAAGCGTTGCTTCCTCTTGTGGACTGAAGGTGGCGTATTGCTTCAACTGGTCGATGGTGACGACGTTGTTTGCAAGTTCCTTTTTCCAGTCAAGGCATTTCCAGCAAGGTTCAGCGTCCATTATTCCGGCCTCTGTTTGCGGATGGATTTTCTGTTGTTCAGGTGTGTTGGACGTTCCAGAACAACCGGATACAGAGTTATTGTTGAGGAAATGCATTCAATATCCGGTTTGCGTTCTGTTTGTGAATTTACGGCAAAAACTGCCCAAAGTATATGTAAAACTTGCTAATATACAGGCCGTGAGCTATTTTGCCCACCATATTGCACTAAGCGCATTAAAGCCGCAGTGGGGGACGGAATGGCAAAGATTGTGCCTTTAACCGGTTGTCAAAAAGAACTGTGGCTCTCGGCAAAAGCGGCGCTGTCCGACTATGCCGAAACCTCCATTCGGGGCTGTTATCACATTGACGCCCTGCTTGATCCCGATTTGTTGCGCCAGGCCATCAAGCGCACCCTGCATTTCACGCCTCTGCCCGCCGCCTCCCTGTGTCAGGATGAAGCCGAACCGTACTTTCTTGTGGGTGAACCGCAGGAACCTGATTTCAGGGTCCTGGACGCCGCTACGCAGCCGGACCCCGATGCCGCTGCCGACCGCATGATCGACGAGTTTTTTGAAGAACCGGTCGAAAATCCCCTTATGCGTTATGCCCTTGTCATCACTGGCGAGGCAAGCTGCATCGTTGCCATGAAGTGCTCGCACGTGGTGCTGGACGGGCTGGCATTCTTTTTTCACATAGCTGTTATTGCGGACGTTTACACAGCACTCGCACGTGGTGAAACGCCAGAACTTGGCGAGCCGTGCTCCTGCGAAGAAGCCTACCTTGAAGATCAGGCGCACTGCGCTTCGCCGCGGTTTCAGAAAGACATGACCTTTTGGCAGGAGCACCTTGCCCGCCTGCCAGAAAAGCGCCTGCTGCGCGCCCTGCCGGGGCGGCCCGATGTGCTTGGCGAGAGCCGCCACCAGAAGTTTGTGCTGTCAGAAAAAACCTCGAGTGAAACGTCCGCGCTCATTGCCGCCCACAAGGTCAGCCCTGCGGTGTTTTTTACAGGCATCTACGCACTCATCGTGTCGTTCATGAGCGGAGAAAAGGACATTGTGGCTCTTGCCCCAGTGGCCTATGGGGAGCGCAAGGTGCTGTACCGGCGGCAGGGGGCCATGATGTCGCTGCCGCCACTGCTGGTAAACGTGGCCGCGCACGATACCTTTGCAGGGCTGCTGGAGGCCGTCAGCGCCCAGAACGGATCCTTTTACCGCCATGTGCGCACGCCTTACCAACTGGCTGCCCGCCAGCTTGAAGGCAAAAATTTTGCCTTTCTGGCAGATACCTTTGTCAATTTTCTGCCCAATACACCTCCCGGCACGCCAGAATTCCCGATTGTCGAGGCGGAGCAGCGGCACAGCGCCAAGGAGCCGATCCTTTTCGGTACCCTGGTCATGCAGGAGCTGCGCTCGGGCTGCTTTTCGCTCACGGTGCGCAACAGCCGCAACCACCTGAGCGACAGGGATGTGGAGCGTTTTGTCGCCCGCGTTGAGAGCGTGGTGGCCCAGCTTGCCGCTGGCATTGAGCCGCCGCAGCTTGATTATCTGCTGGAAGAAGAAAAGCGGGAACTCGCGCAATGGCGCAGCGGCCCTGCCAGAAAGTATGATATCCGTTCCCTGCCCGAACTTTTTGACGCGGCGGCGGATGCCTTTGCCGGGCGCGTTGCCGTCAGGGACGAATGGGGCAACTCCCTTTCGTACGCGCAGGTGCGCGAAAATTCCCTGCGTTGCGCCTCGTGGCTGGCAGGGCAGGGCGTTGCACGGGGCGGCATTGTGGCTGTGGCGGCGCAGCGCACGGCCAATCTGCCCGAAGTTGTTCTGGGCATACAGCGGCTTGGCGCGGTCTATCTGCCCATAGACCCCAAGGCCGCACCCGACCGCATGGCCTATATTGTGGAAGACGCCGGGGCAGACATCACGCTTGACCTTGCCGATCTTGCCTACCGCCAAGCCCCCATAAGTCCCTTGCCGCAAGCACCCCGGGCAGAGGATGGGGCCTACCTGATCTACACCTCCGGCTCCACAGGCAAGCCCAAGGGCGTGCTGGCTCCGCACGGCGGCTTTGCCAACATGATCCAGGGGCAGATCGAGCTTTTTGGCGTGCAGGCCGATGACCATGTGCTGCAGTTTGCGCCGCCCATTTTTGACGCCTCGCTGTCGGAAATGTTCATGGCTCTGCTGGCAGGGGCCGCCCTGTATCCGGTGAGCGACCAGTGCCGCAACGCCCCCTGGACGCTGCGGCAGTACATGATCGATAACGACATCAGCATTGTCACCCTGCCGCCCTCGTACCTCAATCTTTTTGAGGGAGAGCCCTTTCCCGGATTGCGCGTGCTCATAACGGCGGGCGAGCCGCCGGTGGTGGGCGATGCCCTGCACTATGCCAAGGGCCTGCGTTATTTCAACGCCTACGGCCCTACGGAAACCTGCGTCTGCGCGGCAATGAAGGAAGTTTCGCCCTTTGAGCCGCAACCCATTGGCGTGGGCAGCCCCATCCCCAACGTGACGCTTTCCATCCGCAATGCCGAGGGGCGCGAGCTGCCCGCAGGCATGGCGGGCGAACTGTGGATAGGCGGGGCCAGCCTTGCCCTTGGCTACCACAACAAGCCTGAAATGACGGAGCAGCGTTTTATCCATCTGCCGCAGGAAGGAAACGCCCGCTTTTACGCGTCCGGCGATCTGGCCTTGTGGTCGGACAAGGGTGAGATTCTGCTGCTGGGCCGCGCTGACGATCAGGTGAAGATTCGCGGCAACCGGGTGGAGCTGGCCGAGGTGGCCTGCCTGCTTGAAAGCTGCGAAAGCGTCAGTCAGGCGGCGGTGCTGGCCGTCAAGGATGCGGGCGGTCAGGCCAGCCTTGCGGCGTTTTTTGTGCTGCGGCCCGGCGCATCCATAGAAGCGGTGGTTTCGTGGAGCAGAACAAGCCTGCCGCCCTACATGGTGCCCTCAGCCTGGCATGTGCTGGAAGCTATGCCTCTTGCCCCCACAGGCAAGATAGACCGCAAGGCACTGCAAAGCCTTGCACGGCGGGGCGATGCTCAGGGCGGCAGTGTCCGCAAGCCCCATGCTGGCCTTCTGGAGATATTTGAGCGCGTGCTTGGCCGGGCCTATGATCCCGAAAAGAGCTTTTTTGCCCAGGGCGGCAACAGCCTTAACGCCATGTCGTTGCTGCATGCCATCCGCAAAACCTTTGACGTTGATATTTCCTTCCGCAGTTTTGTCATCTGTGAAACGCTGTTTGATGTGGAATCCCTGCTTGGCGGCGTTCGTGCGGAGTCGGCCCTTGCAGGCATTGAAAGCGCGCCGCTCAGCACCGGGCAGTTCCGCATCTGGGCCTACCAGCAGGTTAACGAAGGCTCCATTGACTATAATATGCCCCTGCTGCTTGAACTGCGGGGCGACAAAACTGCGGATTTTCTGGAAGGCCTGCGCAGGGCCGCCAACGCGCAGGAGCTTTTTCACTGCACGGTGGCGGGCGATATAGACAATCCCCATTTTGCGCGGGGCAAGGGCGAGGTCTACCTGTGCAGCGTGGCCATTGCCGATGCGCGCGAAGCGGCGGTATTTTTTGACCAGCAGATACACACGCCTTTTGACCTGCGTGTGGAGCCGCCCGTGCGCCTTGTGGCCGCTGTTTTGCCGCAGTGCGTTCAGGTGCTTGTGCTGGTGCACCATGTGGCGGGCGATGGCGAAACCCTTGAAATCCTGCTGCAAAATGCCTTGCGTTACTTAAGGGGCGAGCCGCCCGCGTGCGGTCTGCTGGCTGTGCAGGAGGCTTTTTGCCGCAGGCAGGCTGCCTATGCAGCATCGCCAGCCTGCGCCGATGATGCGGCCTACTGGCAGGAGGTGCTTACGCCGCCCGTGCCCACGGTGAATCCGACCACAGGGGCCGCCAGCCGCAAAGGCGCCATGATCGGCGTTGATCTTGATGCGGAAACCGCGCAGGGATTTGAAATTTTGGCAAGAAATTCTGGCGCGAGCGTGCTGGCCTGCTTTGTGGCCTTGGCGGGGCGCGCCCTATGCCGCCGTTTTGAAAGAAAAGAACTGTTGCTGGGCGTGCCCATGGGCCTGCGCGAAACGCAGGACGAATTTTGCGCTGCCGGATTCTACGTCAACACCGTCCCCCTGCGTGTGCGTCTTGACGGCCTTGAAGACAGCGCCGCAGTGGCCGATGCCGCGCGGCAGATGCGGCAGGCCATTGAACACAGCCGTTACTGCGCTGCGGATATTGTACCCGAATTTCTGGCAACGCATGCGCACTTTGAACCTGTGGGAGTACCGGGGCTTGAACTGAACAGGCTGGAGCTGGAATTGCGGGCCAGCAAGCTCACAGCCAGCTTCACCCTCGTAACAGGCACGGCTTCGCGTATTGTGCTGGAATATGACGCGGGTTGCATTGCCGATGCTCCGGCTTTGCTGGATGATCTGGCGCAGAGCATGCGACGTGCCTGCGAAGGCCTTGCCCGCCGCAATCCCCGGCAGGTATTAGGCGATGCATGGCGCGAGATTCTGCACCCCGGCAGTTCCAGCGCAGTGCAGGAAGAAAGCGACTTTTTCCGCGATGGCGGTGATTCCATCAAGGCTATCCAGATAACGGGCATCCTGCGCCGCAGTGGCATAACCGCCTTGAGCGCGCCGGATTTTTTGCGCAAGCCCCACTTTGGCGACCTCTGCACCCTGCTGGAAAGCGCCGACAGCGACCCATCTGCAACGCAGGTTATGGATTACACGCCTGTTGCCTCCGGCGAGCAGGTTCCCCTGCTGCCTTTTGCCCGCTATTTCCTGGGTGCGCATCCCAGCCACTGGCGGCAATTCTTCATGCTGCTGCCGCTGGAAATCCGTGCGGATGTGCCAACGGCAACCATTGAAGCATGGCTGCAAACCCTGCCGGAATATCACGAATCCCTGCGCATGGCCTTTGCGCCGGATAATGCCGTGCTGCTGGCCGAACCGCAAAAAATAATCCTGCACTGCCGCGATTTCGCCGACACTGTGGAGCAGACAAGCCTGCTGCGCAAGGCGGTGGCGGAGATCACAGAGGGCCTTGATGCGGCATGCGGCAAAACTCTGGGGGCCATGCTGGCCCGGCAGGGCGAGAAACGCTTCTTGCTGCTGGTGGGGCATCACCTTGCGCTGGACGCGCTCTCGCTTGAAACCCTGCGGCAAGGCTTGCTCCATTACTGCCGCACAGGTAAAGCCCAACGCGAAGCGCACGGCCTTGCCCTGCGCGCCCGCGAGGTTGAGCGGCTGCGCGCTGGCGGGATGTTCCCTTCTGCGGCGCAGCGCGCCTTGTGGCTGGCTGCCTGCGCCGAACCATGCGAACCCTTGCGGGCTCTTTTGCCCCAGAGCAGGGACAGGGGCCGAGACAGCGCCGCCAGCCGTGCCCGTCTGTCCGCGCAGCTTGAGGGCTTTCGGCTGGAATACAGCACCGATGCCAAGGCCGATCTGCTGGCCGCGCTTGCCTGCGCCCTGCACGCCCAGGGGCAAAAGGCGGCGGTGCGCGTAACGCTTGAGAGCCACGGGCGCGATGAACTTTTGCCGGGCTTTGACGCCAGCCGCAGCCTTGGCTGGTTTACGGCGGTCTGCCCCATGCCGCTTGGGCCTTCCCTGAACTACGCGCAGGCCCGCGAAGCCCTCGGCCCGTGGCTTGCGCAGCATTTCAGCCCGGAAAACTGCAATGCCTATGGGTATCTGCGGCAGGAAAATCCGGCTGAATTTGGCTATGCGGCCCAGATTGCCTTTAACTATCTGGGGCGTTTGACGGGTCAGCCTGACGAAGAGGCCTCCCTGATGCTCTCGGCTCTGGCTCCGGGGCTTATCCCCGAGCTTGTCCACGCCGACATGGAGGCGGACGCCCCGCTGGAGCTCTCGGTCTTCTTTGACCAGCAGGGCATCCTGTATCTCGGGGCGTGGTTCAGCCCGCAGTGCCTGCCGCAGGATTGGGTTTCCGGCTTGCTCCAGAGCTGGCTTGCCGCCCTGAAAACCCTGCCCGCCTATCTGCCGCAGCAGACCCTGGATGCCATTTTTGCCGCCTGCGGCTGCCATGCGGAGGATGTGGAGCGCATCGCACAGCCGGATGCAGGGCATGCGCCCTTGCTGTATCAGTCGCTGCTTGCGCAATCTGGGGTTTACACCCAGCAGGTGGAATTTCATTTTCGCGGCCCGGTGGATGTTTTTGCGCTCATGCGCGCGTGGGAAACGCTCACCGCGCGGCACGAAAGCCTGCGTTCGCTCTTTCCCATGCCGGTGGAGGGCGAGTTTTACCGCGTGGTGTTGCTCAAGGGCCGCACCAGCCTTGAGTTCCACGACTTTTCCCATTTGCCGGAGGCCGAGGCCGAGGCGGAAGCACAGGCCCTGCTGCGCGCGGAGCGGCAGCGCGGCTTTGACGTGCAGCGCGGCCCTCTGCTGCGGGCGCGCTTTTTCCGCCGGGGTGCCGACCGCGTGGTCATGAGCTGGTGCTTCCACCATCTGCTTATGGACGGCTGGTGCATGGGCGTGCTGCTGCGGGAGCTTTTTGCCCTGGCCGGGGCCAAGGGCGGGCCGGAAAACAGCCGTTTGCCGGAGCCTTTCCCGCTGGAGACCTATTCCCGCTGGCGCGCGCAATTTGATGAGCGTGCGGCGCGGGCCTACTGGGCTGGATTGTTGCAGGATTTCAACGGGCCAACCGGGGTTGAGCTGGCCCAACCGGTTCCCCGCGCTGCCGCCCCCGGGGAATTTGACGAACCGCAGACTGTGGAACTGGAGCTGGACGCCGCCCTGAGCGCCAGCCTGCAAGAACTGGCAAAAACAGAGGCGGTGACGCTCTCCGCCCTCGTTCAGACGCTGTGGGCCATTGTGCTCGGCAATGCCAACAATGGCTGCCGCGATGTGGTCTTTGGCGTGGTCACATCGGGCCGTCCGGCGGAGCTGGCGGGCATTGAGTCCGCCGTGGGGCTGTTCATCCAGACCTTGCCCCTGCGGGCGCGCTGGACAGCCAGCGACCCCCTCGGCGCGCTGCTGGCCCAGGTGAAAGAGCAGAATCTGCAACAGATGCGTTATGGCTATGTGCCCCTGGCGACACTGGGCAGAAATCTGCTCGACCACCTGATGGTCTTTGAAAATTATCCTGTGGACACGAGTTTTGATCACAACCGTGTTGAACTGCGCGATATGCGCGGTTTTGAAAAGCTGCCTTACGCCCTGGGCATTTCGGTTATTCCCGGCGTGAATCTGCGTTTCCGCTTTTTATATGATCCCGAGCGCTTGCCCGAAGAGAGGGCGCTTGCCCTGCGCAATGGGCTGCATGCAGTGCTTGCGGCAGCAGCCTCAGGGGGCGGGCGTACCTGCCTTGCGCTGGAAGAAGCGGCGAACAACGCTGGGGCAGGCACAGAAAGGCCCGCAGGAGAACATGGCGGCGCAGAGCAGGACGGGGCAGAAAATGCGCCCGGTGACGCTGCCGCCGCAGCCGGGCAAGCCCAGGCCCCGCAGGGGCCGGATGTGGCGGCTCTGGCGGAAACCGTGCGCGCTGCCTATGCCGCCGTGCTTGGTTGCCCTGTGGATTCTGTGGATGCGGATTTTTTCCAGCTTGGCGGGCACAGCCTGATAGCCATGAGCTTGCTCTCGCAGTTGAGCAAGAGCCTCTCTGTGGCGGTGGGCATAGAGGATGTGATGGGCTACCCCAGCCCGCGCGCCCTTGCCGCCCGCATTGGCAGTCTGGCAAAGCCGGATGCTGTTATTCCGCGAGTGGAAGGGCTTGCAGCCTACCCCCTGTCGCCAGCCCAGCAGCGCATCTGGTTTCTGCAAAAGCTGCATGAGGGCGGTCAGGTTTATGTGATTCCCTTTGCGGCCCGGTTGCGCGGCCCCGTGGATGCAGTGGCCCTGCAAAAGGCTCTGACATTGCTTGAGGAAAGGCACGATGCCCTGCGCCTGCGCGTGGCGCTGGATACGCCGGAGCAACGCCTTGCCCCTGCTGGCGGCCTGCGGCTTGAATGCTACGACACCCCCCTGACCGATGCAGCCTACCTGGGCATGAGCCTGCCTCTGGGGCCGGAAAGGCCCTTGGTGCGCGTGGCCCTGTTCCGGCAGGAGGACGGCAGCCATGCGCTGGTGTTCTGCTTCCATCACATCATATTTGACGGCTGGTCGGCGGAAATTATCACCCGCGAACTCAACGAAGCCTACGGCGCTGTGCTGCAAGGCCGTGTGCCGCAGTGGCGGTCCCTGGATCTGGATTTTGCAAGCTACGCCCTGTGGGAATCGCAGCGGGAGGCGGAAGGGCTTGAGCAGATATGCAGCGACCTCGCGCCCCTGCCGGAGCGTCTGCGCCTGCCGCTGGATTACCCCCGCCCGGCGGTACAGCGTTTTGAAGGGGCCGTGCAGAGTTTTGATCTGGGGCTTGAGCGCAGCCACGCCCTCAAGGACTGGGCCCAGCGGGCCGGGGTAACGGTATTTCCCGTGCTGCTTGCGCTGGTGGATGCCTTTTTGCTCCGCCATACCGGGCAGGACGACATTATTGTGGGTTGCCCTGCGGCAAACAGGGAGCATGAGCAGGTTCAGGGAGTTGTGGGCCTCTTTGTCAACACGCTGGCAGTGCGGGCGCGCATGAACGCGCAGGGCGGTTTTGCCGAACTGGCAGGCACGGTGGATGCCGCATTCAGAAAATCTTTGGCCGTGCAAAGCTGCCCCTTTGAAAAGGTTATCGAAGCCGTGGGGGTGGAGAGAAATGCCGCGCGCAATCCCGTATTTGACGTGTTTGCCGCGCTGGAAGACGCAAGCTGGAACAATTTTGGCCGTGCGCCCCTGTGCATGGAGCCTCTGCCCCTGCCGCACCAGTGCAGCAAGTTTGACCTGAGTTTTTACTTCAAGGAGCGGGCGGACGGCGGCTATACGGTGGATGTGGAATACTGCACCGAGTTTTTCAGCCCGCAGACAGTCCGCCGCATGACCGAGCGCCTGCTGACCCTTGCTGACGCCGTGCTGGCTGACGATGCGAAGCCCCTGGCCGAACTGGATATCCTGCCAGCGCAGGAGCGCGCGGAACTTGCCAGCTTTAACGATACGGCGGAACCGCTGGATATCGCCGCAGACATGGACAGCCGTTTTCGCGCTCAGGCTGCCCGCACTCCCCATGCTCCGGCAGTGCTGGACGCCGCAGGCGCGGCTGTTTCCTACGCGCAGTTCAACGCGCAGGTGGATGCCGTGTGCGCATGGCTGCAAGGGCAGGGCGTGGAGCGCGGGCAGTATGTGTGCGTGTGTTTTGAGCGCTCGCCCGCAATGCTGGCCTGCATTTTTGCCGTGTTGCGGCTTGGGGCTGTGTACGTGCCGCTTGCCGCCACCTTGCCCGCCGAGCGCATGCGGTCTGTGTTTGAAGACCTCGGGCAGTGCGTGGTGCTGTGCGAGGCGCGCTTTGCGGAGGCCTTCCGCAAAAATTTGCAGGACGGGCAGAATGGGCAGTACGGCCAGCGCGTGCTCTCGCCTGATTTTGAGGCGCTGGCCGTTGGCGCACGGATGCCGGACGGCGCTCTCCATTATGAGGCGAAACCCTTGCCGCCGGATTCCCCAGCCTACGTGATCTTTACTTCCGGTTCCACCGGGCGGCCCAAGGGCGTGCCTATCGAACACGCCAGCGTTGCCAACCGCCTGTTGTGGATGCAGTCGCGCTTTCCCATCGGACAGGGCGATGTGGTGCTGCAAAAAACCACCATCACCTTTGACGTGTCGGTATGGGAGCTGTTCTGGTGGTCGTGGCAGGGCGCTGGCATTGCCCTGCTGGAACCGAATGCGGAGAAAAATCCTGCCCTTATTG
>JABNAD010000111.1_pt1 | contig 55238 bp, 51 predicted proteins | sample 7240381 | NCBI WGS metagenome assembly JABNAD01 (sample SAMN11332834, study PRJNA596920) | anaerobic digester metagenome | biome: digested sludge; isolation source: digested sewage sludge-derived enrichment culture grown on H2/CO2 | place: Germany: Goettingen
TTCTGGATAACTCGATTATTTTTAGCGTATTCAGTGGGGTTTCATCTGTTTTTTGTTTGTTTCCGAAAAGTTTCGGACGCTAGTGACAATTTATAATGCCCAAAAGGGTTAAATCAACCTAAACCAAAATGCTATTTCACCTTTACAACTATGGTATTCGCATGTACTTATGAGCCTGAATGGAGATGCGCCACTGAGGGTTCTGTAGAATAAACTCTATAATTAGCGGAGTAATCTCATTTACACAACTCCATTCTGGTTGCAGAAACAGGTGGCACCCCGCTTTTACTCTAAGAGCGTTTTCGGCAGCCCATTCAAGATCAACGGGTGATGCCACAACAACCTTAAGTTCATCGGCCTTCATGTAAATATCATCAACAGGTGGCTGCTGTTTTTTTGGCGACAGGCAAATCCAGTCCCACTGACCAGTAAGACCGTATGCCCCAGATGTTTCCACAAAAGTTTGTACACCCTTCTTTTTTAGCTTAGCGCAAATATAATCGAGCGGATAAAGCCCAGGCTCGCCACCAGTAACCACAACTGCTTTTGCAGGAGTTTGGGCTGCACGGGAAACAATATCGGCAACCGCAACAGGCGGATAATCACCAGGATTCCAGCTCATGGGTGAATCGCACCAGCTACAAACCAAATCGCATCCCCCCACGCGAATAAAGTAGGCCGCACGCCCCATTTGAAAACCCTCGCCTTGCAACGAGTAAAACTCCTCTACAAGAGGGAGGAAACGCCCCCCCTCTAGCTCCTCTCCAAAAAATTCACTTCTCACTTTTACTACTCAAGATTAAACTCTGATGAGCCAAACATGTACTGGTAATCGCGCTTCTTTGCCTCCTCAACCCAATTGGCGGGAACAATAGACCAGTTATTCAACGGTTTAGGATTGATAACCTCTCGCACCTCAATCCACTTCATTAGGTAGTAGCGTAGGTCTAGCTCCGTTGAGCCTATTAACCTCTCCGTTACCTGCACTGGGGTTAAACCCGCTCCCTTTGCAAAAAGATGACCGCCTCCCCCATTTCCACGATAGGAGTTTAGCGCAACAACATACAACTTGTTTAGGTCGAAGGCAGAACCATCGGCCATAGATTTAATGCTGATTCGCTCACCAACAGGTTTGCTCACATCAACAGTATAATTAATACCAGCAGCAGAGTCGAACCCATAGTAAGAGTTTAGCAAAGATGCCCGGTTATCGCGCTGCAAAAGAAGTTCGCCATTGGGCTTATACTTAAATAGGATTAAATTGTCCTTGGGACTAGACATGGTGTTAAGCCAAAGCGAGTAGGAGAACTCAAGATAGTCCTTAATCTCCTTACCCGTAAGCTTCATGGTATAAAGAAGATTTTCATACTTGTAAAGCTTAAACATATCGCGAACATAAACCATACCTGTAGGTATGGTAACGTCGAAGGATAGCGGAGCAGCAAACGAAATATCGGCACCCGATACCGCCATTTGAACATTATGAATAAGATCGACAAATGCCGACGAGCCAAAGTAAGCGTCGCGAGTGGTTGCGCTGGTGTTAAATCGGCCTATAGGTCTATCAACAAACTCATTAACACGATTATAAAAATCAGCAAAGGTTGATACAAACTCGGCATCGGGAACAAAAGAGCGAGTTTCTACCAGTCTTCCTGCAACCCTTTTGCCAATCATGTTGCCCTTTGCATCAAGAGAAACGGTGATTTTAGCTTCGGCAATTAGCTTTGCTGCCGACATTGGATCAAGTACAAGAACAGAGTCACCAGCAACGTTAGCAAACTTTTTGTTCATCCTATCGTGGTCGTGACCAATAAAAATAACATCGAAACCGGGTACCTGTTGCGCTACTAGCACAGATGCATTCTCGTTTAGCGGCTTTTCGGGGCTCTGATCGCCGTAGTACGGATTGTGACCCGAGTGGAAAAGACCAATAATAACGTGAGGTTTCGCTTCCTTTTTAATAACCTCTACCCAGTAACGGGCAGACTCAATCATATCGGTAAACTGCATGCCTGCCCATAAGTTTTTGGGTAGCCAATTGGGTATTCCAGGAGTGGTTAAACCAAGAACTGCAATGCGAATTCCCTGACGCTCCTCAATGGTATATGGTTTAAACCAAGGTTTACCCGTTTCCTCGTTAACAATATTTGCACCAAGCCAAGGGAAGCTGTACTGAGCACGCACCTTATTATACACTGTAGGCCCAGCCTCAATATCGTGATTCCCAACCGAGGCTGCATTGTAACCCATAAAGTTGAGAACTGATGGCACAATGTTCTGGTTTACCGTATCGATAAAGTTTGAGTAGTAAACAGCGGGTTGTCCCTGGAGTATATCGCCATTATCGAGCAGTACAAGGCTTTGGTTTGCATTTGCCCGCTCCTGCTTTACATAAGTGTAAACCTGAGCCAAGCTATGGTCCGTTGGCCTGTTATTTATAAAATCGAAGGGGAATAGAGCCCCGTGTACATCGCTAGTTGAAAGCACTTTTACTGTTACGGTTTGCTGTGCAAACAGTGTAACCGATACACCTACGAGTAACAGGAATAAAGCTATGCGCCGGAAAAAAGAGATCATATTGGTGTTGTGTTTGTTGGTGCAAAAATAGCACAAATGGTTAGACGTGAAAAGTAATTTAGCTTGGTATAGTAAAGTCGTACTTAAAACAAAAAGTTTGCCTCTTAGTGCAAAGAGGCAAACTTTTTTACGTTAAACTAACCATTGTAGGAAATGTAATGCTATTGCCTATAATCCAAGTAGCTACTTAGACCTATCTGGTGCAGCAGGAATTGGAGGCAATGATTTTCTATTTTTAAGCTGCTCAAGAGCAACTTCAATAGCTTTATTTAGCTGATCGTCTATGCCCATGTACTCGCGGTAAGGGTCGTTATCCACACGAATATCGGGATCTACACCATACCCCTCAATAATCCAATCGCCAGAATCAAGTCCATAGCTGGTGAATTCGGGCTTACGCAAATCGCCACCATCAACAAATGGTAACGAGCCGCTTATACCCACAATGCCACCCCAAGTTCTAACCCCAATAATTGGCCCCAGCTTAAGCTGACGGAAACCGTATGGGAACAAGTCGCCGTCGGATGCCGAGTAGTTATTAATAAGCAGCACCTTGGGGCCTATGTGGGTTTGAGCAGGGATAGGCGACGACAGGTTGCTTCCGCGACGCATATTTGCCCTATAGGGCTCGCGTGCTAAACGCTCTAGCAACATTGGCGATACGTTTCCACCACCATTGCCCCTATCATCAATAACTAATGCCTTTTTCTGAAGCTGAGGATAGAAATGCTTTACAAACTCGTTTAGCCCATCAACGCCCATATCGGGAATATGAATGTAGCCAACCTCGCCATTTGTGGCATCGTTCACCTTTTTAATGTTGCCCTGTACCCAGCGGTAGTAGTATAGCTGCGATTCGTCGGCAATAGGTTCTACAAGCACCTTACGCGCACTTGCCAAATCGGGCTTGCTGTTTACTAGTAGTTCCACAGTTTGATTTGCTTTTCCTATTAGCTGCTGGTAAATATCGGCAGTAGTACTTAGGTTTTGCCCATCAACAGCAAGAATATAATCGCCAACGGCAATATTTGCGCCAACCGCTTGAAGAGGGCTACGTAGGGTTTTGCTCCACGATGCTCCCTGAAGAATATCGTCTATTCTAAAGTAGCCATTCTGCTGCTTGCTAAGCTTAGCACCCAGTAAACCTACATTAATGCGCTCTGGCCTTGGCATATCGCCACTATTAACGTAAGCATGCCCTACGTTTAGCTCACCAATAAGCTCACCAATAATGTAGGTTAAATCGGCACGATGCTTAACGTATGGTAAAAGCACGCTATACTTGGCGTGCATAGCCTTCCAATCTACCCCATGCATATTCTCCACATAGAAGAAATCGCGCATTTGGCGCCAGCTCTCATCGTATATTTGCTTCCACTCCATTGAGTAATCAACCCAAACCTTCATGTTTGACAGGTCAATTGGCTTATCAAGGCTAACTTTTGATGAGGGTAAATCGACAACTGAATAGCTTCTACCCTTTGCCACTAGCATCTTTTTACCCGACGCCGATATGCGGAAACGCAACCCTTCGCCCAGCTCAGTTTCGGATTTCTTATTCAAATCGTAAACCTTAGCCACGCTCTTACGCTGCTCTGGTATAAATTGGGAGAAATACACCTTGCCATCAACACAAGCGTAGTTTCCGTAGTAAGCCACATCAACAGGAAGGGCAATAATTCTATGGGCAATACCATCAACATCAATCTTAACAATAGCTGTTTCTGGTTTTGCAGCAGGAGCGTCGGCCTTACCCTTTTTATCGGATTTGGCCTGAGGTGCAATGGCTTTTGCCTCATCAACCTTTACCTCGTTATTCTCTAATGCAAAGGGAGAAGGGGTATCCTTTGAAAGCAGTACCATGTACAAACGGCTCATGGCTTGGTAAGCATGGTTCCACTCGGTTTGGCTATAAATTGGGTCGAAATCGCGATCCGATTCGAAAACAAGATATTTGCCATCGTTTGAGAAAACGGGACCCGATGAGGAGTACCAGTAGTTGGTTACCGCATGCTTAGCCTTAGTATCAACATTATATAAGTAGATAACGGAAACGCGATTCTCATCATTAGCCGAGAAGGTAATCCACTTGCTATCGGGTGACCAGTCGAAGCTGTAAATCAGCCCAAACTCGCCTTTCTCCACAAGGGTAACTTTACGGGAATCGATATCAACATACTGAAGGCGACCAGCGCGATCGGTCCATAGCACCTTTTTGCTATCGGGCGACCACTGTATGCCATACTTATAGGTATCGGCGCCAGAGGTTAGCTGAATGGGTTTATCAGAGCCATCCTGAGCCTGCATGTAAATTTCGTACTCGCCACTCATATCCGACAGGTAAGCAATATACTTCCCGTTTGGCGACCAGGTAGCAGAGCGGTCGTGCGCCCATGCCGATGCTGTGATATTGCGGGTGATACCCTTAGAGCTAGGCAAGGTAAACACATCGCCACGGGCAGAGAAAACTACACGCTCGCCATCGGGCGAAAGGTCGTATGAGAAGATACGCTTAGCTGCATCAACCCACTCGGGACGAGCAAAGCTATTATCGTCGGCAATTTTAATATCAATCTTAGACAGCTTACGCGAGGCAGCATCGAACCTATAGATAAATCCACCATTTTCAAAAACAATGGTGCTGCCGTTAAACGATGGAAACTTAATATCGTACTCGGTAAAATCGGTAACCTTTTCAACTGCACCAGAGGTTACATTGTAAGCAAACAGGTTCATGGTTCTGTCCCTGTCGGATATAAAGAAAATCTCGTTACCAATCCACATGGGCATAATGTCCTGTGCGGGGTTCTCGAATATTTGCTTCACCTGTTTCGATACCGAATCAAAAATCCAAATATCATCGGCCATCCCCCCTTTGTAGTACTTCCATGTCCTAAACTCGCGGAAAACCCGATTAAATGCAAGCTGCTTTCCATCGGGCGAATAAGAGCAGAAACCGCCAGTAATAAGCGGTAGCTCCTCCGACATTCCACCGTCAACGGAAACCTTAAACAGCTGACCCACAAAATCGTTGAAAGTTTGCTTGCGAGAACGGAAAATAACCGATTTGCTATCGGGAGTCCAAGCCATAACAATGTTGTTTGGTCCCATACGATCCGATACATCATCGCGCCCAAGGGTAGCCGTAGTGGTTAATCGTTTGGGCATTCCGCCTTCGGCCGGAATGGTAAATACCTCTGTGTTCCCATCGTACTGGCCAGTAAAGGCAATGGTCTTGCCATCGGGCGAGAACTTAGCAAACATCTCGAAACCATTGTGGGTTGTGAGCTTACGAGCCATTCCGCCAGCAAGTGGAACAGAGTATAAATCGCCAGCATAGGTGAAAACTACACTATTGGCGCTAACCGTGGGAAATCTGAGCAAGCGAGCCTCTTGTGCCTGTACAAAAACCGCACAGGATAGTAGCAAGATAGCTGCAAGCATTACCCTTGACAACTTTTTCATACGTTGATTTTTTATTAGGTTAATTACGGGGAAACTACGTTACAGAATATGTGATAAGACTAGGTACAACGCAGGAAGTTTAATTCTAAAGGGTAACGAGAGACTGGGTACAAGTAACAAGCAATAGAATGGTTAACCCGCAAGTACCTCCCTCGTATAATCCTTTGGTACACATTTTTTCTTATCAGTGCAATTTAACATAAAAAGCTCCTTTGTTTAAAGCATTATTGGATATAGTTTTGTAGAAACTACTTGTAACACGTAGCAAAAAACGACTTTTACATAATTACTATGCATATTAAGAGGTTTATTGCGCTAAGCGCATCGATAATAAGTTTCCTTTCCGCTTCGGCATCAACACATAATTCCCTAATTAGCAATACCGATTCAACCAGATCGACCCAATGGGTTGACTCCGTTTTTGCAAAGCTAACCCTCCGCGAAAGGGTTGCCCAGCTATTTATGGTTGCAGGTTACACCAATAAAGACAAAGTGCATACCGATGAGCTAACAAACTTTGTTACCAAGGAGGGCGTTGGTGGGATAATCTTTTTTCAGGGAGGCCCAGTAAGGCAGGTAAACCTTACCAATAAGCTACAACAAAGCGCTAAGGTTCCGCTACTGATATCGATGGATGCAGAGTGGGGCCCAGGTATGCGCTTGGATAGCACTTTCTCCTACCCTCGCCAAATGATGCTTGGTGCAATAAACGACAACAGCCTTATTTACCAAATGGGGGCTGATATTGCCCGCCAACTTAAGCGATTAGGCGTACACGTTAACTTTGCTCCTGTTATTGATATAAACTCAAATCCGCAGAACCCAGTAATTAACACCCGTGCTTTTGGCGAGAACCGTGAGCAAACCGTAGAAAAAGGGCTGGCCTATATGGCTGGAATGCAGGATAACGGCGTACTTGCCTGCGCCAAGCACTTCCCTGGGCATGGCGACACCGATGCCGATTCGCATTACACCCTTCCGCTAGTAAATCACTCTAAGCAGCGCCTAGACAGCATTGAGCTATACCCCTTTAAAAAGCTAATAGATAAGGGAGTTTCGGGAGTTATGGTTTCTCACCTAAACATACCCGCACTTGAAAAAACGCAGGATTTAGCAGCAAGCCTATCGTACGGAATAGTGCAGAAACTACTAGTTGACACCATGGGCTTCAACGGCCTTATATACACCGATGCGCTGAACATGAAGGGCGTATCGGAACACTATAAACCCATAAAGCTTAACCTAATGGCGTTGGAAGCAGGCAACGATGTTCTTGTTTTTCCCGAAAAGGTGAAAGAATCCATTGACGCCATTGTTGCAGCCGTTGAAAAAGGAGATTTTCCTGAATCGGAGATAAACCGACGCTGCAAAAAAGTGCTTTACGCAAAGTACATGGTAGGGCTAAATCACTTTAAGCCAATTGACACACAAAATCTGGTAAGCGATTTAAACCAACCATCGTCGCTGCTTCTTAAGCGCACCATTACCGAAAAGGCACTAACCATTATCAATAATAACAATGCTCTGCCCATAAAAAGGCTCGATACGCTCAATATTGCTTACCTTGAGGTTGGCTACGATAAGGGTAATCCATTCCGTGAGCAAATGGAGCTATACGCACCAATCAATACTTATAGCATTAACCCCGACGCACCTATTGAGGAGTTCGACAGCCTACTCGTTTCGCTAAAATCGTACAATCTTATTATTGTTGGGCTTCACTCACTGGACAATCGCTACTCAAAAAACTTTGGCATAAGCCCCAAACTAGCCACTTTTTTATTCGACCTCTCGTACCAAAAACGAATGATTGTTTCGCTATTTGGTACACCATACGCCCTTTCTAAGCTATTTAACACGAGAGCCATTGAGGGCATTATAGTATCGTACGACAACAGTGCGCTTACTCAGGAGCTAACCGCACAGCTAATTTTTGGAGGAACAACCAATGCCGGCAGCTTACCAGTAACAGCAGCAACTCCCTACTCGGCTGGAATAGGAAACCAAATAACCAAGCAAACAAGACTAAAATACACAATACCAGAGGAGCTGGGCATTAGCTCAAGTAAATTCGATGTAATTGATTCCATTGCAAATGAGGCCATTGCAGAAATGGCAACGCCTGGCATGCAGATACTTGTTGCAAAGGATGGCAAGGTAATTTATAACAAAGCCTTTGGAGGCTACACCTATACAAGCACCATTCCTGTTGATACCCGAACCCTATACGACATTGCCTCTGTTACTAAAATTGCAGCAACACTACCAGTAATAATCAAGTTTACCGACCAAAAGCGTTTAACCCTAGACCAACCCCTTGCCGCACACATAAAGTTTAAGGAGCCAAATAACAAGAGCAACCTAAAAATACGCGATATCCTTTTACACCAAGCAGGACTTCAAGCATGGATTCCGTTCTACATTAAAACCATGACAATCTTAATTCCTGGCGATAGCTTAATGAGTAAAAGCTTATCGGTAAAATATTCTATAGCCATATCGGACAAGCAGTTCCTACACAAGCACTCTGTTCCATCGCCAAAATACTACAGCAATAGCTATAGCTTCGACTTTCCGTCTGTTATTGCAAAAGATTTGTATGTGGTTGAAGGGATTAGAGACACCGTGTTCAGCTGGATGAATGCGTCGCCACTTAACCAACCAGGAAAGTACAAGTACAGCGACCTAAGCTTCCTTTACCTACAGCGTGTTGCCGAAAATGGTGGTAACAAGGGCTTAGATGAGCTCTCGAGCGAGCTATTCTACAAACAGCTTGGAATGAACTATACCTGCTTTAACCCATTACAAAAATTTGAGTTGGAACGTATTGCTCCTACCGAGAACGATATCGTTTTCCGTAAGCAGCTGGTACATGGCTATGTTCACGACCCTGCTGCGGCCATGCTAGGGGGAGTTGCGGGTCATGCAGGACTGTTCTCCAACGCTAACGACCTAGCCAAACTAATGCAGCTTTACCTAAATGCCGGAACATATGGAAACGAGCAGTACTTCTCGGCAGAAACAATGAAAACGTTTAGCACATGCTCAAACTGCACCAACGGGAACAGACGCGGATTAGGCTTTGATAAACCAGAAACTCGCGAAGAAAAACCCTCGCCGGTGAGCCGATACGCATCGCCATCAAGCTTTGGCCACTCAGGGTTTACCGGCACATTAGTCTGGGTTGATCCAGAGTACAATTTGGTTTACATTTTTCTATCCAACAGGGTTTATCCCGATGCGGCCAATAACAAACTAGTAGAAATGAACATCAGAACCAGAATACAGGATGAGATTTACAAGATAATAATTGGAGAAGAGTGAGGGGTGAAAGGTGAAAGAATGAAAAGTTAAAAGTTAAAGGAGAAAGATTCAAAGATTAAAGTCCAAGGTTTAAGAAAACCAAACCCCAAACACGAATCACTAAACACTAAGCCAAACCCGCAAACGATTGCAATTACTACCAACAGGATAGGGCTTTTTATTCCCAAACTGGATAAAAACATCACATCAAGCTCCACTTAAACGATCGTTTTTATGTTGAAAAACAAGCCAATTAAAGCCCAAAAACTATTTTTTATTCTAGCCTAATAATTTCATTAGGGTTAATTTTGCAGCAGAAAAACACCACAACACGATGAAAATATCTCACATTGAACACATTGGTATTGCCGTTAAGAACCTTGACGAGGCAATTCCTTACTACGAAAATGTTTTAGGGCTAAAATGCTACAACATTGAGGAGGTAAAAGACCAAAAAGTGAAGACTGCGTTCTTCATGGTAGGTCAAACAAAGATTGAGCTTTTAGAATCGACCGATGCCGAAGGGCCAATCGGTAAGTTCATCGAAAAGAAAGGCGAAGGCATTCATCACATTGCCTTTGCGGTAGATAAAATTGAGGATCAGCTAAAACATGCTGAGGAGAAGGGCGTAAACCTTATCGACAAAACCCCAAGAAAGGGTGCCGAAGGGTTAGATATCGCGTTCATTCACCCAAAATCTACCTTTGGTGTGCTAACTGAGCTTTGCGAGAACAAAAACAAATAATCAATCTTACTTACCCCAGTAAAAATACAGACAAATGAGTAGCATCCAGGAACAAAAAATTCAGGAGCTTATCTCTCTTCGCGAAAGAGCCAAGCTTGGAGGAGGAGAAAAGCGTATTGAAGCCCAACACAAAAAGGGAAAATTCACTGCGCGCGAACGTATTGAAATGATGCTTGACGAAGGAAGCTTCGAAGAGTTTGACATGTTCGTTTCGCACCGCTGTATCGACTTTGGATTGGAGAAAGAGTCGTACCTATCGGACGGCGTTGTTACCGGTTACGGTACCATCGATGGTCGTTTGGTATTCCTGTTCTCGCAAGACTTTACCGTTTTTGGAGGGTCACTATCGGAAATGTTTGCAGCCAAAATCTGCAAGGTTATGGATATGGCCATGAAAGTTGGTGCCCCAGTTATTGGTATCAACGATTCAGGTGGAGCACGTATTCAGGAAGGTGTAAAGAGTCTAGGTGGATACGCCGAGATTTTCCAGCGTAACATTATGGCTTCTGGAGTTATCCCTCAAATCTCAGCTATTTTTGGTCCTTGTGCTGGTGGCGCCGTTTACAGCCCTGCGCTTACCGACTTTATCATCATGACCAAGAATACCAGCTACATGTTTGTAACTGGACCAAAGGTTGTTAAAACCGTTACCAACGAAACCGTAACATCAGAGGAACTTGGTGGAGCAGGTGTTCACTCTACCAAATCGGGTGTTGCGCACTTTGTAGCCGAAAATGAGGAAGAGGGTATCCTACTTATCCGCAAGTTACTTAGCTACCTACCACAAAACAACCTAGAAGAGGCACCTATTGCACCTTGCGACGATCCTATCGATCGCCTAGAGGACTCTCTTAACGAGATTATCCCAGAGAATGCAAACAAGCCTTACGATGTTAAAGAGGTTATTGAAGCCATTGTTGACTATGGCGAGTACCTTGAGGTTCAGCGCGACTACGCACCTAACATCATTACTGGTTTTGCTCGTTTCAACGGTGTTTCTGTAGGTCTTATTGCTAACCAGCCTAAATACCTTGCTGGTGTACTAGATATAAATGCATCGCGTAAAGCAGCTCGTTTTGTACGTTTCTGCGACGCGTTCAACATTCCTTTGGTTACCCTTGTTGACGTTCCTGGATTCCTTCCTGGTACCAACCAAGAGTACAATGGTATTATTGTTCACGGTGCTAAGCTGCTATTTGCTTACGGTGAGGCTACTGTACCAAAAATTACCATTATTCTACGTAAAGCATACGGTGGAGCATACGATGTGATGAGCTCTAAGCACCTACGTGGCGACATTAACTACGCTTGGCCAAATGCCGAGATTGCTGTTATGGGTCCTAAGGGAGCTATTGAGGTTCTTCTTAGCCGCGAACTTGACTCTATTGAGGACGAGAAGGCAAAAGTTGAGCTTCTACTTAAGAAAGAGCAGGAGTATAAGGACAAGTTTGCAAACCCATACGTAGCAGCTAAGTTCGGCTACATTGACGATGTAATTGAGCCTAGAAATACTCGTTTCCGCATTATTAGAGCGTTACAAGCACTTGCTACTAAGAAGGATGTTAATCCTCCTAAAAAGCACTCAAACCTACCACTATAATTTAAGTAACTATGAACTTATTACTTGTAATTGCTACGGTAGGTCAAGCTAAGACCTCTTCTGCAGCCGATGAGTTTGTAAGGTTAGACCCATACGGCGTTGGAATGACTTTTATTGCCATGTTTGTTGTTCTAATAGTTCTTACAGTGGCATACCTTGTGTTTAAAAACACTGCAAAAATTTATGGCATGAACTTTAAAAAGGTTCCTGCTACAAACAATGCATCAGAGGTTACTGTAGCAACAGAGTCAACAGGAGAAGAGATGGCGGCAATATCAATGGCGCTACACCTATACAAAAGTGCCATTCACGACCACGAAAGTGCAGTGCTAACCATTAACAAAATGGGAAAAAACTACTCGCCATGGAGCTCAAAAATCTATGGTATTAATAGAGTTCCCGTAGTTAATCACATCAAACGCTAACTAATAATGAAAAACTATAAATTAACAATTAACGGTAACCAGTACGAGGTAAACATTCAATCGGTTGAGGATAATATTGCCGAGGTTGAAGTAAACGGTACCGTTTATAAGGTTGAGGTTGATAAAGCGCTAAGCCAAACCAAAACTCCAAAACTAGTACGTCCAACCGCTGTACCATCAACCGATTCTCATCCATCGGTAGCTAAAACCAGCACACCTGCTGCACCTAAGGGAACAGGACACATTAAGTCACCTCTGCCTGGTGTTATTCTCGATTTATACGTAAGAGAAGGTGATGTAGTTAAGAAAGGACAAAAGCTGCTTTGCCTTGAGGCTATGAAGATGGAAAACAACATTGACTCCGATAAGGACGGAAAGGTTGTTAAGCTTAACGTTGGCAAGGGTGATTCTGTAATGGAAGGTGACATTCTTATAACTATAGGAGAATAAGCCATGGGAGGAGAAGGATTTATTAGCTTTCTAATCGACCACTTGGCTCAATTTTACAACTATACTGGCTTTTCTAACTTTACATTTGGGCATGGTATTATGATCCTTGTAGGTCTAATCTTTATATACCTTTCCATAGCCAAAGAGTTTGAGCCAATGTTACTTGTCCCTATTGGATTTGGTATCATTGTAGGAAACATTCCTTTTGCCGAAGGTTTACAGATAGGTATTTACGAACAGGGTTCCGTGCTAAACTATCTTTACTTTGGTGTAATTAAGGGAATCTACCCGCCTTTAATCTTCCTTGGAATTGGTGCTATGACAGATTTTTCAGCACTAATCTCTAACCCAAAGCTTATTCTAATTGGTGCTGCAGCACAGTTTGGTATCTTTGGAGCATATGCAATTGCTCTTCTATTAGGTTTCTCTGGGGCAGAAGCAGGTGCAATTGGTATTATTGGAGGAGCCGATGGCCCTACTGCAATTTTCTTATCATCGAAACTTGCACCTCACTTAATGGGAGCCATTGCCATATCTGCATACTCTTATATGGCACTAGTACCAGTAATACAGCCTCCAATAATGAAGCTGTTAACTACACCTAAAGAACGCCTTATTAGGATGAGACCTCCAAGAACTGTTTCTAAACTTGAGAAAATTCTTTTCCCAATAATAGGAATGCTTCTTACTACTTTTGTTGTGCCTAGCGGTTTGCCCCTATTGGGTATGCTATTCTTTGGTAACCTACTAAAGGAGAGCGGTGTAACCAAGCGTTTAGCCGATACTGCAAAAGGTCCTTTAATTGACATTGTAACCATTCTGATAGGCTTAACAGTTGGTGCTTCAACACAAGCAACCACCTTCCTTACTCCATCTTCTATCTTCATTTTTGGACTTGGTGCTGCATCCTTTGTTCTTGCAACAACTGCAGGGGTTACCTTTGTTAAAATAATGAACCTATTCCTAAAGGAAGGCAATAAGATTAACCCATTAATTGGTAACGCTGGGGTTTCTGCGGTACCAGATAGCGCACGTGTATCTCAAGTTGTTGGATTGGAGTACGATAAAACCAACCACCTACTAATGCATGCCATGGCACCAAACGTTGCTGGGGTTATTGGTAGTGCGGTTGCTGCGGGTATTCTGCTTAGCTTCCTATACTAAATAGATACTTCACATTACAAAAAATCCAGAGCAAGCTGCTCTGGATTTTTTGTTTTATGCTGTTAACGTATTTCAAATGTTAAGGCATCTGAAATAGTGCAGTAAATATTTTTACTTCTTTGAAAGCTTATAGTAGTATGCTGCTTTGGTTTTATTCTCTAGGCGAGTGTAAATATTGCCCAAAAAGTTTGCATAGCTGGACTGTGGCGATAGCTTGTACAGCTTCTCGTAATAATCGCGAGATGTTTTGTAGTTTGCGTTGGCAACTTTAAATGCTGCTAAAAGCTGCTTGTACTGCTTGTTAGTTCTGTTCTTCTCGTAGGCCTTCATCTCGCTTAAATAGCTATTCTCAGCCAACCAATAATGCTTATCGGCTAAGTACTCCAACGCTTCAAGGTTATTCTTATTAAGCTTAATTAGTTTGCTTGCCAGCTCATCGCACAGCGATGCTTTTTCTAACTTCCTATTAACCTTTAAATAGCCCGTTAAGTATGGCTCCTGCTCCTTTGCCGCGTCGTCCAGAGTAGTCCAAAGATTAGCTGCTGGTTCCCAGTTTTCGCTTTCTACGTAGGCCAAAAAGAGCATTGAGCGCATCTCTCCCATCTCTACTCCTGTAGGGTATCGCTCCACGTAAGCCTCAAGATGATTGATCTCCTTAGAAAGGTTATCTATCTCTTTATAGGCTTTGGCTAGAGTAGAGAATGTTTCGGCTACAGCTCCATCGTTCTGCTTAACCTTTTCCAGATAGGAAATGGCCTTATCGGGTTGCTTTAGGTTCCAAGCTGCAACCCCAGCACTTTGGTAAACCTGTGGTTTTGCTTGCTTACCATTGGACTCTGCCAAAGTAATAATCTCCTCATACGAGTCCAATGCCTTAGCGTAGTCGCCCGCTTGCAATGCCGTATTGGCTTGGGTGTTTAGCTGCTTTGTTTTAGTAGAAACCGCACAGCTGGTAAAAATCGCAACCAGCATAACAAGTGCAACTTTTGTTGTTGTAAAAAACTTCATCACCTATTTTTTTCTGTTAAAGGCGGTAAAGATAAAAAGATATGATAAAATGAAGAAAAATGCCTCGGCAACCTGCATCTCAATATAATTTTACCCATGGCATGAGCAAAAGAATCTAATTAATCCAAAACAAGGGTAGGCATTTCTAAAACCGATTTCTTGGTATCAACTTCGCACAAAAGAAACTCTAGCAAGGGAAGCATACGCTTTAAGCCGCCAGTATTGATAACAATATTCCAAAACTCCTCAAATTTTTTCCATCCCCCGGTGTAGAACAGATGCTTTAGCTGATGCTGAAACGAATCGTGCGCAAAGGATGCCTTAAATATATTGCTCCATCTATAAAACTCCTTGTAAGCCCACCAGTAGCCATCCTCCAGTTCCTTGGCAGTAAGACCTTTTGATTGGTAAACAACATGACGAGTATCGTACAAATCCCAGTCGGTTGTGAGCAAGCGACCGCTCTGCTGCATGGAATCGAATAAGCGAGTTCCTGGATAGGGTGTTAAAATATGGTAGGTTGAAGTGGTTATGGCATTACTTACACCCCAATCAACAGTGCGTTTAAACACATCGGGACCATCATCATCTAGACCAAATACAAAGCTACCGTTTATCATTATGCCTAAATCGTGGAGCCTTTTTACGGCGCGCTCGTAGTCGGCCTTCAAATTCTGGCTCTTATTGCTCTGCCTCAGGTTATCGGGCGAAAAGGTTTCAAAACCAACAAAGAGGCTACGCAGCCCAGCCTGAGCCGCTTTCTCAATTAGATCTCCCTCAAGAATAGACTTTACAGTAGCAGCCCCTTGAAAAACACGGTTCATACCACGCATGCCCTCGAATAGCTCTGTGGCTAACCGCGGATTACCAAGTAAGTGATCGTCTAAGAAGTAGAGGTGCTTTCCGGGTAATCTTGATATCTCGGCAAGAATCTCATCTACACGCTGAGTGTAGAACGATGTTCCACCCTTAAAAAAGGCATCCTTATAGCAAAAGTCACAATGATGCGGGCATCCCCTTGAGATAACAAGCGAGTTGGGCACAAGGTACTTTTCCCGTTTTATCAAATCCCTTCGAATAGGGGGTTGATTCTGAATGGTTCTACCGTTGGTGGAAACGTACCGTTTCTTAGGCGATTTTGCCCTAAAATCCTTTAGAAATTCAGGGAAAGTTTGTTCTGCTGGCCCAAGAAATATGGTATCGGCATACTGTGCGGCCTCATCGGGTAGTGATGTTACGTGCAATCCTCCCAACGCCACGTAAACACCTTTGTCCCTATAGTGCTGCGCAATGGCATAGGCCCTTTTGGCATTGGTAATGTAAACCTGTATGAGTACCAAATCGGGAGTGTCGTTTAGGGTTAGGCTCTCAACGTGCTGATCCTGAATCTCCACATCATCGGTATCATCTAAATAGGCAGCTAAAGTAGCCAATCCCAGCGGCGGAAAGAGTGAGTATTTAATGGGTCGCCAAAAGGCACTACGAGCCTCGGTTAGCGAGGGTAAAATAAGTTTTACTTTCATCGTTCACAGTGATGAATTAGTAGTAGAATATGGACTTAAAGGAATTTTAAGAGAGTGCAAAGCGCCACTTTGCCCAAAGGTAACTACAGGAAAAAGTGGCACTTTGCTACGCCTTTACACAAACGCAAAAAGGAACGGAAATAGAAATATCACTATTAGTGCCCACACACTGTAAATAGGTAGATACAAGGCAATGCTATTCTCTACAAGAAGCAACATTTTTGCGTTACGAACCGATTTAAACAGATGGAATGCAACAATAACAAGATTAATAAGCACAAGTACATTGCTTCCCAGTACAACCAGCCTGTTGGGAGTTATGCCCCACTCCGATATTCTAAATACAATGGCCGATAATGCAATGCCATTTACAATAATTGTTATCACGGAAAGGATAAAAAGCAGGAGAACACCTACCCTACTCCCGTTCCCCTTTGATGTTTCCACAACGGAGAATAGGATAATGGCCATTACACCCACAAGCAGCGCATTGAATATGATAAGGAACTCTCGATCGGTATATGGATCCTTTCCTGTGTAAACCATGGCAATAAGGTAAACAACAAGCATGACAAGAACTAGCGGTGTAAATACTTTTGCAATTACTGGTGATACATTCTTTACCAACTGTGGGTTTGTACGCACAAGATACGTTCCTACAATTGGAGCAGCAGCCAATCCAAAAATGGCTATATACTGAAAGTAAAGCTCCTCAATACGTAGATTAATCAGCTCAAATAAACCTATTGTTACCGCCGAAAGTATGCCCCCTGCAATAAGAATAACAGTGGTCATAACCACCAAATCGCCATTATACCTTAAAAAGTCAATGCGTTTTTCGGGATTACCAAACTGCTCTCCAGTAAAGGTAAAGCCCAAAACCGACCACATAAGCAGCGGCATATGGATACATGCCAGTATAAGCGTATCGCTCTTCTCGTTTACGGGAAGCACATTAATGTAAACTATTGATACCAGAATAGTTCCAAGTATCAAAAGCATTCGCTTAGCAGATAGACCCTCTTTTTGTGCAAAATAGGCTACCAAAAAAGGGAATACAATAAACGAGATATTTCGCGGATAGAAAAAATCGGCATCTAGTCCCATGAAATTGGGGAATTTTGCCACTAAACCCGCTATTAGCGAAAGAGCCACAACAAACATCAGCTCGTACTTTGACCCCCACGATATCTCACGCTGCTCAAAGTTTAAGCGCTGATACCATACTTGTGCAATTGCACTACTCTCTATTTCTGGATAAATGAGGTTAAATGCCTTCTTAAACATCACCTTGTTAGTCCGGTACAGCAGTTCTAACTGCTCAGGGTTATCCAGATTACCTAAAATGTTCTCTTTCATAGCTATTAGTTTTAAATTCAACACAAACTGGAAATAAAGAATCAATACAAAGCACTTTGTATCACAAAGCGTAAGAATCAAAAAATAAGCGATAAGTCCACATCGCTTAAAAAGATATAACCTACTTCTGCGACTGAATAAGCTTTTCAAGAGCAGCCAAATGCTCGGAAAAGGCCTTTTTTCCAGTATCAGTTATATAGTAGCGTGTGTTGGGTTTTCGCCCCACAAACGATTTCTCAACGCCAATAAACTCCTCCTTCTCCAAAGCCTTAATGTGGCTCGCTAAATTACCATCGGTCACATCAAGATACTCCTTTAGCGAGTTAAAATCCAATGCCTCGTTAACTGCTAAAGCCGACATTATACCCAAACGTATTCGGCTCTCGAATGCTTTATGGAATCCAGTTGTAAGCACAGCCCTACCTCTCGTGTTTCATATGTATGTAAATACCATAAACAATATGCAGCAGGCCAAACCCTATGGCCCACAATAGCACGCCAAACCCAACAAAAGTGGCCCCCAAAAGCCCAAGCAATATTTGAATAATGCCTAAAGCTCTCATCTCCTTAAAGGTAAAACTCGACGCACAATAAAGCGCCAAACCATAAAACACAAGAGTAACAGGAGCAAGCAGGCCAATTAAACCGTGCATCATAAGTATAAGAACCAGAATGCCTCCCGTGACTAAGGGAACCGCCGAAGTAATAATTAGCCGCTTAGAGGTAACATTCCACAACGATTCGCGACGCTTTGCTGCGCGTTGGTACGATAGAAAAATGGCCGTACCTATAGATAGTACTAAAACACTTGCAGCAACAGTCACCACACCTGCAAGATTAAACTGCATTACATCCTGGGCATCGTAAGCTAGTTCCTGCGGCCTAAACCTAAAGAACACGTGAACAATATAAGCACCAACTAAGGCATAAATACCAGCCATAACACCAGCCCACCCTGAAAGGGATAGAAACTTTGAGCTTCGCTCCATCATGGATCGAATCTCCGCAATATCGCGTATGTAGTTCTGTTCTGCGCTCATAACTAAAAGTACTTTGTGTTGCAAAGTTACATAAAGAATATAAATATGCAACACCACAACATTTTTTGTGAAGCGCTATTACTAAAAATGTAGTATTTGGTGCGCAAGATTTTGCGCACCTACATGCATGTTTTTTATTATCTAACCAGTTACGTTTGAGAGTAAAAAGCCAATACTTACCTATATTTCTCAGTTGCACTTTAGATGCTTCAACCTATAAAGAATACAGGCATATGTAGTCGGTGCAAAATCTTGCGCCGATTATTGTGCCATATCTCTGCACATAAAATTTATAGGGGTTACAAATTCTGAGATTGACATATATTTCTTAATGATAAGGGCATGCATGCATACGAAATTGCGGTTTATGGTGCGCAAGATGTTGCGCACCTACATGCACTTTTTTTATTATCAACCAGCTTGGGTTGAAGCCTAAAACCAATACTAACTAATTCCTCAGCCATTCTTGAGATACTTCAACCGAAAAAAATAACAGGCATATGTAGTCGGCGTAAAATCTTGCACCGACTATAGTGCCATATCTCTGCACATAAAATTTTCCAGATTACGGCAGGCACCTCCTAATTTTAACTATTCGTACAGGTTTTGTTAAGTACTGGTTCTCGTTTTCCATTCCGTGGATCTTCCTAACAATGTCCATTCCTTTAACTACGCGTCCAAACGCAGCAAAACCTTGTCCGTCAGGATTTCTTTGGCCACCGTAATCCAACTCAGGCTGATTGCCAATACATATAAAAAACTCCGACGAAGCGGTTCCAATCTCTGCCCTTGCCATTGAAATAATGCCATCGGTATGCTTAATCCCAGTTATAGCTGTATTCTCATGTTCAATTGGAGTAAACTCCCTTGCGGCTATTAGAGAATCACTATAAAAGCCACCCTGTATTACTGCAATCTTATATTTTGCATTAGGCTGATTACTTGGTGTAACAACCCTGTAAAACTGGGCAAGGTTCGAGTACCTATCGGACTCAGCGTACCTCATAAAGTTACTAACGGTTACTGGAGCCTGCTCTGCGTATAGCTTAATCCCAATATCGCCCATTTCGGTTTCCATAATAACATCAGGACTATTAGTGCTGCACGATACAATGAAAAGGGATACAGCAAAGAGCATAACACTAAATCGACATCTCAGCATAGCATTGCATTTTAAGTGTATATTCAAGCCTATTAGTTCATATCTTGCTATTTAACTACAGAAAACAGTTGTAGTCGGCGCAAAATATTGCGCCGACCGCAGCGCCATATCACACCTCATAAAATTTATCGGAATTCCAATTCCTTACATTGCTCTCTATATATGCCTTAATCTTTACATACTCGGCTCTATTACGCACTACATGATCGTGATAACGAGCTTGCCATTTGAAATAATGAAGATGATTCCGTGCAAATTTTGTAACCCCAACTTTTAGCCCCCTTACTATAGATGCCACATTCTGAGATTGCACACCAAACCGATTCTTCTCTTCATTTGGCCTGCTAAAAACAGGAATATTGAGGTACATATTTTTTAATAACGTAGGCATGTATTGCATCTGAAATTGAGGTTTATGGTGCGCAAGATTTTGCGCACCTACATGCTCGTTTCTTCCTATTACCGAACTAACAACATCCTTCTTTTTACGCTCAAAATTGATAGGTTCAAAAAATCGTGTCAATTCACTCACATTAAAAACGCCCATCTTATCTGTAATCAGTAGCAAATGTAGATGATTCGGCATTACAACAAACGCACTAACTCGGGCAAATGGAAAATGAGAAGGAATATTCTTCACACATAACTCAGCCTCCTCTCCTATGGCCGACAGCTGCATTTTCCCATTTTCAATAAAACCAAAATAGGGTACACGATTATGAGTGCAGATGGTAATGAAATAAATACCATCCCAACCATAATCCCATGTCTGCCAACGAGTAGAATTGTATCGCCGCCTCATTTATAAAATAAAGTTACAAACGACACCTCAATATTAGCATTGATATTTATGTAGTTACATACAATATTACATAAAAAAAACAAACTACCTTCTGGGCAGTTCCCAAACCTCTAAATCACCTATTTTATCTCCCTCTATGGTAAATCTAACAGCCGTTCTTACATTATGAAAGCCACTAATACCAGCGGCTCCTGGGTTAATATGTAGCATGTTAAACTTTTTATCGAACATCACTTTAAGAATATGGGAATGCCCACTAATAAAAAGGGTTGGTTTCTCGCTAAGAATATATGGTACTGCAGTTTTATCGTACCTATTAGGATACCCTCCTATGTGCTTTATTAGCACCTTAACGCCATCAGCGGTAAAAGACAAAACCTCTGGGTACGATCTCCTTACAATTCCGTCGTCAATATTACCATAAACAGCTCGTAGGGGCTTAAAGGCAGCTATTCTATCGGCAGTATCAATATTACCAATATCGCCAGCATGCCATAGCTCATTGCAGGGTTCAAAAAAATTGGCCAGGTTATCGTCCCAGTGGCCGTGGGTATCAGAGAGCAAACCAATTTTCATGCTAAATGGATTTGTTGTTGCTTGTGACTCATCACCAATAATCACTACCTTTGGCGCATCACTCTAGCAAAGGTATATGCAATTATTTTATCTACCCGACTTAAAGGGCAACCAATTTCTACTTCCCGAAGAGGAATCCAAGCACTGCATTAAGGTTCTGCGAATGCAAGCCGGCGACGAAATTACCCTTATTGATGGGCATGGCACGCTGGTTACAGCAAAAATAGTTGATACGCACCCAAAACGATGTGTGGTTGAAGCTATTTCTCGTATCGAGGAGTTTGAGAAGCGCCCTTTTCTATTAAACATGGCCGTAGCCCCTACAAAGAACATCGATAGGTTTGAGTGGTTTATAGAGAAAGCAACAGAGATTGGAGCCGATTGCTTTATACCCATAATATCGGAGCACTCGGAGCGCAAACAGGTTAACATTGAACGTGTTGAGCGCATAATTGTATCAGCAGTAAAGCAGTCCATTAAAGCGTATAAGCCAACCATTGCTCCACAACAAACGTTTAAGGAGTTCATCAACGGTAATCATAGCGGCGACCTTTTTATTGCTCACTGCCAGAGTAAAAACCTACCGTTACTAAACAAAAAGGTAACCCCAGGTGCTGAGGTTACCATTCTTATTGGTCCCGAAGGAGATTTTAGTCCGCTGGAGATTGAACTGGCTCTGGCCAAGGGGTTTGCCGAAATATCATTAGGACCAGCAAGACTCAGAACAGAAACGGCTGCTTTAGCTGCTTGTCATATAGCAAATATTGCAAACTACTAGCCGCCAATTACAAAGTCGAGCACATTTTTCAAATCCGACGAAGGAACCTTATACATCTCTGTAAATCCACATTTAGAGCAGGTTACCAACGAGAATTTTTTATTCTGGATATCAAAAAGTTTAGCAAGTGTGCTCCCTGCTACGTGCATCTCGCCAATATCAAACTGCTTGCATCCACATTTGGGACAACTGTACCTATCGGTAACTAATCTATTCATTGGTTATATCCTCCTGTATGGGCGGCTCTGCATTGCCACCCGTTTTCTGTTTTATTCTACCCGATTTCTTCAGGGCCTGATCTATAATCCACTCAAGTTGCCCATTTATGCTCCTAAACTCATCGGCAGCCCACTTCTCCAGCGCATCCATCTTATCTGGATCGATCCTCAGCATAAATGATTTTTTCTTCGACATAGCTTATTCTCCTTACCTCCTGCTCTGTATAGCATCTAGCATAACACAAAAGTCGGCATAGGTTTTCTCAAACTGTTCCACTGGAACCCACATATTTCTCTCTACTCCTATTATCAACTTTTCTCTAAACTCCGCAGGGAATTTCAAATAATCATATGCAATTACCAAGCGAATGGGGGTATAAGCCTTCCATAAAGTTAAATACTGGTCGGCTATTCGCACACTCAGAAATTGCGAAGTTTGCTCAATATTATCTGTTTCTACAGAAAGGTGCTTATCCAAGTATGAGTTACCTGTTTTTACCCTAAAGCAACCTACAAGCGGATCAAACCAGTACCGTTTGGATACAAACGACTCAACATTAATTCCTTTGGCTGGCAAAGCCCTGTACACCCCCGAGAACGTGGTTGACGATCCACCCTTTGCTCCGTAGGAATCCAACGCATAGTAAGCAGTATCGCCTTTCTTTAGATAGAAAAACTTTTTGTTGGATATGGGATCGTTAGGTGTTACCACTAGCCTCCTATTACTCTCGGAGCACCTAAACTCAAACCCTAGCCTCTCGGCCACATCAAAATAAGCCTCAAAAGTATCGGTACTCATACACTACTGGTGTAAAGTTCCAGTGTTTACAACTGGGCGTGCCGACTCATCAGAGCAAAGCACAACCATTAAGTTACTAACCATGGCAGCCTTTTTCTCTTCATCAAAATCAACAATCTTCTTCTCCATTAACTGGTCCAGTGCCATTTGCACCATACCTACGGCACCCTCAACAATTTTTTCACGGGCAGCAACAATAGCAGTAGCTTGCTGACGGCGAAGCATTGCCCCAGCAATTTCTGCGGCGTAGGCTATATAGTTTATTCTTGCCTCAATAACATTAATACCTGCTATTGCCAAGCGTTCTCTTAGCTCAAGCTCTAAGCGGCTACTTACCTCTTCGCCACTGGCACGAAGTGTGATATCAGCGTTCTCATCCTCAAAATTATCGTAGGGAAACATTCCAGCCATTTTTCGCAGGGCAGCATCGCTCTGTACCATTACAAAGTGCTCGTACTGATCCACATCAAAAGCAGCCTTATAGGTATCCTCCACCTTCCATACTAGCACCAATCCAATCATTATTGGATTTCCCACCTTGTCGTTAACCTTAATGGGCTGGCTATCGAAATTTCTAGCCCGCAACGAGATCTTCTTCTTTACATAAAATGGATTTACCCAGTAAAAGCCGTTGTTCTTTACAGTTCCTGTGTACTTACCAAACAGGATACAAACGGCCGATTCATTGGGGTTTACAACCAAAAAACCAGGAATAAGGAAAACAGCCAATGCTATACCTATCATAAAAACAGGGTTCTCTGTGAGAACAATAGCATAAATGGAACCTGCAATTAGCGCTAGCACTACCAGCACAATGGGATAACCCGAAATTGGTTTGAAATGTTTTTCCATAACAGAATGATATTATTTTGATATCACAAATATATCACACCAAAAATCATTTGTCAAGAGGTAAGTCATTTTTTTTACAAAAAAAGGGAGCATCTCTGCTCCCTAATATCATACACCTGCTTTGGTTAGAATGCGCTCCAAGGCATCATCCGTAATTTGTGGTACTTCATCTACCAGCTGCTCAAATGCCTCACTTAAATAGTCCAACTCATCTAAGTAATCATCAAAAATTTCAATATCACTAACAGTTTTTGTCAAGTAGCGGGTGTAAGTAAAGTGTAAGTGTGTAGAACTTCCATTCATAGGCATCTGCATATTGGGTTGTTTCTCTACAAAACGCAAACACCTAAAGAATATTTTACACACCCCTATAAATCTGCTCTACCAACAAAAAACTGTCCGATTCCAAAGTAACTATATAGCAGTTAGGGTGATATTGTTCTTCTCCATTTGCTTTCGAATATTCATTAGCGCATAGCGCATACGCCCCAAAGCCGTGTTAATGCTCACGTTTGTTTGTTCGGCAATCTCCTTAAAGCTAAGGTCGGCGTAGTGTCTAAGCAGAACAACCTCACGCTGTTCGGGAGGGAGCTGCTGCACAAGTTCACGCACGGAGTCTATTATCTGCTCATGCACAATATCGTCCTCAATATTTTTGGGCGAAAATTTGGGCGTGTTAAACAGATCGTACTCCAGAGCATCGTTTGAGATAATGCAATTCTGGCGCTCACGCCTAAAGTGGTCGATTATTAGGTTATGCGCAATACGCATTACCCACGATACAAATCGGCCATTATCATTGTAACGCCCCTCCTGTAAAGATTTAATAACCTTTACAAAGGTATCCTGAAAAATATCTTCGGCTAAATGCTGATTCTTTACAAGAAGAAGGATATATCCATATACCCTTTTCTGATGACGTTTAATAAGAGTCTCAATTGCAGTACGGCTGCCATTAACGAACTCTTGAACCAGCTCGTGATCGGTTGGTATTAGAGTCTCCAAAGCTACCTCCTTTTATTTTGGTTAAGGTGTAGAACTTTGCTATAGGCAGATCCTCCGTTTTAGTTAGATGGGTTGATGTGAAACATTTACCGTGCCAAAGTAAATCATTTTTCCGAAAAAAAGAAATACGCGCATGTTAGACGTTAGACAATATGATATATGGGGAGTAAACGGGAGCCTCGGAAGTTATTAGAATTCGAGGGAGATGAGGGAGATGTGAGAGATGAGGGAGATGAAGGAGATGAAGGAGATGAGGGAGATGAAGAAGATGATGAAAATGAAGGAGATAATGAAAATGAAGGAGATAAGAAAAATCTTTAACTCTTAACCTTTAACGTTTAACTTTTAACCTTTAACTTTTAACCTTTAACCTTTAACTTTTAACGTTTAACTTTTAACCTTTAACTTTTAACCTTTAACTTTTAACGTTTAACTTTTAACGTTTAACTTTTAACTTAACTCTTAACCTTTAACGTTTAACTTTTAACTTTTAACTCTAACCCTAAACACCTAAACCTTAATATTTTGGCAGAAATCAAATCGTTTCACGCTAAACGTTTCACGTTTCACGTTTCAATAAGCTAACTTTGTGGGTTAAATTTTTTCTGATGAGCGGTAAAAGCAACAATGTAATCTCTATAAAAGGGGCCAGGGTGCACAACCTAAAAAACATAAGCCTCGACATTCCACGTAATAAGCTAATTGTAATAACAGGGTTATCGGGTTCGGGTAAGTCGTCCTTAGCCTTTGATACCATTTACGCCGAAGGGCAACGGCGATACGTTGAGAGCCTATCGGCCTATGCACGGCAGTTCCTTGGACGAGTTTCTAAGCCCGAGGTGGACAGCATAACGGGCATTCCCCCAGCCATTGCCATTGAGCAAAAAGTGAATACCCGCAACCCGCGTTCAACGGTTGGTACCTCTACTGAAATTTACGATTACCTAAAGCTTCTATTTGCCCGTGTAGGACGAACGTACTCCCCTGTTTCAGGCAAGCAGGTTAAGCGCCATTCCGTTTCCGATGTTGTGGACTTTATTACATCGCATCCCGATGGTACAAAGTTTACAATACTTGCACCTATTAATAAAAAGGAGAACCGCAGCATTCAGGAAGTGCTTGAAATTCTTAGCAAAGAAGGCTTTACTAGAATTGAGGTTGGCAATCAGATTTTAAGGATTGACGAAGCGGCCAACAGAGAACTACTCTCCATAGCCGAAACAGATCTGCGCCTAGTAATTGACCGCTTTGCCTTATCATCCGACGATGATTTTATTAGCCGTTGCGCCGACTCAATCCAAACGGCGTTCTCAGAGGGAAATGGCTCATGCGTAGTAAAAGCCCAGCCCGACAGCAGCGATGCAGTACAATCTCATTTCTCCAATCGGTTCGAAGAGGACGGGATAGAGTTTGACGAACCAACCGATCATCTTTTCAGCTTCAATAACCCGCTGGGTGCATGTCCAAAATGCGAGGGCTATGGTAAAGTTATTGGGATAGATGAGGATTTAGTTATTCCCAATAAGGGGCTATCCATATATGAAGATGCAGTAGCCTGTTGGAAAGGCGAAACCATGAGTGCATACAAAAATGCTTTGGTTAAGGTTGCTGGCAAATTCGATTTTCCCATTCACCGCCCCTACTATCAGCTTACACCAGAGCAAAAGCAGATTCTATGGGAAGGGAATCGCCACTTTGATGGAATAAACGATTTCTTTGCTCACCTGGAGGAGAAAAAGTACAAAATACAGTATAGAGTGATGCTTTCCCGCTACATGGGGAAAACAACCTGCCCCATTTGCAAAGGAACCAGACTTAGAAAAGAGGCCTCGTACGTTAAGGTAAGCAACCATACCATTACCGATTTGGTTACTCTCCCCATCGACAAGCTAAACAACTTTTTTAACAACCTTACCCTTGATACTACAGAGGAAAAGGTTGCCAAGCGTATCCTAATAGAGATAAGGAACAGAATAGGTTTCCTTGTGAACGTTGGTTTGGGCTACCTAACCCTAAACCGACTTTCGGCCAGCCTATCGGGTGGCGAGAGTCAGCGTATTAACCTAGCCACATCGCTGGGAAGCAGCCTTGTAGGCTCACTCTATATACTAGATGAGCCATCAATTGGGTTGCACTCCCGCGACACGCATCTGCTTATTAACGTTCTTAAGTCGCTTCGCGACTTGGGCAACACCGTTGTAGTGGTTGAGCACGATGAGGATATTATTCGCCATGCCGATTACATTATTGACATTGGCCCCTACGCAGGCCGTTTAGGTGGCGAAGTTGTGTTTCAAGGCGATGCTAAGGAACTACAAAAAGCAGAGAGCCTTACCGCAAAATACATTACTGGCATGGAACAAATTGAGGTTCCATCACCAAGACGCAAGTGGAATAGCTACGTGGAGCTTGTAGGCGCTAGAGAAAACAACCTGAAAAACATAACGGTTAAGTTTCCTCTAAATACTATGACTGTGGTCACAGGCGTTAGCGGTTCTGGAAAATCCACACTTGTAAAATCAATTCTCTATCCTGCCCTAGCAAAGCAAATACTGGGTACAGGAGAGCGTCCAGGTGAACACGATACCATAAATGGAGACATACATATTATAAAAGGTATAGAGATGATTGACCAAAATCCCATTGGTAGGTCATCGCGAAGCAACCCTGTAACCTACATTAAAGCTTACGACGAAATTCGCAAGCTCTTCTCCGAACAGCCCTATGCCAAACGCAGTGGCTACAAGCCTGCTCACTTCTCATTTAACGTTGAAGGAGGACGATGCGAGGAGTGCCAAGGTGAAGGTGTAATTAAAGTAGAAATGCAGTTTATGGCCGACGTTACCCTTGTGTGCGAAAACTGTGGAGGAAAGCGTTTCAAAGAAGACGTACTGGAGGTAAAGTACCGCGGAGCCAGTATCTACGATGTACTGGACATGACTGTAAACCAAGCAATAGAGTTCTTTGCTGAGGATAAGGCTACTACACCCAAAAAGATTGCTGAAAAGCTAAAGCCGCTCCAAGACGTAGGGCTAGGCTATATTAAGCTTGGGCAATCGTCTAGCACACTTAGTGGTGGCGAAAGCCAGCGTGTTAAGCTAGCATCCTTCCTTCAAAAGGATCAAGCAGTACAGCCACACCTATTTATATTTGATGAGCCAACAACAGGGCTTCACTTCCACGACATTCGCAAGCTGCTCGATGCATTTAACGCACTACTCTCCAAGGGGCATAGCCTTATTATAATTGAACACAACCCAGAAGTAATAAAATGTGCCGATTGGCTTATCGATTTGGGTCCCGAAGGAGGCGAAAATGGAGGTACACTTGTATTTGAAGGAACCCCAGAGGCTATAGTCAGCTGCAAGGAATCGCATACAGGCTTCTACCTAAAAGAGAAACTTGCATAACAAAACCATACTCAACACAGAATACAGCGCCAAAAGCGTTAGCGCCACTTAGATTGGTGCTAGCGCCATTGCGCCAAAGCTATCACTGCATACTTTTGGAGTATGCTACATTCCAATTGGTGGACTTTTTAGTACAATTGAATCTCCTCCACCAGAAACTCCACCCAAAAGATAGTTTAAACCGCTCTTTAACTCATCACTACGCACAAATAAAAAAGCCCGTAAGTATTGACCTACAGGCTTTTGCTTCGAAATTCTTTTTTCCAGCGGAGAGAGAGGGATTCGAACCCTCGGTACCAGTTACCCAGTACAACGGTTTTCGAGACCGTCCCGTTCGACCGCTCCGGCATCTCTCCAAAACGTAACAAGAGACCATCGGTCTCTTGTAGGTGGTCGTGGCGGAGAAAGAGGGATTCGAACCCCCGGAACCTCTCAGTTCAACGGTTTTCAAGACCGCCGCATTCGACCGCTCTGCCATTTCTCCGCTGCAAAAGTAGATTCTTTTTTCGTTTTACAAAAACGCTGTTTGAAAATAAAATATTATTTTCCTCCCAAACCCCTTGCTTTTTTAGGTTTTTTTTCAATAATTTAGCACTTGGTTCAACCCCAAATTGTAAATAGCAATAAAATAGGGGGTTAAAAGAACGTTTTTTTTTGCAAAAGTTTGGAAACCCAATAAAAACGCTATATTTGTGTATAAGTTGGTTAATTTGCTTTACTAACCCTAAAAACTACTAGTTATGAACAAAGCACAACTGATTGATGCAATTGCTGCTGAAGCCAACATTACTAAGGCTGATGCCAAAAAAGCTCTAGACGGATTTGTAAAAGCTACTTCTGACGCTCTAAAACAAGGTGATAGAGTTGCTCTTGTAGGTTTTGGTTCTTTCTCACTTTCTGAGAGAAGCGCTCGTACCGGTCGCAATCCTCAAACTGGCAAGCCTATTACCATTAAGGCTAAGAAGGTTGTTAAATTTAAACCAGGCAGCGAACTTAACGATTCTGTACAATAGATAGCTTTATCTAGTTTGTAAGGGGGAGATTGGAAAACCAGCCTCCCCTTTTTTATTTCCAACAATTGATGAAATGGAACATCTTTTTGAAAACTACCCTAACCTAAGGTCAGAGCTAACTGATTACTTAGCCGGGTTTCTTTCCGAGGAGCGTGTTGCCCTATTTAACAAGGTACTTAATAGTAGAACCCGATATCTTACCGTTGTACTTGAGGATATTTACCAATCGCAGAATGCAAGTGCGGTCCTGCGAACGTGCGAATGCCTAGGAGTACAAGATGTACACATATACGAGAAACAGAGTGCCTTTTCGTTAAACCCCAAAGTTGTTAAAGGCGCTTCAAAGTGGCTTAATATCCATAAGTACTCTAACATTAACCAGTCCATAGGAGATGTTATTGCCAGCCTTAAGTCGCAAGGGTACCGAATTGTAGCCACTTCTCCTCACAAAAATGAGGTTTCAGCCACAACAATAGACCTAGAAAAGGGGAAGATGGCCCTATTTTTTGGCAATGAGCACGCTGGTTTATCGAAAGAGGTACTAAATGCCGCTGATGAATTTATTACGATTCCGATGGTTGGATTTACAGAAAGCTTTAACATCTCTGTTTCGGCAGGAATAGTGGTTAACTCTCTAATTTCTCGACTTGCAGAAACTAATATCCCTTACAAACTATCGGATAATGAACGGAATGAACTCATGTACCACTGGCTAAACCTAGCGGTAAAACGCTGTGATTTAATTAAAAAGAGATTTTTAAAAGAAAGGTGTTATATTTAGAATGAATTTAAAAAGTTATATCCTTGTATGTTATAAGGGTTTTTTTGTAAATTCGGCTTAACAAAGACGGTGTTATGAATTGTATCATAATTGACGACGACGATCTATCGAGGCGAGTTATTGAGGAGTTCGTGAAACGCACGGAGTACCTTACGCTCACCCAATCTTTCTCTGGCCCTGTAGAGGCCATTAATTACCTGAAACAGGGTAACGAGATTGATCTTATTTTCTTAGACATTGAAATGCCTGAGATGAGCGGCATTGAGTTTTTAACAACTCTTGCAAGGCCTCCGCAGATTATCATTGTATCTTCAAAGGAAAAATATGCTTTAGAAGCATTTGAATACAGCGTTACCGACTATTTACTTAAACCGGTGACCTACGCTCGCTTTTTTAAAGCAGTAAATAAAGCCTTTGATGTATTTGCCAATACTCGGCACGACATTGATGCTGAAAAGGAAATCTTCATAAAGAAGAACAGTTCCCTTGTTCGCCTTAAGTACAATGATATTCTTTGGGTTGAAGCATTGGAAAACTATGTAGTAATAAACGCTACAACCGATAAGTTTACCATACACTTCACCATGAAGGCAATAGAAAGCCAGCTACCTGCCACTAGATTTAAACGGGTACACCGCTCTTTTATTGTAAACATTAGTAGAATTGCATCCATTGAGGATAACTCAATAATTATTAAACTTGCCGACGGAAAAAAGGTTATTCCTATTGGTAAATCATACAGGGATAAGCTACTGAAAGAAATCAACTTAATGAACAAATAACTTTAATGGTAGGTTTAAGGCAGCTTTTTCTTCAAAACCTTGCCCAAACATCTGATTCCCCTCTTCAGCTTGAGATAGATAGAGCAGAGGGGATTTATCTTTATACACCAGAGGGGAAGGATATTATCGATCTAATTTCGGGGGTTTCCGTTTGTAATGTGGGGCATTGCCATCCCGCTGTGGTTAGCGCTGTGGCCGAACAAGCCTCTCGGTACATGCACCTAATGGTTTACGGTGAGGTTATTCAGTACCCACAGGTAAGGCTTGCCCAAAAACTGGCAGAGCAAGCAGGCACAGGACTGGACAATGTGTACTTTGTAAACTCGGGTAGCGAGGCCGTTGAAGGCGCTATTAAATTAGCAAAACGTTACACCCGCCGATACGAAGTAATATCGTGCAACAATGCATACCACGGCAGCACCATTGGAGCGCTAAGCGTAATGGGTAGCGCCGAGCCACAACGCTCGTTTCGTCCGCTAATGCCGGGAACTCGCAGAATTGAATACAATTCCGTTGCCGATTTAGAGCAAATATCGGAGCAAACCGCCTGTGTAATTATTGAGCCCATACAGGGCGAAGGGGGAATTATATCACCTGCGCCAGGCTATTTGGAAGCATTACGTGAACGGTGTACCCAAACGGGAACGCTACTTGTTTTTGACGAGATACAAACAGGCATGGGAAGAACAGGCTCTCTTTTCGCATTCCAGAAACTAGGCGTAAAACCCGACATACTTCTTCTGGCTAAAGCCCTTGGGGGTGGAATGCCTTTAGGTGCGTTCATCTCATCAAAGGAGATAATGGGCAGCCTAACCAACGACCCCGTACTGGGACACATAACAACCTTTGGCGGACATCCAGTATCGTGTGCAGCAGCCATAGCTGCACTAGACGTTCTTTTGGACAATGGCTATATTAGTGCTGTGGCAGAGAAGGAGCAACAGTTTCGTTCAACACTTAGCAAGCACCCTGCAGTAAAAGAAATCCGCTCAAATGGGCTATTTATGGCTATTGAGCTGGGCTCGTTCGATAAAGTACTAAAAACAATTCACCTAGGTGCCCAAACGGGATTCTTAACCGACTGGTTCCTTTTTTGTGATACGGCATTTAGAATCGCTCCACCCCTTACCATTACTAAGGAAGAGGTGGCAATTGCATGCGATAGAATTACTTGGGTTCTCGATCGGGTTTAGCATCTGATGGAAACATAAGCAAAATGCCCGATAATGCTCCAACGCCCATGCTTTTCCATGGGTTTGAGGTTATTGGGCATCCCCCATCGCAACCAACAAAATGGTAATAGGCATACCCCGCAGCAGCCCCTATAATTAAGCCAATTAACACTTTCCAAGAAAGTAACTTGTGGAAAAAGTCGCTAAAATTCATGCTTTGGTATTTTTATTGTTCAAGTACGTCCGTTTAACTTAAATGCGCTTTATTTGCATTTGCATATATTCCCGAAGAATTCACAAATGTAATTATTTAACAATATAAATACGTTTTGATATGATAAGGTTCACCGTTCTAACTATAATTTCAACCTTTTTAACGGTAATACAACTTAGCGCACAAGATGTAACCCTTATGCAGCTAGAGGATAGCCTAGATAAAACCCTTACCACACTCATTAAAGAACCGTCGCCCGCATCCAAAATAGAAATAAACAATAAGTTCCATGCATTGCTAAAGCATGCCTTACAAAAAGAGGGTGCATTTGAATACCCTTTCGAAAGGCTAAAGAACATTGGCAAAATAAGCTCCCACGACAAGAAAGTACGCATTTTTACATGGAATATCCCCCAGCAAAATGGTACTCATCTTTACTTTGGCTTTATTCAGGTAAAGACAAGCGCCAATAGCGTTGAGCTTCACGAATTGGTTGACAAGGCCAGCACGTACACCGACCCATTAAATGAGTTAGGCTCACCCAATAGGTGGATGGGCACACTATACTACGATATAGTAGAGCAGCAATACAATGGCAACCCAGTTTACATCCTTTTAGGATTTGATTTCAACAACTTATTCTCATCAAAAAAGAGGATAGAACCTCTTACCTTCGACCAAAAAGGAACACCAATTTTTGGAAATAAGGTGCTTGTGGTGGGAAACCAAACCGTGTCTAGGGTTGTGTTCGAATACTCAGCAAGAGCAACAATGGCACTCCGGTACGATGAGGCCAGCAACACAATTGTTTTTGACCACCTCTCCCCTTCGGAGCAAAAGTATGTTGGTAATTTTCAGTTCTATGGACCCGATTTCTCCTACGATGGATTTAAGTTCGAAAAGGGCCTATGGCACTACGTTAGGGACATTGATATACGAAACCCAAAAAGAGATAAGGCTGCACCAATAGAAAAACCAGCAGATCCACCCCAGCCCGATTTCCTATACAAGCCCAAAAAGTAACGCATGGTGGGAGAGAGTTAGTATTTGGTGTTTAGTGATTGGTGTTCAGAATTTAAGATGTTAGACATTTTGTGTTCTGCCGATAACTTCTGATACTCCCGATTCTTCCGACTGCTTCTTCATCTTCCTCATCTCCATCATCTCCCTCAAGTTCTGATAACTTCCGAGGCTCCCGTCTACTCCCGATATATCATATCGACTTACATCTTTTTACACCAAAGGGAATAGCTTCTCCCTTTGCAAGTGTACTGTTATTAAAGTAAGTTTACGAACTAAAATCCGCTCTATTTGTTGAATTAATAACTTTTTGAAAATGAAATTATTTAAGATGTTAGCAGCAGCAGTAGTCTTAACAGGATTTGCATCGTGCTCGGGAACAAAGGATAAACCTGAGAGTGCAGAGCCTTTCAAATGGCAAGTTGATCAGTTTGCCGATTTACGCATTATTCGCTACCAAATTCCTGGTTTTGAAGAACTAACTCCCAAACAAAAGGAACTGGTTTACTATTTAAGTGAGGCGGCATTATGTGGTCGCGATATTATTTTCGACCAAAACTTTAAGTACAATCTAGCAATTCGTCGCACCCTAGAGGCGGTTGCGAACGGCTATTCGGGCGAAAGAAGCGGCGAGCAGTGGGAACAGTTTATGGAATACCTTAAAAGGGTTTGGTTTTCCAATGGTATTCACCACCACTACTCCAACGATAAGTTTATACCCGCTTTTAGTAAGGAGTACTTTGCCGAACTAGTAAAAAACACTCCATCAGAGCTATTCCCATCAGAACTGGGAGGTATTGATGCTCTTGTATCAACCTTAACCCCAATAATTTTTGATCCTGCCGTTTATGCAAAGCGCGTAAACCAATCGGCTGGAGTTGATATGGTAACCGAATCGGCAAACAACTACTACGAAGGTGTTACCCAAAAAGAGGTGGAGCAGTTCTACGCTGCCATGATGGATCCTAAGGATAATACCCCCATATCGTATGGACTTAACTCAAAAGTGGTTAAGGAAAACGGTAAGGTAACCGAAAAGGTTTGGAAGTCGGGCGGAATGTATGGCGCAGCTATCGACAAAATTGTTTACTGGCTAGAAAAGGCAGCAACTGTTGCCGAAAACGAACAACAGCGCGACGTAATCCTTACACTTATAGAGTACTATAAAACTGGTGATCTTAACAAGTTTGACGAGTATAATGTGAAATGGGTTAGCGACCTTAACTCTCAAGTTGACTTTGTGAACGGTTTTATTGAGAACTATGGCGATCCACTAGGTTATAAATCATCGTGGGAAGCAGTGGTTAACTTCAAAAACATTGAGGCAACCAAGCGTACCGAAATTATTAGCGCAAACGCACAGTGGTTTGAGAACCACTCACCCATCGACGAACAGTTCAAAAAGAAAGAGGTTAAGGGCGTATCGGCAAAAGTAATTACCGTTGCTGCACTTGGTGGCGACTGCTACCCAACAACCCCTATTGGAATTAACCTTCCAAATGCCGACTGGATTCGTAGGGATCATGGCTCAAAGAGCGTTACCATGGAGAACATCACCTATGCATACGACCAGTCTGCAATAGGCAATGGTTTTATGGAAGAGTTTGCTTGGGACGACAAGGAGCGTGAACTTAACACCAAGCATGGTTCTCTTGCAGGAAATCTACATACCGATTTGCATGAGTGCCTTGGACATGGTAGTGGACAACTTGCTCCTGGTACAAAGGGCGACGAGCTAAAGAACTACGGATCGCCTCTTGAGGAGACCCGTGCCGACCTATTTGCTCTTTATTACATTGGCGACCCATACATGGTTGAAATTGGACTAATTCCTAGTCTCGATGTAGCCTATGCTGAGTATAGTAACTATATCCGCAATGGCATTATGACCCAGCTAACCCGTATTGAACTTGGTAAGGACATTGAGCAAGCACACATGCGTAACCGCGCTATTATTGCTAACTGGTGCTACGAGAAAGGTAAAGCCGACAACGTAATTGAAAAGAAGATGCGCAATGGCAAAACCTTCTTTGTAATTAACGATTACGCAAAGCTTCGCGAGCTATTTGGCACTCTTCTTAAAGAGGTGCAGCGCATTAAGAGCACTGGTGATTTTGAAGCAGGAAAAGCCCTTGTTGAGGCTTATGGCGTTAAGATAAACCAAGATTTACACAAGGAGGTGCTAGAGCGCTACGCTAAGCTTAAGCTTGCCCCTTACGGTGGATTCATTAACCCACGTTTGGTTCCTGTTATGGAAGGCGATAAAATTATTGATGTTAAAGTTGAGTATCCCGATAACTATGTAGATCAAATGCTACAGTACAGCAAGGAGTACTCTTTCCTTCCTACTCTAAACTAGTTTATAACCAATACAACCACTAACGGGAGTGCATTTGCGCTCCCGTTTTTTGTTATGAGAAAACACATCGGCCTGCCTTACCCTTGCTTTTCTCGCTTTGCTTAGCTACTTTTAAATCGGCACTATAACCAAAAAACAATGCGGCGACTAAAAGCAGAAATATATGTCTTTCTTGTAGATCAAAGCCCAGAATACCTTTCATCACTAAAAAAAAGTATAGAGCACCCCGAGCGCTATATAATATCAACATACACTAGCGGCGAGCGATTCATTAAGGATTTAACCAGCATGAAGTTTGCTCCTAACGACATATGCGTTGCCTTTCTTGGATACCAGTTTTTTGGGGATATGGATCATGCCCTTATGAATGGCATCGAGATTCTTGAGTCTATAAAGGTTATAAATCCCTCCATTGAGGTTATAATGCTTACGGGCAACGATGAGGGTAGCTATGGCGCATTTGCCCGCAAAAGTGGTGCATTTACCGTTATTCCAAAAAACGACAACGTTTTTATGCGATCCAACAACCTTATTATGAAGGTTATTAGCGAAAAACGCTTGGCGCAAAGCAAGCGCACATTCCTTATTCTACTCAAAATTTTCCTTGCTTACCTCTTATTACTAATTATTGCATTGGGGATATATAAGCTGTTTTTTGTTTAGAATAGAGTTTCAAAAATTCTCTTTTGCACTAATTATTGCTCTCGGCTCATTATGCCGCTGCCTCCTCTCCTGCCATTCCATACACACAACTGTCATTTTGACCTAAACCACCATAGTGGCACTGGGTTTGTTTGGCTTGGCACAGCAAATGTCTAACACTAAAACTACTATACTATGCAAAAAGGAAAGATTGGTGTAACAACCGAGAATATCTTCCCCATAATCAAGAAGTTTCTCTATTCTGATCATGAGATTTTCCTTCGTGAGATTATCAGCAACGCGGTTGATGCCACCCAAAAGCTAAAGACACTGGCATCGGTTGGTGAATTTAAAGGCGAACTTGGCGACCTAACCATTAAGGTAAGCGTTGACAAAAAGGCAAAAACCATTACCGTGAGCGATAGGGGTATTGGTATGACCGCCGAGGAGATTGATAAGTACCTTAACCAGATTGCTTTTTCGGGAGCCGAGGAGTTTGTTGAGAAGTACAAGAATCAGGCAAATGGCATAATTGGCCACTTTGGTCTTGGTTTCTACTCATCGTTTATGGTGAGCCACAAGGTAGAGGTAATTACCCGTTCGTTCCGCGATGGCGCTACTGCTGTTAAGTGGGAGTGCGATGGAAACCCAGAGTTTTCCATTGAGGATGCTTCACGCGAGGATAGAGGTACCGACATTGTGCTTCACATTAGCGACGACTCCGAAGAGTTCCTAGAGGAGAGCCGTATTGACACCCTTCTCAAGAAGTACTGCAAGTTCCTTCCAATTCCTATTGCCTTTGGTACCGAAAAGGAGTGGAAAGATGGCAAAGAGGTTGAAACGGGTAAGGCAAAAATCATTAATGATACCAATCCGCTTTGGACTCGCAAACCTGCCGATTTAAACGATGAGGACTATGCCAAGTTCTACCGTGATTTGTATCCGGTTGCCGAGGAACCTTTGTTCAATATCCACCTAAACGTTGATTACCCTTTCAACCTAACAGGTGTGCTGTACTTCCCTCGCATTAAATCGAACTTCGACATTCAGAAGAATAAGATACAGCTATACTGCAATCAGGTTTACGTTACAGATTCTGTTGAGGGCATTGTTCCTGAGTTCCTAACCCTACTTCACGGTGTAATTGACTCTCCAGATATTCCGCTTAACGTGTCGCGTAGCTACCTGCAAAGCGATGGTAATGTTAAGAAGATATCGAGCCACATCACCAAAAAGGTTGCCGATAGGCTGCACGATATATTCAAAAACGACCGTGCGCAGTTTGAGAAGAAGTGGGACGATCTTAAGCTCTTCATCACCTTTGGTATGATTACCGATGAGAAGTTTTATGAGCGTGCCGAAAAGTTTGCACTACTAAAGAGCACATCGGGTAAGTACTTTACCCTTGAAGAGTACCAAAACCTTATTAAGGATAGCCAAACCGATAAGAACAAAACCCTTATTTACCTATACACAACCAACGAGGAGGAGCAGTATAGCTACATTGAGGCTGCTAAGGATAAGGGCTATGATGTGCTACTAATGGACGGACAGCTTGATCCACACTTTATTAACCATATGGAGAGCAAGCTAAAGGATTCGCGCTTTGTGCGTGTTGACTCCGATGTGGTTGATAATCTTATTGTTAAAGAGGATAAAAAGGAAATTTCCATTGCAGCCGAGGAGCAATCGCAACTTCGCTCTGTATTTGAAGGCGTTCTTCCCGAGAAGCAGCACTACTGGGTTAGCTTTGAGGAGCTAGGCGAAAATGCACAGCCTGTTGTAATTACCCAAAGCGAGTTTATGCGCCGCATGAAGGATATGTCGGCAATGAGCCAAATGGGTAACATTTATGGTAACATGCCCGATAGCTTAAACCTTGTAGTTAACGCATCGCACCCACTGGTTAAGTCGGTAATTGAGCAGAAGAACAGCGCTCTATCCAACAACCTAGCCGAGATTAGCAATGAGGAGCAGCCGCTTAAAAAGCGCATTGAGGAACTTGATGCGCAGCTAAAGGGCAAAAAGGACGAGGAGATTGCACAAGCCGATAAAGACGAGCGCGCAGACCTAGAGAAGAAGCTGGATGAGATTGACTCTAAGCGCTCATCTCTACTAAAAGAGTTTGGTAAAGATTACAAACTTGTTAAGCAACTTGTTGATTTGGCTCTACTTGCAAACAATATGCTTAAAGGTGAAGACCTAAGCCGATTTGTAAAGCGCAGCGTTGAGCTAATTAAACCGTAATCTGCAACTCAACAAATATGCTCAAAAGCCGTTACTGGAATAGTTACCAGTAGCGGCTTTTTTCTATCGACCTACTCGTACTAGTAAATCCAACTTCTTATGCTTAAAAACTAGTACAAAAGTTGGCATCGTGGCTAATCACCGTTAAATTTGTAAACAAAAAAAGAGATGAGCGTTTCCGACAACCTTAACAAAGTAAAACAACACGTTCCCAGCCATGTAACGCTGGTAGCAATATCAAAAACGCACCCTATTGACCAAATAATGGAGGCCTATAATGCCGGACAGCGCGTATTTGGCGAGAATAAGGTTCAAGAAATGGTTTCCAAGCAAGAAGCAATGCCAAAGGATATCCAGTGGCATCTCGTGGGTCACTTACAATCAAATAAGATTAAGTACATTGCCCCTTTTGTAACACTTATCCATTCCGTAGATAGCCTTAAGCTGCTAGTAGCCATAAATAAGGAAGCAGTAAAAGCAAATAGGGTAATAGATTGCCTTTTACAGGTTTACATTGCCGAAGAGGAGACAAAATTCGGGCTATCGGTTGAAGAGCTTACTGAGCTACTAGAATCAGAAGAATATAAGCAGCTAACCCATGTAAGAGTTTGTGGTGTAATGGGAATGGCTACCTTTACCGATAACGAGGATCAAATACGAAAAGAGTTTAAGAGCCTTAAAACGATATTTACAAACCTTAAAAATAGTTACTTCCCCAACACCGACAGCTTTAGGCATATATCAATGGGAATGTCAGGCGATTACGCCATAGCAATAGAAGAAGGAAGTACAATGATTAGGGTTGGAAGCAGTATTTTTGGACACAGAGCTTACAACTCGAACTAATTTTGCTTATTTTTCAGTCCGTTTCATACCAAAACGCATTACAATGGCAAATCTCGAAACAACCTACCTAGGGTTAAAACTAAAAAACCCTTTAATTATCAGCAGTTCAGGGCTAACATCTTCTGTAGAAAGAGTAAAAAAAGCCGAAGCCGCAGGAGCTGGAGCAGTGGTACTAAAATCACTTTTTGAGGAGCAGATTCTGCACGAAGCTGGGTCGTTAGCGGTATCGAGCGATTATCCAGAGGCAATGGATTACCTTAAGGCATATGTTACCTCCAATAATGTGGAGAACTACCTAACTCTTATCAGTGAGGCAAAAAAAGCCGTTTCTATTCCTGTTATTGCTAGCATCAACTGCATGTCGGCATCACAGTGGATCGATTTTGCAGCCAAAATACAGGAGGCAGGCGCCGATGCCATTGAAGTGAACGTATTTATTCTTCCCAACGATCCACAAAAAACCACAGAAAGCTACGAGGAGCTGTACTACGTACTGGCCGAAAAGCTAAAGAAAGTGGTTACAATTCCCGTTGCATTTAAACTGGGCGCACATTTCACCAACCCTCTTCGTATTGTTGAGCAGCTTTGGTACAGAAAGGTTGAAGGAGTAGTTCTATTCAATCGCTTCTTTGAGCCCGATTTCGACATTGAGAAAATGCGCGTGGTTTCTGCCGAAGTGTTTAGTAACCCATCGGATTTGAGAAACACCCTACGTTGGGTAGGAATGGCTGCCGAAAAGGTAAAAAACATCAACATATCTGCATCAACAGGCGTACACAATGGCGAAGCTGCCGTAAAGCTACTTCTAGCTGGTGCTAACACTGTTCAGGTGTGCTCTGCGCTGTACAAAAATGGGCCAGAATACCTTAAAGAGATGCTAAGCTACATTGAAACTTGGATGAAAAGTAAGGGCTATACCTCTGTGGACCAATTCCGTGGCGCTATGAGCTATGGAAAAATAGGAGATCCAGCCGTTTACGAACGCAGCCAGTTTATGAAGTACTACTCAAGCCACGATTAATCTGCTAAAGAATAAAGCAAAAAGGGTGTCCTAATTAATATTGGGCACCCTTTTTTAGTAATACAGTTTTAACATAGACTCTACTATGCCCTACTCTTAAAATCTTCTAAAACAAAAAGAACCTCATTAAGCAAACCAACTCTTTCTTGGCTGGCCTTACTAACAGCGTCTTTTGTAAAGTTTATCCAATGAGAAAGGCTATCGCTAGTTAAATCTTCCGCAGCATTCTCAATAACAGTAAAAGCCTCAAAAGCAGTTTGAAAATCGGCAGTAGTAATAAGGTCGAAGAAAAGGGGCAGCTCATCAATAAAGCTAAGCCTGCACTGCCAGCAAACCGAAACTAGGTTGCTAATATCCGGATTGTTTCTAAAGGTCTCAATGCCTTCTATTAGCATGGGAACACAGGATTGCTCTTTAAGATCGGCAAGGAATGAAATGGCCTCAAGAGTAAACTTCTCAGTTCTATTGGCAAAAAGCTGTTCTATAATTGCAGGGATAATAAAAGATTCACCACTCTCACGAAATTCCTCAAGCATTAGAATTAGCGACTCATCAGAACTCTGTTTTATTCCCTGTATAATAGAGTTCTGTCTTCTCAATTTATCGGCGTTGGTCTCCATATTTTCGCATTTTATCAAAGGCAAAGGTAACAATAGAACTAATTTATTCCTATCACGTAAAGTGTTGGCAAATAGTTTTGTAATAAAATTGCAATGGCATTCCTTTTATTGTATAACCAATTGCCAATTATTAGGCAAAAAAATGGTTACGAAGTAAAAAAATGCTAATTTTACTAATCAAAACCGAATTGTATCATAATTACCTAATATTTCTTCGATTATGGAAATCGGGTCAGCAAAGAGGATGTTAAAGATATATAGCGCAATAGTTGTTACGGCAGTGGCAATTATGAGCTGTGCCTCAGATAAAGGAAGGGATGAACGAGTTAGAGTTGATGCCGATGAGGTTATTAGCGATAGCAATGCTGTATATGGAGTACAAACAGCAAAGCAAATTTTTTACTCATTACCTTCCCCATTAGAAACTGCCCTAATCCTGAAAAGATCTGGCGCTGTTTATAACGAAGAGATTATGAATCCTGTAGAGAACATCTCCCGTTACAACACCAATAAAAGCATGGCGCTAAACTTAGGTATTTACAGTACCGATTTGAGCTACGCCAGCATGTTCGATCAAACCCAAGCGTCAATCAAGTACATGTCGGCCTCTAAAAAGGTTGCCGAAGGGCTGGGTATTCTAAATGCCATTGACAACTCTGTTATTCAACGTCTAGAGGAGAATGTGAATAACCGTGAGGTTATTATGGACATTATATCTGAAACATTCCTAAACACCAACTCAATACTTGAGGAGAACGACAGAGTTGCAGTTGGTGCTATTATCCTTGTTGGAGGATGGATTGAGGGGCTGTACATTGCAACTAGCCTAATTGAGGATGTGCACAAGGCCGACAATGAATTGGTTGAGCGCATTATTGACCAGAAATTATCGTTGGGAACCGTTATAAATTTGCTGGAGCAGCATAAATCTAACCCAGATGTAAAGGATGTTTTAATTGATATCTACGCTCTAGATAAAATTTATAAAGATGTACAAATTTCTGTGTCGGAAGTTGAATCGGTATCGCGTGAAGGAGAGTCTGTTACAACATTGCGCTCCAAGAATGTTGTGTCTGTTAGCCCAGATGTTTTTAATAATTTGAAAACAAAGATTAAGGAAATTCGTACAAAATATACAATGTAAATCAACCGACCAATATGAAATCACTGGCTTACGTTGCTTTTGTAGGTATACTACTGGCGGCCATCCCATTAACCGGAACGGCGCAGTGTAAGAACTTTGCCAAAAAGGTTTGCAAGCTTGAGCTTGCTCCATATATACACGATGGTAACTACAACGCTGCAATTCTTACCGAAGGTGAGGATGCAGAGCTTTTTAAAACATTTTACGCTGGACAAGAGTATAGAATTTCCATTTGTGGTTCAGAGTCGCTTCCACCAATAGAGTTTCAAGTACTTGATGTTGATAGGAAGCTCCTTTACACCAATGCCAGTAGGAATTACGCTACAAGTTGGGATTTTAAGGTAGAATCGACCCAGCAGCTTATAGTTCTGGTAAAAGTAAAAAGTTCTGAAGGAGAGAGTGACGATTTGGCAAGTGGTTGTGTAGCCATTATGTTTGGACTAAAAGCCGATTAAGCATAAACAATAGTGCAACTGCAACTTTATCTCAAAACCCACTAAAGCAACATCGATAAACATAAAAAAAGGGCAGTCTCATGTTTTGAGACTGCCCTTTTTTATTTCAAGTATTAACGGTGAGTTATGCTTGTAAACTATGCAGCTTGGCATAGTAACCACCTTTAGCTAAAAGTTCATCGTGTTTTCCGGTTTCAACAATCTCCCCCTCGTGCAACACACAAATCATATCGGCATTACGAATGGTAGATAAGCGGTGAGCAATAACAATTGATGTACGGTTCTTCATAAGCTTCTCAATTGCATCCTGAACAAGGCGCTCCGACTCGGTATCAAGTGCCGATGTGGCCTCATCAAGAATCATAACGGGAGGATTCTTAAGAATTGCGCGGGCAATGGACACCCTTTGTCTTTGTCCGCCCGACAGTTTACTTCCCCTATCACCTATGTTACTATAGTAACCATTTGGAGTGGCAGTAATAAAATCGTGAGCGTTGGCAATTTTTGCTGCAGTAATAACTTGCTCCTCTGTTGAGCCAAGAACGCCAAACGAAATATTGTTAAAGAAGTTATCGTTAAAAAGAATTGGGTCTTGGTTCACATTCCCCATTATTGAGCGTAGCTGCTTTAAATCGTACTCCTTAATGTTGATACCATCAATAAGTATCTCCCCCTCCATAACATCGTAAAAGCGGGGTAATAAATCAACAAAGGTGCTCTTTCCCGAACCCGATTGACCAACTAACGCCACCGATTTACCCCGAGGGATAGTTAAATTGATGTTCTTTAGTACATACTCCTCTTTATACTTAAAGCTTACGTTACGGTACTCAATGGAGTGCTGTAAATCGGAAATAGACTTAGCGCCAGAACCGCTCTTAATGGTATTCTCAGCACTAAGAATCTCATCAATACGGTCGGCGGAGGCCAATCCCTTTAAAATATTAAAGTAAGCCGACGAGAACGACTTTGCAGGATTCACAATCATATAAAATACGGCAACGTAGCCAATAAGCCCTGCTCCATTTAAGCCAGTGTTACTGCCATCGAGAATAAGCATTCCTCCGTAAAGAAGGATTAAGCCAATAACAATGGTACCAAGGAACTCGCTAAGCGGAGAAGCCAAATCGCGTCTACGCCACATTTTGGTCATCAGCAATGAATAGAAACTGTTAACACTCTGGAAACGAGAGTTCATCTTATCCTCGGCATTAAACGCTTTAATAATGCGAAGCCCACCAAGCGTTTCCTCCATAATGGATAGAATAGCACCCATTTTACGCTGCCCTTTGAAAGACGTTTTCCGGAGAGAACGACCAATGCGACCAATAATAAATGCAGCAGTTGGCAAAAGCACAAACACAAAAACGGTTAGCCCTGGACTCATTATAACCAGCGCAGTAAGGTGTATAAGGATGATAATTGGATCGCGGAAACACATCTCCAGCGATCGGATAATTGAGACCTCAATCTCATTAACATCATTGGTCATCTTACTAATGATATCGCCCTTACGCTCATCGGAGTAGAAGCCAATGGGTAGGTCTAGCACTTTTTGGTACAACGAATTCCTTATATCCCTAACAACACCTGTACGTATTGGAGCAATTTGATAAAGGGCTAGGTATGCAAAAAGATTCTTGAAAAACGACATTACCAAGACTAAGCTCAGGATCATTATCAACGAATACATAGCACCATGCTCAAGCTTAATCTCAGTTACATAGTAGTAAAAAGTTTCCTTCAATGCATCTACCGTGTACTCAAAATGGGGCTTTACGGTAACTTCTGGACTTTCGCCGAAAAGAATGTTAAGAAACGGTATTGCCGAAATTAGGGAGAACAGCGAAAAAAAGGCTGCTAGAATATTACTAAACACGCTCCCAAAAACATTCATTTTGTAGGGAACAAGAAACCTAAAAAGTTTATAAAAGTTCTTCATCGATCAAGTTTTATCGTCACAACTCAGTTTCAATCAAAATGCAAACAACTAGTTAGCAAACTATTACTCCGTAAAAAGGTGTTAACACTAGTTGTAAAACAGCTAAGCAGCAAAGGTAAAAAAATAAGCGCCCCTTTTATCGTATTCAATCAGAATAGCAATAAAAGGGGCACTTTATAAAATAATTTAACTTACTACAAGCTAATTCCAGTATAGCTAAATGGGGTAATAGCTAACAGCTCTGCTTTAATATGGGTATCAACATCTAATCCCTCAATAAAGAGTTTAATCTCCTCTGGCGTAATGGGCTTATTGGTTCTTGTTAGCTCCTTTAGTGCCTCGTAAGGGTTTGGATAACCTTCGCGACGCAGAATAGTTTGAATAGCCTCTGCCACAACCCCCCAGTTCTTATCTAGATCGGCATTAATGGCATCGGTATTAATAATTAGCTTATCGAGCCCTTTAAGAAGCGATTTAAATGATATAACGGTATGAGCCAAGGGCACTCCAATGTTACGAATAACCGTGCTATCGGTTAAATCGCGTTGCAAGCGCGACAAGGGAAGCTTTGCCGATAAATGCTCAAATACAGCATTGGCTACACCCAAGTTACCCTCTGCATTTTCAAAATCGATTGGATTAACCTTATGTGGCATAGCCGACGAACCCACCTCGCCCTTTTTAATCTTCTGCTTAAAGTAATCCATGGACACGTAGGTCCAAATATCGCGGCTAAAGTCTATTAGAATAGTGTTGATGCGCTTAAAGCAATCGAATATTGCTGAAAGGTTGTCGTAATGGTCTATTTGAGTGGTTACCTGCGAACGTTCCAGCCCAAGCACATCGGTAACAAACCGGTTTGCAAAGTTAACCCAATCAATTCCTGGGTACGCTACGTGATGCGCGTTAAAATTACCTGTTGCCCCACCAAATTTTGCGGGAGCAGGAACAGATCTAAGCAAGCTTAACTGCTTGTTTAAGCGCTCAATAAACACCTTAATTTCCTTACCTAAACGGGTTGGCGACGCTGGTTGCCCATGAGTACGGGCGAGCATAGGAATATCGGCCCATTGGTCCGCTAGCTCCTCTAGTTTATGGATTAAATCGTCTAGCAAAGGGTAGTAAACATCGTGAACAGCCTCTCGCAACATGTATGGAAATGCGGTGTTATTAATGTCCTGCGAGGTTAATCCAAAATGAATGAACTCCTTATGCTCAACAATACCAAGGCTATCAAACTGCTCCTTAATAAAGTACTCAACCGCTTTAACATCATGGTTTGTGGTTCTCTCAATATCCTTAACACGAGCAGCATCATCGGTTGTAAAGTTGCGGTAAATGCTGCGTAGCTCCTCAAAACGGTTGCCATCAAAACCTTTAAGCTGAGGTAAGGGCAGTTCGCAAAGTGCTATAAAGTACTCTATCTCTACCAGTACCCTATACTTTATAAGGGCATACTCCGAAAAGAATAGAGAAAGTTCATCAACCTTGTTGCGATAACGGCCATCAATAGGCGATATTGCTGTAAGTTCTGTCAGTTCCATGGATTAAAGATTTTGTTCCCAAAAATAGCAATACCGCGGGGATTTAGCAAAGAGACAAGGTGAAAGGTTAGAAGAGAAAGACATTAGACGTTAGATGTTAGACGTTAGACGTTAGATGTTAGACACTAAACTCCAAACACTAAACACTAAACACTAAACACTAAACACTAAATACTAAACACTAAATACTAAACCCTGAACTCCAAAACGACAATTACACAAAAAGCATCCCAACAGCCTACATATTTTAAGTAAATTATTACCTTCGTGGCACCAAAACCACAAACGGAATAAAATCTTGTAACCAACTAACACAACTAAGGCATGACCAGACAAATAAAAGTGTCGGCTGTATCGTACCTAAACTCGGCTCCGTTCGTGTATGGTTTGCAGCAATGGGTTATGCAGGGCGAGATTGACCTTTCGTTAGACTACCCAGCAGAATGCGCCAGAAAACTACTAACTGGTGAAGTTGATGTAGGATTGGTACCCGTTGCCGTTATCCCAGAAGTTTCCAACTACCAAATACTTAGCGACTACTGTATTGGCGCCGAAGGGCCAGTACGCTCAGTTGTTTTGGTATCGAACAGCCCTATTCACAGCATTGAGCAGATATACCTCGATTACCAATCGAGAACCTCCGTTTTACTAGCCAAAGTGCTTGCGCAAAGGCTTTGGAAAAAGCAGGTAAACTGGCTCCCACTCCTTCCCTCCCACCCAATAAATGCCTTTGAGGAAACGGATGGAGTTGTGGTTATTGGTGATAAGGTATTCGACTACGAAAACCGATTTACCTATACTTACGACCTTGCCACCGAGTGGCGAAAGCTAACATCGCTACCATTTGTTTTTGCTGCATGGACTGCAAACAAAGTGCTTCCCGATGCCTTTATAAAAGGTTTTAACAAAGCGTTAGCCCAAGGACTAGAGAGCATTCCGCTAGCAGTAAACTTCTTTTCACCCAAGAACATATCGGGCTTTGAAGCCGAGAAATACTTGAAAGAGAACATATCGTACCGATTAACCGACCAAAAGCGCGAAGCGCTTAAGCTATTCTGGTCTTTTGGCCGAGAAATAAAACCAGGTTAAGGCTCTTTCTCCAAAGTAAACGCCCCAAAGGACAGAGAGAAAGAAACAGATGGTTAACACTTAAAACTATCCGCCCGATGATTGCAATCTTTTACAAAGCATTTAACAAGATTGTCCACGAGATCGATGTAAAACGCTTGGCGGAAATCGATTACGAAGATTTACTCTGGATTGACTTAGCCTCTCCTCTGCCAGAAGAGAAGCAGGCAGTTGAAGATTTTTTTAGCATCAAGCTACAAACCCGTCAGCAGTCGGAGGAGATTGAGAGCTCCTCTCGATACTCTGAAACGGAAACGCTAATTATAGCCAACTCAAACTTTCTAATTCAGCAAAACGATGAGTTTATTACTGAACCCGTGTCGTTTGTGCTTAAGGATGGCATACTAATCTCTCTTAGAAATATTGAGCTTAAAGCCTTTGCCGATACCATTAGAAAGTTCTACATAAACTACAAAGCGTTCCCCACAGGTTACCATATCCTAATTGCGCTATTCGAAACCAGAATAGACCTTGATGCCGATATGGTGGAGAGCACTGCAAAGGAAATTGCGCAGCTTAGCCGCAAAATTACCATTGCCGACGATCTTGACGAGGAGCTAATTCTTGCCATAAGCAAGCTTCAGGAGAACACAATGCTTATTCGCGAAAACTTTATCGATAAGCAACGCGTAATTAGTGGCATTCTGAAAAGTGAGCGATTCCCCAACGATACCTACCCAAAGCTGACTATTATTATAAAGGACATTGGGTCGCTTATTAATCATACCGACTTTGGTTTTGAGCGTTTGGAGTACCTACAGAACACATTCTTAGGTCTTATTAATATCGAACAGAATAAGATTATTAAAATCTTTACCGTGGTTTCGGTAGTGTTTATGCCACCCACCCTAATTGCCTCCTTGTACGGAATGAACTTTAAGGTGTTCCCAGAACTCAATTGGCAGTATGGCTACCCATTTGCTCTAGGAATTATGGTATTGTCGTCCATTTTAACGTTATTTATATTCAAAAAACGCAAGTGGCTTTAACCACTTTTCATTATTGGGAGAGAACAATCATGCGAAAGCTAATGCTAATTCTAGCGGTGCTCCTGTGGAGCAATCTCGGTTTTGCCGCAGAAAATAATGCCGACACTACCCACAAAGTAGTATTCCGAATTAAAATTATGGACGACATAATGCCTGCAGCCTGGCGAACAACCCAAAAGGGTTTTGCAGAGGCAAAGGAGAAGAATGCCGACATCATTCTAATTCACATGAACACCTACGGTGGAATGGTGAACATAGCCGACTCCATACGGACCAAAATACTGAACAGTCCCACTCCGGTTTGGATGTTTGTTGATAATCAGGCTGCATCGGCAGGGGCACTTATCTCCATTGCCTGCGACAGCATATATATGCGCAAAGGGGGAAGCATTGGTGCAGCAACAGTTGTTGACCAATCGGGGAATGTGGTGCCAGATAAGTTCCAATCCTTTATGCGTAGCACCATGCGCGCTACAGCCGAAGCAAAGGGCAAGGATACGCTTATTGTAAACGGCGACACAACCACTAAGTGGCGTCGCGACCCTCATATTGCTGAAGCCATGGTGGACCCATCTGTTTTTATTCCTGGAATCATAGACTCTGGTAAAGTGCTAACCTTTACAACCGAGGAGGCCATACTTAACGGGTACTGTGAGGGAAAAGCAGAATCGGTTCAAGAGGTGCTTTCCATTGCAGGGGTTGAGAACTATACCCTACACGACCTGCACTTCACCTTTGTGGATAGGGTGATTGGCTTTCTTATAAACCCCATTGTATCGGGTATTTTAATTATGCTAATTATTGGCGGCCTTTACTACGAACTTCAAAGCCCTGGGATTGGGTTTCCTTTAGCCGTTGCGCTAATTGCTGCAACAGCATACCTTGCACCCCACTACCTTGAAGGGCTTGCAGAACACTGGGAGATACTAATATTTATTGCAGGGGTAGTCCTAATTGGACTCGAAGTGTTTGTTATTCCCGGCTTTGGCATTGCTGGAATTAGCGGTATTGCACTTACAATTATTGGTTTGGCGCTAGCAATGCTAGACAACCAACTATTCAAAGGAGTTGGGCCTCTTCCTTGGGTGTACATACTCCGTCCCTTTGTTGTGGTTACCCTCGCACTATTCTTTGGGCTTGTAGGCTCCATACTTCTAAGTAAGAAGCTACTAACGTCATCGGCATTTCCTAACCTTGCACTAAACACCAATCTGTCAGGTGCAGAGGGTTACATAGGCATAGATCAACACCAAAAGGAGATGGTAGGAAAAATGGGTATTGCCCTAACGGTACTTCGCCCATCGGGTAAAGTGAGCATTGGAGATGAGGTGTTTGATGCCATGTCCGACGAAGGATTTATTAATAAAGGCGAAAAGGTTATTGTTACTAAGGATGAGGCGGGACAGTTATACGTGTCGAGAATAGGATAAGTAAACTTATATAACATCTGCATAATGTTACAAATAAGGGACTTTTGCAGACATGATTTTGATGATGTGCTACACGTTTGGGCTCTAACCGGAATGGGAGGAGCCCAACGTGGCGATAACCTTGCCATAGTAGAGCAAAGTATTGCCATGGGTGGAAAACTGCTTGTAGTGGAAATTGAAGGAAAAGTTATTGCCACCTCCTGGATGACCTTTGATGGCCGACGCATTCACCTACACCACTTTGGCGTTCACCCAGATTACCAACGGCAAGGCATTGGACTTGCACTGGCAAAGCAGTCGCTCCTTTTTGCCAAACAAAAGGGCTATCAAATAAAACTTGAGGTACACAAGGATAATCAAAAAGCCATAAACCTATACACGAAGTTCGGATTCACCTACCTTGGCGATTACGATGTTTATATTATTAGAAGGATAGAGGATTTGGAATAGATGTTAGATTATAGACGTTAGATGTTAGACTTTAGACTTTAGATGTAAGACAACCTCACTAAACACTAAACACCAATGCCTAAACACCAAACGCCAGTTGCACTGCGTGGCTAAATCCGCAGCTATCGTTTGAAGAAACAACAGGATAAATCCTTTGCAACTCGGGATGTGCATTGGCTACAACAAAGGATTTTCCAGCAAAATCGAGCATATCAACATCGTTAAAATCGTTTCCTACAGCCATTACATTTTCAGCCGATATGGCCAATAGGTCGCAAAGCCAAGCAATACCCGATGCTTTAGAAACATCCTCAGGAAAAATTTCCATCCAAATAGACGATCCGTCCATTGGCGAGGTTGTACGGATAACCTTAACTGCAGGGAAATGCGCCTTGAGCTCTGAGAACCAATCCACATCGTTAGGAAGTACAGCCAAAAGCTGCGTGGCCTCGGCTTCATATGCAACCCCTTGTATTAGTGGGCGACAGAACTGCTGGTAATGGACTATCCGCCTGTTAAAGTCGGGGTTTTCCTTACCCGACGAACGGTATAAAAAGCAATGGTTGTGCGGAATTGGCTCATGAATCATAAAATCGACATCGTGAGAGCATAATTCATCAATGATACCACGTACTTGGTGTGCAGAAAAGGCTCGCGAGTGTAAAATCTCCTTAGTGCTCCACCGCATTACTCCTGCTCCCGATGAGAACACCAAATAATCGATGGGAAAGCTAGCCGGAATAACCGCTTCGGCCGACCATAACGAGCGCCCAGTTGCAATTACACGAGGCACACCCATTTTAGCAAGATGGTGAAGCGTATCCAAATCCAATCCATTTACCTCCCCTTTGGAGTTATACAGCGTGCCATCAAGGTCGGTAACAACCATTTTAATATCAACCATTACTAATCCATTAACTCGTATGTAGTTTGGGAAACAGGCGCATTAAGCGCAGGAAGGATACGCTCCAAAAGAATCCCCTCGGCGGGGTTATAGCTGTAACCAAAAGTAGCCCTAACCCCCATCGATGCAAATTGCACCGCCCTATCTAAAGCAATGGGAAGGCTATCGCCCTGAAGTAGAGAACCCGAAATAACACTAGAAAAAGTGTCGCCAGTACCAGGAAAGCTTGCTGGCAAGTAGTTACAGGTAACCTTCCAGAAACGCTTATCGAAGGAGCTATATGCAATAACCGACGAGTAATTGGGCCGCTCGGGCTCAGGTACACTAGTAACAATAACTATACGTGGCCCTTTGCCCGCAAGCGTTAGAATACCCTGCTTAATCTCATCAATGGTAAAGGAGTTCTTATAGGGAATATCAAGCAACAGGCAAAGCTCTGTAATGTTAGGAGTAATAATATCGGCACTAGAAATAAGCCTGCGCATCTCCACTACTACTTGCTGGTTTAGCGGGGTGTAAATACGACCGTTATCGCCCAGAACGGGATCTACAACCACTAGAGTATTGGGCTTTCTAAAATCGTTAATGAACTGCTCTACAATGGCGATTTGCCTATGCGAACCAAGAAAACCACTATAGATACCATGAAACGATAAATCCAGCTGCTTCCAATGATCTATAATTGGCTGTAGATGATCGGTTAAATCCACAAAGTGAAAGTTCTTATAGTGGCTATGCGTTGATAGCACCGCTGTGGGTAAAGGGCAAACCTGAATGCCCATTGAGCTAAGAATTGGGGTTACAACCGTTAAACTAGCTCGACCAAAGCCAGATAGGTCATGTATAGCAGCAACCCTCTTTACTGGGTTTAGCATTTGTTCCATTTTACCGAGGCTTTATCAAAACATTCAACAAGAAAATCCGTTTAAAATATTAGGAAACAAAGATAGGCAAGCTGTTCTAATGCCCCTAAAATTGTTAATAAATAGCGTTTATAATTTCAATGTTTCCTTTTTATTAAAGAATCATTTTTTTATCTTTAAGGACTTACAAACCCAAAATAATTTCCGCTATGACCAAGATTATAACATTTAATGAGCTTAGGAAGATTAAGGATAGTCTTCCTGAAGGTAGCATGCACAAAATAGCAGAACAGCTAAATGTTGATGTTGAAACCGTACGCAACTATTTTGGTGGAACAAACTACGCAAAAGGCGGAGCCGTAGGTTTTCACCTAGAACCAGGACCAGATGGTGGAGTTGTTACCCTTGACGATACCACTATTCTTGAACTAGCTAGAGAAATTATTTCTCACAAACCGGAGACAAAAGTGTAGAAAGCACAATATTTTACTACACATAAGAAGAGCAGGATTAGAAATAAACCTGCTCTTTTCTATTTTTGTAAAACATAACAATGGCATGACCTCCTCTACAGACGTTATTAAACAAGTTGAGAACAAATGGCTAAACAGTATAAATCCATTTGTAAGTAAGCTGTTTGCAGCTGCAAGCATACCCTCGCACGACGCACACCACCACCAAAGGGTATGGATGTACTGCAAAATGATGATAAACGAAATTTACCCATCAACGTCAATAGTTTCGGCAGATATAGTAGAAAGCGTTCTTGTGGCTGCTATGTTTCATGACACAGGCCTTACAATTGATTTAGGCGAAAAGCACGGCTCATTAAGCGTTACCATATGCAAACAGTTCCTTGATGAGAACCCTCAATTAGATCTTAATCTTTTACAGGAAACCTTCGATGCCATTGAGAAACACGACGACAAATCGCTAAAAGCAGAAGGGAGGCTTACGGTAAATCAGCTATCATCACCACTATACATAGTATCTACTGCCGACGACCTTGACGCCTTTGGCTATATTGGCGTATTTAGGTACCTAGAGATTTACCTAAAAAGGGGTATCGCAATGGAGAGTATCCCAAAAAAGGTTATTGAGAACATAAACAACCGCTACGCCAATTTCCGAAATAGGTATTTCAGTTTAAACAGCTTTACGCATCAGCAAAGAGAACGGTTTACTATAACCCTAGATTTTTTTAGTAAGCTTGATGATAAGCGTTCCCCTCATTGGCAAATAGCCCTTTTTATTGCATCGATACTAAAACATCAACACACCAACATAAACCAGCTAACCCATTACGCTATAAATAATTGCAATGGCGATGCAGCGATACTTAACTTCTTTAGGATTATAGCAGAGGAGCTAAACGCCTCTTCTTTTACATCTAGGTTAAACACATTGCCCTAACATTAGTCATACCAATGCATTATTGCATAACCCAAGAAACAAACCGACTAAACCATTCAACATGAAGAAGCTAGCTATTGCCTACTTATCAGCTATTGTGCTATTTATGCTAGGATTTTTTGCATACAACCAGCTAAGCCATACAGGAGTAAAAGGAAAAAGCATAGCCCTTGAGTTTGCCAACAACCAAAGCGTTACCTACAAACAAGCCATTGAAGCATACCAATATTTAGACAGTAAGTACCGTAACGCAAAGCTATTCACCTATGGAAAAACGGATAGCGGTAAACCGCTACATCTGTTCGTTATATCAAAATCGAAGGATTTTAATCCACAATCGCTCAAAGCCAAGGGCTACAGAATAGTGCTAGTAAATAACGGCATACACCCAGGGGAACCATGTGGAATAGACGCTAGCATTCTGCTTGCACAGGAGATTCTAGAGAGAAAGGATTCCCTTTGGAGCTACCTGGACAGCACCGTTATTTGCTTTATACCCGTTTACAACATAGGCGGAGCGCTAAACCGCTCGCCATTCAACAGAGCAAACCAGAATGGGCCACAGGAGCAAGGCTTTAGAGGAAATGCTAGATTCCTTGATTTAAACCGCGATTTTGCCCCCATGTTTAGCCTTAACGCCTTTAGCTTTGCCCAGATTTTTCATGAGTGGAAACCCGATTTACTTATTGATACACACGCCACAAACGGCGCCGATTACCAATACGTAATGACCATTATATCCACCCATCATCAAACACTGGAAGAGCCGTGGAGCAAACTCTACATGAATAGCATGGAACCATTCCTATACATGGAGATGCAAAAAAGAGGGTACGAAATGACCCCTTACGTTGACCCTATGCAGGATACTCCCGAGAGTGGCATTGCCGAGTACGTTAGCTCACCGCGTTACACCGTGGGCTACGCAGGCGCCTTTAACACGCTAGCCTTTTTCACCGAAACGCATATGTTTAAACCATTTGCCGATAGGGTACTATCAACAAAAGAGTTTATTGCTGCTGCAATGAAGTATGTTCACCATAATGGCTCACAAATAGCTTTGGCCAAAAGCCAATCAGTGGAAATAACCAAGCGCAAAGAGGTATTTACCCTTAGCTGGACGCTCGATTCAACCAATGTTACGGAACTTAACTTTAAGGGTTTTGAAGCATCGTACCTTCCCAGCAAGGTTACCAACGGCAAAAGGCTTTTCTACGATAGAACCAAACCCTTTACCAAGCCAATTCCCTTTTACAGATACTTCACACCCAATATCACCGTAAAAAAGCCAAGTTACTACATTGTACCACAGGCATGGAGAGAGATTATTGAAAGACTAAGGGCCAATAATGTTTACATGGAACAGGTAAAGCACGACACGTTGATGCTATGCGGGGTTTACTACATTACCGATTACAAAACCTACCCTCGTCCATACAACGGCGCTTACCTTAACTACAACGTTAAAGTTATGGCAACATCCGATACTATAGCCGTAATGCAAGGCGATTACATAGTTAAAACAAATCAGGAGGCAAATGAGTACATAGTGCAGATGCTTGAGCCACATGCGCCAGACTCATTCTTTGCATGGAACTTTTTCAACTCAATACTCCAACGCAAGGAGTACTTCTCGCCCTACATCTTTGAGGAGTTTGCAGAGGAGTGGCTAAAGAAGAATCCAGAGCTAAAAAAGGAGTTTGAGCATAAATTGGCTACCGATAAAACTTTTGCAGCAAGCACTTACGCTCAGCTAAGCTTTGTTTACCAAAACTCCCCCTACAGCGAAAAATCGTTTATGCGTTACCCAGTGTTTAGGAGTAGGGAATAGCCTCGGAAGATAACTGAAGTTGTAGGAAATTACCGGAAGTTATCGGAAGTTATCGGAAGTTATCGGAATTAGAAGAAAGTATCATTGCAACCCCCGAAGGGAGGAATAGGATGAGGAAGATGAGGAAGATGAGGAAGATGAGGAAGATGAGGAAGATGAGGAAG
>JABNAD010000169.1_pt1 | contig 55192 bp, 40 predicted proteins | sample 7240381 | NCBI WGS metagenome assembly JABNAD01 (sample SAMN11332834, study PRJNA596920) | anaerobic digester metagenome | biome: digested sludge; isolation source: digested sewage sludge-derived enrichment culture grown on H2/CO2 | place: Germany: Goettingen
CTACCACCACATCGCTACGCATAAATATGAAAAACTCGGCATAAACTATTGCATGAAAGACATCCGGCCGCCATCAGCAGCGGAGGTTGAACAGGCAGCAAAAATTTTCAGGGAACGCGGTTTCGAAGTCAGTATCGGCGGATAACCTGAAAAAGGTATTTAACAGCTTTTAAATCAGATAAAAATATAAAAATGAACGAAAGAATCAGTTTGCTGAGACAAAACAGTCTTGATGCCGTCAACCGCATTTCCGGAGAGCGTGCAGCGCTGGTTACAGAATTTTACCGGCAGCCGTTTGTTGCTGCGCTCCCGGTTCCCGTACAGCGGGGCATGGCGCTGAAGCACATCATGCAGCACAAAATTCTGTATTTCGGACAGGGAGAACTGATTGCGGGGGAAAGAGGCCCGGCGCCAAAAGCCGTACCCACTTATCCGGAAGTTTGCGTGCATTCGCTTCAGGACCTTGAAATCCTGGATTCCAGGCCGAAGGTTTCCTATAAAGTGGATGAAGAAACCCGTGCACTTTACCGCGATGAGGTGATCCCGTTCTGGACCGGCCGCTGCGTGCGTGACCTCATGTTTAAAGCACTTCCGGATACCTGGAAACAGGCATACCAGGCCGGGATTTTCACCGAGTTTATGGAACAACGGGCACCGGGTCATACCGTAGCCGGCGAAAAAGTATTCTGCAAGGGCATGAACGACCTTCTGGCCGATATTGATCAGGCACTTGAAAAGCTTGATTATCTGAACGATATGGAAGCCCTGGCGAAAGCCGAAGAATTACAGGGAATGCGGCTGGCATGCGAGGCCCTTGTTGCTCTTGCCGGCCGTTATGCAACGCTGATCGAAGCGCAGATACCGGCCGAAAAAGATCCGGGACGCCGCGATGAGCTCCTCGAAATGGCAGCCATCTGCCGGAAAGTACCGGCCAATGCTCCCGAAACTTTCCATGAGGCATTACAGCACTACTGGTTTATCCATCTGGGGGTCATCACCGAGCTTAATCCCTGGGACTCCTTTAATCCCGGCCGCCTCGACCAGCACCTCTGGCCCTTTTACAGCAAGGAAATGGCAGCGGGAACACTCACTAAGGAACGTGCCACCGAATTGTTACAGGCCTTCTGGATTAAGTTCAACAACCATCCGGCACCGCCTAAAGTCGGAGTCACAGCGCAGGAGAGCAACACTTATACAGATTTCTGCCTGATCAATGTAGGCGGGGTAAAGGCCGACGGCTCAGATGCGGTAAATGAACTCAGTTACCTGATACTGGATGTAATTGAAGAGATGCGGCTGCTGCAGCCCAGCTCCATGGTTCAGCTGAGCAAGAAAAATCCCGACGCCCTGATCCACCGGGCAATCAGGATCATCAAAACCGGATTCGGGCAACCGTCGGTTTTCAATACCGATACCATCGTGCAGGAGCTGATGCGGCAGGGGAAAACCCCCGAAGATGCCCGCCGCGGCGGCGCTTCCGGCTGTGTGGAAGCCGGGGCTTTCGGCACCGAGGCCTATATCCTGACCGGTTACTTTAACCTGCCGAAAATCCTTGAGCTCACCCTGAACAACGGCAAGGATCCCCTTACCGGTGAACAAACCGGCCCGCAAACCGGCGATCCGGCGCTGTTTTCTGCTTATGATGAATTCCTGAACGCCTTCAGGCGAATGTTGCAACACTTTATTGACATCAAAATTGCCGGCAGCAACCTCATTGAAAAAATCTGGGCTACGCACATGCCGGCGCCGTTTCTCTCATCCATCATCGACGACTGCATCGCCAATGGCCGCGACTACAATGCCGGCGGGGCGCGTTATAATACCAGTTACATACAGGGCGTTGGCCTGGGTACCATGACCGATTGCCTGACGGCCATTCATGAGCAGGTGTTCAGACGCAAACGATACTCCATGACAAACCTGTTGAAAATGCTGGCAGTAAACTTTGAAGGTTATGAGGATGAACTGGCCGTGCTGCTGTATGAAACCCCGAAATACGGGAACGACGATGATCTGGCTGATGTGCATGTAAAAGAGGTTTTTGATGCATATTTTGAAGCGATTGACGGGCGGAAAAGTCCCAGGGGAGCCACCTACAGGGTAGAGATGCTTCCGACTACCTGTCATGTATATTTTGGCAGCAAGATCAAGGCATTGCCGGATGGCCGCCTGGCCGGGAAGCCCCTTTCGGAAGGCATTTCGCCGGTGCAGGGCGCCGACCGCAAAGGTCCGTCCGCAGTAATCAAATCAGCCGTTAAATTTGATCACATCAAGACCGGCGGCACCCTGCTGAACCAGAAATTTTCACCTGATTTTTTCAGGGACGAAACGGCCATTGTAAAACTTGGACAGCTTGTAAGGGCTTATTTCCGCATGGACGGGCACCACATGCAGTTTAACGTGGTTTCGGCCGACACCCTGCGTAAGGCCCGGCAACATCCCGAAGCTTTCAGCAACCTGATCGTCAGGGTGGCCGGATACAGCGACTATTTCAACGACCTTACCCCCGAACTGCAGGAAGAAATCATCTGCCGCACGGAACAGGAACAGATGTAAAACCGGTCAAAGCGGAAAAGCCTGTTTCAGGCCGTAAGGTGCAATCCTTAAAACCCGTGACAACAGGATCCGACCTGTTGTCCGGGTTTTTTCATGCTACCCTGCCCTCCCTTTGTTTTCCGAACCCTGTTAATCTTTAACTTTGTTGGGAATTCAAAGCCTTTGATCGTTACCGATGGCGAATAAATCCCTCGCTTCACGAAAACAGACAGTTATTGCCATTTTTGTGGCAACCGGAATCATATTTCTTGGCAGGCTTTTCTACCTGCAGATCATTGACGACAGCTACGAACTTTCGGCCAACAACAATGTGTTGCGGTATGTTACCCAGTATCCGGCCCGCGGCCTGATATACGACCGCAACGGCAAACTGCTCGTATACAATGAAGCGGTTTATGACCTGATGGTACTTCCCAGGCAGGTGAAAGACATCGACACCCTGGAGTTTTGCCGCCTGCTCGACATCTCCCGCGAAGGTTTTGTACAGCGCATGAAAAAGGCCAGGGATTACAGCCGTTTTAAACCCAGCCTTTTTGAGAAACAGATCTCAAAAGAAACTTACGGATACCTGGAAGAAAAGATGTACCGCTTCCCCGGTTTCTTCGTTCAGCCGCGTACCCTGCGCAAGTACCCTGAACCGATGGGCGCGCATCTGCTTGGATATGTAGGTGAGGTCAACCAGTCGATCATCGATAAAGACCCTTACTATAAATCAGGAGATTACATCGGCATCAGCGGTATTGAGAAATCTTACGAGGAAGATCTCCGCGGGAAAAAAGGTATAAAAATCCGCATGGTGGATGTACATAATCGTGAAGTCGGAAGTTTCCAGAACGGGTTATACGATACCCTGGCCGTGATGGGCAAAGACCTTTACCTCACCATTGATGCAGAGTTGCAACAGTACGGAGAACTGCTGATGCAGGGAAAAATGGGCAGCGTGGTGGCCATTGAACCTTCATCGGGCGAAATCCTTGCGTTTCTCTCAAGCCCCACCTACGATCCCAACCTGCTGGTAGGAAGGGTCAGGGGAAGAAACTTCAGTGAATTGTCGAAAGATCCTGTGAAACCCTTGCTAAACCGCGCCATGATGGGACAATACCCGCCCGGCTCCACCTTTAAAATGGTGAATGACCTGGTGGGTATGCAGGAAGGGGTGTTGAACACACATACCCATTATACCTGCCAGGGGCCGGGCTCTTCCCCTATCCGCTGCACCCATCACCACCAGTCTCCCCTCGATGTATATGTAGCCATTCAGCAATCGTGTAACCCATTCCACTGGCAGGTATACAGGAGTATCCTTAACAATCCGCGGCGAAAAAATGTAAAGGAAAATTATACTGCCTGGAGAAACCATATCATGAGCATGGGTTTCGGCCATAAACTGGGAACAGACATGCAATTTGAACTGAGCGGCAATATTCCTTCGGCTGAAAAGTTTGATGCCATATATGGCAAAGGCCGATGGAATGCAATGACGGTCAGATCATTGTCAATTGGTCAGGGAGAAATTCTGGTTACACCCCTGCAGCTTGCCAACTCGGCAGCGGTATTGGCCAACCGGGGATATTACATCGTTCCGCATGTAGTAAAAAGCATGGGCACAGATAAACCCGGTGAGGATAAATTTAATAAAGTAACATCAACCATAGATCCGGCATATTTTGAAATCGCAGTGGAAGGAATGCGCCAGGTTGCTACCATGGGTACAGCCAAATGGTATCAGATAGAAGATATCACCATGTGCGGCAAAACAGGAACAGCTGAAAATCCCCACGGTGAAGATCATTCACTCTTTATGGCTTTCGCGCCGGCTGACAACCCGGTGATCGCCATTGCAGTGATTATTGAAAATTCAGGTTTCGGATCCACCTGGGCTTTGCCGGTTGCTTCACTGATGATTGAAAAATACATTAAACGTGAGGTATCGCGCAAAGACATCGAGGAAAGAATGGTAAACAGCAAACTCTACTGATAAATGATAAGGGAACGGAATAACGTATTCAACAACATCGACTGGACCCTGGTCATTATTTACCTGGTACTGGTGCTGATGGGATGGTTGAATATTTATGCTGCCGTATACAATGAAGATCACAAGAGTATTTTCGATCTGAGTCAGAGCTACGGAAAACAGATGCTTTGGATCATCACCTCCCTGTTTATCGGATTGGTAATCCTGCTGACGGATGCCCGGTTTTTCAGCACCTTTGCCTACCTGATTTACGGAATTACCATACTGTCGCTGGTGGCTGTGCTGCTGGTAGGCAGCGAAGTGTCCGGTTCCAAATCGTGGTTCGAAATCGGGGGATTCAGGCTTCAGCCGGCCGAATTTGCCAAGTTCGCCACCAACCTGGCCATAGCCCGTTTTTTCAGCGGACAGCACATTAATGTCAAAGATTTTAAAACCAGGGTTGTACCCCTTATCCTTTTGGGCATCCCGGGCCTGCTTATCCTGCTGCAGAACGATACAGGCTCTGCCCTTGTATATTCATCATTCATTCTTGTGCTTTACCGTATGGGTATGTCAGGCAATCTGCTGCTGGCCGGTGCGCTTGTGGTTATCATTGCCCTGTCAACCCTTATGGTCGGACACATATATGTATCCGGGTTACTGGTGATCCTGGCCGGCCTGCTATTTGCCTTTATGAAGCGCAACCGCAGGAATATCATCAACCTGCTGGCACTGCTTATCATGGGCATTGGTTTTACCTTTTCGGTGGAGTATGTGGTCGATAATTTCCTTGGCGAACATCAGAAAACCAGAATAAATGTGCTGCTGGGCAAGGAACTCGACCTCAAAGGCGCAGGCTACAATGTAAATCAGTCAAAAATTGCCATTGGTTCGGGAGGCTTCCTTGGAAAAGGCTATCTGAACGGGACGCAGACTAAGTACAACTTCGTTCCGGAGCAAAGCACCGACTTTATTTTCTGCACCGTGGGCGAAGAGTGGGGCTTCATCGGGTCGTTGGTGATCATTGTGCTGTTCCTGTATTTCCTGATCAGAATCGTAAACCTGGCCGAGCGACAACGATCCGACTTCAGCAGAATATACGGCTATGGTGTGGCGGCCATCCTTTTCTTTCATTTTATGATCAATATCGGGATGACCATCGGCCTGGTGCCGGTAATCGGAATCCCGCTGCCGTTTTTCAGTTACGGCGGATCATCACTCTGGGCCTTCACCATCCTGGTGTTTATTTTTATCAAGCAGGATGCAAACCGGAACGCCCTGCTTTAGACAATTTACCTTTTAAACCACAATCCTTTAAATATGCCCGAAACAGTACTGCAAGTCAATGACCTAAGCATCGCATTTCATGGCGGAGAAGGCTGGCAGCAAGCGGTACGGCAGGTTTCCCTTACGCTGAATCGGGGCGAAACACTTGGCATTGTGGGGGAAAGCGGTTCGGGAAAATCGGTCACATCACTGGCCATGATGCATTTGTTACCTGCCGGGATCAGCAGGATAAACAATGGCAGCATCGTATTTAACGGAAAATCCGGCGAGCTCATCGAAATTCATAACCTTGGTGAAAAGGAGATGCTTCAGGTCAGGGGGAAAAAAATCGCCATGATATTTCAGGAGCCAATGACCTCACTGAATCCGGTTATGCGGTGCGGCCGTCAACTTACCGAAGCGGTAAGGATGCACCTGGGCTATGATCAAAAGAAAGCCAGGGATTATGTGATTTCGCTTTTCAGAGAAGTGACGCTCCCTGATCCGGAAAGGGCTTACCGGGCCTATCCCCACCAACTTTCGGGCGGTCAGAAGCAAAGGGTGATGATCGCGATGGCTATTGCCTGCAGACCGGAAATACTGATTGCGGATGAGCCCACCACCGCGCTCGACATGACGGTTCAGAAAGCCATACTCCGGCTGCTGAAAACGCTTCAGCAGAAATACAATATGAGTATGATCTTTATCAGTCACGACCTGGGCGTTATTTCCGAAATCGCCGGATCCGTTGCCGTGATGCAGGAGGGACAGATTGTTGAGTATGGCAGGGTCAGCGAGATTTTCAGCAATCCGAAGCACCCGTATACCCACGGGCTGATAGCCTGCCGCCCGCCACTCAATATCAGGCTGCGCAGGCTACCGGTTGTCAGCGACTTTACTGAAGCAAAGGAGGGCATTAAGGAAGTCAGGAATATTTTTTCCGCGGCAGTAACTGAAGAAGAACGCCGGTTAAATCACCTGAAACTTTATGAAAATGGCCCCCTGCTGAAGGTCGAAAATCTCTCGGTACATTATCCATTGCCAAAACCATTTTTCAAAAAAGAACGAAACTGGTTCAAAGCGGTGGATGATGTAAGTTTCAGTGTATACAGGGGCGAAACCCTCGGGCTGGCCGGCGAATCTGGCTGCGGGAAAACAACCCTCGGCCGGGCGTTGCTCCGGCTGCTGGAACCAACATCAGGAACCATTACTTTTAAAGAAACAAACATTGCTGCCTTGAGCCGGAAAGAACTCAGGATGACAAGGAGAAATATGCAGATCATATTCCAGGATCCCTATTCTTCCCTGAATCCGAGAATTACCGCTGGCGAAGCGATCATTGAGCCCTTGCTGGTACACAAAATCATCAGCAATCAGAAAGCCGGAATGCCGCAGGTAAAAGACCTGCTTGAGAGGGTCGGCCTGAAGCCGGAGCATTACAACCGTTACCCCCACCAGTTTTCGGGCGGACAACGTCAAAGGATCTGCATCGCACGGGCACTCGCCCTGAATCCCGAGTTTATTATCTGCGACGAGTCTGTATCAGCCCTTGATGTCTCCGTTCAGGCTCAGGTGCTCAACCTGTTGAATGACCTGAAGAAAGATTACGGATTTACCTTCATTTTTATATCCCACGACTTATCTGTCGTAAGGTTTATGTCCGACAGAATCATGGTGATGAAGGAAGGAAAGATTATTGAATCGGGCGAAGCGGATGCCCTCTGCGAAAACCCGCACAAAGCATATACACGGGATCTGATTGCGGCAATTCCCGGTAAGGCGTTTAATCCAGTGCCCTGATTACTTCCTCGGCCCTGAAAGGCTTGGTGATGTATCCATCCATACCGACAGCATAACAGCGTTCGCTTTCATCAGACACTGAGCTGGCGGTCATAGCGAAAATCTTAACCTTTTTGCGGTTTTCAGATTCTTCAATTTCCCGTATCTTCAGTGTGGCTTCAAATCCATCGAGTTCAGGCATGTGCAGATCCATCAGCACCAGATCATAATCCTGCTTCCGGAATTTCTCCACCGCAATGCGACCGTTGTCCGCTATGTCAATGGTCTGTTGGTACTTTTGCAGTAATAACAGTGCTACCTTCTGATTGATTGCATTGTCCTCGGCTATCAGAATTTTTTTCCTTTCGGTTTCCATTCCCTGAATTCTGTTGAAATGTTTCTTACTGTCGTTCTTGCACGATCCGGTAATCCGGACTTTTTCTGAAAATAACTGAATACCAGCAGGAAGCATCCCGCTTGCCAAAAACCGGCTTCTCCTGTCGTTGTATTTATCTGTCTTTTCATGAAAAGTAATCCCGGATCAGTGTTGTTTTCTGAACTTTTTTTTTATAAAACGTCATTCTGCGGCCTTTTTGGAAGATCCGGATTCCAAATCCGGGTAAATTCATACCTTTACAATAATAATTATCTGACCATGGCAAAAAAGAAAAATCCCAAAGCAAAGGCTGTAAAACACGATCCGTTTATCAATACGGTTGAGGCGCTGTTCTCATCCAATCCATTCAAATCATTTAATTTCAGGCAGGTTGCCAAAATGCTCGGGGTAACCGATAAAGTGAGCCGTGAAATGGTAAAGACACTGCTTGAAAAACTGGCGGCAGGAAATGTGATTCTTGAACTGAACCGCGGGAAATACAAGTATAATCCTGACTTGCTTGCCGACAAACTGCTGAACACCACCATTATCGGGATCGTTGACATGAAGCAGACCGGTAAGGCCTATGTATCAACGCCCGACCTTGATGAGGATGTGTTTATTTCCGCCAATAACACCGGCCACGCGCTGCACGGTGACAAGGTAAAGGTTCATCTCTTCCCGATGCGCAAAGGACGGAAAACAGAGGGACAGATTGTTGAAGTACTTCAGCGGGGAAGAAGTCAGTTTGTAGGCACGGTTCAGATCAGCGGCAAGTTTGCGTTTCTGGTGCCCGATGATGTTGCAATTCCGGTTGATATTTTCATCCCGCGCGAATCGCTTAACAAGGCCGGACACGGGCAGAAAGCCATTGCCCGTATTACGGAGTGGCCCGAGCGGTCGAAAAACCCGTTTGGTGAAATTATCCAGGTCCTTGGTAAACCGGGCGACAACAATGTGGAGATGAACTCCATACTGGCTTCATTCGAGTTTCCGCTTCAGTTTAAACCGGAAACCCTGAAAGAAGCGGAAAAAATACCCACAGAAATCGCGCCTGCCGAAATAGCCGAACGCAAAGATTTCAGGGATATATGGACCTGCACCATCGACCCGCCGGATGCCAAGGATTTTGATGATGCCCTTTCGCTGCGGAAACTTGAAAACGGAGAATGGGAAGTCGGGGTGCATATTGCCGACGTTTCGCATTACGTTAAACCCGGCACTGCCATTGACAAGGAAGGGTACGAAAGAGGAACCTCCGTTTACCTGGTTGACAGGACCATTCCCATGCTTCCGGAAAAACTCTCCAATATGGTCTGCTCCCTCAGGCCCAACGAAGATAAGTTGTGCTTTTCCGCCGTATTTAATATGGATGAACAGGGCAAAATAAGCCGGGAGTGGTTCGGCAAAACCATCATCAACAGCAACCGCCGCTATAACTATGAGGAAGTGCAGGCGATGATCGAAGGAGCCGATGGTGATTTTAAACAGCAACTGCTGGTACTGAACAGCCTGGCTACCAGATTGCGGGAAGAAAGATTCAGGAAAGGCTCCATTGCCTTTCACACCCAGGAAGTTAAATTTGTGCTGGACGACACGGGCAAACCCATAGATACCTATATCAAGGAGCAAAAGGAAGCCAATATGCTTATTGAGGACTTCATGCTGCTTGCCAACCGGCGGGTTGCTGAAAAGATCGGCCGTAAAACCGGGGAATCCAAACCCAAAACTTTTGTTTACCGCATTCATGACGAGCCCAACCCGGAAAAACTCCAGCGTTTTGCAGAATTCCTCACCAAACTGGGTTACAAAATCAACCTGGGTACCCGCAAAGGACTGGCCAGTTCCTTCAACCACCTTTTTGATCAGATCGCGGGAAAGGGAGAGGAAAACATGATCGAATCCATCGCCATCAGAACAATGTCGAAGGCTGAATACTCCACGGTAAATCTCGGCCATTATGGCCTTGCATTCCAGCATTACACCCACTTCACCTCGCCCATCCGCCGCTATCCCGACCTGATGGTACACCGCCTTCTGGAAAGGTACCTTGCCGGAAAACCATCGGTAAACAAGGATGAATATGAAGAATACTGTGTTCACAGTTCCGATATGGAGCGAAAAGCAGTTGAGGCGGAACGCGCTTCGGTAAAATACAAGCAGGCTGAATTTCTGATGGATAAAATCGGCCAGGCATTCAGCGGACTGATCTCCGGCGTGAGTAAGTACGGCATTTACGTTGAGCTGGAAGGAAGCAAATGTGAGGGGATGGTATCGCTGAAATATATGGATGATGATTTCTATTACCTTGATGATGAAAATTACAGGGTGATCGGACAGCATCATGGCAGGGAATTCAAGCTGGGCGACCCGGTACGCATCCGCGTGAAGCGGGTGGACCTGCAAAAAAAGCAGATGGATTTTGTACTTGATTCAAATGGCGTTGATCCAAAAAGGAGATGAATTGTTTAAATGCAAAAAATTGAACTATGGAAAATTTCATCGCTTATAATCCCACCACGCTGCATTTTGGCAGGGATGTTCTCCGTACCCTCGGACAAACGGTCAACCGTTATGGTAAAAAGGTACTGCTGGTTTACGGAAAAGGTTCGATCAAAAAGAACGGGCTGTACGATGAAGTGTTGAAACAACTTGAATCCATTGGTGCAGAAGTATATGAATACGGCGGCATCCGGTCAAATCCGGTTGTTCAGGATGTAGATGCCGCAGCGGCTATCGGCCGTGAAAACATGGTGGATGTAATCCTGGCCGTTGGCGGGGGAAGCGTGATCGATTCTGCCAAGGTGATTTCGGTGGCCATTCCTGTTGAAATCCCTGCCTGGGATTTCTTTTCGCGCAGGGCCATGCCCAGAAGCGCTGTTCCGCTGATTGCTGTGCTGACATTGGCTGCCACAGGTACTGAAATGAACCAATTTGCAGTTTTGTCGAACCACGAAGCAGAAGTCAAAGGAAGCATTGGCAGCCCGCTGATTTTCCCCAAACACTCCTTCCTCGATCCTCAGCTGACCATTCCGGTGCCGCGCAATTATACGGCTTATGGCATTGCCGACCTGATCGCGCACGCGCTGGAAGCATATTTCGGCAAAGGTGAAGATGCCACCCTTACCGACCGGTTTGTATTTTCTATCATCAAAGAGGCGATGGAATATGGTCCCGCCCTGCTTGATGACCTCTCAAACTATGAATTAAGGGCAAAAATTATGTTTGCCGCCACTATGGCCCTGAACGGAATGACCATGTACGGGCGGGCTTCGGGTGAGTGGGGTGTGCATAGTATCGGGCATATACTTTCCCTGCTTTACGATGTACCGCACGGGGCCTCCCTCACCATTGTCTATCCTGCCTGGATGCGGCTGCAACTCGACCGTATCCCCCACCGCATCGCACATCTGGGAGAAAACCTTTTCAATGTCAGGGACCCGGAAGATACGATTTCCCGGTTTGAGGATTTCTTCCGCCGCATCGAATGCCCGGTCAGCCTTAAGGAAGCGACCGGCGATCAGGCTAACCCTGAGGAGATTTTCAGGGTAATGGTCAGCAATAAAGCGGCCACCTACGTGCACAAACTGGATCAGGACGACTACAGGAAGATTATTGAATTAATGATGTAACTTTACCCTTCCTAACCCGGTTTGTTACATGACGGATAAAAATAAAAAGAGCGGATTCATCAGAAGGTTGCTCCATCGCATATTTAAGAGTCAGAAAGAGGCTTTTTATGGGCCGCATCAACCATTGGCCGGTATCCCTCATCAGGAACCGGCAAAGCCGGCTAAACGGAAAAATAAACCGGCGCCCGCTGAGCCAAAACCGGTAAGCCGCGAAACCCTTGCCGCAAACCTGCTGAACCAAAACCTGAGCAGGCAACCTGAACAGCCCGGTAAGCAGAACCCTTTACCGATAAAGCCTGACATGGACCGCCCGGCCTTCCCTGTAAAGCAGGTGGCAAAGCCAGGAAAAAGAAAATCATTACTGAAAAGACTTTTAAAAAGAAGTAAAAAAAGGCAGGAAGAACCAGCTATAAAAATCGAAAAACCCAGGCCTGAAAGATTCAATCAGGTTTTGCGTGCTGAAATCAGGCCTATGCTGAATTCGCTGGGACTTTTTCTGCTTTCATACCTGCTGGTCTATTTTATCTACCAGTTTACCGCGATAATTGCTGCATCCGGTTTCGGGATTGATTCCGTACTCTATTACTATGAAATTTACTATCCTATCGGGAATTACAGCCAGTTATGGTCAAGATTGAATATCATTGCCATTACCTTCATCAGCCCGCTCATCTCTCTGGGTATAGCCATTATCCTGCTCAGAGGGATACTCCCGCTCGAAAAGCCCGGAGTCCAGGCACGACTATTCTTTCTCTGGACAGCTTACCACGGTGCCACACATTTTCTCGGTGCCTTTGTTGCCGGAATTGTCACTGACCTGGGCTTCGGGTACGTGGCCAACTGGTTATACATGAATGTCCCCTTAAAACTCCTGATTTCCCTTATATTTCTGTTTATCCTTGTGGTTACCGGCTATTACAGCACCCGGTTTGCCATTGAAACCATCCCGCCGGCCCAGCGCAACAACAAAACCAGGGTAAGAAGGGCGTTGTTTTTCCGTTTTCTGCTGCCCTGGCTGATCGGGGCGGCCATTTTGATCGTGGTTAAAATTCCTGATGCCACGCCACAGCATGAGGACATTATGATCTATGATGCCGTCATCATTGCATCAATGGGTTTCCTCGTAATTCCATTGCTGTTCAATCAGAAAGCGCGTCCCAGGCCATTCGGGAACCGCATGAAATTCTACAGGCAACCATTTGGCTTCATCGTTTTATTGATTTCCCTGCTAACGCTGGCAGCTTTCAGGCTCGTGCTGAGCCATGGGTTACACTTCGTCATCCGCTTCAGCTTCGATGTCGGTTTCTATAAGTAAAAAGGTCTGAAAAGACAGACTTTCAGCTTATCCCCCGTTCAGCAACTGATTGGTGCCAACCATGCCCACACCAACGGTATTGTTGGTAGCTTCGTCAATAATAATCAGGGCACCGGTTCTCCGGTTAACATTGTATGGATCTACAAAGAGGGGTTTGGTAGTGCGAAGCCGTACGCAAGCAATATCATTCAGCCCCACGGTATAATCACCCGGAATTTTCTCCAGTGTATTGACATTCACCTTATACTTGACCTCCTGAATGATGCAGCGCACATCGCGGGTGGTATGTTTAACCGCATACTTTCCGTTGATCTGCATAGGTTTTTCATTCATCCAGCACATCATTACTTCAATGTCCTGTGTTATCAAGGGCATATTTCCCTCTTTCACCAGCATATCGCCCCTGCTGATGTCGATATCGTCTTCGAGGGTAAGTGTAACTGACATCGGCGGCCATGCTTCGTCAAGGTTCCCTTTGTAAATATCAATGGACCTAACCTTGCTGCTAAGCATGGAAGGAAGAACAGTCGCTTTATCCCCGGGACGAAAAACCCCTCCGGCTACCCTGCCGGCGTAACCACGGTAGTCATGAAATTCATCGGATAAAGGCCTGATTACATGCTGAACGGGGAATCGCGCATCCACAAGGTTATGGTCATTACCGATTTCGATATGTTCAAGCACATGCCGGAGTGTGCCACCCTCATACCAGGGCATATTCTGTGAGGCATCCACCACATTGTCGCCATGAAGGGCGCTGATAGGAACATAGGTAACCTCACGCAACTTCAGTTTATTGGCAAAATTGCTGAATTCCAGCCTGATTCGCTCATAAACCTGCTGACTGTAACCGACCAGGTCCATTTTATTGATGCAGATGATCACATGGGGGATCTGCAGCAATGAGGCAATATAGGAATGCCGACAGGTTTGTTCTGTAACGCCGTTTCTGGCGTCAATCAGGATAATGGCGGCATTAGCAGTGGAAGCGCCGGTAACCATATTGCGGGTATACTGAATATGCCCCGGCGTATCGGCAATGATAAATTTCCGTTTGGGTGTGGCGAAGTAACGGTAAGCCACATCAATGGTGATTCCCTGCTCCCTTTCGGCCCTGAGTCCATCGGTAAGGAGGGCCAGGTCAATATGTTCATTACCACGACGGATGCTGGCCCGCTTAACCGCTTCAAGCTGGTCTTCAAAGATGGATTTGCTGTCGTAGAGCAAACGGCCTATCAGGGTGCTTTTACCGTCATCCACGCTTCCGGCAGTTGTAAACCGGAGCAGTTCCATATCCAGATATCCTTTGGTCGAAAATTCACTCATAATTGTTTTTATTAACGCATGCTGAATCAAACAGAGAAAAAGGAGCATGAACTTCTCAGAAGTAGCCCTCCTTTTTCCGGTCTTCCATGGCGGCTTCCGAGCGCATATCATCGGCCCTGCCGCCCCTTTCGGTAACCCGGGTAGCCGCTATTTCTTCGATGATCTCCTCAATGTTGTTGGCTGTGGAAAGGGTAAGGCCGGTACAGGAAATATCCCCGATTGTACGGCAGCGGACCGTTCTGGTTTCGTAATGTTCATTATCCTTCAGGGTCATAAAGGGGGCTTTGGCAAGCCATACGCCATCCCTGTTGAATACTTCGCGCTGATGGGTGAAATAGATCTCCGGCAACTCTATTTCTTCCTTCATGATATACTGCCATACATCCATTTCGGTCCAGTTGCTGATGGGAAAAACCCTGAAATGCTCGCCCAGGTTTTTCCGGCCATTGAAGATGTTCCACAACTCCGGACGCTGGTTTTTAGGATCCCACTGTCCGAACTCATCGCGGTGAGAGAAGAAACGTTCCTTTGCCCTGGCTTTTTCCTCATCACGCCGGCCACCGCCCATGGCAGCATCAAATTTATACTTTTCGATGGTGTCAAGCAGGGTGGTTGTCTGAAGTATGTTCCGGCTGGCAGTAGCCCCCTTTTCTTCAACTACCCGGCCTGTATCTATACTTTCCTGGACAGAGCCGACAATCAGCTGCGCACCCAGTTTCTTCACCAGGTTATCGCGGTAAACGATGGTTTCCTCAAAATTATGACCAGTATCGATGTGCAGCAGCGGAAATGGCAGTTTCCCCGGCCAGAAAGCCTTGACAGCCAGATGGGTCATCACGATCGAATCCTTACCTCCCGAAAATAGCAGGACTGGCCGCTCAAACTGGGCAGCCACCTCGCGGATAACATAGATGGATTCATACTCCAGCTCTTCAAGGTGGGTAAGTGTAAACTTATTTTTCATGCTTTAAACTTGATTTTTGGAATGATGAACTCGAGGAGTTCGGCAATATTTTGCTCCGGAGCCTTGGAGGTTGTTTCAATCTCATAGTCGGGGTACAGAGGGATTTCAAAGGGGGCGCTGACCCCGGTAAAATCGGAGATTTCGCCCCTGCGCGCTTTCCGGTACATCCCTTTGACATCGCGGGCTTCGCAGACCTCTATAGGAGCATTCACAAATACACTGACCAGATTATCTGATCCGATGATATTCAGGGCAAGCTTGCGAAGCCTTTCCGTTGGAGTAATAAAGGCATTGATGGTAATGATACCGCTTTCAACAAAAAGTTTTGAAATTTCGGCAACCCGCCTGATGTTCTCTTCCCTGTCGTTGGCTGAGAAACCAAGATCACTGCAAAGCCCTTTCCGCGTGACATCCCCGTCGAGTAACCTCACATGAAAGCCTTTATCGAGCAAGGCTTTCTCAAGGCCGGCCCCCAGCGTGGTCTTGCCGGAGCAGGGCAGGCCGGTCAGCCAGATTACCCTGGACTTCTGCCCGAGACGCTTTTCTATGATCTGCCTGTATCCGATTTCACTCATGATCCAATTCTCCTGCAGGATAATGTCTGCAAAGCTACTACTATTTTTTTGATTGCCCGCCAGCCTGCCAAAAACGGAAAAAGGCCACCTTTGCGGGTGGCCTTCAACGCGTTAGCCCGATAAGTCATCAGGTCTTCCTGAACATTTTATCAACCAGGCCTTCCTCTTCAGGTTCCTGGTCATCGGTATAGTACCCGTAGCCATAACCCGATCCGTAGCCATAGCCGTAACCATAGCCATAACCGTAGCCATAACCGTAACCGTAGGAATTCTTGTCCATCTTTACATCATTCACCAGAATAGTCATATTCGGGATGTTTCTGGACTCGATATCCGCGATGATTGAACCAAATACTTTCTTGTTGGTATAGTTCTGACGGACGACGAATACCTTTACATCGGCATATTTCATCAGCAGGAAAGCATCCGTTACCAGACCCACCGGCGGGGTATCGATAATGATGAAGTCATAGATCTCCTTCAGTCCGTCAATCAACTCGTCGTTGCGGTCCGAAGCAATCAGTTCTGCCGGGTTCGGAGGTACCGGTCCGGCCATCACGATATCAAGGTTATCAAGCGGCGATTTCTGGATAATGCCCTGCAGGTCGCTCCGGTGAATAAGGAAAGAGCTGATTCCTTCAGTGTTTGATAATCCGAAATCCTGATAAATCTTGGGTTTACGCAGGTCGTAGCCCATCAGCAGGGTTTTCTTCCCGTAAAGGGCAAAAATAGAAGCAAGATTGATGGCGGTAAAGGTTTTTCCTTCGCTGACCATGGTCGAAGTGATCAGAATTACCTGCTTATCCTTATTCTGTGCATAATAGCTGAGGTTGGTCCTGATTGACCTGAACGACTCAGAAATGGACGACTTCGGGTATTCTGCCACAACAATCTGACTGTCCTTGCTGTTGTGGATTACATGCCCGATCATGGGGAGAGCGGTCAGGCTCTCAAGGTCTTTTTTATCAATCAGTTTGTCGTTGAAATAATCCTTGCCAAGAACGTAAATGACCGGGAAAACCAGGCCAAGCAGAAATGCAATGGTGTAATTGAGCGTTTTCTTCGGGAAAACAGGCTGCAACTGATCCACGGTTGCCTCATCAATCACTTCATTGTCAGGCATATTGGAAGCCCGGGTAATCTGGGCCTCCGACCGCTTTTCTAGCAGATAGGTGTAGATGGCATCATTCAGTTTGAATTTACGCTCGATTCCAAACAAGGCCCGTTGCGTTCCCGGCAGGCGGTTGATGCGTGTTGACAGTTGATTGATGCGGTTGTTGATATCCCTGATGGCAATATTGGAGGTATTCACAATATTCTTAATGTTCTCTTCGAGGGTTCGTTTATTCACCCTGATCCGGTCGTCGAATGATGCAATGATCGGGTTTTTTTCACGGGCAGTCAGCAGGGCTTCACCCCGTTCAGCATACAAACGGGTCAGCTCATTGACCAATGTGGTTAATACCGGATCGTCAATACCCATGGAGGAGGGAACGGTGAGTCCATCGATATTTTCTTCATTATTCCGGAGGTAATTCTGCAAATACAGATAATATTCATTTTTTACGATCAACTCGGCTTTCCTTTCTTCAAGGTCACGCATCATGGTAAATACCTGCTGAGACTGGAAATCAAGGTTCATCACCTCGTTGGTAGTCCTGAACTGCTGCAGGTTCATTTCGGCCATCTGCAAAGAGTCGGATATCCCCAGCAACTGATCGTCAATAAAGTTGATGGTATTGGTAGCTATCTGGTTCTTTTTTTCAAGACTCCGCTGAAGATACGCAGTTGTAAGCATATTCAGAAAGTCGGCAGCCTTGTACATGTTGTTGCTTCTCATTGAAATTTCAACAATAGAGGCCTCCCTGTTGATCGGCTCAATGGTGTAACCCATAAATTGCCTGGCAAGGTCCTCGGTTTTGTTGAACATGAAAAACATATTTTTCCCCAGATGTTCTTTGGGGACATAATTCGGATTCAGTATAATTTTAAAATTATGGTATCGTCCCCTGATCTCCTGCCCGAATCCGAATGTGCCGCTGACGGCTACCTGCTTGCTGATGTCCTCCAGCTGCCTGTTGTTGGAAAAGCTATACAGAAAGGCTGCTTCTCCTTCGGTGGAGAGGGTGAACTGATTCTCAGGCAGTATTTTAAGGTTGAACCTTAGCCCTGCGGGCTGGGGGAAGGCAGTGTCGAAAACTACGGTGAAAGGCGATTGGGTGTACAATTCACGGGTAACAAAATTATCTTCCAAAAAGTAGGAAACCCGGAAATCCAGTGCACGAATGGCCCTGTTTACCAATGACCTGCTCTTCAGCACACCTATCTCATTTTCAAGATTCTGATTGCTCTTCAGGTTACCCAGGCCCAACAGCGCCTGGGGGTCAAAACCCGATTTGTCGTCTTTAACCATCACTGTAGTGCTCACCTTATACACCGGTTCGGTGTATTTGTTGAACAGAAAAGCGATGATCATCGCGATAAAGATGGTGATAATGAAAAAATACCAATAGCGGTAAAATTTGAAGAATAATTGTTTGAAATCAATCGATTCTTCCTGGTTCATTTCTTTGATATAATTCTCCACGTCGATATCTTATTTTAAAAAGTTCAGGATAAGCAATGTTGTTGAAATGGTTGAAAAGAGAATTGCATAGGGGAATGCTTCAAAAGTGAAATTCTTGTTGTTCATTGGTTCCACGTATACAATATCATCAGGCTGAAGAAAATAAGCCTCCGAAGAAAGGATGTCGGATTTAAGCAGGTTTACGGTATGTATGCTCGAACCATCTTTTGTTTTCCGGATCACGGATATCTTTTTTCTGTTGGCAAAATTTGTCAGATCACCACCCAAACTTATGGCCTGTAATACATTGATGCTGTTCTGGTATACCTGGTAAGTTCCTGGCCTCACAACTTCGCCCAGCAGGGTGATTTTAAAATTCACCAGTTTTACCGTTACTGTGGTAAACTGAAAATACTCATCCACCACTTTCTGAAGTCTGTCTCTGACCTCATTAACCGTCAACCCTTTAACCAAAACCTTTCCAACTACCGGAAAATTTATATATCCCGAATCATTTACCAGGTAACTGTTCAGATAGACCCCCGCTTCGGTTGACATCTGGTAGCTCATCGACTGGTTTGTCAGAAAAGGATTGCTCGCTTTGGTATCCAGGCTTTTTACATCAATGTAAAGATTATCACCTGCCTGCACCTTGTAATCGGTAGTATGACTGTTCGGGAATTCCGTTTTATCACCCTTTCTGTAGTTTTCAGCATCCTGCAGATATTTTACTTTATCCAGGGAAACACAGGAACTTGCCATAATGGCGATAAATAAAAAGAACAAAATTCGTTTCATATACCGGGATTTAGGAAATAATAATCAGGTTTGTGTTATGTTAATTGTTATTTAGCGGCAAAGTAACAGGAGAACAAAGATAAAATGTTATTCAAAAACCGTGATAAACAAAGCAATGATAACACGTTTTTTCTTAAATAGTTTCGGAATCCGGCGTTTTCGGTCTGACATAGTTTGATTTTAATCAGATATAACCAATCCTACACCGCACCTCACTCTGGTTGAACGGTTTTGCAAAGATAAGATTCCCTGCCAATTTATCGTGCCAATTATCGTTTGATCATTCAGCTATTCCGGAACAGCCTCCCCCTTTAAAGTCGCAGGAGTGCAGGCAGTTACCCTGACCTTGACGTAATCTCCCGGTTTAAAATTCTCCCTGGGGAAAACCACCACTTTATTCTGACTGTTTCGTCCTGAAAGTTCTTTCCCTGATTTCCGTGACAAACTTTCTGCCAGTACCTCGAAGGTTTTGCCAATATCAGCATGGTTGCTGCGGAACGACAACTCCTGCTGAAGGTCGATAATTTCCTGAAGGCGGGTACTTTTCACCTCTTCGGGAACATCATCCTTATATTTCTTATGAGCCAGTGTATCAGGCCTTTCGGAGTACTTAAACATAAAAGCATAATCATAGGCCGCCCATTTCATCATTTCCAGGGTATCCTGGTGATCCTGCTCCGTTTCGCTGCAGAAACCGGTAATAATATCTGTGGAAATGGCACAGCCGGGCAGGATACGCCTGATGGCTTCAATGCGCTGCCGGTACCACCGGCTGTCATACTTCCGGTTCATCAGTTTAAGGATGCGGTCACTGCCCGATTGAACCGGCAGGTGTATTGACCGGCAGATATTCGGGTGGGCTGCCATGGTATGCAACAGCTCATCGGTCAGGTCTTTTGGGTGAGAAGTTGCAAAACGCACCCGGTGCAAGGGATTCACCAGCGCAACACGTTCCAGAAGCTTTGCAAACCCGGTTCCGTCATCCCATTTATACGAGTTGACATTCTGACCCAGCAGGGTCACCTCGCGATATCCCCGGCTGAAAAGATCTTCAGCTTCTTTGACGATTGTCTGCGGGTCACGGCTGCGCTCCCGGCCGCGGGTATAAGGCACCACGCAATAGGAACAGAAATTTTCGCAACCCCGCATAATGGAGATAAAGGCCGATACCCCGTTGCTGTCGGGCCTGACGGGATTGATATCCGCATAGGTTTCGTCGGCCGAAAGAATGACATTGATCGCTTTCTGGCCGCCCTCGGCTATATTCAGCAAACGCGGCAGGTCGCGATAGGCGTCGGGCCCAACGATCACATCCACCATTTTCTCCTCGCTGATCAACTGCTCCTTGAGTCTTTCGGCCATACAACCCAGTACGCCGATAATCAGACCGGGTTTCTGCTTTTTGTACCGCTTGAACTCCTGCAGGCGGGCCCTCACGCGCTTTTCTGCATTGTCCCTTATTGAGCAGGTATTCACGAAGATAAGATCGGCCTCCGCAATGTTGCCGGTGGTTTCAAAGTCATGATCGGTCATGATGGAACCCACAATCTGGGTATCAGAAAAATTCATCTGACAGCCATAGGTCTCTATATAAAGCTTACGTTTCTGATCCACAATATAATTTTAATGAAAACAACCGCTGCTTCCATGCACCGGGCGGCAAAAATACACATTATTTGAACAGCCTCATTTTTACCTTGTTATAAATTATTCTTGGTGTTCTAAAAGTGTGGTATCTTTTTATTGTGTTACTTTGTGCCCGTTTTTAAAACATTGATTATTAATCAGCATTTGTCAATATGATCAAAAACCTGGTGATCGTAGAATCCCCTGCAAAAGCAAAAACCATTGAAGGCTTCCTTGGTAAGGATTTCACTGTTAAGTCGAGTTTCGGCCATGTACGCGACCTTTCAAAGAAGCAACTCGGAGTAGACATTGAACACGATTTTAAGCCCAAATATGAAATTTCCGGCGACAAGGTTAAGCTAGTGAAGGAGTTGAAAAAACTGGCTTCCGAGGCTGAAGTTGTCTGGCTTGCTTCCGATGAAGACCGCGAAGGGGAAGCCATTTCGTGGCACCTTACCGAAGCACTCGGGCTGGATAAATCAAAAACCAGGCGGATTGTATTTCATGAAATCACCAAAAGTGCCATCACCGAAGCCATACAAAATCCAAGGGGCATCGATAAAAACCTGGTGGATGCGCAGCAGGCGCGCCGGGTGCTCGACCGTCTTGTTGGTTTTGAAATCTCACCGGTGCTGTGGAGGAAAGTAAAACCAGCGCTTTCAGCCGGCAGGGTGCAGTCGGTTGCAGTCAGGCTGATTGTGGAAAGGGAAGAAGAGATAAAGGCGTTCAAAAGCTCCTATAACTACAGGGTTACTGCCACATTTGTAATTCCCGGCGAAGAGGGTCAGCCTAAAATTGCTGCCGAACTCAGCCGCCGCTTTCCCGAGAAACCTGAAGCCCTGGGATTCCTCAACACATGCGTGGGAGCAAACTATCAGGTAGCCGATACCGAAACCCGCCCGGCAAAAAAATCGCCCGCTCCGCCATTTACCACCTCCACCCTGCAGCAGGAGGCCAGTCGCAAACTGGGTTTCTCCGTGGCCAAAACCATGATGGTGGCCCAGCAGCTTTACGAAGCCGGAAAGATCACCTATATGCGTACCGACTCCGTAAACCTGTCATCGCTCGCCATCAATATGGCCAAAGAGGAAATCACTTCGCTATACGGTGAGAAGTATGTTAAGACCCGTCAGTACGCCACCAGATCAAAAGGCGCCCAGGAGGCCCACGAAGCCATCAGGCCTACCTACATGAATCACCGGGAGATATCAGGGGATGCCTCCCAGAAAAAACTTTACGACCTGATCTGGAAACGCACCATCGCCTCACAGATGAGTGATGCCGAACTGGAACGTACCACCGTAACCATCAGCATTTCAAAATCTCCGGAAAAATTTGTCGCAAAAGGTGAGGTCATCAAATTTGACGGATTTCTGAAGGTTTATCTCGAATCAACAGATGACGAAAACACTGATTCGGAAGAAGGAATGCTGCCTCCGCTGAAAACCGGACAACCCCTCAGCCTGATTGAAATGCTGGCCACGCAGAAATTTTCACAGCAACCCCCGAGGTATACCGAAGCCAGCCTGGTAAAAAAGCTGGAGGAACTGGGTATCGGCAGACCGTCGACCTATGCCCCGACCATCTCAACCATTCAGAAAAGAGAATATGTGGTTAAGGAGGACAGACCCGGAATTCAGCGTAGCTTTGACCTGCTGAAACTGAAAAATGAAAAAATCACCGAAACGGTTAAAACCGAAACTTCCGGGCAGGAAAAGAACAAACTTTTCCCTACCGATATCGGCTCGCTTGTGACCTCTTTTCTTGTACAGTATTTTGAAAATATCCTTGACTACAACTTCACGGCCAACGTGGAAAAGGAATTTGACGAAATCGCGCAGGGACAGAAAGTCTGGAACCAGATGATCAGGGAATTCTACTATCCCTTTGCCAAACAGGTTAAAGAAACGCTCGAGAAATCTGAAAAAGTAAAAGGCGAACGCTTGCTCGGGACCGATCCTGATTCAGGTAAAAACGTGTATGTAAAAATCGGCCGCTTTGGCCCTATGGTGCAGATCGGCGAATCGGAAGACACTGAAAAGCCGCGTTTTGCCAGCCTGAAAAAGGGACAAAGCATTGAATCGCTCACGCTTCAGGAGGCCATGAAACTGTTTGATTTCCCACGGACCATCGGCGAATACGAAGATGCGGAGATGACCGTGGCCATCGGCCGGTTCGGGCCCTACGTAAAACACAAATCTGCTTTCTATTCCCTGGCAAAGACCGACGACCCGGCTTCCGTTGATGCCGAAAGGGCGGTTGAACTGATTGAAGAAAAGCGCAAAAAGGAAAAGGAGCGCGTAATCCGGATTTTCGAAGAAGATCCTGAAGTTCAGGTGCTCAACGGCCGCTACGGGCCCTATATTGCTATTGGCAAATCAAACTACAGGATCCCCAAAAGCACCGATCCCGCTTCTCTTACCCTGGAACAATGCAGGGAAATTGCCGCGAAATCGGATGCCGCCCCTAAGACCCCCGGAAAAGGAAAGTTCAGAAAAAAGTAAGCCACGGCACTCATCCCGGCATCCTGCATGCCATTGCCGGTGCAGCGCTTTATGCCTGTCACCGCATCTACTCATTTGCAAATTCCAGGGAAAATCCATAGGTTTGAGCGCTTAAAACCCCTCGCTGATTATGGATATCTCCATCTATTTTGAACCATTGCCTGATGAACTGTTCGATAGCGCCGAAACCATTTCGCATCCGCGCATCGGCCAGCAAATGCTCGCTTACCGTCAGAATGCTGATTTCCCGGAAGCGGCTGATGTTGACATCGCCATCATCGGCGTGGTGGAAGATCGGGCCGCGGTGAATAACGAAGGTTGCGCCGATGCTGCCAACGAGGTGAGAAAACAGCTTTACCGGCTGTTTCCAGGTTCCTGGACGGCGCGTATCGCCGACCTGGGCAACATCAGGCAGGGATTTACCATTGAAGATACTTACTATGCGCTATCTTCCACAGTTTCATACCTGGTTGCAAACAAAATCCTCCCGGTTATCATCGGCGGAGGCCAGGACCTGACCTATGCCATGTACAAAGGGTATGAAAAGCTGGAGCAGATCATCAACATGGCGGCCGTGGATCCAATGTTCGACCTTGGTGAAACACAGTCGGAACTGGATTCGCATACTTATCTCAGCCGCATCATCATGCAACGGCCCAACTACCTGTTCAACTACACCAACCTCGGGTATCAGACCTACTTTGTCGATCAGCCGGCGCTCGACCTGATGAAGAAACTGCTTTTCGACAGCTACCGGCTTGGCCTGCTCACTGCCAACATGAAAGAAGCCGAGCCGCTGGTGCGCAATGCCGATCTGCTCACCTTCGACATGGGGGCCATCAGGGCTGCCGATGCCCCGGGCAATGCCAATGCCGGCCCCAACGGTTTTACCGGTGACCAGGCCTGCCAGATTGCCCGCTATGCCGCCATGAGCGACAAACTTTCATCTATCGGATTTTTCGAATATAACCCTGCATACGACCGCAGGGGAATCACGGCCCAGTTGCTTGCACAGATGATCTGGTACGTGTTTGAGGGCTTTAATGCCCGGAAAAAGGATATCCCCTCCCGCGAGAGCGATGCTTTCATCCGTTATACCGTGCCTACCAGCGATTTCAGCGACGGCATCCTTTTTCTGAAAAGCCGCAAAAGCGACCGCTGGTGGATGGAAGTAATCTGCGGGGCCGACAACCGCCGGAAATATGCCAATCATTACATCGTTCCATGTACTTACGAAGATTACCAGACCGCCTGCAACAACGAAATTCCCGACCGCTGGTGGCAGGTGTATCAGAAGCTGATGTAAGAAGAAAAGGAATTGCGGATTTTGGATTGCGCTGGTCCCGGAAGACGGCAAAAGCCGGATAACGAGAGATTACGGGGCACGAAGGAGGGCATCCGTGCCAACAGGGCATCCGCAACAGTCAGGTGAATGAAAATTGCCACGAATGCACGAATGTAACGAGTGTGCGCGCGTCTTCCGACACATTCCGTGGACCTTGTAGTGATTAAGAAGCACGGACGAGGACGTCCGCGCCAACCGGGGGCTTTTCACTAAATCAGTGAAATAATTGCGACAGGACCGGCCTTCCAAAAATGGCGTTAAGAAAACAGGCAGCATGAATTAAAGAAGAAACGTGTGCGAAGATGTCTGGCGATGCACGGGTGATTTTTGTACATCGGTATTCAGAAGAGTGATGAAGTAACAACCTTCGTTTCTTCCGGCCAAAATGCTCGCCTGTTTTCAGCCATTTTTGGGAAGCCTTGATCTTTTGGTACTTTTGGATCAAGCCAAAAGTACGGAAACCAAAGAAATTGTAATCCGTTGAGAATGAGTGATTATTAGTGCGGACATACTGCCATCTTGTTAGGCCTTCTTTTTATCCCCGCATGACATTTCCCGCTCAAAGACCCCACCGTACCAGACAGGTGAGTGAAAATTGCCACGAATGCACGAATGTAACGAGTGTACACGTCTTCCGATGCCTGCCGCGGACCCCGGAGAGATGGTTAAATGCACGAACGGGGACATCCGCACCAGACAGGTGAATGAAGATTGCCACGAATGCACGAATGTAACGAGTGTGCACGTCTTCCGACGCATACCGTGGCCCCCGGAGAGATGGTAAGAAGCACGGACGAGGACGTCCGCGCCAACAGGGGACGGCAAAAGCCGGATAACGAGAGATTACGGGGCACGAAGGAGGGCATCCGTGCCAACAGGGCATCCGCACCAGACAGGTGAATGAAAATTGCCACGAATGCACGAATAGAATATATGCGTTTTAATCCGATGGGTGTCATAAACTGAACAAGGAGTTTGAAATGCGTTGAAGGAAGTAACAAGATATATGCGATATCCGGAAGCGTCTGCGCCAGACAGGTATCGCATGCTAACAATACAAGTGAACTCTTACATCTTACTTCTTACTTCCCGCTATTTCATAATGATAAGCCAACCGGCTTTAGAGCCCCAGCGACATGGCCAGCAGTTCGGCAATGTCGTAGTTCTTTACCTCTTCCTGCTTGTCTTTGAACTTAATGCCGTCAGAAAGCATGGTCATGCAGAAGGGGCAGGCGGTGGCCACTATCCGGGCGCCGGTGGCCAGGGCTTCTTCGGTGCGTTCGGTGTTCACCTCCTTGTTTCCGGGCTCTGCTTCCTTGAACATCTGGGCGCCGCCGGCACCGCAACACAGCGCTTTGCTCCGGTTCCGGGGCATCTCGGTGGTGCGCGCCCTCAGGGCGGCAATCACGGCCCTGGGCGATTCATACTCGCCATTGCCCCTGCCCAGGTAACAGGGATCATGAAATACTATGGACTTGTCGCTGAAGACCGCCGGATCCGCATTGATCCTCCCCTCCTCCACCAGCATTCTTAGAAACTGCGAATGATGGGTGACCTCGTAATGTCCACCCAGATCGGGATATTCATTTTTAAAAATATTGAAACAATGCGGACAGCAGGTGATGATCTTTTTGACATTATAGGCCTTCAGGGTTTCAATCACCGTCAGGGCCTGCATCTGAAAGGTCATCTCGTCACCGGCCCTTCGGGCGGGATCGCCGGTGCAGGTCTCCTCCGTGCCCAGTACGGCATAACTGACTCCGGTATGATGCAGAAGCCGCACAAAAGCACGGGTTACTTTCTGATAGCGCTCATCAAAAGCGCCTGCACAGCCAACCCAGAAAAGGTATTCAGGGGTTTCGCCCAGCGCAGCGAGATCGGACATTAATGGGACTTTGATTGTGTTCATGTGTTCGGGTGTTCAGGTGTTAGGGTGTTCGGGTGTTTAAGGGTTCAAGGGTTCGGGATTGCGGAACTATTCAGCCGGAATAATGTCTGAAGTTTTTCTTCCGGTTGAAAGGTAACGGATCAATCCAAGAGTCCTGCTTCGTGTCTCTGTTGCTTTACTTCTGATTTCCTCTATTGCTTCGACCGGCAGATAATCCAGATCTTCAAGGTTGTAGCACATGCTTTGAATCTCACCGGCTGAGCTTTGCGCAATATCAAGAAATCTGATAAACTCCTTTTTGTAATAACGGCAGAAACCCTCCGCGATATTGTTCTTTGAAGACAATGCAGCCTTTTTCAACTGCGATCTCATATCCCAGTCATGGGAAAGTTCGCCCTGGCGACTATGGATAAATACCAGTTTCACCAATTCCCTGGCCGATTGCCAGTAGGTAAGGTCTTCAAAGCGTTCAATTTTTCCTGACATTTTATAAATTGTTAGTTTCCAATTATAGAAAATGATATTTACCTATTCGTGGATCATTGATTCAAGAATAATTCTTTTTAAGTCCGGGCTTTTCAGCATTTTAACCTGCAGGTAAGTTTGGCTTCCTGAAGATTGACGACCTTGCTTTTTGAATTTCACATTCAGATTATATTGCATCACCCAGCACATGAACACCTGCGTACCAGAACACCTGCGCACTTTTACAAGTCCTCCGCCCACTTCATCCGGTCCTCGGCGGGGTATTGCCAGGGGGCGCCATTGTTCTGGATGTTCTGCAGCATAGAGGCGATAGACGGGGGCATGGTGGCTTCTTCCATCACCAGGTAGCGCCGCATATCAACGATCAGCGAGGGGTGGTTGATGTTGATGGGACATTCCTGCGCACAGGCATTACAGGTGGTGCAGGCCCACAACTCCTCGGCGGAGATAAAGTCGCGCACCAGGGATTTTCCATCGTCAAAACTCAGGTCTTTGAGCAGGCCAGGGCCTTTCTCCTTCATTCTTGCACGCAGGTCAACGAATATTTTACGGGGCGAAAGCTTCTTACCGGTAATGTTGGCCGGACATACGGAAGTACAGCGGCCGCATTCGGTACAGGCCAGGGAATCCAGGTAGTTTTTCCAGGTAACATCTTCTACATCCTTCACACCGAAACGGGCCAGAGCGGCCTGTCCTTCAGGCGCCGGGGCAAAAGCCGTTTCAGGATTCATCATCATTCTGACTTCATTGGTCACACTTTCCATATTGGGCAGTTGTCCCAGCGGCTCCAGCCTGCTCAGCAGCACATTGGGCACAGAGGTGAATACATGAAAATGCTTGGAGTAAGGCAGGATATTGGCAAACGCGAATATCAGCAGGATATGCAGCCACCAGCTGACCTCATGCAGTACAAAAAGGTCCCTTCCCTCTCCAAACAAAACCGGAGCCAGGGCCGCGCTTAGTGGGTAAATGCCTTTGTAATCATGGGGATGCATCTGAACATACGTTAGGTTGATCCCCGACAGGGAAACCATCAGCATAAAAATTATACCCAGGGCTGCCAGGGCGTCGAGTTTCGACTTTTTCTGCATTTCGATGCCCGAAAACCGGCGGACGGAAATGAACAGCCTGCGACCCAGGAAAAGCAGCATCGACAGCATAATGACATACGCCATGATATCGCCTGAAGCCATCACCACATCGTAAAACCAGCCGGTGAAGGCCATACTCCTTTCCAGGCCTGAAAGCCCGTCAATCACCATCTCAATGCTGCCCAGGGTGATGACCATAAAACCCCAGAAAACCAGGGCATGCACCAATCCTATCAGAGGAAACCTGAAGATTTTGGTCTGACCGATGGCGACTTTCAGCACCAGGCTGATGCGCTGTCCCCAGCTGCTGATGCCGAATGGCTTTGTAAGTGTGAAGAACTTATAGATCCTTCGGATGGTAAAGGCAAAGACGCCGAGTGTAATCAGCAATGCCACCGTAAAAATGATCTGTTTTGTCATAAGTAGGGTTTATCCGGTGAAAAGCAGTTGCAAGATAGGAAATACTTCTGCAGTAAGCGAAAATCCCGCTTGATTTTTATTGTATGCAGATATGTACATATCAGTAAATCATATTCCGGCAGCTGTTTAATTTATTTGTGAATGCCTTCTGTCCCAGGCAATCAAAATATTTCACAAAGAAGCCACTAAGGAGGTTGTTTTTCTCTGTGTTACTCTGTGATACCTCAGTGCTCTCTGTGTAACTGTTTGTTGCACATATATTCAACCAGTTACGGGGTGCGATGTAAATTCTTTACCCGTAACGGCTTATTATATTTATACAATTATCCGGTCAGATTGTGGAGCTACCGTGGAAAAAATCAGCGCTTCAGTAAACGATCAACCCGGAAAATCTGCATGACTTTCAAAAAAAAGCAGAATAATTTTGCATTTCTGAAAAATGCGTTACTTTTGACCGCAGCAAGCTGAGTATTATGCGTCAGAAACCTCTCTTCCGGCTTACTTCCAAGACCATCTTCCGCAACATCAAGAACCGGGACGAATATCAGTTTTAATTGCTTTTATCCTGTCATTTTATTGACGCAATTCATCTATTTATTACTTTAATTGATTAATTATCATGGAATTACCATTTGCAGAATCATATAAAATCAAGATGGTGGAGCACCTCCACCGCAGCACCCGCGAGGAACGCGAACAATGGATCAGGGAAGCCAATTATAACCTTTTCAAGCTGAAAAGCGAGCAGGTATTTATCGACCTGCTTACCGACTCGGGCACCGGAGCCATGAGCGACCGGCAGTGGAGCGAAATGATGCTGGGTGACGAAAGCTATGCCGGCGCCTCTTCGTATTTTAAAATGAAAGACACCATCAGGGAAATCCTGGGTTTCGAATATTTTCTCCCAACCCATCAGGGCAGGGCTGCCGAGAATGTTCTTTTCTCCGCGCTGGTCAAAGCCGGTGATATCATTCCCGGCAACTCCCACTTCGACACCACCAAGGGACATATTGAATTCCGCAAGGCCAAAGCGATAGACTGCACCATAGCCGAAGCCTTCGACACCACCGTCAACCATCCCTTCAAGGGCAATCTTGATCTTACCAAACTTGAAGACGTGCTGAAAAGCCATCCGAAAGAAAAAGTTCCGTTTATCGTGGTTACCGTAACCTGCAACTCTTCGGGCGGGCAGCCGGTTTCTATGGAAAACCTGCGCGGCGTCAGGCAACTGGCCGACAAATACGGAATTATGGTGGTCTTCGACTCGGCCCGTTTCGCCGAAAACGCCTATTTTATCAAGACCCGCGAGGCAGGCTATGCCGGTAAAACCATACGCGAAATTGTGCTGGAGATGTTCAGTTACGCCGACGCCATGACCATGAGCAGTAAGAAAGACGCCATCGTGAATATGGGCGGATTTATCGGCATGCGCAGCAAGGAACTTTTCGAAAAGGCTTCCGTTTTCAACATTATGTTCGAAGGCTACATCACCTACGGCGGGATGTCGGGCCGCGATATGAACGCCCTGGCCCAGGGACTGCGCGAAGGCACCTGCTTCGATTACCTTGAAACCCGCATCAGCCAGGTGGCATACCTTGGTCAGCGGCTGGTTGACTTCGGCGTGCCTGTGCAGCAGCCCTTCGGCGGACATGCCATCTTTGTGGATGCCAAACGTTTTCTGCCCCAGTTGCCCAGGGAACAGTTCCAGGCACAGACACTTGCCGTGGAGCTTTACCTCGAAGGCGGCGTGCGCGGTGTGGAAATCGGCGCCCTGCTGGCCGACCGCGACCCGGAGACCCGCGAAAACCGATATCCCGCGCTGGAACTGCTGCGCCTTACCATCCCGCGAAGGGTTTACACCAACAACCACATGGATTATGTGGCCACCGCCCTCGCCAATGTGTATGAACGTCGCAACAGTATCATCAAAGGGCTGAAAATCACCGGTGAAGCTCCCATTATGCGGCACTTTACCGTTGATCTGGCCAAAGTATAATCTGACTTTGTTTCCCGTACAGTGCAACCATTTACCAGGTTGATGAATGCTGGTCCGGACAACAAAAAATAAATCAGGATACGGAATATTTAAATTTTTCGTACATTTGCCATCCCAAATCGGGAACAATTGCAGCGTTTAACCTGCAAGGGCCTATAGCTCAGTCGGTTAGAGCACCTGACTCATAATCAGGTGGTCCCTGGTTCAAGTCCAGGTGGGCCCACTTAATTTTCTTGAAATAATCAGGTGCTCCATGGTTCATCCCGATAGCGATCGGGACCAGGTGGGCCCACTTACAGCCACAAGGGTTTCAGAACATTTTCGTTTTGAAACCTTTTTTGTTTGCACAACAGGCAGCTTAAATCTTCACCTCTTTGGACTCCGGTAATTCTATTCAGAGATCCCGTTCCTGCAACTTTAGTAATTTAAGGGATTTCAAACGCACCGATTTTATCTCTGAATTTGTTATTGTCAACAATGCCCTGACATGTATAAATGTTGATAAGAGCCGGGCAATTATTGAAGCCTCTCACCCCCCGCCCTCTCCTGAAAGAGAGGGAACTTGATTCCGTTTTTTTGTAGATTTGACTTTTGTTCAGCATGTCTTCGCAACTCAAAAACTCAAACTACTTGTATTCAGCCCTCTCCTTGAGGAGAGGGTGGGGTGAGGTGTTCCAGGATGAATTGGGGCTGGATTGGTTGGATTATGGGGCGAGGTTCTATGATGCAGCGCTGGCTAGATGGAGCGTCATCGACCCGATGGCGGAAGAGCGTGATTGGCTAACTCCTTACAACTACGTTAAAAATAATCCATTATTAAGGATTAATCCTGATAGGAGACTGGATGATATTATTGATATTGAAAAGTCTTCAGGAAATATTACTGTTCCTCAAGCTGCGGGAGATGATGTTGTACGGTTAGTAGATAATGGGTCTGTTAAGGATAGTTATATATACGGTTCGAATGGGAGTTTCAAAGCAGAGAATGTTGTAGAAAAAAGTGATAAAGGTACGACTGTGACATCTGCTAACTCGGCAAAAGCTGACGAATTCTATCGATTTGCAGCAGGGTCAGAAATTGAATTTGCAATTTTAGATGTACAATCGCCAAAAGGTGATTACATATCAGTTGTTGCCACTACACACGAAGAAAGGACAGTATCTACACTCCCTTATATAGTTTTAGATTATTCTAAAAAAGGATTTACAGGAATTAGGCAATCGCATTCACATCATGGTGGAATAAGCATTCCAGCTGGGCATAATTGTTACGAAAAGAGCAACCCCTATTGTTTAATGTCATATATTAATAGTGAAGGGAAGAATGTTTTTGATACAGGAAATGCAGTAAAACTAGATCCCGTAAAGGATTTGGTAATACAAAATTTGAAGTATACAATCCAGTTAACAAAACAAAATCAACTTATGATGGAGTTCATAGGGCAAAGATTAATTTACCTCTGTAAGTATTTTCTGTTATGCATTGTACTTAGCTCTTGTCAGAGTATTAAGTCAGATGTTCAGGAAGATAAGTTACTTGAATGCATTTTATCCAATTTCATTATACCTGAGGATGATGGTAATCAGCAGGGTTCTTTTCTGGTTGGACAACACGATCATTGGGGGGAATCTACTTCGATAATCATTGTTTCATATATACCAAACGATAAAATTGATTTAATCCACGCTGAAGAAAAAAGTAGATTTAATCAACTTGATGTTTATTTTTACCGAACTGAAATTACGGATGCCAATAATCAGAAAGTCATTCAAAAAATACCGAATCAATTGAAATGGGTGCCGTTTAAAAGTCAAGAATTAATGAATGCAGATCAGCCACCATTTGACCCGGTAACCGTACAATTGATCTTCAATCATTCAAGTAATTGTGTGGAAGGTATTCTCATCGGAGAAAATCACTTTCAAAAAGGTTGGGAAACAAAATGCAAATCTTGCCCCCCCGTTAGGACGATTCTATTAGATTGAAACAACGTTGGGCGGTTGGCTTCGCCTCCGTCCGAATATTCTTCAAGGCTTTGCCTTGGGTGAGTTAATGAAAAGCGAACCCCGCCTGTTTTTAGGCGGGTTTTGTGCTTTTTAGAGGGCGAGCTGGTTTAGGCTAGCACGATCTGGTGGAGCTTGCTCCGTTTAATGAAGGCGTCGATGATGTCCTTGATGGTGGACTTGTCCTTGCTGTCCAGCTGCTCAACCGCCTTGAACTGAGCCAGCAGCTCGCTATCCTTGATAAGTAAGCGTCCGGCAAACTTTATCTTTTCTACAATAAGCCTGCAAGTGATCTTTGCAGAAAAAAGCTATGACAAAGAAAGAGAAGGCAAGTTTAATGCAGGATATGATCGCCAGGTTGCATGAAAGTGGTCAGAGCCAGAAGGCTTTTGCCCTGGGGCAAGGTATTAAACTATCGAAGTTAAGATACTGGATCCGCAAACAAATGAAAAACCCGGACTAAACCAGGCCACCCAATCCGGAGCAAACCAGGCCAGTGATTCCGGCCTAACCCAGACCCCCAAACAATAAACGGTCAGCCAACAAAACGGCTTAATCCACACCAGTCCCGATCAATTCTATTCAGCAATCCTGTTCCGGCAACTTCAGAAATCAACGGGATTCTTCATGCATTAATGCTATATTTGTATTTCAATCAATCATTTATGACCGTGAAACAAAAAGTGATTATAGTTACCGGCCTTGTTGCATTAGCCCTTGCCGGAATGCTGGGGTTTATGTCGTTGAAAAATAATACTTCCGCCCAGGATAAGACCGCAGCCCTCAATTACCAGACTTATTGCGCAGGCTGCCACGGCGAAAAACTTGAAAAATTTACCGCCAAAAAATGGATGGACGAACCGGATAACGCCTCCATCATCCAAAGCATCAAAACAGGGCTTGAGGCAGAAGGCATGCCGGCCTTCGCACAGACTTTTACAGATGCCGAAATAGAGGAACTGGCTGCTTATGTCAGAAAAGGAATCCCCGCCGACCGAAGCCTGCTGCAACCTGCCTTAAGAGAAGGGGATGTTACAAAGTCGGAGGTACAGGATTTTATCGTCGAGACCGTTGTAACCGGTCTTGATGTGCCCTGGGGACTGGCATTTCTGCCCGGCGGCGACCTGCTGATTTCGGAACGCGCCGGAACGCTGCACCGCTTTTCAAACGGAAAACTTTCCCCGCCCATCGAAGGCCTGCCACCCATCAGGGCGAAAGGACAGGGCGGACTGCTCGACCTGTGCCTGCATCCTGATTATCAGGAGAATGGCTGGATTTACATCGCCTACAGCGCCCAATACACCGAAAGCGGGAAAACCCTCAGCAATACGGCCATTATGCGGGCCAGGCTCGAAGGCAATCAGCTGAAGGATCAGCAGGTGCTCTTCAGGGGAACCCCCTATACCGACCGCTCGCATCACTTCGGGTGCAAACTGGCCTTCGACGGCAAGGGGCATCTGTTTTTCGGTATCGGTGACCGGGGACAGCACTTCGATTTCCCGCAGGAACTCGACAATGCCAACGGAAAGATCCACCGCATCAACGACGATGGCTCCATCCCTGCTGATAATCCGTTTGCAAATGTCAGCGGCGCGCTGCCCTCCATATACAGCTACGGGCACCGGAATCCGCAGGGCACCAGCATTCATCCGCAAACCGGCGAACTTTGGGTGTCGGAACACGGCCCCCGCGGGGGAGATGAGTTAAACCTGGCCGAACCGGGAAAAAACTACGGATGGCCGGTGATTTCCTACGGAATCAATTACAACGGCACCATTCTCACCGAACTGACGGAAAAGGAAGGCATGGAGCAGCCCGTTTATTACTGGACCCCCTCCATTGCCCCCTGCGGCATGACATTCCTTACCGGCGGCCGCTATAAAAACTGGGAGAACAACCTATTTATCGGTTCCCTGCGGTTTGAATACCTTGAAAGGGTGGTGCTGAACGGCAGGTCGGTTACGCACACCGAAAAACTGCTGGAAGGGATCGGCCGTGTAAGAAACGTGGTGGTAAGCCCCGACGGACTGATATACGTGGCCATCGAAACACCCGGCAAGATAGTGCGCCTGGTGCCTGTGGATAAGAAATGAAACCACGGTTTTCACACCGTGTACATTACGGCAGACATACCGGAATGACCGGGTGATCCATCAAAAAAGTTCATGCATGCCAAAATCAGGCCTGACATTTATTCTCTCAGTTGCCCTGCTGTTGCTGTCAGGACCGATAAATATTTTTGCTCAGAACGCCGGTCAGCTTCCGGCCGGCACTCAGTCGCCCGATACAGCCATTATCCTGGAAAAGGTCACCATTGAAGGTTTCCGTTTGAGCCGCTATCAACGTTTATTTCCGGGAAATCTGGCTGTTGTTTCCGGAGATGCGCTTGGCCCTGCCGACGGCACCAACCTGGCAGCCACACTGAATACTGTTCCCGGCGTAAGTATGCAAAGCGGCACCTACGCCACCAACCGCATTGTGATCAGGGGAATGGGAAGCCGTACGCCATACAATACCAACCGCATCAGGTCCTACCTCAACGACATCCCCCTGACCACCGCCGACGGCATTTCAACCCCCGAAGACATTGATGCGGCTGGCCTTGGCCGGATTGAAGTGATCCGGGGGCCGGCATCCGCGCTGTATGGTTCGGGCCTGGGAGGAAGCATCAATTTATTCACCCCCGAAAAGTTGCAGCAGGAGGGCATATTCAATATAAGCTACGGAAGCTTCAACACCCTCAGAACCGGTTTCTCGGGAACGGTCAACACTGCAAAGTCAGGCTGGTGGGGCAGCCTCAGCCACCTGAATTCGGGCGGTTACCGCGATAATAATGAATTCAAACGCACAACCTTCATCACCACGGGCAGGTGGCGACAACCCAAATGGTCGCTGAAATCCACACTGATGCTGACGGGTTCGGAGGGTGAGATTCCGAGTTCGCTGGGCAAAACACAGTTTGAAAACGAACCACGGGCAGCAGCAGCCAACTGGGCCGCGATTGAAGGCTATAAGCGGATACGGAAGGCCCTGGCGGGTATCACCCTTACCAACAGCCTGTCGCCCGTCCTCAGCAGTCAGCTTACCCTTCACGGGAAGTGGAGCGATAACTTCGAAAAAAGACCTTTCAACAACCTCGGCGATCAGACCCTGAGTGCCGGAATCCGTGGAAAGCTGAGCTATAACCGGCCTGCCACTGATTGGGTGCTTGGCATTGACTGGAGTACGGAACAGTACAAATGGAGGCTTGATCTGGACGGCACCCTGCTGAATGAGAACCGTGAAAACCGCGACCTGCTGGGTTTGTTTGGCATTATGAATTACAGGCCTGCCCCCCGCCTCAGTATTTCGCTGGCCGCGGCCCTGAACCATATCCGCTACCGGCTCACCGATCTGTTCGCCGGTGATGGGGATCAGTCGGGCAGCCGCCATTTCCCCGTGATTGTTTCCCCGCGTTTCGGAATCAACTATGTCGCCAACAACCGCCTTACTTTCTATGCTTCGGTGGGTCATGGATTCTCCATGCCTTCGCCCGAGGAGACCCTCCTGCCTGCCGGAACCGTAAATCCGGATATCAGGCCCGAACAGGGCATGCAGTACGAAGCCGGTACCCGGATGAATCTGTTGAACGAAGCATTGGAGGCAGAAATATCCGTTTATTGGATAGCGCTTGACAACCTGCTGCTGACCAAGCGGATCACCGAGGATATTTTCACCGGAATCAATGCCGGAAAAACCCGTCACCAGGGACTGGAGTTGCTGTTGCGGAGCAGGATCTTCGATTCAGGAAACTTCCCGGGAAAACTGAAAACCACTTTCAGCTATACTTTCTCCCGGAACCGTTTTATCGATTTTACCGACGATGGAAATACTTACGATGGCAATGACCTGCCCGGCATCCCTGACCATTATGCCCGGCTGCTGCTGACCTGGAGTCCTGCTGATCGGCTTGAAGTAACCACAAACTTTGAATACACCGGCAATCAGTATATCAACGACGCCAATACAATAGAATATAAGGGTTATTTTCTTCTGAACCTGAAAGCCCTGACGCAGTTTAACCTGAAGAAAACCGGAAAGCTCAGGGTATTCGCAGGCATCAATAACCTGACCAATACACACTATGCTTCCATGCTGCTGGTGAATGCCCCGGCTTTCAGCAACAGCGAACCGCGTTACTATTACCCCGGTCTGCCCAGGCATTTTTATGCGGGGGTGGAGGTCAGGATTTAATTCGGGTAATTACTATAAACCCGGATAATAAATTTGACACTGCTTAATCCGGGTTAAAAATATCTGAGGCCCTTTTCCGTATAAAACAGCCGGATCCGATAATATAAGTTCTGATTTATACCGGACAAAGCATAGCTGACCTGCCCCTGTTTGGCAAAACAATCTATCTCTTTTGATTCCCGGGTTGCACTACACGGTAAGTCGTTTTTTGAGGGCCGACCCCTGTAATTGTAAGACTATTCCAGTGATCCGGCAGGCAGGGGGTATGCCGGACAATCCCCGAATCCGTCAGTTGCAGACCGCCGAAACCGAAAATAACAGCCTGAAGAAGCCCACCGGCACCGGTGGCAAAATAGGTATTGTCGAAATCTGCCGTTTCGGCAAGGGCGCCAAAAGGAGGGCGTTTATTGGGAATATATCCTTTCTTGAACAACCGGAATGCTTTTTCCGCTTCACCCATCCTGGCATACAGTATTGATAAAATTGAATGGCTCATGGCAGGGCCTTCGGGAGCTATGCGCGGTTCATAATATTCAAGGTCAGATTTTACCTGATCCCTGTCTGTAATCACCTCCAGGGGATACGAAAGTAAATTCACATCAGCCTGTTTGATGATTTCCCCGTTATATTCAGCATGTTCGCGGGTAATGCCATTCTCCATTTTCAGGATTCTTAAATTACCAGAGACCTCATCCCATAGCTTATCATATTGCATTCCAAGCGCTGATGCGGCCTTTGCAGCATATTTTAAAACTGTAATTACAGATCCGTTTGTAAAAGCATTGTCATTCACGTTGGGCGCGAATTCATTGGCTCCCACTACATTATTGACAGACCATGACCCATCTGTATTTTTTTCTGCCCTGCTTACCCAGAATGCCGCAATTTCATTCAACACCGGATAAGCCTTACTTCTTAGCCATGCTGTATCATGTGTTACACGAAAATAATTCCAGAGTGCAATTCCGATATCTGCGGTGATGTGATGTTCAAATGTACCGGTAAGTGCCCATGACGGAGTCGCTTCTTCCCCGGTGTCGTCTGACTCCCAGGGGTACATTGCGCCCTGATACCCGTAAACAGATGCCTTTTGCTTTGCCTTTTCAAGCCGGTCTATCCTGTAATCGAGCAGGGAAGCGGCTATTTGCCGGTTAAAGACAAGCAGCGGAGGAAACATCCAGAGTTCAGTATCCCAGAAAACGTGCCCGTTGTAAATCCTGGAAGAAAGGCCCATCGGGGGGATGCTCAGACCCGTGCCTGGCGCTGCAAAAGCATATAAGTGGTACAATGCCAGCCTGACGTCCTGTTGGGATTCTTTATCCCCTTCAATGATTATATCGCCCTGCCACAATTCTTCCCAAAGCTTTTTATGCTGACCCAGTGCTTTATCCTTGTTATCACGCATCAGATAAATTACCATCCGCTCCGATTCATTCTGAGGGTCGGCAAAATCACCTGTAGTACATACCGCGCCTGCCCAGGCAAATTTCAGGGTTTGTCCTTTGCCCTTCACACTTTTGAAATTCAGCTGATGCTCATAATGGTCAATTAACACATGGCTGAGTTCAGGTGATTCCTTTTCAAAAATAAATGAGGCTGTGGCAGATATTTTATGCCTTTGATACCTGCTGACTGCATTGGTTTGCAGCAAGGGCATCTCAATTTCATTGTCCTTCAGTATCCTGAATGAGGAAATCCCGGGAATAAGGTCCTTGGGTGTGTGAATTACCCCCGAAACACTGATATTGATTGATTGCTGCAAAGAGGTGATATTAACATCCGTGAGTGCCATATATGGCATACCCCTCAGGGCACAGGTCCGATAAGATATGCTTGCTTTGTTTTTGAAAACGAATGAAGTCTCCAGATAGGCCTCTTTCATATTCAGGATTTGCTGCCATCCGGTTACCGACTGAAGGTCAACAGTTTCCCCGTCAATTGTTATATTCAGGCCGGCAAAATTTATGCCTTCCACAATTTTACTGACGCCCAGATCAGATTCTTTCTCATAAATATTATTGAGAATAACGGACTTTACCTTAAACGGGATTTCCGCCGGCGTTAAACCTATTCTCCCGTTCGACAACGCGATGCCTATATAGTTTTCAGGATTTTTCACGACAATCATCCATGATGAATCCATATCAGGCGAATGCACCCGGCCATAGCCCAGGGTAAATATAAAAAAGAAGAACAGCGTGAATATATTGTTTTTCATGTCTTTACAATTTTCAATGATATACTGTTCACGGCAGCGGAATGCCGTAAGAAAGGGAACGGAAAACCCGTTCCCTTGACTCAAAGCACACACCAACCAACCAATGATTTAATAACCGGGATTCGGCGTAAGATTAGGATTTACATCCAGTTCGGTCTGAGGGATAGGGTAAAGCCCCAGGCGGGCCGGCTGATATCCGAGCGGGCCCAGTTCCTGCACGGCGAGGCCCCAGCGCACCAGGTCGAAATACCGCTTACCTTCGAGGGCAAGTTCCACCCGCCGTTCATGAACTATCGCGGCAAAAAGATCCTCTGAGCCGGTAAGATCGGGGAGTACTTCTGTATTTCCGCCGCGGGCGCGTTGTCTGATAAGATTGATCTTTGCCACAGCCTCTCCGGTATTTCCGAGCCTGAAAGCAGCTTCGGCATATCCCAGCAAGACTTCAGCATACCTGATTTGTTTCAGATTCTGCTCGTGCCGCTCTGCATTCCCGCCTACAGGTACATCCACAACATATTTACCGTAACTCATGCCGGTTTCGGGGGCCCATGCAGCCTGAAAAGGAAAGTCTTTTACCTCTTCCGAAATGATATCGCCTTCCCTGATGACAGTATATCTCAAGCGGGGGTCGCCTTCCTCAAATTCGTCAACCAGATCCTGGGTCGGCATACAAAAGCCCAGACCGAAAATGGTAGATCCGTTCCTGGGCCTTACCCAGAAGTTGAAACCATTTCCATAAGAAAACTCTTCTCCTCCCTTAAATTGTGTTTCAAAAACAGACTCCACGCCATTGTCGGATTCCGGCTTGAAAATATCGCCAAAATTTGTTTCGAGGCGGTAGTTTCCGCTTTCAATTACCGATTTGTATGCATCGAAAGCATCCTGCCATTTTTCCTGAAACAGATAAGCATTCCCCAGTAAGGCCAGCGAAGCCCCTTTGTCGGCCCGGCCAATTTCGGAAGCGGAATACTGGTTTTTCCAGGGGAGCAAACCGGCGGCGGTAGTCAGGTTTTCTTCGATAAATGCCCAGGTTGCCGCTGTGGTTGCCCTGGCTGGGGTTTTCTCGGCATTTCTGGTTGAAGACATAATCGGTACACCGCCATACCTGATGACCAGGTTGTAGTAATAGAAGCCCCTCAGGAAATAAGCTTCCCCGAGTATCCTGTCTTTCTTCGCCTGATCCATTTCTATATCAGGCACGTAGTCCAGTACCAGGTTGCAGAGGTAAATACCCTTGAAATACAACCCCCAGATGGTCTGATTTACTCCGTCGGTAGCACTGAAATTCAGGTTGTCAAAGCTGGTAAGGGCAGCCAGGTCCACGCCCTGCCCTTTCACGGCATCGTCTGATATGATGTCCTTTTTGAATGCAATGCTCTTCATCCAGAAATCGTGCAGTATTGAATATGCTGCATTGGCTGCGGCTTCGGCATCTTCAGCAGTCTTATAAAAATTGCTCGTTGACAATACGCCATTGGGCGCCTTGTCAAGGAATCCATCATCCTTCTGGCAGGAGGAAGCAAAAAGCAGCAGAAATAGTGCCGTTATTGTTGCAATGTATAATTGATTTTTCATGACAGTTGCGTTTTTGCGGTTACTACATTGAAATTGTCACACCCATAATAAAACCCCTGTTCTGCGGATAAGTAACTTCATCAAATCCTACAGTACGGTCGCCCAAAGTAGCCCTTGCCGCACCAACCTCAGGATCATAACCTGTGTATTTGGTGAATGTGAGCAGATTTGAACCCGATACAAACACACGGGCCCCTTTCAGACTTAGTTTCCGGGCCATGCTTTCAGAAAGGGTATACCCGATCTGAAGGTTTTTTAACCTGAGGTAAGAGCCATCTTCAATGTATCTGTCTGACCCCCTTGCATTCTGATTGGCATCAACCGTGCTGAGCCGGGGCTCTGAATTGCTGCTGCCTTCGCCCGTCCATCTTTCAAGGATGGCCGTGCCTTTGTTGTAATTGTATCCCGAATTGGTCAACCAGAATTTTGTGGCATTGTAAATCTCATTTCCGTACTGACCCTGCAAAAACAAGGAGACATCAAAACCTTTGTATGAAAGCCCCAGGTTCAGTCCAAAAAACATATCCGGATAGGGATTCCCGATAAAGGTTCTGTCATCACTGTTAATTACACCATCGCCGCTTATATCCTTAAACCTGACATCTCCGGGAACCGCTCCGGGTTGTTCGGCATGTGCCTCAATTTCTGCCTGATTCTGAAAAATACCGTCAGTTACATAGCCGTAAAATTCACGGATCGAATGCCCCACCTCGGTTCGTGTGGACATATCGAAAAACAATCCGGAAGTTATGGCTTCATTATTCTCGCCAAGATTCAGCACCTCGTTTTTGTTGGTGGTAAGGTTGGCGTTTACGTTGTAATTGAGTTTCCCGATCTTGTCTCTCCAGATGACCTGGAATTCCAGTCCTTTGTTTACAATTTCACCTACATTCTCGTATCCGGTGCTTCCAAATCCTGAAGTTGCCGGTTGCGGGAGAATCAGCAACATATCGGTAGTGTTTTTCTTATAGTAGTCGGCAGAGAAATAAAGTCTGTAATCAAACGCCGAGAAATCAACTCCGAAATCGAGTTGGGTGGTAGTTTCCCACTTTACATCAGGATTAAAATCAGAAGCCGGCAGATAACCAACCTGAATCACCTGGGGATTTCCGAAAGGATAAAAAATCTGTTGCAGAACACTCGAAAAGGCGTACAACCCTATATCCTGATTGCCGAGCTGCCCCCATGATGCCCTGATCTTCAGATCGTCAATGAAATCTGATTTGAAAAATTCCTCACCCGTTACTCTCCAGCCTGCGGAAACTGAAGGGAATAGACCCCAGCGGTTCTTTTTTCCGAAGCGGGATGAGCCATCGTAACGGGCATTTAATGACAGCAGGTATTTATCGGCAAAATCGTAGTTAATCCGGCCAAAGTATGACAATAAAGACCATTCTGTCAATCTTCCCCTGGCTTTATCGTTGGCTGAACCGGCATCAAGGTAGTGCAGGTAATCTTCATTGCTGCTGAAATTCTCGCGATATCCCGTAACCAGGCCGGTAGACGCCTCTTGCATGGTATTCCCCACCAGGGCCGTCACTTTATGCAGGTTAATTTTTCTGGTATATTCAAGGGTATTTTCCCAATTGACATCGAAATAATTGATCAGCTGATGATTCAGGCTGTTTATCAGCCGGTTGGCGTTACCTTCCGAAAACGTCGGATCAAAATCTATGGTCTGGAGTGAATACACATTCAGTCCGAGATTTGATTTGAATCTGAGTCCGGAAATAATGTCATAGCTGGCAAAAATATTCCCGAACAGTTTGTTATTGGCCTGGGTCTTGTCAGATCTGTCGGCCATTCCCAGCGGATTCTGTGCATCGCCTTCGTTTTCTCCCGGGCCGGCATAGGTGCCATCCTCATTATAAACCGGAATGGTAGGCGGCTGAAAGATTGCTGACCTCACCACACCGTTGATCTCTGTATCAATCAGGTTTTCCTTGATCCGGGACAGGTTCATATTCGCCCCGACAGTAAACTTTTCAGTGACGTTGGAGTTGAGATTGAAGCGAAGATTGTATCTCGTGAAGTCTGAATGCTTTACAATTCCGTCCTGTGCAAGATATCCCAGTCCGAGCAGATAGGTGGTTTTATCATTCCCGCTGCTTACCGACAGGTCATATTTCTGAAAAGCTGCATTCCGGAAGATAGCATCCTGCCAGTCGGTACCCTTGCCTAAACCGGGATTATTCCATACCGGAGCAAGCCCGGCGTTGGTAAGGGCTTCGTCCATGACCATGGCATACTCGTCGGCAGTAAGCAATTCGAGCTTGTTTGATATTTGCTGAACGCCATAGGTTGCGTTAAACTGAACCATAGATTCCCCGGCGCTGCCCTTTTTTGTTGTAATCAGTACTACCCCGTTGGCGGCCCTTGCCCCGTATATTGCTGCTGCAGATGCGTCCTTTAATACGCTTATTGATTCAATATCATTGGGATTCAGACTATTAAGGTTTTCTTTCGTTGGCACACCGTCAATTACATAAAGCGGATCGCTGTCACCAATGGTTCCTATACCCCTGATGCGGACCTGTATGCCTGCTCCGGGGGTTCCGTAGTTCTGAGTTACCTGAACCCCTGCGGCCTGTCCCTGCAGGGCATGATCTATGCCCACCACCGGACTCTTCTGAATATCCACGCTGCTGATGGTCGATACTGCTCCGGTGATGTCACGCTTTTTCTGGGTGCCATATCCGACCACAACCACTTCATCCAGACTAAGGGCATCCTGAACCATAATAATGTCTATGATGGTTTCATCCTTCAAAATAATTTCAACAGTCTGATAACCAACATATGAGAAGACCAATACTACTTCACCGTCAGGAATGGACAGGCTGTATTTCCCGTCCACATCCGTTACCGTGCCGAAGTTCGTACCCTTAACCCTTACGGTTACCCCCGGCAGGGTACCCGATTTGTCCTTTACCACTCCGCTGACCTTTCTGGCCGGATCATCAATAACACTTGATTCCGATGTTATCAGCATCCGGTTCTTCGACAGCAGAATAATTTTATCTATAATCCTGAACGAGAGCCCGGCTCCCTGAAGTACAGTTTTCATGACATTCTCAATCAACTCGTCCTGCACATTCACCGTTACTTTCTTCAGAACCATTTTTTCAAGATCGGCCTGATAGGCAAACTCAAATTCAGTCTGCCTTTTGATGTCATTGATTACCTTCTCAAGCGTAACATTTTTGTAATCAAGGCTGACCCTTACCCTTTGTGCATAGCTCTCAGCAGCCGATACTGAGATAAAGGAGCATAGCACGAATATCAAGCTGATGTTTGACATAATGAGAATTCTGAGTAAAAAACTCCTGTCAAAAGCCCTGGCCTTTGCTGCATCTTTCATACTTTTGTAAAGATTTAGTTAAAAACTTCATTGGTTTCTTGATTAAATCTGACTGAACCGGAAAAATGTGCGAGATTTTTCCGGTTTTTTGTTTTCAGGGACCCATAGATCTTCGCGTTTTGGTTGGATATTTTCTGATATTTAAAGAATTTCATTTACCGGACTTTTCTTTAACATGCATCTCCCGGGAAGGAGCCACAAACTTCAGCATCTCAAAAACAGTTTCGAAACGCTGTGATTTCTTGAAAACAAAGTTATACCTGGCATCGTCCTTCCGCGCTTTCAGGGAATCAATTACAATTTCGACACCGTAAACCTCTTCAATCTTTTTCACGATTTCATTCAGCCCTGCATTTTCCAGCATAACAAGTCCCTCCTTCCAGGCTGTGTAAAAACCGGTATTTACCTGACTGACTTCAATTCTGTCACTATCAGGCCCGGCCTTTGCCATCTGTCCCGGAATCAGCGAACCGGCTTTTCTGCCTGAATTATCAAGCAGATTTACGGCTCCTTCAACCAGCACAACCTCTACCTTTCCCGATGCATTGGTGTTTACATTGAAACTGGTACCGGTTACTTCAACAGTAAATGCCGGTGTTTCTGCAAGAAACCGTTTTGCTTTGATTTTAGCCACCGCAAGGAAAACCTCCCCTTCAATTTTAACTTTGCGCTCCTGCGCATCAAACCGTTCAGGATAACTGAGTTTAGCCCCCAGATTAAGCCATGCTTTCGTTCCGTCAGGTAATTCAATGTATTTTATACCCTGATTTATCCCGTTTTCAACCAACACCATTTCAGGCCCTTTACTGAACCGGGCCGCTTCCAACACCACCACACCTATACCAAGCAGTAAAGCAAAAACCGCAGCAATCTTCAGCCAGCGCATCTTTGATATACGCCTGCGTCCGGCCTCAAGTCTGTCAATACGTGCATTTATATCGGCTATGGGTTCTCTGAGGGCTTCATCTTCCAAATATCCTTTAACTTTTAAAGCATACCACAAAGATTTCATCCTGGCATAGGTTCTCATATTTTCTTCCGATTCCGACAGCCAGCGCTCTATCAGCTTCTCCTCCGCTTCATCGGCAAGTCCCTGTATCTTCTTTAACAGCAATATTTCATCAAATTCCTTCACGGGCATTGTTTTAGTGTCCTATACACCAATGACAATTAACCGTGGAAAAGTACTTAGCCGGATTCGCACTTTTTTAATTAGACTCCGGGAAAATTCGTTTTTAGTGAAATGAAGCCATACCGGTTAACCGGCTTTATCCTGAAAAACATAAAACGATACTGATAAAAGGGAAGGCCGGTAGTATTTCCGAATGGAACCAGCCCGGACCTTATTACAATACTCCGCTGAGAATTTTTAATGAATTGACTTACTGTGGATTATGAAATTTTGTTTAATGATAACAAAATATGCATTATCAAGTCATTGCTGCCTGCCCCGCCACTGTTGCGGGGTCTTTGCAGCCTGCTCCGCTGTGGCGGGGTCCTCGCGCGATTCTTAAATTTAACGGACTATTATTACAGAAATCATTTATTTCCGGAGAACCGGCAAGAATCTGCTCACCAATTCACGGCAGTAAGAACGGAAGGATAAAGAATTTGTCTTTCAGTTTGTTTCGCAACTGTTTGAGGGCAGAATATATATGAGCTTCTGCAGTGCGTTCCGAAATATTCAGTTCCGCAGCTATTTCTCTTATTTTCTGATTACCGATATAGCTTTTTATAAAAACTTCCCTGCATTTTTCCGGCAATGCTGCGATGGCTTCTTCCAGCTCGCGCCCCAACTCCAGTGAAAACAATCTTTTAATAACATCATTTTCTTCAGGATCATAATACCGGATTTCATCAAAAGAAGCCAATGCCTGGTTCTTTTTATAGGATTCCCTGATTTTCTCAGATTTTATCCGGTTAAGGCAGGCCCTGTAAACCGAGCGAAACAGATATGATTCCAGTGAGGTGTGAATCACTATGGTTTCAGAATTATCCCAAATGTAGACCATCAGATCCTGAATGATGTCTTCAACCGAGTCCCGGTCAAGGAACAACTCTCCATAAGCAAGCAAACGGGGATAATACTCCCTGAAAATAATATTGAACTTTTCCCGGTCCTTTTTCTCGGGCAACCGGTTCAAAAGGGTATTAAGATTCATAACCGGTCATTGGTCAGAAGCATCGGTTTGCAGACTGTTGCGTACTATGAGATCAAGAGAGTTCATGCCGGCAGCAAACCAATCGCAAAAGCAAACAATGATTGATTTTTATACTGCTACTCCCGCAAAGATAGCAATTCAGTTTATAAACCAAAGCCAATGATATATGAATCAATGATAAAATACGTCCTGAATACTAATCTATATGTTAAAAGGGATTTACTGATGCTGAGTAATATTATTTCTGTGAAGAGGAGGGTTTGCCATAGTCCCATCCTGTCTTGGTTTGCATTCTTGATAAAAAAAAGCGCCTGACAGAACAGTCAGACGTTTTTGTAGCCCCGATAGGACTTCAAAGACATAATGTAATCCATTGTTTATCAGTATTATATAAACATGCTAAAATACAGGGAATGAATAAGGGGATGCATTTTTTTGCCTTTTTGGTTGCCCTGTCAAGACCACTCATGGTTAATTGCAAAGTCAGAATCATCAAGATATCCCAGCGATGAAGACACCCTACGGAGAAGTTTCTGTCCTTAAACTCCACCCGACCACCAAAACAATTCCGGGTCTGATAAAATTATTAATAACAGCCATAATCATTAACGAATTTTCAAAATTCTGAGCCTCGTGTCCAGCAAAGCCTGGTATTTGGCTTTCATTTCCTGGGATAAAAAACTGATTTCTATTAATTCATACCATTTATCAACCGCTGATGAGATTGATTCGAGAATTTTATCAATGCTCTTAGGGTTTAACTCACATTTTTCAACTCCAAAATAGTCAACCAGAATATTGCTTGTTAAATGCTTTTTCTTCCCCTTCATGGGCAATGCAATTTCTTCATCTTGTTTTTTATATTCTATGGTTGAATTAACAAGGTCATAACATGGGGAGAGCGAGACTTTATCATTATTATTAATAATGGAGAAATTTTTCAGATGCATATCTTCATTACCAACCAGATAACTAAATATGACCAGTTTAAATAGTTTTAGTCTTTCAATTGCAGGGAAAGTGCAATAATCATTTACCAATTTAACAACCTTCTCCATGCTGTAATCATACTTTGTGTCCCTGCTCATTCCTGCCAATTGTGCAAAATCTTCCACAGGTACTTTATCATTCTTTCCCTTTCTGTCAAAACGTTTGATGAAATAGGTCAGTGATCCGTCCTTCGACCATATCAGGCCATGTAAAGGAACATCCAAACCAATTATTTCTGCAAGTTTCATCGTCAGGTCTTCATTCTCCGGCATTTCCGGATAAAGCTGATGCTGTGGTTTTAGTATAAACCGCCCCCCTGTGTCGATGATTTCGAATTTTCCTTCTTTAATATTCAATTTTGCACTTAGCTTTGGCTGTACACCCTGAATAGACATTCTTGTTGCACGGTTGTATGCCTCCGTTCTTTGTTCAGCTGCAGTGTATTCAATTTCTTTCAATGTCTTTAACCCGGGCGACAAAAGCCTGAGTCCTGCATCGCTATACCGGCCATCCCCACAAGGAACATATGTTATCGGGCAGCGGTTCATTCTGTAACTTCTTTTACAGTAACAACGCCTATCATATCTTCTCCAACAGCTATCAATTGAGAGAAACAATCATTCTTATCAATTTTTTTAATTTTCAGCAAACCCTCCAGTTGAAATCCTTCAGGCAACAAGCCATCAAAAAATGGCGGAAACTTATTGAACTTATAAACCTTTCCCTTAACAGGCATTGTTCGTGAAACTGCAAGACCATCATACTCCTCATGATATTCAAATAAATACGCTGTGTTTTGCACGAACTCGGTAAGAATTCCTGCTTCAACACCTTTAACGAAAACCTTAGCCTTTCTCATTTCCCCTGTTTTGTAAATCCTCCAGTAAAGGGCTGGTTAATACTATTTTTATGTTAAGTACTTTAAAAATTTTTTGCAAGGTATCCAATTGAACAGCTTGTTTTCCTTTCTCAATATCATAAATCACAGTTTTGCCAACTCCAGCGAGCTCTGCCAACTGAACACGACTTAATCCGGCCACTTTTCTATGTAGCCTGATCACTTCTGCTAATTCCTGAAATTGCGCCATTTTTACTTTTATTGCGGTAAAAATAAGCAATTTTTAATAGAATAAAAAATGTTTAGTCAATTATTACCGCCATAACAGTAATATTGAATCTTTTAGCATCATTATGTTATAAAAACACAATAATTTACTGCTATAGAGGCAATATTTAATAATAATGAATTAAATTCGAACAAAAAACTGTATTTTACCGCCAAAACGGTAACGATATCACTAAAGTAACTTTAAATAAATCCCGGTTTATAGTTGTATCGCCGACCTTATAACCAAAAAGATAAAGTAACTGGTTTACCTTATCAAGCCGAAGGGCTTGCTTGCCTTGTTCCAAATCCCGAATAAAACGAAGTCCGACACCCGCCTTTAATTCAGGTTCAGTTTGCATCTGCCTGACAGCTGCAAATTCTCTATAATCAGACAAGCAATAATCACTGTATCCGCAAAGTTCAGCGCCATGCCGGATTTACGCTGCTATTCAGAATCCGGCACGGTTGGATTTATCGCGGAAGCCATTCAGGACATCATCACGAATAGCATCGCACCATCGGGAGAAGTGGCCGGGATTTTTTCACATCAGGACTGACGAACCTGTCAAAAATACTGTAACCAAACAACTTAGACAAATTCAGGCATATTGCCTGTTTTTGTCAAGTACTCAGGAGATTACCACCTGAAATTTTATGAATTCAGGATATTATCCCCCTTACACCGGTATTATTATCGGATATTTTTCCCCATGCACCGGTATAATTATCCATATTTATTCTATCTTTGTAAAAAAAGGAACGAATTATGGTACGTCGCAAATTATATAACAAATTACTGACACACATTGACAAAAAGGAGTTCAGCATTATAACCGGAGCCAGGCAAACCGGCAAATCCACACTGTTGAGGCAACTCGAAATGCATTGTAAAGAACTTGAAAAACCGGCTGTCTTTATAAATCTTGAAAACAAACTTCTGGTTGCAGACCTGAATCAGAGTCCGCTGAATCTGCTCAGGTATTTACCCGAAACTGAAGAACGAATAATTGTACTTATAGATGAAGTTCAATATTTGGATGATCCTTCCAACTTCCTGAAATTACTTTTCGATGAATATGCCGGAAGAATCAAAATAATAGCAACAGGCAGCAGCGCTTTTTATATTGATGCACGCTTTCGCGATTCGCTTGCCGGCAGGAAAAGGTTGTTTCACCTGCTTACATGCAGCTTTGATGAATATCTGTCCATTGCAGGAGAAGAACTTTTGCTTCAGGAACTTATAACCATTAACAGCCAACCAGAATATAAAAGCCTGAAAATAGGACTGCTTCGCATGGAGTGGGAAAAGTATATGATTTACGGGGGCTACCCCGCCGTGGCTGCTGAGCCGGATTTAAATGAAAAAGCAGCCTTACTGAAAGAGATAAGGGACTCATTTATTAAACGGGATATCATAGAATCGGGCGTACAAAACGAAGTAGCCTTTTATAAGCTTTTCAGAATACTGGCAACTCAATCCGGTAATCTGGTAAATGTAAACGAGTTGGCATCCACCTTGCAAATTAAAAATGAGACAGTAGTCAACTACCTTAACATCATGCAAAAGTGTTTCCATATAGCGCTGATTCGTCCATATTTCAGGAACTTACGCAAAGAGCTGACCAAAATGCAAAAAGTATATCTGCCCGACAGTGGCCTGCGCAATTGCCTGCTGAATAATTTTCAGATCTTTACAGAACGCAGTGACCGGGGTGAGCTCTGGGAGAATGTTGTATTCAGACTTCTCATGGAGAATAACGAAACTGACGAAATTCATTATTGGCGCACTTCTGCCGGCAACGAAGTAGATTTTATTCTGCCTGCTCAACAAAATCCATCAGCTATTGAAGCAAAACTCAATACATCTCCTATCAACCCGTCAAAATACAAACTATTCAGGTCGGCTTACCCTGAAATACCTTTGAAGTTTTCAATCCTGAATCCGGTGAATGAGGACTTTTTCCGGAATCTGCCCTGAAGGTCTTCTGAAAATCCTTGCATCATTGCCTTATCGTGATTAACCCGGATGCAGTCCTTGCAACAGGCCAATAGCAGGCCCATGCTGTCGCGTGGATTCGGTTTCCGGTTTCTCTCAGCCATCTCCGGCAACCAACCCTCCGGGATCAGCCCATCGAAAAACGGGAATAAAACCTTCCCGGTAAAAGGTTCTGCCTGCAAAGGCAATGTTGACTTACGGACTCGCTATTTTTTCTTCTTATATAACCGGGATCATATTCAAACCTGTAGCCCTTTTCGTCCCGGGTAAGCCAGCCAGCCGGAATGTCCTGAATTTGTATTTCAGCTTTCCTCGTGGGTTAAAATTTTTCAATTTACTGGAATGGCACCAACCTTATACCCAAAAAGTTTCAGCAACTGATTTACCTTGTCCAGCCGGAGGGTACGCTTGTCTTGTTCCAAATCCCGCATAACTGTCACTTGAAAGTTGTTGGTGCGGATTTTGAAGAGCGTCAGTGTCCGACAGGACATGACGGTCAAGAAAGGAGTAGCGACAACGCACACGACTGCACCCGCAATGCAATTTGCAAATTATCGTGCGCTGGTTTCTATTTTATATCAAGCTCACTTATCTTACTATTTTTCCATGTAAGCAAAATATATCCATTGTCATCTTGATTAATTGGTTCAAAGTTCACTTCGAAACTATTATCCCTTACATCAATTGGTGTAATTGCTGCTAAATAAAATTGTTTAATCCAGTCACCGTTATACTTAATTTTGTTCTTATTTTTCTTTGATTCTACTATTATTTGTTCTTGTATATTAGTAAGGTTGTCAACGATCGAATAAGCAGATTCCAGTTGCTTTTTAAATGGCCCTTCCGAGTTTCCTTCTAAAATTATAACTGTTTCATTTTGTTGCTCTGAAAGAAGTACTTCACTAGCCCATACATAATTAATTGATGGATGAGTTTTTTTAATTCTAGCTTTTAGTACACCAAGTTTCGTGTCAGATATCTGAACTTCTTTTCCAAATAATATGTCTTTAAGTCCCATTTTTCTCTAATTTTTATAGGATCGCTCTTTTCAAACTTGCCCACAACGCTCCAGCGCAGTGCCCTGGGCCGGATTATTTGTCCGGCAAAGCCAGAGCAAAATTTTTAACGTCAGGCCTGGGTGCAGCGTGATTGTTACGGGCAGATTATAATCTTTCTGTTATCAGTTCTGTTATATTTATCCAATATGGTCAGAATATAAGTACCGCTCTTTATATTCTCCAAATTAACTTTTATCTGACCATTGATTTCCTCCTGAAAAATAATCTTTCCAAATAAATCCTTCATGGTAATAACTTTAATATCATTAGGCTGGCTAAACTCAACTGAAAATGACCCACGTGAAGGATTTGGAAAAACCTTTACTTGGCCCGAAAGTAAGTCAATATCTTTTGTGGTAGTGATTAGCTGGCAATATGTATTTGCGTCTGGGAATAAAGTTTCATTGTCCTGCATAAAGCAATCCAGATCATAACTATCAAAATCAATTCCAAGACCGGGTGAAAATTCAATAAGCCCGTAGGTTGATCCGATACCTTCAATTAAGTAGATATTGTACCAGAAATTAATATACCACCTTTTTCGAAAGTCATTGCCCACTTTTACTGAATCAATTGATATTACAGTATCATTAGCCCAAAAATTAGACGCTATATAACCTTGGACTGTATCACCTATGGTCAAATTAAAATCATAAAGTAATTCTTCTGTCGTACTTGACGGAGGAACAATAAAAACTTTTTTGTTGAGCACATCCTGACGTATTGCTCCTTTGTATCCTGGAGAATGCCTTTGAGTGCAAGTCCCGGTTGTATAAAAGTTTACAAAAGGAATTGAAAGTTTATGGTAGGTCTGATTATTTATTGTGGTATCCCCTGAAAGGATAAATGAATATTCTTCTCTGGCCCATCCGAACACACACATGTTCGGTTGATAACTATAATTCCAACTAGAATTACTATCCGGAAAAGGATGGTAAATTGATGTCTGTCCAGAAGACGATACAGTAATCAATAATATAAAAAAGGAGATCAAGGTTTTCATATTAAACATTTTATAAGTTGCCCATAATTGACGGAACTATATACAGTTGGGGATTGCGGATTGCTTTCCTGTCTAACCGAGATGAAGCAAATGTGGGTGATGAACCTACAATTACGCAAAAAACCGGCTATGATATATAAATATTGTTACCTCCTGGTGTTTGTTTTTCAGTCATTTTACTTTCAATTTTTACACCGTTTCTGTCAGTCTGTGCGATGGGAGAGGCAAGCTCTTTGGATGGTTTTGATAGTGTGATGGATTTTGTGCGACCGGCCAATGCGCATGGCTTGCGTTGACTATCTATAAGCTAAATTGAAAAATTCTTTAAGCTTTTGCTTGTCCTTAATCAGATATTTTCCGCCTGAGCAGTCTTTTATGAACTCAGGTAAAACATCAAATAAATCCTCCAATGCAGTTTCAGAACCAGTTACAAGACTATAAAAACTTGCACCGTCAATCTCCCTGATATTTTCATTCAGTGGACATTTTGCCCCTTTATCTTTATCCGACGGGGTAAATGGCTTGTTGAAACGAATGCCATTTTTAGGGATTACTGCAACATAAAATGCAGTAAAACCTTTGTAAATACTGGTTTTTGGACTAATCAACTTGTCCAGTGAATAATATAAGTCAGAGAGTTTCCCCCCAGAAATGGTGTTGTATTTATTTTTGACTTCGGCAATCGTTTTATTTTCCTCAGAAACAAGGTCAATAACATTACCAACCTTCATATTTGTCCAACCTTTTGAAAACCCTAAAATATTTTGATGAAAATCTCCAATATGATTTTGTAGTGTTTTCTGAGCTTGTCTGGTGGTTTCACTTTTTATCCAAGTGTCATATTCAATTTCAAATCCTGACATTTCAAAAAGTGCGGCAAACGGGTCAATCACATTTTTACCAAAATTTTTGACCGCTGCTTTTTTTGCGCCTTTTGCAATTAAAAGCAATTGCATTACTTCGTTTTTAAGGTCGGAATCTGAAATCCAATTTAAATAAGGCATTGTCTAGGTTTTTATGTTAAAATTAAAACATAAAAATAAACAATATTTTTAACGACATTTAAAAAAGGGAACTAAGTTTTAGGATAAATCTTATTTAGGAACCTTATTATGGAATTTCCTACTTCTTTAGCAAAATTTACAGGTACAGCATTTCCTATCTGTTTGTATTGCTGAGATACTGAGCCAGAAAAAGCCCAATTATCTGGAAACGTTTGAATCCGGGCATATTCACGAACAGTAAAAGGTCTTGTTTCTTCGGGATGACAACGTTCAGTTTGTTTTTGAGCAGGGCTGCAAGTTAATGTTAAGCTTGGTTCGGACCAACTCATACGCCTTGCCATTCCGGTTTTTCCACCACCTAAATAAAAACTTCCACCCATGTATTGTTTTTGTGTTTCAAGTGGCAAATCTCTCCAATATCCACCTTCCGGGACTAAGTCTAAAACCTCTTTTTTGCTTTTAGGATATTTTGAACCATCAGATTTTGGCACATCGCAATTATATAGTTCACCTTTTTTTAAAGCATCTTTTAAGGTATAAACTTTTTTAAATGGTTTGGGGAAATCGAATAGGTGTTGGTTTAAATCTTTTCTAATCCCAACAATTAAAACCCTTTCCCTTTTCTGTGGCACTTTGTAAAAAATGGTTTTAAAAATTCTAGGTGTAATTACATTGTAGCCAATCTCATCAAGGATTGAAATCATGCCTTCGATTGTCCTGCCATTTTCATGTGTCAATAGCCCTCTCACATTTTCTCCAACGCAGATTGCCGGCATTGTTTCTTGTACGACTCTTGCAAATTCGTAAAATAATGTTCCTCTAGCATCGTTTAGACCTAGTTTCTTCCCTGCATAACTAAATGCCTGACATGGAAAACCACCTGTCACAATATCAACTTCTCCTTTAAGGTTTGAGAATGAAACATTTTTTACATCATCTTCAATAACATTCCAATCCGGACGGTTTTTTCTTAAAGTTTCACAAGCCCAATGGTCATATTCATTAAGCGCCAAACATTTTATACCCGCCTCTTCCAGTCCAATTGCCAAACCACCTGCTCCAGCAAATAATTCAATTGAATTAAAATCCCGGTTAGGTTTAATTTCATGTTCGTTTTCGGTTGGGCTAAACAAAAAGTCAAGACTATCAAATATTTTCAATTGGTCTTTGCGATAAACCCTATAATTACTCATTGGTTCACGAACTGCCGAAAGCTTTCCGTTTCTATCCCAACGACGTAAGGTTTCTTTGCTAACCGAAAGTAAATCTGCCACTTCTGCAATTGAATAATATTTTTCCATATTTTTATAACCACGTTAATCAACATTATACATGGTTACAAATATAGTTTTATTTCTAACTGATATTAATTTAATTTGCAGATAATTTATTAACAATTTTAGACTTGAAAAAATATACTGAAAATCAAATTGTTGTACCCCGGTTTAATGAAGCCAATGGTTTTTATACAACCAAACAAAGGTCTGAATTGATGGCAAAAATAAAATCCCAAAACACGAAGCCAGAACTTAATCTGAAAAAAGCATTATGGAACCTTGGTTTTCGGTACAGGAAAAATTTAAAGAAACTTCCTGGTAGTCCAGACATTGTATACACAAAGCATAAATTGGCAATATTTGTCGATGGCGAATTTTGGCATGGTTATAATTGGGCTGAAAAGAAGACTAAAATTAAAACTAACCGGGACTTTTGGATTCCAAAAATTGAAAGAAATATTCAAAGGGATATACAAAATAATCAACTTCTTACCGAAGCTGGTTGGCATGTCATCCGTTTTTGGGAACATGAATTAAAAAAAGATTTTGAAGATTGTCTAAATCGAGTAATCAGTTATCTACAAGATGGTGTGTAGGCAAGAAAACAACTCTTTTGCAAGCTGAAGCGTCAGCTTGTGTGTCGGAGCTTGCAAATGTGTTGTTTTGTGCGTGGGCTGTTATTACATTGAATAATCCGGACTAAAGTAGGCCACCCATTCCGGAGCAAAGTAGGCCAG
>JABNAD010000170.1_pt1 | contig 54984 bp, 48 predicted proteins | sample 7240381 | NCBI WGS metagenome assembly JABNAD01 (sample SAMN11332834, study PRJNA596920) | anaerobic digester metagenome | biome: digested sludge; isolation source: digested sewage sludge-derived enrichment culture grown on H2/CO2 | place: Germany: Goettingen
TAGTGATACATGCAGTGACTGCACCAGCTGATGTTCCAGCAACCCGAGAAACATCGTCCATTAAACCATTGCGAAATAGATAGTCTAATACCCCAAGATACGATATTCCCAATATACCTCCGCCCTCAAAAACTAGATTTTCAACTTTACTATTCAATTCTATCACCCTAACTATTCTCATAGTAAATTATATTGCATAGGCGATGATTTTATTTTGCAAAAAATCCTAATTTTAGAAATATATCCAATAAATGTAAATACAGTTTACTTTAACCCAATCTTTAAACTTTTTTCTCGGGCCCTAAAATTAAGGGGGTGTAACTATAGTCGTCTTTTCATTTCATCTTCCAGCTTAATTTTACTCTGCTTGATCTTCTAGTTTATTCCATATAATTGTCGTATAAGTTTTTACGAATACTCTGTTATCATTTAATAAGAAATACCACAGTGAATCATCGCTTTTTGAAACTATTGTACGTTCCACTTTAGTTTCTCCAGATTTCATTGTTTTTGTACTTTCTACAATAATATATTCTGTCGAAGAATCCGCATTGAGCTCTTTTGGTACCTCACCAGGTTTGTATTCCTCTTTCTTAAGCAATTTATTATCTTTGTCTATTTGAATTATTGCAACTTTTGCTGTAGGCTTCATGATAGCTATAGATACTTTTACAGAGGTACTAAATTCTTTACTATTCCCATTATTATTCACTGTAACTTTATCTGCTATTGTTTGGGTATAAAGGCTTCCATCTTCCATATCATCCGCTGAATAACAGTAACCATTAACACTACTAACAAGGTAAACTTGACCATCCTTACTTTGATAAACAGGATTAATAAATATCTCATTCTCCAGACCACTTGGTGAAACATAAATGTTGCCCTCAAGTTCCATTCCTTCTGCATAATCACCATATTTTATATTTATTTTGAAATCAGTAACACCATTGTCGCTATTAGACATAACATATGAATTTTCATCATCGGGAGATTCTGATACAGTAGGAGAAAACATCCTAGTACCCTCTATTCCATCGAATTCATATGTAGTTTTAGTATATTTACCTCCTTCTTCTGTCGTCTCTACCGTGTCTTTCCTTGTTGCATACAATCGACCATTATATTTTTGTTGATTACCTTCAACTAAAATCTCTCCTCCCGAAACTTTCCCATTATCATTGAGAAAGCCTTCCATATCAAACAAATTAATATGCTCAGATGTAACAAAGGCACCTATTAATTTATCTGCACTTTTTTCTGCCCCATCTTCACGAGCAAGTTGGCATCCCGCAAGCAAAATCATAATCAGTAATGCAAAAGTTGTTAAACCAATTCTTTTATTCATCTTCATCCACCCCCAAATTACCATCAAACTTCAGTATATCCCCAACGTCGCAGCCCAGATGCCAACATATTTTATTTATTGTTGAAAAGCGCACACCCTTCGCCTTACCACTGCGCAAAATAGACAGATTGGCTTCTGTAATGCCTACAAGAGCACACAAATCTTTAGAAGTCATTCCTCGTTCTTTCAAAATATTTTCAAGGTGTACAGTAATTGCCATGCTATCGCCCCTTAAATAATGCTATCGTTGTCATCTTTTAATGTTTTGTTTGAAATAACCATTTTAGAAAAAATAAGTGTGCCTAAAACAAAGATAATAGAAAATAATGGTACTTCTATTGAACTTTTTATATTCCGCAAAAGAGGCATAAAAAAAAGCTGTACTATATTAAAAACGACATTGCTTGACATCGTAAGGGTAAGCCCTATTTTGCATATCTGTGAAAGCTTTTCTGATTCACCAATGGTTTCTACCGAATATTGGTCTGTTGAAAATACCCGAATGAATTTTAGACCTGAAAAAATAACGAGTATGCTCACAAAATTGGGGATACTATCAATCAGAAATCTTAAACCAGTAAAAAAATAGGTAATTCCTAATCCATCCTCGCTTCCTGTATTACTAAGCTTTATGGATTTCATTTCAAGGCAGGCATCATTGAGGCCCACTCCAAATATTGAAATGGTAAGAAGTATCGCTGCAAACCATAATAGAGCCACCATATACCTGTGTAGCTTTTCTGTTTTACTATTGAAAAAAACATTCACCCACCTCAAAACCAAATATGCCACCAAAACTGAATAGACCGTGCCACATAGCAGAATTTGAGCCATGGAATTTTCTATACCCGCTGCAGTGGGCATGGGGATAAGTCCCGGGTTAATCATCATATAAATCACATAAAATAGTAGCAAGGAAAGCACGACTAAAAACTCATCTGCAGCTTCATCTTTCTTTTTCTTTTTCAGCAACCACCTCACGAAAAGCGGAACTACGCATAAAGCAATGTAAAAAATAAATGCAATTACATTCTGCAAGCCACCTTGTAATGACAACCACCTAAGCCCCATACCAATTTGAGCCAGGGGAAAGCATAAAATGCTTCCAAATGCATTGCTAACAGAAAACTTTAAAAAAACCCCAAGTATAGATAGTAAAGCTGATATTAACAACGTAGTATGTAAAGCCTTTTGATTCATAGCAATCATCATTCCCTCCAAAGCAAAATTATTGTTTTTCGATAATTATATGCTGCAAATTATTGTAAGTCAATCTTTTTATTTTGGACATTACTCTAAGAGCTTTTTATACATCCTACAACTATTAAGAACAATATATAATCTAATACAAATATCTAGGTCTATTCCTATCAAAAAATAATAACCCTTTCGTGCAACTCAACAATTCTCGCTTGTTCATCGCTACAAACGGAATATGTTTACAGTCTGTCCGAAAGGGTAAAAAGGAGTTTTCTTATAGGTTTTTGCTTTCTCATGGATTTGGCTATTCCATATTCAATTGAAAATAGCTACTATTATCTTTTTTCCTGCCTTTCTTTCGTTCTTAGTATATACTATGTTTGTCCTGTCCCATATGTTCGTCCCGTTCACAAAAAAGCTATAAATGTTAATAATTCAACCTTGCATACCAATCTTTTCTAGCTCCGGCAAAAAAATATGAGAACTTATATTTAACTTATACGGCAGTCTCAACCTTTTAAAATTCATGAATCATTTACTTTCGTTACTTTGCAAAATGTTCAAAAAAACCTGCACAATGTTAGGATCGAACTGGGTACCGGAACAACGTATCAGTTCTTGCTCGGCTTCTTCCTTACTCAAAGCCGATCTGTAAACACGCTCAGACGTCATCGCTTCATAAGAACCCGCAACCATAATAATTCTTGAAGCCAACGGTATTTCTTTCCCTTTTAAACCTCTTGGATACCCTGTCCCGTCCCAGCGCTCATGGTGTGCTAATATGTAGTCCGATAAATATGCAAATGTGTCCACCGACTTTAGTATATGATACCCAACTTCAGAATGTCTTTTAATGATTTCATACTCTGACGGCGTTAATCTATCCTGTTTTTCCAAAATTGCCCTATCAATGGCTATCATGCCAATATCGTGCAAAAAACCTGCCATTTCTATTTCCTGCAAAAGCTCTTGATTCAATTGTAAAGCCTCACCAATTCTTTTACTCATTTCTCCTACATTTTCAGAGTGCCTCTTCTCCTTGGGGTCCTTTTCATGGATTGTTTGTATAATAGTCTGTATGGTAGTTTCTTTCATTTGCTGACTTTCTGCTAGTTTACGTCGATACATATTTTTTTCCGCTTTTAGATAAATTTCCATTATTTTTTGATCTAAAATTGTTTTAGTCGCACAACCAATAGAAACAGAAATTATTGTATTCTTAAGCCTTTGATCTGATATTTTATGATGAATTTTATTTATCACATGCTCCGTTTCGCGAATATCTGTCTTTGGCAGCAATATAACAAATTCATCTCCACCAATGCGGCAAATGGTGTCATCCTTTCTGCAAACATCTACCAATGCTTTTGTTACAATCTGTAGCAGCTGGTCCCCCATCTGATGACCAAATGCATCATTAATTAGCTTTAACCCATTCACGTCAATGAGTGCCAAAGATAAAGGAATAATTTCTTCTTGTTCTAACCTGTTTATTTCATATTCAAAAAAGTGCCTGTTATATAGGCCTGTTAATTGGTCATGGGAACTTAAATAAGATATTCTTGCCTGTTTTTCTTTCTTATCCGTATAATCTCTAAACACAACAACAACGCCTTTAATATTTCCCCCATCATCCAAAATTGGTGAGGCGCAATCTTCAATAGCTATCTCTTCACCATTCTTTTTTATCAGTAAAACATTTTCATCTGTAATATTTTGTTGTTTGTTTTCCGTGACATTTTTTATAGGAGTGATACACTTTTCTCGGGTATTTTCATCTATAATACGAAATACCCTTTCAAAGGGCATGCCTAGGGCATCTTGCATACTCCAGCCTGTCAATTTTTCTGCCACATCATTCATAATTAGAATATTACCAAATGGATCTGTGGATATGACTCCGTCCCCCAGAGAATGAATTGTTGTTTTGAATAATAATCTTTCTTTATTTATGGTTTCCTTTGCATCAAATAAATCCTGATTTTTTTCTTCCAACTTCAAAATATAGTTTGATATTTTATTCAGCATGTATACAATGCCATTTGATAAAACGCCGATTTCATCTTCTCTATCCAAATATTTAGGGGGCAAGACAATAGAGCCGTTTTGTGTAAAGTGATTCATTTCATCACAAATTTTTATGAGAGGTGTTGAAAAATGATTTCTCAACATCAATAAAACCAAAGATAACAACAGAATAATTAAAATTAAAATACATAAGTTCATTAAGACAAATTTATGAATAGGTGCCAGTATCTTGGAACGCAATATATCTGTTACCACAATAATATTGGTATCTTTCACAGGGAAATAAGCTAAATACTTTTCCTGCCCTTCATACGAATATTGTACTACACCGCTTCTACCTGAAAGTATTTCTTCAACTAGTTCTGGAGGGAATATGTTCTGTATGTACTCATTGGTTAGTTGAAAAGATCCCCTTCCTTTTGCATTATATAGTATGAGCCCGGAATCATATATTAAATCCATATCTGCCTCGGTTTCCAAGTTATAATTTTCCATAATCATTTGAATGTTTTCCATCAAAATATCCAAACCAAATGCTCCCACAATTCCATTGTTATCCTTCAACGGGGCGGCAATAGTAATTGCAGTTTTTTTCGAAATCATATCTACATAAGGGGCTGTAATTGTGGTTTTATCTTGTTCAATTGTATTAAGATACCAGTCTCTTTTTGTTAAGTCATAATTCGGGTCCATGTCATAATCATAATGATTTGTAATCAAGTCATCTTGATTTTCCAATGGCAAAGCAATATAAGCCTGGGCTATATTTTGATCCAAACTCTGAATATTTTCAAGCTGTTTGCTTACTTTCCTATATAATGGGTGTTCTCTTTTTCGGTGGCGGTCTTTCACCTCTTTTGCTATTTTTATGAACTCTTCATCATCCTTAGCTTGTTCAACAATTAAAGTATATTTCTGCAAAAACACCTCAATTTCAGAACATATATTTTCTGACTCTTTGCTAAGCTGCTCCATCCCTCTTTGTTCCAAATAATCTTTGATTTGTACATTCAAAAAATTATAATAAATTATAAACAACAGAAAAATAAATAAAAATATTGTCAATCCAATTTTTTTAACTATGCTGTTTCTTATGCTACCCATTTGATTGCCCCCTCATATTATCAGAAAAGGTACTTTTCGTATTTTCGAAATATAAAATTCAAGCATTTTCATAACAGAAGAAATTTCAATATAATTATATCAAAAAAATAGTAGAAATAAAGAAAATTTGTAACTTTTGCAATTTTTTGTAATAGATCACTCTACTTTAATCTAAAATTAGATTCAAAATCCTATCTTTGATGCAGGCAAATTAATCTATACTTTTGCAAAAACATCGTTTATAATAGAAATGCTCTATTATTTACATAAGATTATTTCTTTAACACGTCATATTGCTTTTTTATATTTCAATACAAAAAACAGCATAAAACCATAAAGAAATAGAGTAAACACAACGATAAAAATGGTTTTAAGGAGGAAGAAACTTGAAAAGCATCAAACGCAAACTTATTTTTACAATTCTGATTTTAGTAATCGTATCATCATCACTCTCTGGACTGATTGGCGTAGCAGAAAGCTTTAAATATACGGATCAAATTATGGATACCTTAATTGAGGATAGGTTGACAAGTTCTAACAATATGCTAGAGACCTATCTTAAAGAACAATTTGGTACACTGGGCTTAAATGTAAATAGTGATTTAGTTGGATTAAATCAGCAACCTATAGAAGGAAACTTTGCCTATATTGACAAGTTTTCTGAGGAAATGAATGTTGTTGCCACTGTATTTGTAAAGAAAGGCAATGATTTTGAAAGGCTTATTACTACAATTAAAGATAAGAACGGAAAACGCGTGATCGGCACCACTCTCGATACAGCAGGTAAGGCCTATGCAGAGGTTTCTAAAGGCAACACTTTTTGGGGAGAAGCGGATATTCTTGGATCAAAATATATGACCAGTTACCGCCCTATCTATGACACAAAACAGCAGATTATTGGCGTTTATTTTGTAGGTATTCCCGTTGAGGATGTGCAAAGTATTTTGACCAATGGACTGTTTTCTACCATAAAAATAGTTCTTGCATTAGCTGCCCTTGTTTTATTGATTGTAGGTATCATTACTTATTTTATTAGCAATGGCATAGCTAAACCCATTGAAAAAGTTACCTCTGCGGCACAACAAATAGCCGAAGGTAATTTCAATGTAGAACTCTCAGTGCATTCAAAAGATGAAATTGGTCAGCTTGCCAAGGCCTTTCGTCTAACCATTGAGCAGTTGGAAAATTACCAGGGCTACATAAATGAAATAGCAGAAGCCTTGCATAAAGTTTCCTTAGGAGATCTAAACGTTACGCTGTATCGAGAATACAATGGACAATTTAAAAAACTGAAAGAAAGTATCGTTATTCTTGTTGACAACTTAAACGGAACCTTGCTTCAAATCAACCAATCCGCTGACCAAGTACATAGTGGCGCCGAACAGGTAGCTAACGCTGCTCAGGCTCTTTCTCAGGGTGCTACAGAGCAAGCAAGTTCCATTGAAGAATTATCAGCATCCATTGCCGAGGTGGCAGCACAGATTGAACGAAATGCAGCCAATACAACAGTTGCCCAGGAAAAAGCAGAGTTTGCGGGAAATGAAATGACTTTAAGCAATGGTCAGATGGCCCAAATGACTGAAGCTATGAATGAAATTTCAGCTATGTCTATGGAAATTTCAAAAATCATAAAGATAATTGATGATATTGCTTTCCAAACAAACATCCTGGCGTTAAATGCCGCGGTAGAAGCTGCTCGTGCAGGTGCAGCAGGAAAAGGGTTCGCTGTAGTTGCTGATGAAGTAAGAAATCTTGCTGGAAAATCGGCAGAAGCCGCTAGAAACACAACTATTTTGATTGATAAGACAATTCATGCTGTAAAAAATGGTGCTCAAATTACGGAAAAAACTGCGGATTCCTTATCTACCAGTGCCGATGTTACCAACGAGGCAATTGTTTTGATCGAACAAATTGCCCATGCCTCTCAGGAGCAGGCAAATGCCATTGCCCAAATCAATCTAGGGATAGAACAAATTTCCGCTGTCGTTCAGACCAATGCCGCTACTGCTGAGGAAAGTGCAGCCGCAAGCCAAGAGCTGTCCGGTCAATCCAATATTCTAAATGACCTTATCTCTGAATTTAAACTTGATGACTCTACTATGAAAGTCTAAGCCATGGTAACTCAGGAAATGACCCTAAGTTTGAAGTGCAACCTTTTATCCTACTTAAAATATGGCTTTGAAAGTTTGCTTTTAGCCACTTTTACACTCAGGTTAATATGAAGAAAAATCTAATAAATCAGCTGCAAATACCAATTCGGTATTTGCAGCTTTTAAATCCTCTTTTGTTTTACAATTGAAGTTGATTTAGCTATCATATCTCCAGGAGGATATGCCTTATGTCAAATGATCAAAAGAAACTTTTACTTGTGTTCCCTCTGCTTTCTGTATTCTTATTTTATATTGTTAGCATCATCATAAGGAATGAACTGTGGAGTAATATCCTTTCCCCTACAATTGCATTCCTATCTTCCTTGTTGATTTTTCTTTCAATCATGGATAAGAGAAGCAACAAAATGCAGAGTGTTTTATTACTACTATGCTGTTTTATTTGGGGAACAGCAGACTTTTTGTGGTTCATTTCAGTAAATTATATGGGAGCAAATCCCCTGTATATTCCCCCCATTTACGTGCTTTATGTTCTGCCAAATATTCTTTTTGCTATTTTATTAACCCATTACATATATAAAAGTCACATTAACTGGAATATCTATCAACTGATTATAGATATTTTTGCTTTTTGTGCACTGGGAATGCTTTTGCTTTGGTCAACCATATTTACTAATATGGAGTTTGAGTTTTTAATAAATTTTGATCAAACTCTCATTGTCTTTTATATCTTTTTAGATTTTTATGTTTTAATAGAAATTTTGATTATATGTATCTCCAAAGGCTTTAAAATTGAAGCAGGTTTTTTACTTATCCTAGTAGGAATATTTATTTTCGCTTTTACAGATTTTTATTATGCATACCTTAGCTTAAATAATGAGTATACTGCAAATACTTTGGTGGATATCACATACATGCTGTGCCTTGTCCTTTTTTCATTAGGTACCTTCTATGAAACCATTTCTCCCTCCATCCTCAAAATGCAGACTCAGAAGGATTTGTCTGAAAATTTAAGAAAGCCTGACAAAGCAATATTTATAATGATATCCTTTTTTTCAGTACTATATTTGTTTAACTGTTTGAGCTTTAAAAATTACATTGAAATCATTATGATATGTGTAATCTATTGGATTTTATCTACCAATATCCGGGCCAATATGCTTGATCATCTAATGTTAAAAACAGAAAAAGAAATCAATGAGTACCTTGAAAAGCAGATTGCTGAAAGGACGAAAGAATTAAATTTTGTAAATCAAAATCTAGAGGAGATTTCTAACCGCGATGCCCTAACAGGCCTGTACAATCGCAGATATCTGATTTATCATTTAGAAAATTTAGTTTTAACAAAAGGAGTAGAAAACTTTGCCCTCCTCTACATAGATGCAAATCGATTTAAGCCAATCAACGACTCCTATGGACATGCAATTGGAGATAAGGTTTTGGCCGCATTGGGCAATCGTTTTTCAGCGTTCTGCTCTTCTAAGTGCACATCTTTTCGTATTGGCGGTGATGAATTCGCCGTGATCATTGAAAATTATAAGAATAAATCCGAAATATCTGATATCGCTGACAAAATATTTGAAACCCTGCAACTACCTATTTCTGTTTCACCCTATACCTTTACTTTGACGGCAAGCATCGGAATTACCCTCTATCCTGAAGATGCCCTAGATAAAGATGTACTGATTCGTTATGCTGATATTGCAATGTATGAAGTGAAATCTAGCCAGCATAGAAATAACTATTTATTTTTTGATAAAAATTTCATTGAAAAAATAAATAAGAAACATGAAATTGAATTTATGCTGCAAAAAGCAGATTATAATAAAGAATTTATGCTTTTTTACCAACCACAATACAATATTGAAAACCAAAAGCTTATTGGCATGGAGGCATTAATTCGATGGCACCACCCTGAAAAAGGACTTATCTCACCAACAGAGTTTATTCCCATTGCTGAAGAAACAGGTATGATTATTCACATTGGAGAATGGGTTGCTGAATCTGCTTTTTCTCAAATAAAAAAATGGAATGAAACCTATTCCATGAATTTAAAAATGAGTGTTAATATTTCACCTGTTCAAATTAAAAATATAGGTTTTATTGAATGGCTTCAAGAAAAAATGGACACAGAAAATATTCTTGCAGAATGGATTGACCTAGAAATCACTGAAAGCGTTGCTATGATCTCCACAAGCTCCATTGAAAAAACATTTGATTTCTTAAATGAAATGGGAATTAGTATATCTATTGATGACTTTGGTACGGGATACTCCTCAATAAGTTATATTCGAAAATATAATATTCAACGTTTGAAAATTGCAAAAGAGTTGATCGATACCATTGCATATGATCAAAACGCACTTTTGATTGTACAAGCTATCATTATGATGGCATCAGGACTGAATCTTAAAACCATATCGGAAGGCGTAGAAGATGCAGCGCAACTGGAAATTTTAAAAAAATTGGGCTGTAATGAAGTGCAGGGCTATATTTTCGGTAGACCTGTGCCCAGTCACGAATTTGAAGATCTCCATTTGATGAAATAATAGTAAGACGAACCCTGTATTTAAAAAAAGACTGAAGCAAATATAAATTGCTCCAGTCTTTTTTTGGCGGGTATGCCTTCTGCCGAAATATGAACGGTCCAAACAGGGGCATATCCTTTAGAATCTATTAAATTGAAAGATATTTAGTGCAAATGAAATAAGGTTACATTTTAAATAGAAAGCAAACCTTCATGCAACAAACCGCAAACTTAGCCTCTTACCTCAGCCACAATATCTGCGGCCTTACGGCAAAGGGACGTGATTTCAGCCCAATTTTTCCCGTTAATCAGTTTATCGGTAACCATAAAGGAACCCCCAACAGCGCAAATGTTCTTAAAGGAAAGGTATTCCTTTAAATTATCCAAGCTGATACCACCTGTGGGCATAAACTGAAACTGATGATAAGGACCGGATAATGCTTTTATAGTAGACAATCCGCCATACTGCTGTGCAGGGAAAAATTTAAAAGTTGTCAAGCCCAAATCGTGGGCAGCTTCAATTTCCGTTGGTGTTACACAACCAGGGAAAATAGGAATATTTTTTTCGATGCAATAAGCCACAATTTTGGGGTTAAAACCAGGAGATACAATAAATTGTGCTCCTGCTTCCAAAGCTCTGTCAACCTGCTCTTTATATAAAACTGTGCCTGCACCAACAATGATATCGGGGTAGTTTTCTCGCATTAGTTTCATTGCTTTATCTGCACCCTCGGCACGAAATGTAATTTCCGCCACAGGCAGACCACCCTCAATAAGTGCCTTTGCCAAAGGCAATGCATCTTCCTCAGGACGCTCTAGTTTAATAACAGGTACTACACCAATTTTAGAAATTCTTTCTGCGATAGTCATGTTTTTTCCTCCTTAGCGCTGCACTCTGGCACCTGCGCCACCCATCAATGCTTCTACTTCCTTACGGCTTGCCATACTGGTATCCCCAGGTGTTGTCATAGCCAATGCACCATGAGCCGCACCATAATTTACTGCAATCTCAGGGTCACCTGTTTCCATCAATCCAAAAATCAAACCGGAAGCAAAGCTGTCGCCTCCACCAACGCGATCCATAATTTCCAAACCGTCATATTTATTAGAGAGGTAAATTTCTCCATTTGCCCAACACATTGCCGCCCAGTCATTTACTGTTGCAGTTTTTACACTTCTTAATGTGGTAGCCATCACCTTAAAGTTTGGGTATGTCTCTGCGGCTTTTGCCATCATTTTCTTATACCCATCTAAGTTTAATTCAACTAAATTTTCATCGTTGCCTTCAATATCAAATCCAAGGCAAGCTGTGAAATCTTCTTCGTTACCAATCATTACGTCAATATATTTTGCAATTTCCTTATTTACTGCCTGTGCTTTTTCCTGTCCACCAATGGATTTCCACATGGAAGGACGATAGTTCAAGTCATAGGATACAATGGTTCCATATTTTTTTGCTGCCTTTACTGCTTCAATGGTAACCGCTGCGCTGTTTTCAGACAATGCTGCAAAAATGCCACCGGTATGCAACCAACGAACACCCAAAGTACCAAAAAGGTATTCAAAATCAAAATCGCCGGGCTTCATCTGGGCAATGGCTGTATTGCCACGATCGGAAACACCTACAGCACCACGCACACCATGACCTCTTTCTGTAAAATTCAGACCATTACGTGTGGTTCTGCCGATGCCATCATAAGGCAACCATTTGATAAAGGAGGTATCTACACCACCCTGCAATATAAAATCTTCAATCAAACGACCGATTTCGTTATCGGCAAAAGCAGTTAAAATAGCTGTTTTATATCCAAAGCAACGACGTAAACCCCGGGCAACGTTATATTCACCGCCGCCTTCCCAAGCACGGAACTGCCTTGCTGTTTTGATTCTGCCCTCACCGGGATCTAATCTTAACATTACTTCCCCTAAGGAAACCTGATCAAACATGCACTCTTCTTTTGGTCTCAACTGAATCATTATAATGTCACCCCATCTTTAAAAATAGCGATCTCTCTATATTCATTTTCTTCATTTTTTGCAAGCTTTCCATTTGCAGTTTCTTTTAACAATCCCATTAGCTTTTCCGTTGCTTCTTCAAAGCTGGTTCCTTCTAAAACCATGCCTGCATTAAAATCAATCCAATTTGCTTTGTGCTCAGCCAACGCAGAGTTGGAAGAAATTTTTAATGTAGGTACCACTGTGCCAAAGGGTGTTCCTCGGCCTGTAGTAAACAAAATGATATGGGCACCTGAAGCCGCAAGATTGGTACAAGATACCATATCGTTACCGGGGCCTGTCAATAAGGAAAGCCCTGCTTTTTTCACTGGCTTTGCATAACCCAAAACATCGGTAACAGTAGCTGCACCACCCTTTTGAATACAACCAAGAGATTTTTCCTCCAGTGTCGTTATGCCCCCCGCCTTATTTCCCGGGGAAGGGTTTTCATATACAACCTGATTATGACTTACATAGTAATTTTTAAACTCGTTAATCATTTCTGTAGCCTGTTCAAAAACCTCTTTGCTCTGGCAACGGGCAAACAAACTATCTTCAGCACCAAACATTTCAGGAACCTCTGTTAAGATTGCCCTCCCTCCTGCGGATGTATGCAAATCTGTCAAACGACCGCATAGGGGGTTTGCGGTGATACCGGAAAAAGCATCGGAACCACCGCACTTAAAACCAATAATTAATTCCCGAAGGGGAATTTCTTCTCTTTTGTCCTTTTCAGTCAGCTGGAAAAGAGCTTTAATTAGGGCTAATCCCTTTTCCATCTCATCTTCTTCCTCTTGTGTAATCATAAAACGAATTCTCTCGTTGTCATACTCACCCAAAAAAGGCTTGAAAACATCCAGATTATTATTTTCACAGCCTAAAGACAAAACAAGCACGCCACCCGCGTTAGGATGTTTTGCTAAAGCTGCCAATGTTTTTTGCGTTGTAGTCTGATCCTCACCCATTTGAGAACAGCCGTAGGGGTGGGTCATAGCCAACACAGGAATGCCCATTTTTTCGGCCTTATTGGCCAAACGTTCCGCTGTTTTATTTACACAACCCACAGTAGGTACAATCCAAATATCATTTCTGATACCAACTCCACCGTCTTTTCTACGGTAACCCATGAAATGCCCATCCTGTTCATTCCAAAGGTACTCTTGGGTACTACGGAATTCATAGTCACCACTTTCCGCCAGATTGGTTTTCACATTATGAACATGCACATGCTGTCCCTTTTCAATATTTTTTGTAGCATGACCAATAGGGCTGCCGTATTTCAATACGTCTTCCCCTTCTTTAATATCAAAAAGAGCAATTTTGTGTCCAAAAGCAATATCGTCTTTGGCTACAAGGGTAATTTCACCGCATTGGCAAGTTTCCCCTTGTTTTATATCACAAAGAACCACTGCAACACTGTCCTTTGGATTTACAACAATTATGTTATCCTTCATGGTGTAACACTCCTTAAGCCAGAAGAGAAGTCAAAACTTCCTTCACGTCTTTTTCTTCCAGTTCCTTTAAATAAGAAGCAACTAAATCTGTCAAGCCTTCAATGGCATTTAGATCTGTGCCATCCCAAAATGCTGAATTAGATAAAACTGCCTCTGCAATGCCATTGGCGTCTTTTTCTGCCCAAAGCTTAGCGAAGAATTCTAATACCTCACTGTCATCTTTTATGGTATAAGTTGATCCGTCTGCACGAACGCCAACATAGTTGCCGTCTTCCATTCTTCCTTTATAAAAGCGAATGAATGCCGCCAATGAGAAAACCAATGCCTTAGGTAACTGGCCTTTTTCTTTCACATAACCCAGTAAGCTTGGCATACATCTTGCGCACCATTTGGAGCAAGAATTCAAGGAAATGTCCAACAATTTATGTTTAATATATGGATTGCGGAAACGATCCTTTACATCAGATGCAAATTGTTCCAATTCCGCCTTAGGTAAATCCAAGGTAGGGATGATTTCGCCATAAAGAAGTTCATCTAAGAATTTTACAAATAATGGGTCATTCATCATTTCCAATACAATATTATGTCCAGCCAAATATGCCGCCAAAACTGTAGCCGTATGTCCACCGTTTAAAATTCTAACCTTGCGCTTTTTGTAGGGTGTCACATCCTCTGTCCAAATAACGTTTGCATCTGTTTTGTGAATTGGCAATATTTCCGCCCACTCCTTTTTCCCTTCGATTACCCAAAGGTTAAAGACTTCACTGGTCACAAGGCATTTATCCTCATAGCCCATTTCATTATACAGATACTCCAACTCATCACCTGGGTAACCTGTCACAATGCGGTCAACCAAGGTGGAACAGAAATGATTGCTATCCTTTATCCATGTTTTAAAGTTTTCTTCCAAACCCCATTCTTCTGCATACTGCAAAACAATACGCAGTAAGTTTGCCCCATTATTATCAATCAATTCTACAGGTAAAAATAACAAGCCTTTATCTGTTGCACCATTGAAGGACTGATATCTTTCATATAAAAAAGCACATACCTTTGCTGGGAAGGACTGTGCCGGTCTATCAGTCAGCTTATCCCCTGCTTTATAGGAAATTCCAGCCTCAGTTGTATTGGAAATAACTACCTTTAAATCCTCAGAGCGAGCCATTGCCAATAACGCTTCATAATCTTCATAGGGATTAATGCAGCGGGAAACAGATGTATTTGGCTCAATTTTTTCTACAGGCTTTCCATCTTCAATGCCACGCATAATCAAGGTATACATACCATCCTGAGAATTAATAATCTCTCCCATACCTTTTGCAATAGGCTGGCACAAAACGATGGAACCATCAAAATGCCCCTGTCTATTTGCTTTATCAATCATCCAATCAGTAAAAGCACGAAGGAAATTTCCTTCACCAAATTGTAATACCTTCTCCTTGAAAGCTGGTGCCTGAGGAGTCAATACTTCATTAATTTTTTTCATAAACCTTATACCTCCAAGTTGTTCTGGTTTAAGATAATCTCAGGAACAGTATACAACATCGAATGACCTGTTGTATACAACAAAAATAAAAATAGTGTTTTTTTGGTGAATCAAAACAATATAGACTTCAATTTTTTGTGCATTTTTAGGGTAATCCTAATTTTGTTGTTTTATTTTGATGTATACATTCTATTTTTTTATAAGATTATCACCAAAAAAAGTATGTCTTCTTCATAGAAAAAGACATACTTTAATTTCTCATCTTGTTGCTTATTTATACTGAAATCCATAAAATTTCTTTTTTTACCCTATTACAACAAATACCATCTACCTACCTCTTTGCATTTCACAGTTTTTATTCAGTGCCAAATCAAAGGTGGCATTTTTTGATGCAAGAAGGTGAGCTTCCATTTCTTTTGCCGCCAGAACCCAGTCATGCTTTAAACATGCAGTTACAATCCTGAGGTGCTCTTCATTTGTTTTCTCCAATCTAGAATCTACAAATTGTCCTGTCATCACACGGAAACGTAAATTCTGATTATGAATCCAATCATACGTCTTTTGAAGATAAGGGTTCTGAATAGCTTCAACGATAGCTACATGGAACGCATCATCCAATGAGTAATATTCCTCTTCCCCGTGGGTATCAACAGGCAAAGAGAATGTCTCGAAAAATTTGTGAATTACTTCATCCCCAATTTTAGGCCCATAATTCAAAATAGCATATGGTTCATATAGGAGACGAACCTCAAAAATAAAGTTGATGTCATTAATGGTCAGCCCCGATACCACAATGCCTTTTTTCGATAGAATTGAAATAAGCCCCTCCTGCTCCAAACGGCTAAGGGCATCACGTATGGGCGTTCTACTTACATGTAGCTCGTCCCGCAAAGTCTCTTCATTCAGCATAATCCCTGGCGCATACTCACAAGAAATAATTTTTTCTTTTATTGAGTGATACGCTCTTTGCTTTAAACTTTCTTTCCCAGACATTTTATTGTGCCTCCCCCAAAATTTGCATAAAGTATACTACATATTTTTGCTCTTGCGAAGAGAAAATATGTAGAGTCTGTTAAGAATTGATTTTTTTTACAACTATCATTCTATTATAACTTCAATCTATTTTACAACAGGAAAATAAAAAGAAGGGAAATTTTATTATAAATTATTGAAATTGACAGTATTTAAATATAAATTCTCTTTTGGATACATCATTGACAAAGTTTACTAGGAATTATCCGAAAAATAATATATCTTAAAATACATTTTTTGTAATATGACAGTTTTTATTGTGAAAATTGCTTAAATAGCATACTACTAAATTGTTTATACTATTCAAATTTAAGAAGAAAATTAATTTTAAGTTGACACCAACCACGAAAACCAATTATACTCCTCTTATAGAGTGATGTATACATCATCAAACGAAGCAGTGAAAAATTGCTGTTGAAAAAGGAAGGTATTAAAATATTATGAAAGCACTAAGAATTAACGCACCGGGTGATGTTTCGATTGCCGAAATCGAAAAGCCCGTTCCTAAGGAAGGCGAAGCCTTACTAAAACTTTTGTATGGCGGTATTTGTGGAAGTGATTTAAGCTCTTACCGTGGTGCAAATGCTTATGTATCTTACCCTCGTATCCCCGGACATGAATTTTCCGCGGAAATCATTGAAGTGGGTGAAAACAGCTACGGATTAAAAGCAGGTATGATTGTAACCTGTAACCCCTACTTTAACTGCAATGAATGTTATTCCTGCCAAAAAGGTAGAGTCAACGTATGTCATGACAATCAAACCATGGGCGTGCAGCGTGAAGGCGCATTTAGCGAATATATCACCATGCCAGTGGAAAGAATTTATGATGGTAAGGGTTTAGACGCAGAAACTTTGGCTTTAATTGAGCCCTTTTGCATCAGTTATCACGGTGTATCCCGCGCTGAGGTTCAGCCCGGAGATAAAGTCTTAATTATGGGTGCAGGAACGATTGGCGTTTTGGCAGCGATTGCTGCAAAAGCAAAAGGCGCTGAAGTAACCATCTGTGATGTAGCAGAAGAAAAATTGAAATATGCTTACGAAACCTTTGAAATTGATCATAAGCTTTTAAACTCCTCCCCCGAAGCATTCCAGAAAGGTGTATCAGAATTGACAAACAATAACGGCTTTGATGTTACTATAGAAGCTGTTGGTTTGCCTGTCACCTTCCAAAACTGCATTGATGCAGCTTGCTTTGGAGGTAAAGTTGTTTTAATCGGCGTTTCCAAAAAGAATATTGACGACTTCTTCTTTACTATCATTCAGAAGAAAGAACTAAATATTTATGGTTCTCGTAATGCCCTGAAAAAAGATTTTATAGAATTAATCGACTTAGTATTGAACAATGATGTAAAATTAAATAAAGTAGTTACAAATCGTTATAAATGGACCGATGGATCACAGGCGCTTGCGGATTTCTCTGAAAATGCCGATAAAATGTTAAAGGTTGTGTTGGATTTCACCCAATGAGAATTGGCGTGTATTCATAAAAACATGTAAAAAACAAGACTTGAAAGGGGAAAAAGAAATGAAATTGAAAAAATTAGTAGCTTCTATGTGTATTGCAGCAATCTCCGTAGCTTCTTTCGCAGGTTGTTCCACCAAACCCGCAGAGGATGCCGCAAAACCAGCAGAAACTCCACAGGAGAAAGTAACATTGCAGATTGGTTTTGAAAACTCTATGTCCGAGCCAATCGGTCAGGCTTTACAGAAATGGTCTGATTTAGTAGCTGAAAAATCAAATGGCACAATGGAAATTGTCCTCTACCCCGACTCTCAGTTAGGTAGTAAAACAGACTTAATTGATTCCATGCTTTTGGGCGAAAACGTTGCAACTTTGGCTGATGGTGCATTCTATGCTGATTACGGCGTTCCGGATTTTGGTATTGTATTCGGACCTTTCCTGTTTGACAATTGGGATCAGTGCTGGACTTTGATTGAATCCGATTGGTACAAAGAACAGGAAGCGAAATTGCAGGAAAAAGGCTTAAAAATTATTACTTCCAACTGGGCATATGGTGCTCGTCATACTTTGACAGTAAAACCCGTAAACAATGTAGAAGACTTGGCTGGTATGAAGATTCGTGTTCCAAGTAACCAGATTCAGTCTTTAGGCTTTGATGTTTTAGGTGCAGCTTCCACAGGCATGAGCCTCGGTGATGTTTACCAGGCATTGCAGACAAAAACAATTGATGGTGCTGAAAATCCTCTTGCAACATTGTATGGACGTAAACTGCACGAAGTTGCAAAAAACCTGATTCTTGATGCTCACGTTTTGAACTTCACAACATGGGTTTGCTCTAATGATTGGTTCAACTCTTTGACTGAAGAACAGCAGAACCTCCTTGTTGAAACAGGTAAAGAAGCTGGTATTTACAACAATCAGATTCAGCAGGAGTCAGAAGCTGATTATCTGCAGAAGATGAAAGACGAAGGCGTAACAGTTGTAGAACCTTCTGAAGAAGTAATGGCAGGCTTCCGTGAAAAAGCAAAAGCATTCTATGATATGGGCGACAAATTTGGCTGGTCCGAAGGTCTTTATGACACAGTTCGCGCTGCAATGGGTGCAAAATAAATAACATCCACACAAATAATCTGACCTCTACGGCGGCAGGAAATCTTCCTCCGCCGTAGTTTTCAGAATTAGATTCGAGGGAGCGAATATGAAAAATAAAAATAAATTATCTGTCCTTATTAATTTAGACGTATTGATTGCATCAGTGGTATTGGTAACGCTGATTTTTCTTACGTTCTTAGGCGTTGTTTGGCGCCGTGTCTTTGGCGCGCCCTTTACATGGTTGGAAGAAGTTCAGCTTGCTTGCATGGTTTGGATTGTATTTGCAGCAGCAGGTGCAGCATTCCGTTTTGGTAATCATGTTGCAATTGAAATGATTGTTGACCTTATGCCTGAAAAAATCCAGAAGGTCTTTACTGTTTTTATATCTGCAGTTGTTGTGGCTGTTATTTCATACTTATTTGTACAAAGCATCGGGTTTATACAGCTTTTTGTGAGCAGTGGACGTACAACCCCTATGTTAAATATCCCCTATGCACTTATTTACGGTATTGCACCTGTATCTTATATTTTGATGATTTTTAATTACTTCTATGCCCTTATAAAAGGTGTAAAATCTGAAGCAAAGGAGGCGGTAGAAAGTGAATAGTGTTCTTGCTCTTTCCGCCATTGTTTTGCTGGTACTTTTGTTCTTAAAGGTTCCGGTATATTTGTCCGTTTTAGGCGGCACTGCAATTTATTTTATTTTAAATCCGACAATAAACACCATTATGTTTGCTCAAAGAGCAATTACAAGTGTTGAAAGTATATCATTGTTGGCAATTCCCTTTTTCGTTTGTGCCGGTATTTTAATGAACTACACCGGTGTAACAAAACGAATTTTAGATTTTTGCTCTGTACTTACAGGTCGTATGTCTGGTGGTTTGGCTCAGGTAAACATACTTCTTTCTACTTTAATGGGCGGCTTATCTGGCTCAAACTTAGCTGACGCTGCCATGGAAGCAAAAATGTTAGTTCCCGAAATGGAGGCAAAAGGCTTTTCAAAGGAATTTTCAACAGTTGTTACAGCTGCATCTTCCATGATTACACCATTGATTCCTCCGGGCATCGCCATGATTTTATATGGATGTATTGCCAATGTATCCATTGGTAAGCTGTTTATGTCAGGCCTTGGAATCGGCACTTTATTATGTGCCTCTATGATGATTTTAGTACGTTTTATTTCGGTAAAACGTGGATACCAGCCTGTTTATACTGAGAAAGTTCCAGCGAAAGAATTTATTTCTGCTGTGAAGCCTGCAATCTTACCTTTGTGCCTGCCTATTATCATTATTGGCGGCATTCGTTTGGGAATCTTTACTGCTACAGAAGCTGGTGCAATTGCAATTATTTATGCAGTACTGCTTGGTGCATTTTATAAAGAATTGAGTTTAGAAAATACTTTCCAAGGTTTACGAGAAACCGTTTGTACCACATCATCCATTATGCTGATTGTGGCAGCTGCAAGTGCATTTTCTTGGGTATTAACCAAAGAGCGCATCCCTCAGCAGTTAACGGAATGGATTGTAACCACAATTAATAATAAATATATTTTCTTATTAGCAATCAACATTTTCTTATTGATTGTAGGTATGTTTATTGAAGGTAATGCCTCCATGATTATTCTTGTTCCTCTGTTGGCACCCATTGCTGCTAGCTATGGCATCAACGAAATTCAGTTTGCTATGATTTATATTTTCAATAACGCTATCGGTGCTTTGTCTCCCCCTATGGGAACACTGATGTTCGTTACCTGCGGAATTACAAAGTGTAAAACAGCTGCCTTTATTAAAGAAGCTATACCCTTCTATATTCTGCTTGTTATTGATTTGCTGGTAATTACTTATATACCAGCAGTATCTACATTTTTGATTAATATTTTATATTAATACATTTCCCTTTGTAATTTTATATTTGCAAAAAGCGATGCAGAGATTTCCTAAAAGGATTGTTTCTGCATCGTTTTTCTATTGAATATATTTACAATCATCTTTACCTATGGAAATTTAAGACCTGCCCTCAATTCATTGGTCTTTTCAAGGCAATCTTTTATTTAAAAGTGCATATCTGCCTTTACAACGGTGAAAAATAATTATTGAGGTGAATGCAATGGGTTCTCTAAAAGCAGAAATGCAAAGTCCTATTTTAGATGAAAATTCATATAAAATAAGGTTAAAAGAAATGAAACCAGAACAGATTTATAAAGAATTAACAATTCATTTGTGTGAGGACATCAAACCTTCAGCATACTTAAATATGGTATCTGATGTGGGTGGATTTAATGCCACCCCCTTCTCTATGTTAAAAGCTTTAGAAAATGTCCCTCAATCTCCAGTCCATCATCCGGAAGGATGTGTGTGGAACCATGTTTGCCTTGTTGTAGATCAGGCAGCGCAGGTACGCCAAAAAAGTCATGCTCCAAAAGAATTTATGTGGGCAGCTCTTTTGCATGATATAGGGAAAGCAACAACGACACGAATGCGCCGTGGAAAAATCACTGCCTATGACCATGATACTATCGGTGCAAAGCTATGTGTTGAATTTTTATCACAGCTAACAGAGGATGATGCATTTATAAATACGGTTAGCATGCTGGTGAAATATCATATGCACCCCTTGTATGTTCTGAAAAATTTACCTTTCGGAAATATACAAGACATGAAGATAGAAACAGAAATAAAGGAAATCGCTTTATTAGGTTTTTGTGACAGAATGGGACGTTTGGGTAGCAATTTAGAAGAAGAACAGAATAATTATCAGGAATTTTTAAAGAAATGTCAGTAACAATTTAAATATAAACCTAAGCACTTAAAGTATCTGTTAGATATTCACAAATTTATTGATTTTGAGCCAAAAGCGGGCCTTCCATATTCTCATGGAAAGCCCGCTTTAACATAATTATTTTTTGTTTTATTATGTTTTTCCAATTACTTAACCCTTGTCTGCGCCCGGTTTATGACGGTTGCCCGATTGCTTTTTATTGTTTCTACCTTCACCGTCCAGGGCGCTTTCTGCCATAGTTGGGCCGCCATTGGATTTTTCCTTACGAACTTGTTTCGGATCAAGTTGACTATCCTTTGCCATTTTTATCACCTCGAAACAAGTATTTGCAAAATAGCAGAGGATATGCAAATTTCCGCTGAAAAAGGGTATTCGATTTCGATTAAAATAATTTGATATTTTCGTATGGGTTCCTCTCGTTTCATATCCCTGCAAAAAGTGCCATAGTCCCACACAAGATTACCAAAAAGAGTATATTAACTCCGGTGAACGCAACAAGATACTTACCCGTTTGAGCATCACTGGCAGAGGCATATAACTTGTAGGAAATTACACTGGCCATTGAAGCGATCAGTGTACCCAATCCCCCAAGGTTAACACCAATTAATAAGGCAGAATAATTGATTGTAAATTTGGACAAAAGCATTGCCGCCGGTACATTACTGATAATTTGGCTGAGAAGAATACCCGCAACTATCTCTCTACCACCAACCAAAGCGGATAATGCATTGCTAATTGAAGAAATATTTTTCATATTTCCAATAAAAATAAACAACAAAACAAAGGTTAATAGCAACCCATAATCCACAGAAAACAATATCTTCCTATCAAAAGTGATGACGCCTGCAATCACCGCCATCAGTGCAATACCATATGGAATTAAGCGTAAAACAGAAAACAGACACACAAGAAACATGGCGCACCAGGGAATCAGTTTACGCCATTCTGTTTTCGACTTAATTTCCGTTGAAGGTTGAATTTCTTCAGATTGAATGAATAAAAGACAAATGCAAAGCAAGATAAAGGATATCATCGATGGCATTGCCATGATCCCCATAAACTGCATCATCGTCATTTCAGAAACCGAATATAAATACAGATTTTGTGGGTTGCCAAGGGGTGTAAACATACTGCCCAAATTTGCGGCTACTGTCTGTAAAATTACAATAGGTATTAATAATTTCTGCTGTTTGGTCTGAGCTAAGGCCATCATTCCAAGGGGCACAAAGGTAATCAGCGCCACATCATTGGTGATCAGCATACTGCAAAAAAAACAGACCCCTATTAAAACGAAGGCCAGCACTCTGGTATTATGTACAAACTTCAATAAATAGTCTACAATACATCCAAAAACCCCTGCTTTTTGTAATCCCCCAACAACCAACATCATTGTAAACAATAGACTTAATACATGAAAATCAATATAGTTAAAATATTTCCTTGACGGTGGCACAAATGCCATGGAGAGCACTGCCACAGCAAAGGCTACAAGCAAAACAGGATCTTTGCTTATTTCCTTCAATTTCTTTCTGATGTTTTCCATTCTTATATACTCCTAATTATGCAATTCTGGCTATTTTTCATAGATTTCTATATTCACTTGTTAAGTCGTTTCCCCTACAGCCCGACGGATTTCGCCTTAATTTTAGGACGTGTTTTTTAAAAGGGATATACATACTCATTCTCTGGCTTTTTTGTGTTTTCTATCTGATCTACTACAATAACCGTCATAGGATCACCCTCAAAGGTTTCTTTTTGTATGGTACCAGTGACCTTTACCCAAGAATCTGCCGGAATATCTGACACATTCTTATATTTGCACAAAAATCCAATAGTTTGCATATCTGCGGCACAGCAAACCATCAACATCCTAGCTGATACAAAGGCATTTTTTCCAAAGGCATCATCCTTGTAAACAAAGCCTGTCACTTGAATTTTTTTGCCACGATATTTGTCCAGATGATTGTAGATTTCCTCCATCCACTTCACATAGTTTAGATCATCTACAAGTATTACGCCATTTTCTACTTGAAACCCTTCATCACTTATTGTTACGTTTTGATCAGCGGTACCTAAGCTACCGTCTGAATACATATTCCCAAAGGCTTCTCGATAAAAAGCTTCTTCATCATAGGCACCATCCATAATTGTATCATCACCATATAGACTATTTGTAGAATCTACATTTTGTGTAATATTATTACCACTTCCAATTGCCCCACCTATGTTTATGCCATCGTAAGATAAGACAGTGGAGTCTATCTTTTGAGCAGGCACCAAAAAAGCCATCACCAATGGCACAGCAAATAGCAAAAGTGATTTTGAACTTTTAAGTACTCTTTTGGGCTTCAATGCCTCTTTCATAAAAAAAACAGCGCAAATTACCATGGCCATACCTGCAAATATAATCACTGGTACATTTCTCGGATGAACATACTTTAAAATCTGACCAGATTGCATTGTCAAAAAGAAAAAGAATGCATACCCCAACAACAACAATGACTTAAGCGCCGCATCTAAATTATAACTTCTCTTTCTGAAAAAATCCACAATACATTCCACCTATATCAATAATGATGTCATAAAATAAAGGAGTACAAAGGATACTCCCGTAATCAGTAACGTGAGCTTAATTACAAAGGATTTCCGAAAGCCAGAAAACAGCATAAACAAATTTTTAATATCCATCATTGGACCAAATACTAAAAAGCCCATTATAGAGCTGGTAGAGAAACTGTTCCAAAAATTTCTTGCAATAAATGCATCTGAGGTTGAGCATACAGAAAAGAAAAAAGCAGTTACCATCATTACCCCAAGGGCTAATCCCTCTTTTCCCCACAAATGCAAAAAAATGTCTTTTGGAACTACTGTTTGTATCATGCTAGTCAAAATTGCCCCTAAAACAAGAAATTTACCTGCACTGAAAAATTCATCTCCCGCATGCAAAAACATCATTTGAAGCTTACGCCAAAAGCGTTTCTCCTGAACAAAATCTGTATTGCAATAAACGCAATCACAAGTCGAAAGATGGGCTTGATCCAGTAAAACGGGTTTTGATTCAGGGAAAATAGAAAGTATGATTCCCACCACAAGGGCGATTACAAGGCCAAAATAAACTCTGTATACTGTTATTTCGGGATGTCCCGGAAAAGCATAAAGGGTGGATATAATTACAATGGGGTTTACAATTGGTGCCGCTAACATAAAGGTTACTGCTACAGGCAATGCTACCCCTTTCTTGACCAAACCAGCCGTCATAGGTACAATAGCGCATTCACATACGGGCAACAGGAGCCCGCCGAACAGGGCTGTAACAAACCCTAATCCATATTTCTTTGGGAAAAACTTAATCATGGTCTCCTTAGAAAGAAAGACCTGTATGATAGAAGATATGAATACCCCCACCAGCATAAAAGGAAAGGTCTGCAATAAAATGCTGATAAAGACCATTTGAAAAGCCTCAAACTTAGAAAAATCCAACTTTACAGCACTACTACTCAAGCCTCGAAGCACAGAAAAAAGGAGATACGATAAGACACAAACGAAAAACAGACTAGATACCACATGTGACATCTTTATGTAAGAACGGCTCTCATAGATGGTGGCTCCTTGAAAATCCATCTCCGATTTCTTTGAATTGGCAACTTCATAACAAAGCTCGCCTTTTTTATTGAGTTCTCTGATTTTCTTTTCTGTTTCGATTATTTTATCATTCTCATCTTCTATTTTATTTAATAGAATTCGGTCAGCAACAATAATCTGATTTTGCAATATCCCCCCCATGTTTCTCTCATACACCGCAAATGTGGATGTATCAACTATGCAAATAATCTTCCCTAAGAAACATTTTTTTCTCAAATTAGGTTTCTCAAAAATAGAAAAAACCTTCTCCAATGCATGCATTCCATTAAATTCAATGATTATTTTATTTGGGTTATATTGATTCATAATGGATTCTATGTATAGATCATTTAAATCAGTTTCTTCTGTCAGTGCATTTACCAATATTATATTTTGATTTAGCAATCCCTCCGAGATGGAGCTTTCTCCCGCCTCGAATTGTATAATCACGATCTTATCATTTTCTAAACTTTTGTTCTGAAGCGATGCATTGATGTAAGTTGTCTTTCCAGCATTTAAAAAGCCGGTGACAATATCTACACGGGTTTTCATTCCTTTGCGCCATACTATTCTACAGTTTGAAACAGTCTTTCAAGTTCATCTCGATTCAGATGACAGCCGATGATACAAATTTTTCCTGTGTATTCAGGTTCTGCCTTTTCCACTTTAATTTCTCCCGGCGTATAATCAAACTGAATCCAAGCATCTTCAACTTGTAGAAAGCCCTTTCCTCTTAAAATAACTCCAACTTTGCTTTCATCCTCCAGCATTGCAAGATTATTTTTTATTCTTTCTTCCTTAAAAATTTGGGGTGTTTCCATTCCCCAAACCTCAAACACTTCATCAGCATGATGCCCGTGATTACATCCACAGTCTTCATGATGATTGTGTTTTTGCTGATAACTTCTTAGGCGGGGACCTTTACGGGCTACTCTTGCCTCTTCCATGAGATTTTCTAGGGTTTTAAGCTCATTTCCTTCAGCGATGGAGATTATTTTTTCTCCGTTCAGGTTCTCCAGTGGGGTCGTTACAACTTTTGCCTTATCATTTATTTTGCGTATTTCTCTTAACACCTTTTCCAACGCCTCTGATGAAGCCTTTTCCGTTCTACTTAATAGTATGGTTTTGGCATGAGCAATCTGATTCTCAAAGAATTCTCCAAAATTGGTATGATACATTTCAAACTTCAGCACATCTACCACAGTTATCAACATATTAATTTCCAATGTATCCTGAAGTCCCACTACTTTGCAAGCTCTCAAAACCTCTGATAACTTTCCCACTCCAGAAGGCTCAATTATAATCCGCTTTGGTTGAAATTTGTGTATCACCTCTTGTATCGTTTGTTCAAAATCCCCTGCCAACGAACAGCAGATACAGCCGGAATACAGTTCTTTAATTTCAATGCCGGATTTTTTTAATATTGCTCCGTCAATACCCATTTCTCCAAACTCATTTTCAATCACAACAATCTTTTCCTGAAATAGTGCTTCATTCAAAAGTTTTTTTATTAGAGTGGTTTTGCCTGAGCCTAAAAAGCCAGAAATAATGTCTATTTTCGTCATGTTTTTGGAGTCCTTTCATTTTTTTGTTTGCATATGGGGCAGTAACCAAAAAATGCAAGCTTATGACTGGTAATTTCAAACTGTGTCTCTTCCTCCAGGGCCTTTTCATACTCACCCATGGGACAATGATCTAACGCAATGATTTTTCCACAGATAAGGCAAATCAAATGATGCTTATGCCCCATTCCGATCACTTCAAAAACAGCCTTATTATCAGAAATATTGCTCTTTTGTACAAGACACTTGGACACAAAAACATCAAGAACTCTATAAATGGTAGATAGGCTAATGTTACTTTCGCCTTCCATTTGTTTTACATAAATTTCCTCGGCAGTAAGGGGCACAGTGGCATTCATTAAAATATCTAAAACCACTTCCCTTTGTTTTGTTGTTTTAATATTGTTTTTACGAAAGATATCTCTATATTGATTGGCTCCCACTAAATCACCGTCCAAAAAAATATTTTTATTACCCTTTTATTTTTCTCCCAAATCTTATAGAGGAGGCAAAATAGGCCAGTAAATAGCCTACGGAAGAAAGTATGACAATAGCTGCCCCCGATGCCACATTTAACGTATAGGATAGCCATAATCCCATGAAGCAAAACAAACCTCCTATGATTATAGATAATACCATCCGCACTTTCAAGCTTTTTGCCATTAACCCTGCAATTGCCGTGGGTGCAGTAAATAAAGCTAACACCAGAATGATTCCAACAACACGAATCAGTACCACCACGGAAATGGCAATGAGTACAAAAAGAAGATATTCCAGAAATCCCGTTTTAATCCCAATAATGGATGCAAATTCATCATCAAACAAATATGCCTTCCAATAATTAAACAAAACTGCTATTACAAGTACAATAACTAGTGTAAAACAAGCCATAAAATAAAGATCACTGCGGGTTACAGAAAGAATATTACCAAATAGATAAGAAGTCAAATCAGGAGGATATCCGGGCATCATAGCAATAAACATAATCCCAAGGGCCATTCCCAGAGACCAAAAAAGACCAATGATTACGTCGGCGCGAGTACCGCCTTTTCTTTTAATATAGCCAATGCCCAAAGCCGCTAATATTGATATAAAAAGGGCTCCGAATATAGGTTCAAAACCTAAAAGGTATCCTAATCCTACACCACCGTAAGACGTGTGGGCGATGCCACCGCTCATCATAATAAGCTTCTTTTCCACAATAATTACACCAATAACGCCACATACAATACTTGCTAAAATGCTTGCAATGACTGCATTTTGAAGGAACTGGTATTGAAACAAAGCTGCTATCATATCACATTTCCTCCTTATGGTTATCGACTGTTTTAAGGGGTATTCCATGGGTAATATGGTCAATGGGACAGCCATATAATGCCTGAGCAATGTCTTCATTTAACTGGGGCACTCCATGGTAGACCAATTTCCCGTTCACGCAAGCCAGCGTCTTTACATGAGAAGCAACAGCAAAAAGATCATGGGTGACCATGATAATTGTAATACTTTTATTCAACTCTCTTAGAAGGGAAAAAATTTGATCGCTGGAATTTACATCAACACTTGCCGTAGGCTCATCTAAAAGCAGAAGCTTAGGCTCAGCAGCCAATGCTCTTGCAATGAGCATTCTTTGAAATTCACCGCCGGATAAGTCAGAAATCATTCTATCTCTAAGCTTATATATCCCTACTTGATTTAAATAGGTATCTGCTTTTTCTTTATCCTGTTGCGTATATTTATGAAACAGAGTAAATGAAGGCTTCAACAAACCCGTCAACACAACTTCATGAACCGTTATGGGAAAGCTTTTATCAAGTACTGTTATTTGAGGCACATAGCCAATTAACTTCCCAACTTTACCCGCTTTTTTTCCATAAACAGAAATTTCTCCCGTCCGTGAAGGAATTAGCCCCAAAATTGCTTTTAGTAAAGTGGTTTTCCCTCCGCCATTTGGTCCAATGATTCCTAAAAAGTCGCCCCTCTTTACATGAAGAGAAACACCTGCAATCGCAGGTGCTTCTCCGTACGTAACGGTCAGGTTTTCAATGGAAATTGCTTCTTCTTGATATTCGTTATCACTCATGTTACTTGTGTTACTCATTGCATAACCTCCGCCATAAGCTTTGCCATTTTTTCTAAATTTTCAGTATAGTTAGGTGCAAGAGGTTCCAATTGAACTGTTTTTCCACCCAACTCTTCTGCAAAGGCCTCAGCCTGCTTGCTAGAAATTTCTGCCTGGTAAAAAATCACCTTGATATTATCTTTTTTCGCTAAGTCAATCATTTTCTGCATCTGCTGAGGCGTTGATTCCTTCCCTTCCTCCTCTAATGCATACATCTCCAGTCCATAATCATCTGCAAGATATCCAAATGCAGGATGGAATACAACGAATTTTTTATTTTCCACAGTTTTTAACACATTTTGAATATCACTATCTAAGGTACTAAGCTCCTTTATATAAGCTTGTGCATTTTCTTCATATGTTTCTTTATTTGCAGGATCCACTTCACCCATTTCCCGGGCAATGCTTTCAACCATTACAATGACTCTTTTGGGAGAAAGCCAAATGTGAGGATCTCTTTCCCCGGGAGCCAGTTCCCGATCTGGATACACCTTAGCTACGTCATCCTGAAGAGATACCGTCTTTAAACTGTCAATTTCATTTGCCTTAGGCAGAATGTATGCTTCTTCCGAAGGTACCCCTATGGTAAAATACAACTCCGCATTGCTAAACTGCTCCATCTCTTTCGGTGTTGGTTCATAACTTTCAGGGCTACTCCCCGGTGGAACCATGGTAACTACCTTTGCCAAATCACCGCAAACTGCTTCCACAAAGGTTTGCTCCGGCACTATGGTTACTGCTACAATAGGTTTTTCCTCCACTTCCGTGCTTATTTCCCCATTGGCTTGATTTTTCCCACAACCCGACAGCATAAAAGACACCATTGTCAGTGCGGCAAAAGCAAATAAGCCTGCTTTTTTCATAGTATATATTCCTCCTTAGTTGAGTCTATTTAATAAGTTGCAAATAGAAATGATTTGCATTTGCAACATTGATTATAAGCAATCCTATTTTACCTGTCAAGTCTTTTCCAGAAAAGTACAACTATAAAATTTATCAATAACAGTTTATTTTTGATAAATTCTAAGTTGCCTTCTGAAAGTTCACTTCCGCCAGGTTCTTTCAATCATTATGTCCAGATCATAGGTAATTCCAAACCTTTCCATCAGTAATTTTCCAAAAAAATAAAACCACAATGAAATGTGGTTTTTCGGTGTATCCAGTTTTCAATGGTAATCTAATCCGGATCATTTAAATTTCCTTCTCGCAATTTTAGGATACCCTCCCTTGTGAACTTGGCGAAAAAACGCGTAATTGCCACAGCAAGACCTAAAAAAACAATATTTAACCAAAAGCTGTAATGGCTCATCAACCCTAAATAAAGAAATAGCCCTATTACGCTAGAAAAAAGCACACAAGCAAAAACAAACAAAATATTCCTTACAGCCTTTGGAATAGCTTTTGATTTTCCTCCTTCTATCACACCTTCGACTATAATCTCCATCAATACTTCTAGGAGCATATTTATCAGTCACCTCCTCGACTATATAATCACCTTTATCCTGATTTATTAATGGTTTAAGAAACGGTGAAACGAACCATTTCACCGTTTCTTAAATTCATCTTTCCGCGTAGAGTATTTCATATCTGTGCCTTTATATATCTTTTAAAGCAACCTGACAGCATCCCCCTGATTATCCTACACATTTGTATTAATTAATTCATTCACAGGGGGCATGCAGGAGTGATTGCTGCAAATATAATACGTTGTTTCATCATTTAAAAGCTTATATTCCGCCGTTGAATCTTTTATAACCTTAACCACACTTCCTAGTGAAGCCCGAAATGGCAGATCTCTTAAGTCCTCCTTATTTTTAAGTACAACTGTAATACTCTGTGGAGGCATAAAATAATCTGAAAGACCAATCAGATACATAGCAAAACCAGAGGGATACTCCTTTGCTTGTCCATGCATAAAATTTAAATGACCCTTTATAATTCGGTCAAAGCGATCGTCAGACTCTAATTGATTCAGCCGAATCAGATTATATGCCATCATGGAATTACCACTTGGCATAGCTCCATCATAGCTTTCCTTTGGACGTAAAATCAAAGCTTCGCTGTCCTTTCCATAAAGATAAAACCCACCATTTTTTTCATCATAAAATTCATCAACTGCTTTTCGTAATAATTTATCGGCCTTGTTAAGATAATCCTCATCAAAGGTTGCATCATATAAGGATAGCAAAGCAGAAATATAATTTGCATAATCATCCAAAAAACCTTGTTGCCTGTTCCTTCCGTCACGGTAACTCACAAACAAAACATCATCTTTAAAGAGTTTTTCTTCGATAAAATGCTGAGCCTTTTGTGCAGTATCTAAATACTGTTTGTTTCTGCTGATACGGTAAAGCCAGCACATTGCACCAATCATCAACGAATTCCATGAAGTCAAGATTTTATCGTCTAAATGAAGTTGATTTCTTTTCTTGCGATATTCATAGAGCTTGGGTAGCTCCTTCTCAAATTCATCCCCGTTGTCCCGATTCCGCAAGAGATTGGGGATGTTTTTTCTTAAGAAATTTCCTCCCTGAGTAATGTCATAATATCGATTAAATGCTTCGCCTTTCTCTTTCCCTAAAATTTCAATCATTTCAGTGGGCTCAAACACATAATATTTTCCTTCTTCTCCATCACTGTCTGCATCCTGGGCGCTATAAAATCCCCCTTCTGGAGAGGTCATTTCCCTGAGAATATAAGTCGCGGTTTTCTCCGCAACTTTGCGATAAAATGGATTTTTTGTGAGTTCAAAAGTCTTACAATAAGCAAGGATGAGCAATGCATTATCATACAGCATTTTTTCAAAATGGGGTACTAAAAATTGCCGGTCTGTAGAATATCTGCTGAAGCCATACCCGATATGGTCAAAAATTCCCCCTTTGTATAATTGGCTCAAGGTATTTTCTACCATGTCTAAATTTTTTTTCACTCCCTTTTTCTCATATTGCTGTAATAAAAACAACAAATTATGAGGCGCAGGAAACTTTGGGGCAACCCCAAACCCACCATAAGACTGGTCATAACTTTTCTGATATTGCTCTATGGCATTGTCAATTAAATTATAGTCCGCTTCCCCTTGGGAAGAACCCTCTCTTTGAAAAACTGTCACAATCTCATCTGCTGAATGAAGCAATTCTTCCCTGTTTGTTTTCCATTTTTCGTGAATAGCTTTCAATAAACTTTTGAAGCCCATAATTCCATATCCATTTTCCTTTGGGAAATAGGTTCCTGCAAAAAAAGGCTTTTGCTCCCACGTCATAAAAATACTGGTAGGCCAGCCCCCTCTTCCTGTAAAGGCCTGACAAACAGACATATAGATGCTGTCAATATCAGGACGCTCCTCTTTATCAACTTTAATTGCAATAAAAGATTCATTCAGAAGCTCTGCAACTTTCTCATCCTCAAAGCTTTCATGAGCCATTACATGACACCAATGACAGGTACTGTAGCCAATACTCAAAAAAATCGGCTTATCCTCGGATTTTGCTTTCTCAAAGGCCTCTCTTCCCCAAGGATACCACTGCACAGGATTATGGGCATGTTGCAGTAAATAGGGTGAAGTTTCCTCAATCAATTTATTTGTATAAATTTGTTGTGACAAAATAACACTCCTCTCTAAAAGTTCCACTTTTAGTATACCCATAAAAGATATCTTTACTGATTTTGCCTTTGTCTATCAACACTGTGTTAATTGCATTATCCTTTTTTAAGGATAAATAATGGGTTCCTCTTTTTCAATTTCCATAGATATTTTAAAACAATTTTACTTTTAATCTCAGAGCATCTAGTTTGTCATCCTACCATTTTTCAAGTAAAAACCAATGTTTGTTAATATCCGAAAGGTTTCCCTACAATAATTACCTTAATCCGGTCTTGAACCAACTGCCTTGAAATCGTCACAAATACATTGCAAATTCTATTCGGACTTTTGCAATCAACACAATGCCCTATTTTTGTACAAGGTGTATCCTTGTTTAATCTTTTTGCGTCAATTGGAGCTGCGTAATTTCTGACTCTTCTCTCCGCATCTTCTTTTGTTTGAACCAACTTATTAATTCCAGCAACAATAATCACTTGTTCCGGACCATAAATCATAGGGGCAACTCGGCTTCCGTTTCCATCAATATTATATAACATTCCATCCTCTGTCAGCGCATTGGTGCTACACAGAAAAGTATCTGCCGAAAAATTATGAATGTAAATTTCCCTTTTTTCCTCCCTGGTAATTCCCTCTTTATACTTATCTAAAAAATTGTAATTTCCATTACGCAATAAATCTAATATACCTGTTTCTAAAAGTGTGGCAGAATCACCCACTCCAACAACAGAATTTTCAGCAACAAGCTCTTTAATTACCTCCAGAAGTTCGTTTTCATCTTGAACGAAAATTCCTTTCATATTGTTTTTACTTAATCCATCCAAAGCTTTTTCAACTTGTTTTTCCATGTACCAAGAAATATTTCTGTCCATAAAATCATCTCCTAACACTTTCGAGAGCCTTTTAGCCCCATCTTATCACAGATAAATATCTGAAACAAGCATGCAGGTCTTCTTTGTACTACCCTGAAATTAATATATTTTTGAATATACAAGATCAAGTAGATACCAACATTCCTTCTTTCAATTCTTTGATTTATTTCTTTAAAGTTAAGCTGATATCTAATCATTTCGTCGGATTTGTTTTCATTAGTGAATAGAAAGAAAAGAACTACACCGCTTTTTAATGTATCCTTGTAATTATTTCTGTAGCTTATATAATACTATTAGTAAGACTCATGCCAATGTAATATTTAAATATACAATAATAATTTATGAGCTACATGAAAGAAGGTTTTTTTATGAAAAACAATGCTTTTGGTAAAAGAATCAATCAATTGCGCAAAAAAAAAGGATATACTTCTGAACAATTGTCCGAATTATGTGGTGTTAATGCTGTTCACATTCGCAAGATTGAAAGTGGTGGTAGCCAGCCAAGCTTTTCACTTTTTCTTAAGATATGTAACATCCTTAATGTATCTTCAGATTTTCTTCTAGGCGACTTACTGAATCATCCAGTTATGCCAGAAAGCGTTGAACGCCTTAGTATTCAGATGAAACATCTTACACCAACCCAAATGGAAATGATTAGCGAAATGATTGATGTCCTAATCCGCCATACTTCAAACGAATAAAAGCCATTCATTCTCAAATAAAATTTCCTTTCTCATAACCTCGTTTGTAAAAATCCACCTGAATTAATATTCATTCCCTTATTTAGTCTATTCCCTTGTGTTATTTGCAAACAAAGAGCAGTTGATAAAGCATCTGGTTTATGCTTTATCTCTGCACTTTGTTCGCTTACTATAACAATGTCGTTCGAGCTAAGAAAGCCTTCATAACCATCTCATCCAGCCAAATTTATATCCAAGCAAAAAATATAAATTCAAGAAAAAAAAAGCTATTTAAAGATGAGTTCACATAAAATACAGGTTCTTCATTTTTATGTGAACTTTACTTGATTTTACAAAATTTGTAGCATATAATAATACAAATAAAATGCATAGAATACAAAAATTAATTCCATATAAAAAAAAGCTTATACTAAGCTTTTAAGAATTTTGCGCGATATAAGATAGACAAATACTCCTCTGTCATGCGTAAAACAATACAAGCCCTCAGATTAAAAAGCCGAGGACTTGATTTTTTGACATTTTCTTTCATAAATTTGTAATTCAGATTAATAATGCTGGATCTATTAAATTCCATAAAAATACAAAATAAGTCGCAGTTTACCCGAAACTAAGATGCGTCTTTTCGACGCAATATGACAATTTTTATTATATATCTTTCAACCTCACTTGTCAATGCAATGGAAATTGGTGTATCAAGGCCTAGAAATGACAAATTCTTTTTAAAATTTAATGATATTTTGTGTTCATCACAGAAAATGAGCCGTCAATTATCACGTCAATCGAAAGGAGAACAAACAATGGCACGCAAAGGAGAAAATATCTATAAACGAAAGGACGGCCGCTGGGAAGGCAGAGTCCTCATGCAAAATAAAAAATACTATTCATTTTATGCAAAATCCTACAGAGAAGTTCGGGAAAAAATGAAAAATGCAAAGCCACAAGAAAAATCTGTTCCCAAATCACCTACATTTTGTAGTAATAACGCCTTTGTTTTATTTGAGTCGTGGCTAAACAGCGAACTAGCAGAGCGTTTGAAACCTTCAACATATGAAAGTTATTATCAGTGTATGCATAAATATGTACTTCCTCATTTTAATCAACCTGAGAATGAACAATTGACTGATATATCTGTTGTACGTTTTGTAAAACAAATTAAAGATAATAATGGTATCTCCAAATCTTACCAAAGAAAAATACTTTCTATTTTTAAAACTGCCTTGCGAGAAATCTCAAAAGAAAATCCTGAGTATGCATCTATGATAACCAATATCTCACTGCCCACTGTAAAAATGCAGCAAGAGGTTCCTGTCTTTACCATGAAAGAACAGCGACTTATTGAATACGCCGTACAATGTTCAGCGGATAAAAGATGTCTGGGTGTTATTCTGTGCTTCTATACAGGATTACGTATCGGAGAACTCTGTGCTCTTAAATGGAGTGATTTTGATATGGATGCTGGAACAATGATGGTATCAAGGACGGTTTCTCGCATTCAAAACTTTCATTCTGACGGCGCAAAAACGCGATTAAATGTGGGAATCCCCAAAAGTAGGACCTCTTTGCGCAGAATTCCTCTTCCGGCTTTTCTGCTGGAATTACTGCAGCAATACAAATTAGATTCCCATGACGAAAATTTCTCCATCCTTTCGGGAAAAAATGAACCATTTGATCCACGGGTATACCAGAGAATTTATAAAAAATTATTAAAAGAAGCCGGCGTAAGAGACAGAAAATTTCATGCCATTCGTCATAGCTTTGCCACCAGAGCGCTGGAATTGGGTGTGGATATTAAAACTTTAAGTGAAATTTTAGGGCATTCCAATGTTAGCATTACATTAAATATTTATGCCCATTCGTTAATGGAGCAAAAGAGAATTGCAATTGATAAGTTTAATGAGATGCATAGACTGCATATGCAAAAACCAGAATTCGCCGTCAATTCTGTGGTCATACCTTCCGGAGTTTCCTCTAAATCAGCTGATATTTGAGTTTTATCTTAGTTTCGGGTAAACTGCGACTTTTATGTCTAAACACAGCATTGTTATTATGTCCTCAATGGCTAATAATACACAAAGCTCCCGTAAAATGCAATTATGATTGAGTTAAATAACGAAAGAAATTAAAATGATCGACACAGTGGTAATGTACAACAATCTTAGGAGGAACCCTACATATGAAAAATTTTAAAGATTTCAGCATTTCTCGTAAACTCGCTACTGGTTTTTCTGTTTTAGTGCTGGTGATGCTTATTGTAGGCAGCGTAGGCATCTTCGGAATGGTAAGAATTAACAACTCGGATACCTATCTGTACGAGCAACAAACGGCTCCATTTAATAATCTAATTCAAGCTACGACAGCACTGAACGAATTACGTATTGATGTAAGAAATGCGTCTGCTCTTGCTGGAAACTCAGTTGAAATTGAAAAGATAAAACAAAGGAATGCATCAAATGAATCAATTTTTTTAGAACAAATGCAGCTTTATCGTCCGAGTATCACCAATTCCAGTAGCATCACTGCCTATGATAAAGTAATTGAAATATTTAATAATACATATATCCCCGTGGTGGAACAAGTAGTTGTCTTAGCTAGTGAAAATAAACCTGTTGAAGCAACTGCAGTAATTAATAATGCCACTGCCAAAGTTACTGAAATGCAAACCTGTTTTGATACACTCACAGATAATCGTATGGAGTCCGCAAAAAAAACAAGTGACACAAATGGAACCACAGCATTTATACTCATTGCTGTGCTAGGAATTGTAATTCTAATAGGAGCTATCTTCTCTTTTTTACTGGGTCGGAAAATTTCCAGCAGTATCACTAACCCCATCGGGCGGGTGGTTGACGCTTCCGAACATTTGGCACTGGGTCGTGTGGATATTGATTTAAGTGATTTAGATTCTAAAGACGAAACCGGAATTTTAGCTACTTCCTTTACTAAAATGCTGGATGGCATCCGTAAACAGGTTATTGTGGCAGAACGAATCAGTAATGGTGACTTTACCCAATCTGTGCCCCTCAGATCAAATGAAGACACACTGGGTCTAGCCCTTGAAAAAATAAAAAACGAACTAAACGAAACCTTACAGCTCATCCGTACCGCAGCAGATCAGGTGAATTCAGGCGCAGGTCAAGTTGCGGCGGCAGCCCAGGCACTATCTTCTGGTGCAACAGAGCAGGCAGCAACTGTGGAAGAACTCAATGCTTCCATTGCAAGCGTTTCTCAACAAGCAGAGCTGAATACAACTAGTGTGCATGATGCTGTAGAATATGTAGGACAAGCAGGTGGAGAAATTTCGAGCAGCAATGAATTTATGAAACGTCTCAACGTCTCCATGCGTGAAATTGGGGAGTCCTCACAACAAATTTCAAAAATCACAAAGCTTGTTGAGGATATCGCTTTTCAAACCAATATTTTAGCGCTCAACGCTGCCGTAGAAGCAGCAAGAGCTGGGAATGCAGGAAAAGGCTTTGCTGTGGTTGCAGATGAAGTACGTACACTTGCGGCACGTTCCGCAGAGGCAGCAAAACAAACCTCCGAGCTCATAGAAAAATCGGTAACAATTGTGTCTCAAGGTGAGCAACTGGCAGAGGATACATTAAAGCGACTCATTTCCGCTTCCGAAAAAGCCGAGTTAGCTGTGCAATCCATTCAGCAAATCGAAAATGCAACCACCGAGCAGGCAGCTTCAATAGAACAGATTAATGAAGGGTTAAATCAAGTGTCTGCCGTTGTGCAAACAAATGCAGCTACGGCTGAGGAAAGCTCTGCCTCCAGTGAGGAATTGGCTGCTCAAGCACAAACTCTTCAACAGGAAGTCAGCAGGTTTAAGCTTATGGACACCAATGGTTACTCCCCAAATTCCCCTAGGGAAGAAAAAAACTCTGCACTACATGAAAGCAATGGAACTCCATATGCCAATGTACACGGCATAGGAAAATATTAAGTATTATTACTTTAAATATTTTTGGTGACCATTCCCATTGTATATAATTATTTATATTTTTACCAAAAGTAGCCTTATGGTATTGCCTATCCAAAATGCAAGCCAATAAAAAAAACTCAGCGGAATATTAAGCGGAGTTTTTTTTATTGGTCTAGGAAAAGTAAGTAGTTTGTTTTTGGTCTCTTATCCAATTTTGTCAGAGGCAATCAAATAAACAATGGAATAACAACTTATATAGAATGGCAGCCACATTTCATACTCCTTGTATGCTTGAACACAAAAATCCATAACTGCTCTTCATCCATAAACAAACTCCTTCAATCAAAAACTTGAAAGAAAGACACTCTGCTTTTATAAAGAAAGACCTTCTATAAAAACCGTTCAGTTCTTATAGAAAGTCTTTTTCTTGTATTTCAATGGCCTTACATTTACTTATGTCTTGATTTTACCTTCAAACGATTCACTGCACGGTTCACAGCCGCCACCGTTTGGTAATATTCTTGTTTGCTTAACTGCTGACGCAGTTTTTCCTCGGCTCTCTGTTTTGCCAGTTCAGCACGGTGACGATCGATATCCTCCGGTTTTTCTATGGTATCTGAAAGGATCTCAACGTGATTCGGTATAATTTCCACAATACCATCTGATACAGCGGCATAATGCCATTCTCCGTCAACCTTATATCTCAATTCACCGGCCATTACACAGGTTACCATGGGTTCATGGTCTGCCAATACGCCGATTTCTCCATCTATTCCAGGGAAAATAACCATCTCGCACTCTCCCTGATAGAAGGGATGATCACTTGCCAGAATTTCAATCCTGAACGTCTTAGCCATAGCTCCTCCTATTCCAAGACTGACGCATTACTGCTCCAGTTTTTTCCCTTTAAATTAATTTTCTTCCATCTCTTTTGCCTTCTCCTTCACTTCATCAATGGTGCCTACCATAAGAAATGCAGATTCCGGATATTCATCCATCTCGCCTTGAATAATGGCCTTAAATCCTTTGATTGTTTCGCTAATGGGGACATATTTCCCTTGCATACCTGTGAAATTTTCTGCCACATTAAAGGGCTGAGAGAGAAATTTTTGAATCTTCCTTGCGCGGTATACCGCAAGCTTATCTTGTTCATCCAACTCTTCCATGCCTAATATGGCAATGATATCTTGCAGTTCTTTATACTTTTGCAAAAGCTCCTGAGTTTTTCTAGCCACCTCATAATGTTCTTCACCTACTACTTCAGGCTCAAGAATTCTGGAGGTGGATTCCAAAGGATCTACCGCAGGATATATCCCTTGCTCTACAATCTTACGCGATAATACCGTTGTGGCATCAAGATGGGCAAAGGTATTTGCAGGAGCAGGATCTGTCAAGTCATCTGCAGGCACATATACTGCCTGTACTGATGTAATAGAACCATTCTTGGTTGATGTAATTCTTTCTTGCAATTCCCCCACTTCATTCGCCAGCGTTGGTTGATACCCCACCGCAGAAGGCATACGACCAAGCAAAGCTGATACTTCAGAACCTGCCTGAACAAAGCGAAAAATATTATCAATAAAAAGCAATACATCTTGATTTTCTTTATCTCTAAAATATTCAGCCATGGTAAGACCTGTTTGAGCAACACGCATACGAGAACCAGGCGGTTCATTCATTTGTCCAAACACCAAAGCCGTTTTGCTAATAACACCAGAATCTTTCATTTCACGCCAAAGATCATTCCCTTCCCGGGAACGTTCTCCAACACCGGTAAAAATAGAATATCCACCATGTTCCGTTGCAATATTACGAATCAGCTCCTGAATGAGAACCGTTTTTCCCACACCAGCGCCGCCAAATAGGCCGATTTTTCCACCCTTTGCATAGGGTGCCAGCAAATCTATCACCTTAATCCCTGTCTCCAATATTTCTACAACCGGACTTTGCTCTGCAAAGCTAGGAGGATCTCTGTGAATTTTCCACTGTTCTTCACCTTCCACAGGCTCGCCATTGTCAATCACCTCGCCCAAAACATTGAACATTCGTCCTAGGGTTTGCTTGCCAACAGGCACCTTGATACAAGCTCCCGTGGGAATAACCTCCATCCCCTTTGTTAAACCCTCACTTGAAGCCAGCATAATGCAACGCACAATACCATTTCCGATATGACTGGCAACTTCCATTACCAGCCGTTTTCCTTCCATGTAAACTTCTAGCGCATCCTTAATATTGGGCAGCTTACCGCTTTCAAATTCGACATCAACAACAGGCCCTAGAACCTGTAAAATTTTCCCACTATTCATCACTGTCATCCAATCCCCTTTCCTTTATTTTTTCAAACTTTTCGCCCCACCGACGATTTCTGTTATCTCTTGGGTTATTGCTGCCTGTCTAGCCCTATTATACTGCAACTCCAGATTTCTCATCATGTCCTTAGCGCTTTTCGTTGCAGCCTCCATGGCAGTCATTCTTGCATTCTGCTCGCTAGAGAAGGACTCCACTAAGACACCAAATAGCAGCCCCTTTAAATAGTTAGGTACTAATTTCTGCATTACAATTTCGGGAGAGGGATCAAACAATGCATGGGGATATCCCAATTTTCTTTGTTCAAATTTCTTCCGTTCCAGAGGAAGAAGTTTTATCATTTTCACCTCTGATTTCATTGGTGTAATCATTTCTGTATAAATTACATATACCTCATCCAGATGACCTTTGATAAACAATTCCATAATTGTTTCCGAAATCATTTGCGCTCGATATAGGGTAGGCTCTTGGGCAATATATAAAAACTCACAATCTGCCGCTTGACCCTTACGCATGAAATGTTGTCGTCCAACCTGACCAACCAAAAAAAGTGAATTTTTCCCACCTTTACTCATTTCTTCCTCAGCTTTTTTAATCACGTTGTGATTGTATGCGCCTGCTAGTCCCTTGTCCGCAGTCACCACTAAATATCCTATATTTCTTTCCTCAACAGGAATATGATCATTCCTACGGAAATAGGCAGAGTTTACATGAGGGGCACGAACCAAAATATCGTAAATGGTATCTTGCAGTGCCTCAAAATATGGGTGGGTCGCTTGCAGGCTTTTTCTTGCTTTTTTTAATTTTGACGATGAAATCAGATACATGGCGTTTGTTATTTTCATAATATCCTGTATACTTTTGATTCTGGATCGGATTTCTCTCGCATTAGCCATAATAACCTCCACGATGCCCAAAGGCATCTATCCATACTAAAGAAGTCTACGATAAACTACCGCTCTCCTCTATATTTTTTAAATTCTTTTGCTGCACTTATAATCTGCTCAGTCAATTCATCGCTAAGTACTTTTTTATCTTCGATTTCTTGAATAATCTGACTATATTTTGCTCTAAAATAATCCATCAAATCACTGCGGAAGGTTTTCATTTCCTTTAGCGGAATATCCAAAAACACTTTATGATTCGCCGCCACCAATAAAATCACCTGCTCATGTAGGGGCAAAGGCTTAGATAATGGTTGCTTCAGCAATTCCATTTGATGTTTTCCATGCTCCAACAATTCCTTTGTTGTTTTATCCAAATCGGAAGCAAACTGAGTAAATACTTCCATCTCCCTATACTGAGCAAGATCGATTCGAAGGCTTCCAACGGCCTTTTTCATGGCTTTGCTCTGTGCCGCGCCACCAACACGGGAAACACTGAGACCAATGTTTACCGCAGGACGGTTGCCCGCAAAAAACAATTCACTTTCCAGAAAAATTTGTCCGTCAGTAATAGAAATTACATTCGTAGGTATGTATGCTGATACATCCCCCGCCAATGTTTCGATAATCGGAAGTGCTGTAATGGAACCACCACCATAAGCCTCGTCCAAACGGCAAGAACGCTCTAACAATCTGGAGTGGAGATAAAATACATCGCCGGGATATGCCTCTCTACCAGGAGATCTCTCCAACAGTAAGGACATGGTACGATAAGCCACTGCATGCTTTGATAGGTCATCATAAACAATCAAAACATCCTTCCCTTGTTTCATAAAATATTCCGCCATTGCTGTTCCCGAATAGGGTGCAATATACTGCAGTGATGCCAAATCACTAGCAGCAGATGAAACAACAATAGAATAATCCATTGCGCCGTGTTTGTTTAATGTATTAACCAGTTTTGCAACGGTGGATGCCTTTTGTCCAATGGCAACATAGATACAGATAACATCCTGCCCTTTTTGATTTAAAATGGTATCTATAGCAATAGATGTTTTACCCGTCTGACGGTCTCCAATGATTAACTCACGCTGGCCTCTACCAATGGGAAACATAGAATCAATGGACAAAATCCCTGTCTGTAGGGGTACTGTTACTGGTTTTCTGGTGCAAACACCGGAAGCTTCATTCTCAATAGGGAAATAATCCTCTGCTTCAATGGAACCTTTTCCATCAATTGGACTTCCCAAAGCATCTACAACACGCCCTATCAGTTTGTTTGATACCGGCACACCGGCTCTTTTTTTCGTTCTGGTTACCTTTGCGCCTTCTCCCAGACCATAGTCTGAACCCAATAAAATACAACCTACTGATTTCGCCTCTAAATTCTGTACAATCCCGCGAACACCGGTTTCAAATTCAACCAATTCTCCATACATTGCCTGATCCAGACCATAAACACTGGCAATGCCATCACCAAGACGGATTAGGGTTCCTGTTTCCCTCACCGTTGTTTTTACTTCATAATCTTCTATCTCACTTTTTAAAACAGAAATAATTTCTGTCTGATTTATGTTGCTCAAACGTGCCACCTCCCAATTAAAGTTTTCTGCAACTCTGATAATGCACCTTTGATGCTTTTGTCAAACTCCGTACCCTCTGCATATAAAACAAAACCACCAATTAGGGAAGCGTCTTCTTCCAGATCGAGAAACACTTCTTTTTTCTTATACTTTTGGCACAACATACTCTTTATTTGCTCCAACTGCACATTTTCAGGCCTTGTCGCATAGAAAAGTTTTGCTTTCATTACGTCTCTTTGTTCAAACATCAAAGCGTCATATGCTTCCTTTATTTCACCAAAAGCGCCAATCATGTTATGGTCACATAATAATTTCATAAAATCCGCTATATCAGGCTCAAAAATATCATCTATCACAGCGTACTTTTCTTTTCTTTTGATCACAGGGTTCTCCAGTACTTCATTCAACGCGCTACAGTTATTCAGAAGTTTGTCTGTGGCATCCATCACTTCTTCTTTAACCTGCAAAAATTTCAATACTTTTCCATAATTCAACGCTCTCTGGGTAATCATTTCGCAGCACCTACTTCTTTTAAGAAATCACCAAGGTACTGTTGGTTGGTATCATTGTCTACATTTTTACCAACCAACTTGGAAGCTGCCAGCAGTGCAACATCGGCAATCTCAGTTTTAGCCATTTCCACAGATTTTTCTCTCTCCAATTCAATGGCCTTACGAGTTGCTTCCATAGTTCTAGCTGCTTCCTTTTTGGCTTCCTTCATAATAGAAACATATTCTATCTCGGCTCTTTGCTTCGCCTCTTTCAGGATGATGCCTGCCTGATTTCCTGCTTCTTTTATATCATTTTCATAGTCTTGTTTTAGCTGATAAGCTTCTGACTTTTTAAGATCAGCATCCTGTAAGGAACTCTCAATGGTTCTTTGTCTCTCTTCAATCACTGCACCTACGCGCTGAAATAAAAACACCTTTAAGAATAGAAATAAAACAAGAATATTGATTATACTAACTATAATATAGGATAACTCTACATGAAACACTCACGGTCCCTCCTAAATCTTATTTTGAAAAAAAGATAATTAAAAATGCAATTACCAAACCATAAATTGCAGTTGCCTCCGCCAATGCACAACCTAAAATAAGAGTCTTGTTAATTTCACTTTTGGCCTCTGGCTGTCTTGCAATAGCCTCCGTTGCCTTACCTGTTGCAATTCCAATTCCAATACCTGCTCCAATGCCAGTAAACACGGCAATACCTGCACCTATTCCAATTAATGCTGTCATAATATAATCTCCTTTATTTAAAAAATTATTTTGAGAAAAAGATAATTAAAAATGCAATTACTAAGCCGTAAATTGCAGTTGCTTCCGCTAGCGCACAGCCTAAAATAAGAGTTTTATTAATTTCACTCTTTGCCTCCGGCTGCCTTGCGATGGCCTCTGTGGCTTTGGATGTTGCAATACCAATGCCAACTCCCGCTCCAATACCAGTAAATACTGCGATACCAGCTCCTATTCCAATCAATGCTGTCATAGCTTCATCTCCTCATTCTCTAGTAAAATACATTCCCTGTTCTTTGCAATGTTCTACTCGTCTATTTTTTCCTGCATAAAAAGTGATGTTAAAAACACAAACACATATGCTTGCAATAAACCGTCGAAAACATCAAAATAAAAACCAAAGGGTAGCGGCACAATGACCGGTACAATCAGCCTTATCAATTCCATAATAACAAAGCCCCCGAAAATATTTCCAAAAAGTCTCATACACAAAGATAGGGGTCTTATAAAGATTTCCAAAATATTAAAGGGTAACATCGCTGGCATAGGGTGGGCAAAACTTTTAAAATACCCTCTGAGTCCTTTTTGATGCAAACCTGAATATTCAACTAAAATAATGCTCATAAAAGCAAGTCCCGCTGTGACATTTAAATCTTTTGTAGGCGGGGTCAGGCCAAACAAGCCAATCGTATTTGAAACAGCCAAATATATTAAAACCGTGCCTAAAAACGGAATATATCTTTCTCCCTCTTTCCCCAGAATATCGCTAAGGAAACCATGAATAAAGTTATATATCCCTTCAAGAGCAATTTGTGATTTTCCCGGCACAATCTTTAAATTATGGGTGAAGATTAGTGTCATAATCATAATGAATGCCATGATTCCCCAACTGGTTATCACAAATTCGGGAATAGACAGCCCCTGAAGCTCAGGAAAAGACACTGCTTTGCCACCCAGTGTTTCAATTAACCGTGAGGCAACGTCTTGCATAAAATTCACCTCCACTTCCTGAAACTATGCAATTTTTTCGAATCTTGCGTACACAAATAACACACCAGTAAATTTGCTACATTGGCGCACAAAAAATAAGTAAAATTCAATGGGAATTTTTGGATTATTGAAATGATAATACTTGCTTTTTTCCGTCTTTGAGGTGTAAATAACGGGTAATAATAAATCCAATGCTAAAATTAGACACCAAAATAATCCATCGTCTTATATATAAACAAAATAAGGAATACGACGGTATTATAATTAGCTTTAAGAAAAGAGAATAGAAATTTTTATTTTCACTTTGTTGCATATCATCATAAGATACATTATCAAAAACCGCTTTTCGAATGGTGATTTGTTTTAAATCACGATTTGAATAAAAACTGTTTTTAATAACAAACTTCATATTCTGGTTAGGATCGACGAAGTTGTCCATGCGAATTTTAATGCCAGCATTCAGCAAGCTTAATTCTTCCGATTTTTCTTCACGATAACTTTCACTTACTTTCGCCGTGGTACCACGTAACCCGAAAGAAGTAATAACCAATGATAAAAATATAAAAAATATAAATATTTTTTTATGTATTGCAGAATGCTTCCTCATACTCTCACCTCCTTTTTCTTTATTTGCAAAACGCAACTTTAACATATCATATACCCAGACTTGCCATTTGTCTATCATCTAAATTCACAATAAAACCTGATTCATGTCATATATTTACATAATTCTGCACTATAAATCTATAAATTTGAGGGAATCGTTCCTTTTTGTATCTAAACGGCAACAGTTTTACAGGGCATTTTTCAATGGAAAAAAGATTCTCTCTAAATAACAACGTAATTTATTTTATTAAAAAATAACAACTTCATGCCTTTAAAAAACAAAATAATAAAAATGACAAACACATCATTTCACGAAAAAATGAATTGTCTTTCTTTTTCATATTGCCGGTGAGGAAATATGATACTTTACTTCACTTGCAATCGTAGAAATAAACCCTACCTTGTTAACCGCCAAGGTAGGGATACTCATTCAACCATTATTCATACTCATCGTAAATTTCTAAGACCTCAAATCCCTCTTCATTGATTGCGTCACGCAAGTCCTCATCAGTCACAGCTCTTTTACATTCCACAGCAACAGCTTCTTCTTCTAAATTTAGACTCACCCTGTCCACACCGCTGACACTCTCAAGTATCCCAGCTATGGCACTGCCTATTTGTAAATGATTCATTCCTTCCACAACAATAGTCTTTTTCATCATAAGCTCCTATTCCGCAAGCTGTGCATCCACGTAATCAACCACATCATCTAACGTTTGAAATGTATGCACATCTTCATCGTGAATGGTCACTAACAAACGCTTTTCTATTTCAATCATCAATTTTGCAATATCAATAGATTCAATATTAAATTCAGGTGTTAATCTGGTTTTGCCTCTTAAATCTTTTTCAGGAACACTGATAATATCACTCAATAAAGAAATAATGATTTCTAACGTCATGATTGGATACCTCCTTGAAAAATGGAGCTCTTCCTCCCTGTATAAAATAGATTAAGCCGATGTAGTGCCCGGGTGCTGGCAATATATAAAAGCTTTTTATCGTCCTTCGTATGATAATGACTCTCGTCTACGCCATAAACTAAAACAGAATCAAACTCCAGTCCCTTTGACATGGTTATCGGAATAATAAACACACCCTTTGTGTTCAGGTTATCCCCAGAGCGCACCAAATGAATGGCCATTTTATCTTTCAAGCGCTCATAGAGGCCCTCCGCCTGCTTAATATTTTTACACAAAATCCCTATGGAACCATAACCTTGCTTTTCACTGTAAAAAGCCTCTTCCATTACCTTTTGGTCAATGAGCGCAGTGTCTTTTCCTTCAATAATCTGAGGAATATCGCCACTGCGGTTAAAACTCTCAAATGGAGTATCTCCGTCCAAAAACTGCATACTGAAATTGAGAATCTCTTTTGTACAGCGAAAGCTTTTGTTCATCACCATTAAACAAGAACTTTTCGGCTTTAAAACTTCAGTTATTCTTTCATAAAGATCCATATTTTCCTGCTTTTCAATGGTTTGGTTAATGTCCCCTAATACAGTAAACCTTGCATTGGGAAAAAGGCCTTTCATTATTTTAAAATGAAGGGTGTAATAATCCTGGGCTTCATCAACAATGACCTGCCGAATGGGTCTATAAATCTCGTTGGCAACTGTATTTTCGCCGATTAACATTTGCAGATACATGAGTGCCAAAGCATCCTCATTTTCAAGCTTGTTTCCTTCAAGGCTTTCTTTGGTGTAAAGCATTATTTCATCAATATTCTTTGGTAACTCAATGCCCTGGGAGAGAGATTTCAACAATCCGGCAGTGGTAAACAACTTTTTGTAGAGTGCGAACCCATTCAATTTGATAAACCCATCTACCTTTTTGGCAAGTTGAGTACTTTCCTCTATGGACAGTTCTCTTGCATATTCTTCCCAATCATAAACATGTTCTGGGTCTTCCCTTGTTTGTCGCAACAGTTTGGGCATACGGCTCTTACGCATTTCATGAATTTCTTCATAAATATACCAACGAATATAGCTCAGTCTTACTGCTAGGCTGGTAGATTCATTCATTTGCTGCAAACGCTCTTTCAAATGCTGTGCTGTGAAGACTATTTTTCCATCATATTGAATATCCGTAAAGGTAATATGAGAGAAAGGAATGCTTTCTCCATACCTATCCAATATCTTTATAAAGGCCTTAGACATTTTAAAGGCCATCGCTTGTTTTTTCAATTCTTTTTCATTGGCATCTTCGCAGGAAATCAATTGCTCCGTTTGCTCATAGCGAGAGCAAAAAGTTTTTTTATCTGTCAAGCTATTTCTCACCAAATCATCAAAAACAACGGACTTCACTTCATCCTCACCCAATTCTGGCAAAACATTGGAGATATACTGCTCAAACAGTGTATTAGGAGACAAAATGATGATATCTGAGGCTTGTAATCGATTTGCCAGCCCCTGATATTTCAAGTATGCCACGCGATGCAAAGCAATGGAGGTTTTTCCGCCTCCCGCAACTCCTTGCACCATCAGTAAGTCATGGGTCATATTTCGAATGGCAATATCTTGATCTCGCTGAATGGTCTCTACAATTGTTTTCATCTTTGTGGAAGCATTACCCGATAGTAACTTGCGCAAAAATTCATCTGCAATTTGTACATCAGCATCAAAAAAATATTGAAAGGCACCCTTTTTTATCTCATATTGGCGTTTCAGCGTGATATCCCCAAAAACAAGACCTCCAGGTGAATCATAATGAGCTTCCCCTTTTTCAAAACGATAAAAAAGACTGGCAATGGGAGAACGCCAATCATATATAAGAATTTTTTCGTCTTTATCGTGAAATAACGTTCCTCTGCCAATGTAGACTTCTTCCCACCATTCTTTATTTTCAGCACAAAAGTCAATTCTGGCGAAATAGGCCGATTGCAATAACCGCTCATAAAGCTTTATTTTTTTTGTTCCTGCTTCTATGGCAAATGCATTACTGGCAAGGGGTTGATAAAATTGGCTTAGCCCTATTGCACCATCGAAATCATCTGCCGAATGGGAAGCATTTTCCCACATCTCTTTGTTTGTTTCCTTTAAAGCCTCTATATTTTTGGCACTGTTTTTTTTCGCCTCTTCCAATAGTTCAGAAAGTATCTGGCAAATGTTATGATAATGGGCTAGTTCAGCAGCCCGTTCCTGTTCAAAGTTCTCCAAATTAACACCTCACTCTAGATTTTTGTAGCAGCCTTCTAAGCTCATCTTCCGAGCCTTCTGTTGCTGATCATTTTATTCCACGGGATTAGAATAACTCCCAGCAAGACACAGCCGAAACATGCTTGTGGCTTCACACCCAATGTACGCCTTTAACTCGTCATCGTTTTCAATTAAACTCCTACCCAAAAGATAATTTGAAACTTCTCCCAAAATATAACAATGGGTGTTATGAAGCACTCGTTTTATCGTTTCGGCATTTGGCCACTGTCCGTAAATCTCGTTCCATATTTCAGAGATGCATTGATTCATCTTGTGATTTATTTGTTCTAACAGCTCCACATCTTTCTGTGGGCGATTTCCGTCGATATATTCATGCCATGATAACCAGAACCACCCTTTATTGTCTAAGTACATTTCTGCAAATGCATGAAAGAAATAGGCAAAGCGTTGCTCTGCTGTTCTTGCGGTGTCCAATTTTTTTATGAGCATATCCATAAAAATCTCCTGTATTGCCATATGTGCTTCCCATAGCAAATCGTTATACGAGGGAAAGTAATTATATAAATTTGTATGAGCGCATCCCAATGACCGTGCAATTTGGCGAAGATTAAGCCGCCGCAAATCACTTTCATTCCCCATTAAGTTCAGTGTTGTTTCAATAATTTGCTCTTTTGTCAAATTCTTTTTCATACTGCACCTCCCATCATTACCGATGATAATTACCAATGGTAATGAGAGTATACAACTCCATTAAGCAATTGTCAACATAAAGCTATACTGGTAAATACAGGGTATTATAAAATAGACTAATCTATAGGATATGTAATCCTGAAGATTAGTCTATTTGCAGTATATTCACTTTTCCAGTTTAGCCTAAAACCTCCAATTTTTTCATCAGTAGTTCCTGTTCTTCACAATACTTTAATTTACAGAACGACTCATTGGTGAGTTCTATTTCGCAAGGCCAATACCTTTCTCTTAATTTCTCACAAGGGAAAACCAATTAGCAATACTTCCTTTAAACATAGGTGCATCAGCGCTTTATTGAGCATTGATGGTATCAACAATAGACATTTCATGTATTCGCTTCACTGGGCCATATACAGCCACAATAACAGAAACAAATACAATTCCAATGATGATACCAAGTTCAACTAAGGGAATATTCCATTGTTCTCCCCAATAAGATGTTATCATTTTTTCGAAAAGAAACTTATTGGAAATGAGACCCAAAACACTTCCCCATATACCTCCTACCATTGCATAAGTTGAAGCTTCTGCAACAATCATCTTCTTCAGTTGTTTATTACTTAATCCAATAGCACGGAAAGCGCCATATTCTTTCATGTGGGCTGAAACGCTCATGCCAATACTGTTAACAATATTGAATATGGTAATAAGGGCAATCAAAGTCATAAACCCATATATAAACAGCCCAAAGGAATAATACGAGCCTAATACACTTCGATTTCCCAATCGTTCATCTGAAAAGATATGCCTAGATCCCACCAATGCATGAATTTTGTCAACGTCCTTTTGGGTAGCTTTTTTCATTAACTGCAAGTCAATAATGGTATAATCCGTTACACCTGTAAGCTGCCTGAATGTATTTTCAGAACAAATGATTGTTCCTACATCAGGTGCATTTTGAAATGGACTGGAAGAAAGCGTACCCACAATTTCTATATCCACAGAACGATTCCCCATGAGCACCGTCACCATATCGCCAGTCTTTGGATTTCCCTGTTGTTCAAAAACACTCAATCCCGTATATACCTCATGCTGAACTTTTTCCAAAGTCCCCTCCAGCAAATACTCCTTTGCCCAATTAAACTGGTTTTCCTCATAAGAAATCAGGTCAACGGTTTTTTCAACACCATTTAACTTAATAGGCACATTGTAAGCAAACATCCGCCCATATACTCTTTTTACCGCCGAATTTTCTTCCAGCTCTTTCAATAAATTCCTACTAATGGAACATTTGTTATCCGTACTTACAATAGATAAATCCGGTGTCCATGGCTTCAAAGGCCTCAGTGCATGGTGCATAAAATCAACAGTAACCGAAAAGGAAAGAAATAAAATAATACTAAGTGAAAAAGAACCAACCATTAACACAAAATTCCGTTTACTGGATTTTGCGTGATGAATTCCCAGTGCAGTATCAATTTTAAATAAGGCAGTACTGGCAGCCTTCTTCCCATAAAACAAATCATTTTTAGCCCCTGATATTGCCGCCAAAGGCGAAACTCTCGACGCTCTTTTTGCAGGAGAACGGGCGGCAAAAAAAACTGTAAAAACACCTATACAGATACCAGCGATAACACTGGGAAAACTGATGGCAAAGACAGGCATGTCTATAAAGTACTCTGGACTTAGATAGCGCAGCATGGCACACAATACCCAAATCACTATGATACCCCCGCCAACACCTACAGGTATGGCAAAATTGCACCACCCTAAAGCCTCTTTGCCCACGAACTTCATTACTTGCTTTGGCGTTGCGCCAATGCATCGCATCATACCAAAAAATTCAGTGCGCTGGGCAACGTTGCTGTTTAAACTACTTGCAATCATCATGACTCCTGCTATTAGAACTAGCAAAAACAGAATAAATGCCGAGCCATATAACTGGAGCATAAAAGAATTCCCACTTTGACCAAGTAAACCAAGAAGCTTGGTATTTTCGGAAACCTGTTTTTCAGAAAGTCCTAATTGCGCTTTTATAGCGCTAATTGAATCTTTCATATTACAATGGGTGGAAAACTGAACAAAAAATACGCTGTTAAAGTATGTGGAATTATTTTTTTCCATCTTTTGATATATAGAGCGAAACCCATCCGTTGTCAAAAACATACCAAATGAATCTTCTTCCATAGTTTTTGAAGCATTCTTCAAAAAGCCTGAAACGGTAAATTGAAATTTTCCATCCAGTGTATCCACGGAAACCAAATCTCCAATTTTTAAACCCATCGCAGTTTTAGCATTCTCACTAACTAATGCCTCAGTATCCTTATGGGGAAATGTACCCTCAGTAATTAAATCTGTTTGCATCTTGGTAATCCAGCTTTCTTCGCTACCGCAAAGAATCAGGTTCTTGCCTGCTAAGGTATATCCCTGATCCCCCCCATAGTTAAGAACACCATACCAAGACGATGCCACAACCTCAGGCCGTGCAGAAATCAACCTTGCTTCTTCCTCGCTGATTTCCTTAAACGACACATGCCAATTCCCATCCTCCATACGCGCTTGCATAATCTGACTTCTAATAAACATATCTGCCATTCCGAAAATAACCGTAACCATAAACACTGCTATAACAAGGCAAAATATGGACATTCTATTTTGTTTTTTATGGACTTTCGAAGAAATGGGTACAAGGTCAAGATAACTTTTCATCGACTTTCCCTCCCAAATCCGTTATTACACCATCCTTTACATGCAATACCCTGTCCACTGATGCAGCCAAGTTCATATTATGGGTAATCATTAAAATCGTCTGCTGATAGTGATGAGATGCCCGAATCAACAAATCCATAACGTCCTGACTATTTTTACTATCTAAATTTCCCGTAGGCTCATCAGCCAAAATCAATTTGGGTTGAGTAATCAAAGCTCGCCCAATTGCAACCCTCTGTTGCTGTCCCCCCGATAATTGGCTGGGCAAGTGATGGCGGCGATCCTTCAAACCTAACACTTCCAAAATTTCATCTACTGTCTCCCGTTCCGGTTGACGATAATCTAAAAGAATGGGAAACGCTATATTTTGTTCCACAGTTAACTCAGAAACCAACTGAAAAGACTGAAACACAAAGCCGATATTACGGCGCCTAAAAATAGTGCGCTGTTCCTCTTTCATAGAAAACAGTTCTTTTCCATCAATATAGATGTTTCCGTAAGTAGGGGTGTCCAAAGCACCGATACAATTTAATAATGTGCTCTTGCCTGAACCGGACTCGCCCACTACCGCCAAAAATTCACCCTGTTCCACCGAAAAAGATACGTCCCTTAAGGCTTCAACCCGATTTTCACCAGAACCATAAGTTTTGCTTAAATGTTCAATTTTTAATACTTCCATCCTTTAACCCCCTTTCCTATAAGCATAGCAGATAAACCTTACATTCAGGTGAATCATAATCTTACAGTTCTGTAAGGAAGGATAGTATAAATACAGTTCCCTGGTCAATACTGCTTTGAACAGAAAGAACGCCTCCCTGTTCCTCAATAATAGATTTTGCCAAAGATAGACCAAGTCCCACACCTTGGGTATCAAGAGATTTTTTGCTGCGATAGAACCGCTTGAAAATATGATGCAAATCCTGAGAAGCGATGCCAGCTCCGTTGTCTTTTATAAAAATTCGGGTCACAATTGGCGTGCATTCCCATGAGATATAAATCTTCCCGCCCCCAGAAGTATGGTCTAAAGCATTTTTCACGATATTCCCTATTGCTTCTCTGGTCCACTGCTTATCACAAAACACAGTTTCTTCCGTTAAACCATCCAAGAGAATATCTTTTCCCTCTTTTTCCGCCCGGGTGGTCAATTCTCTTATTGCTTCTTTTACCAATTCTAAAATTCCATAGTGATACCTTTCAAAAACAATATTGCCTGCATCTAATCGGGTAATTTTCAACATAGATTGTATCAATTGTTCCATACGCTCCAGTGCTTGCCCTATTTTATCTGAATATTCTTTTACTACGACTAAATTCTCCGGCTCATCAGAAATAATTTCATGGTACATGGAAAGGGCTGTAAGGGGAGTTTTCAATTGATGAGAAATATCAGCTATTGTATTTTTGAGAAATATCTTTGCCTTTTGTTCTGTTTCACTTTTTGATTGTAATATAGTTGAAAGCTGCTCAACAGATGCAAAAAGACGATAAATTGACCCCTCGTTCATTTGTGGCATATGGTGAGTAAAATTCCCTTCTACAAAATGCGCTATTACCTGTATCCCCCGCTGATAAAGCCTATCCCTTTTCCGGAAGAAGAAAGATGCACCACCAATGAGCACAACGGTCAAACAAATCCCCATCAGTAACATGGAATGTCGTGTTGTATTTTGAAGCACATTCATAAACGGTAAAAATCTGATTGAAGTGCGCTCCGTTAATCCAATGCTTATAAGTAAATCATTGCCCTGTTGACTAATTTGGGTATTGGTGATTGCTTGAGCAACCACATCTTTTGGAATCCCCTGTTCTAAGAGTGACGTGGCAACAGCATTATTATGAGAAAGAAATAGATTTTCTATTGCCTTTGCCTGTATGGCATCTAATATCCCTCCGCAAAGAAAAAGTAATAAACCAAAGAAAAGAAGGAAGAAAAAGAAATATCTTATCTGTTTATCCCGAAACAAATTCATAATGATACCTCTCTCCATTGATATCCAAATCCACGTACTGTTATTAAATGCTCCGGATTGGAGGGATCAACCTCTATTTTTTCTCGAAGCCGCCGCACATAAACGGATAGAGTATTGTCATCAACAAAATCTGCAGTGCTATCCCAAAGTTCATTTAAAATGTGTTCCCTTGTTGTCACTCGATTTGCATTTTTCACCAACAAAGAAATTAGTCGATATTCTCCATTTGTTAATTCCAAACGCTTTCCATTCATTCTGACACAGCTTTCTAACAGGTCAATGGAAATATCTCCACATAAAATGGAGGTATTGTTTTGATTGGAAATTCCAGTTCGCCGCAGTAATGCTCGGATGCGAGAACATAGCTCCCCTAATCGAAAGGGTTTTGTAATATAATCATCCCCTCCACAATCCAATCCCCGAATCACATTTACCTCTTCATCAGAGGCTGTTAAAAAAATAATAGGAATGGAGCTACCTTTTTTTCTTATTTCCTCACAAACAACATAGCCGCTACCATCCGGCAAAGTTACATCCAGTATAATTAAGTCATATATTTCTATTGTATGCAGATGACTTAAGGCCTCCTTCACAGTACGGACAAAGTCAACCTCAAAACCATTACGCTTTAACGCATATTTCAATCCATCTACTAAACTAATATCATCTTCCAACAGTAAAATCATATTGTTCATCGGCTTCACCCCTTCTTCTGAATAAAATTTTGTCGCTGGATTTCTTCAGAGTATAAAAAATCCCATATACTCATCATTTTGCTTTTTATGATTATCCCCTGTTCTAACCAAGGCATTATGAGGGATACAGTGTAGGGG
>JABNAD010000171.1_pt1 | contig 54961 bp, 39 predicted proteins | sample 7240381 | NCBI WGS metagenome assembly JABNAD01 (sample SAMN11332834, study PRJNA596920) | anaerobic digester metagenome | biome: digested sludge; isolation source: digested sewage sludge-derived enrichment culture grown on H2/CO2 | place: Germany: Goettingen
ACCTTACTCAATGAATTACAAGCCGTTATAAGTTTCCACTAACTAAACGACATTGGTACTAAGATTATGATTCTTAGCGATGAGTCGTTTGGCGATTTGTACCACAATCCAGCCGATAAGCGCAGCATTGCCTGTTACCCAAAGCTGGCCGAAAGGGCAGTGGTGGTTGGCTCGCTAAGTAAATCGCTGTGCGTTCCGGGTTGGAAAATAGGTTACTGTTTGGCTCCAGCAGCAATATCTGCCGAGGTTAGAATTGCCCACAGCTACCAGGTTTACTCTGTAAACCTCCCCATGCAGTACGCAATGGCCGACTACGTGGGTGGAAGAACAGCGCTATTCCCTTACCTAGAGCAGATTAATACGTGCAAGGCTCTTTTTGCCAGCCTAATGGCCGACTCCAGCTATACGCTTAGCCCCACTTCTGGTGGTTATTTTCAGGTGCTTGGGTACGAGAAAATCTCTACCGAGCGCGATGTGGATTTTGTAAAACGTTTGGCTAAGGATTATGGGGTAACGGCAATGCCCATGTCGGTGTTCTACCACGATTCTATCGATAACAAGCAGCTGCGCGTTTGCATTGGCAAAACCGAGGAGGAGATTCGCCTAGCCGCCGATCGCCTTAAAAAGGTAAAGTAGCAAACCCTAGGGTTTACTATTTATATAACTTGATTTGTTGTATTAACTTTGGTTGCTTAAACCACTGTTAGTACAACAAATTTTGTTTTATGAGATATCTAGGTGCTATAGTAATTGCAATTGCTATTTTGGGCTGTTCGTGTAGCAGCCAAAACGCCCCACAGTTCAGTTCTGAGTCCAGCCTAATTAGAGTAGGCGTATTCGATGGGCATGGCGGCGCGCAAACATGCGTTTGGGAAACTGTTGAGGCCATTAAAATTGATAAGGGGATGGCTGTAAGGCTTATAACAACATCCGATATTGCCCGTGGATGCTTGGATTCCCTCGATGCCATTATTATTCCCGGCGGGGGAGGTAGTCGCCAGTACTTGAATTTGGGGCATGAGAATCAGCAGCGTATTCGCACCTTTGTTACCAATGGCGGTGGCGCTGTGGGCATTTGTGCCGGGGCTTACCTTTTCTCCAACACCTCAGGCTATGCTAGTATGGCCATGAATGGTGCCCAAGCAATAGATATTGAACACGATAACCGCGGTCATGGCCTTGCTAAGCTCACCCTTTCTGACGAGGGCAAGAGCATCTTCCCTGAGCTGGCCTCACGCGATACCAACTTTGTTGTGTACTACGAAGGGCCTGTTTTTGTTGATGCTCCCGATTCTATATCTTTCACCTCCTTTGCCACAATGGAGAGCGATGTGCACGAGGAGGGTAACGCCCCAGCAAACATGACCAACGCCAAGCCCTTCTTTATTGGGAACACCTTTGGAAAGGGACGCGTTTTTAGCTCTATAGCCCATCCAGAGGCTACTCCGGGTATGCGTTGGCTCATTCCAAGAATGGTTCGCTGGACCTTGGGCAAGGAGTATGTTACCTATAGCCAGAATGCCGTGCGTCCCGCTCTATTTGAGCGTGAGATTCTATTTAGCGTGGATATGCTAAAGCGCGAATCGGTATGTTATACCACATTCCTATATGGCACATCAGAGGAGAAGCTTGAGGCTTTGAACTGGCTTGAAAGCAACGTATCGTGGGATGCCAAGCGCTGGGTTCAGGGTCTGCTTTACGACTCGTCTGCCGCTGTAAGGGTGAGGGCGGCAGAGTACATTGCCAACTCTGAGTTTACCCACTACCTACCCGATTTGCGTGCTGCCGTTAGCAACGAAAAGGACGCATCCGCCAAGGAGAAAATGAGCGCTTCGCTTCGGTTTTTAGAAGGGATTTAGTTGTTTTGATGTAAAGAGAAAGGGGGTGGATTAGGTTGCCGCTTTTTGCTACCGCAAAAAGTCACACGAGTGGATTGGCTATGCTGAGCTTGCAAAGTACGCTCGGTTCGTGCGGCAGCGGGAAATAGAAGGGATTGAATGATTTGAATAATAAAATGGGTAGTTTAAAGAAGGAAATTGACAAACAGAAGAAAAGAGACATAAGAGATGCCTTTTGGATATCATTATTCTTTGGGGTAATCTTTGTCTCTGGCGGAGTTGTGTATGATATTAATAACATCGTTAAAGTTGGGATTAGTTTAAAGTATTTACAACCAAGCGTCTTAAATGCCAGTATGTTTTATTTATTAGGCATTGTATTTCTAGTCGTGTCTTATTTCTTTTATAAAAAACAAAAGGACTAATTGATTAGGTTGTGAAGCCCTGTTGCTGAACAATTGCATTGTGCGATAACGAAGTAAAGTAATTGGTTCCATTCGCTTTATAAGCCCAAGGTTCGCGGTGGTGAGGAAGTTTTTTGCTTTCGCAAAAAGCCACACGAGTGGACTCGTGAGGCAGCGGGGGTCATCGGGAGCCACCGAACTCGTTAGTACTTGGTTCTAGAGCCTAAGGGAAGACCAGCGCTAAAAAGACAGGAAACGAAATTGACCAAACTCAAAGAACTTAATAGTTATGAAAATATATTTTTTTCTTTTGCAGATAATATTTGCAGTTCATATGTCATATGGTCAATATGATTTATCTTATAAACTACCTGATAATGTTTCGGAAAAAGAATTAATTGCTAGTATTATAGGAGTTGGAGACACAATCGCTTATCATCATTTATATAATTATTACATGAATCATAGAGAAGTAGGTAACATTTTAGCTTATTCTCTAATAATGGCAAATAAGTGGAATTATTCTATAGCAATGTATGATGTTTATATAGAGTTATTAAGTCTTTACGATTGTCTTTTTTCTGGAAATCTTGAGATAATGGATTTAAAAACAAGACGATTTGCATTAGAATATCTAATTCTCTATTATGAGAATGCTCCTGAATGTAAAGAAAGAGCGAGCGCATATAGAAATGAAATTATTAAGTATGTAGAAAAAGGGTATTTAATAATACTAAATGATAAAATAGTTATAAATGAAGACCTCTTTGACTGAGATTGTAAGAAATGAATGTTCGTGTTGGGTGTAGGCTAACTTTGCTATCGCAAAAAGTCACACGAGTGAACTTGTGCGACAGCGGGGTTTCGCCTGAAGAGTCCCATAATTTTAAAGTTTATTGCCGAACTCAAAAAAAGGGGATTCTGAGGGCATTTTTAAATTTCGTACTTTCGGATGCTAGTGTGCTGTTTTAGTTGACTTTAAACAAAATGCACGCTATATTTGTAATCTCTATTAGACGATTCTGCGCGATTCGTCGTCCATAATGCCCCGCTGGTACCTGTACTAGCGGGGCATTGTCATTTTATAGCACTTTAACAATGCCGTTACCAGTTAAATCGTATGTGCTGCTAGTTCTTATGCCGATATTGTTTTTTGCCCAGATGGTGTCATCGCTAACCACCGAACCCCGCTAGCGCGAAATTGCATTCCATGTGCATGTAGTAAAAGCACTCAAAAACCTGATGTTAACTCCCGCTACTGCACGATTGTATAGTCTGGCAACCAAGTAAAGGGATTCGCTACTCCAAACTCGCAAAGTCCAATTGTTTTGCATGGCAACAGAGGATTTCGTTATATCGATATAAAGAGAAAGGGGCTAAAAGCCCCTTTTATAATGCTTGGTGGTACTACCCCAACGACAGTATAAACGTAACCAGAAACGGCACCAGAATGGTTAGCACAATGCCGTGGAATAGCGATACAATGGCGTACTCCTTTCCCGATGATGCTGAGATAATGGGTAGCGTTGTATCCATGCTGGTTGCCCCTCCCGATGATATGGGCGCAAGCTTGCCAAAGAACCTCACAAATAGCGGTGCCATTAGCAGCGTAATAATCTCGCGCATAACGTTGGCAAGCAGCGCAACCACGCCAAGCTCAGGGCTTCTAAGGTCGGTAATAATAATGCTCGATAGGCTGTAGTACCCAAACCCTGAGCCAACGGCTAGCACATCGGTTAGCGTAATCTGGTTAAGGAAAAGGTAAACGGCTGCAACGCCAATTAGGGTTCCCACAATGGTGGTTAGCGGAACTAGCAGAATGTGAAAGCTGAAGCCACGTAGCGCCTTTAGCGCCTTCTCGTCGCCACCAATGCCCACTCCCACAAGGAACATCAACAGGTAAAGGGCGTAGCTGCTATAGTCGCTGCCGGTTAGCCACTGCGGAAGCAGGCCGCCATAGCCCAGCAGAACGCCTGCGGCAAAGAATGCCAGAATTATTAAGCTCCCTCTCATTGCTGCTTCTCCTCATCCTTTTTAAACAGAAAGTGGTAGGTTACCCACGCCAGTAGGATGCTGCCCAAAACCCCTCCAATGGTTATTGCTAATGCCTTTACACCTAGGGTGTGCAGGTTTCTAATTATCTCGTCGTTGGTGCCAATGGCAATGCCTAGCAGGAATAGCAAAAGGTAAATTGCCCATGTGGTAAGCCTCTCCGATAGGCTAATGAGCTTTCGCTTCTGCCTAAGGAAGTATCCCGCAACCATTCCTGCGGTCATTATAAGTACTACAGTTAGCATTTTATGTTGATATTGTTATTGCGTTATTTCTGTTGGCCTATTCGGTAACCTCACCCGCTCCGTTGCCAATGGTAACGTCGTAGAAAATGGGTTGGCGGTTAAACTGCTGGCCGAATGCATCGGTTAGGCTCTTTTTAAAGGCCTCAACGGCGCTCTCCTTAACTAGGCTGATGGTGCATCCGCCAAAGCCGCCGCCCATCATGCGGGAGCCTAAAACGCCTTGGGCCGATTTGGCCGCATCAACAAGGCAATCCAGCTCGGCGCAGCTAACCTGATACTTGTGCTGTAGCCCTTGGTGCGATTGGTACATTAGCGCCCCAACGGTCTCCAGATTATCGTCGGATAGCGCTTTGCAGGTGGCCAGCACGCGCTCGTTCTCCTCAATCACATACTCGCAGCGCATGTAAACCTGTTCTCCCATCATCGCCCTGTAGGGCTCAATCTGTTTGACGGTGGCATCGCGAAGGCTTTTCATGCCCACCTCTTTTGTGGCGGCAATACGTACGCCCTCCTCGCACTCGGCGCGGCGCTTGTTGTATTCCGATGAGGCAAGGCTGTGCTTTACCTGTGTATCGGTAAGTATTAGCTTGTGCCCGTTTAGGTGTAGCGGAAAGTGACGGTGCTCAAGCGTTTGGCAATCGAGTAGCACCACCTGCTCATCCTTCCCAAAAATGGATGCGAACTGGTCCATTATTCCGCAGCGCACCCCAACGTAGTTGTGCTCTGCGCTTTGCCCTACCTTTGCAAGGGTAAACTTATCTAGGTTTAGGGTGTTTAGCTCGTTTAGTGCAATGGCAAATGCGCTTTCCAGCGCTGCCGACGATGATAATCCCGCTCCTGCAGGAATGTCGCCACCAAAAACGGCATTGAACCCATTTATGGTGCAGCCCAGCTTTTGCATCTCCTTAATAACGCCAAAGGGGTAACGCGCCCAGTGTGGCAGGCTTTGCGTATTGTGGTTGGTGGTGAAGCTTACCCGCTCATTAAAATCGGTTGATACGATGTTAAACCCCTCTGTTTGGTTGGGTGCAATGGCTAGGTAAATGCGTTTGTCTATTGATGCGGGTAGCACAAAGCCGTTGTTATAATCGGTGTGCTCCCCAATAAGATTTATGCGCCCAGGAGCGGCAAATAACCTTGGGCTACTGCCAAACTCCTGTGCGAAAATCTTTTTTACTTGTGCTTTTATCATTAATGCGTACGTGTAGAGTGTACGTTTTGCGTGAACCAATTAGTCAATAGGCTAAATGTTCAGCGTTGCTAAACGTGAATGGATGAATGTTGTTTCTGTATCGCTAATTCCAGCTGTTACCACCAAATGGAGTAAAGAGCAATTAGGATAACGATAACCCCAGCAGAGGCAATTTTAAAGCCTTTGCTAGATTGGAACAGCCCTTTGTGCAAGGTTATTGCCTTTGGGTGAACGCCCTTGTTCTCAATTGTGGCGAATAGCCATATCAACCCAAAGCAAAGGATAAACACGATGCCCATTCTATCCATAAATGGAAGGGCAGGAGCAAATACCTTTAGCAGCGTTGAGAACACAAATGTACCCACCGCCGCAGCAAGCGCTCCGTTGGCTGTTGCCCGTTTGTAGAAGAATCCCGCTAGGAAAATGGCTAGCGCACCGGGGCTAACAAAGCCGGTAAACTCCTGTATGTACTGGAACGCTTGGTCTAGGTTGGATAGCATTGGTGCCACCGCAACGGCAATAATCAGCGCAACGGTACTGGCAATTCGCCCTGTGGAAACAAGGTTACGCTCCGATGCATCCTTCTTAATGTATGCCTTGTAGATATCCATGGTGAAGATAGTGGACACGCTGTTCATCATAGATGCCAGCGAGCTTACAATGGCTGCAACCAGCGCAGCAAAGGCAAGTCCTTTAACCCCGCTGGGGACAAAGGTGTGCAGCAGCCATGGGTATGCCTCGTCCGATTTGGCTATGTCGGCGCTAAGGGCAAACGCAGCAATACCTGGAATAACCACAATTAGCGGTAGCAGCAGCTTTAGGTAGGCAGCAAAGGCCAATCCCTTTTGCGCTTCGCCAACATTTTTAGCGGCAAGTGCGCGCTGAATGATGTACTGGTTGCATCCCCAGTAGTAAAGGTTTGCCACCCACATACCGCCAATAAGCACGCTTATTCCGGGAAGGTCGAGGTAAGCATCCTTGGTGCCGCCTTTACCATCGGGAATCATGTGTAGCCCTTTCTCAAGAACCATATCAAACTTCTCGGGAGCCTTTTCCAGTAAGTTCACAAAACCTGCTAGAACGCCATTCTCGCCTCCCAAAGCTTTAAGAGCCATGTAGGTGGTTATTAAACCGCCACCCACAAGAAAAACCACCTGAATAACATCGGTCCATGCAACTGCCTTTAGTCCGCCATAAATAGAATAGATGGCGGCAAAAAGCGCCAGCCCAATTATTCCGTAGTACATGGGAACGCCCATTATTCGCTCCATGGCCAGCGCACCGAGGTATATAACCGAGGTTAGGTTTACAAAAACGTAAACTACCAACCAGAATCCGGCCATTACCGTTTTAACGCGTCTATCGAACCTAACCTCAAGGAACTGGGGCATGGTGTAAATTCCCTTTTCAAGGAAGATGGGCAGGAAGAATACGGCTACAAGGATTAGCGTAAGCGCTGCCATCCACTCGTAGGAGGCAATGCCCAATCCAATAGCGTACCCTGAGCCCGACATGCCAATGAACTGCTCGGCCGAGATGTTGGACGCAATTAGCGATGCACCAATGGCCCACCAAGGTAGGGCCCGTCCGGCAAGGAAATAGTCGCCTGAGTCGGTCTCGCCCGATTTTTTTCGGGTCGATATCCATAGCCCTAGCCCTACAACTAGCAAGCAGTAGGCTATGAACACAATGTAATCGATGGTTGAAAATGACATAGCTCTTGGTTTTTTGGTTTGATTATTTTACCACAATGGCGAGGGGTATATGCCATCCTTGGCAAGCTGCGCTAGGCGGCTAACCACAATGGGCTTATCGCCAGGATAGGTTACTCCAAACCACTCTGCCGAGGTGGGTAGCACCTTACAGGTTGCGCTGCCACTCTCAATTTGAGTATTCACTACAAGCGGAATGTAGAATTCCGATTTTGGGTTGTCTATTGATGTTTTTAGGAACTCGCTGAACATCCTTTCGGTGTGCTCAAAGTAGTCGGGGGTGAATCCCCAGAAGTTCATAGAAACAGGTAGGTTCTCGTCAACTGCAACTTCGTTACCATTCTCATCGGTGTAGCAAACGGTGCCGTTAACGCGCTGTATCTTGGTGCGCTCAACCACGGTTTCTAGGTACGATTGCGCGTTGGTGCTGCAAACGCCCCTTGATACAGAGCCCTCTTCCGATAGGGTGTTACCCAAGCGGTAACCAACCATAAAGTAGGTTCCAGGCTTAAGGTTTGGCTCCGATAGCGCTTTGGCCATAACTTGGAACGAGTCGGCACCATAAAAGTCGTCGGCGTTGATTACGGCAAAGGGCTCGTTAACGGCATTGCGTGCCGCCCAAACCGCATGTGCAGTTCCCCAAGGCTTGGTTCTGTCGGCAGGACAGGTAAACCCTTCGGGAAGCATATCCAGCTCCTGAAAAACCACCTCGTATGGAACTTTCCCCTTGAATCGCTCTGCGAAGGCACCAACAAAATCGGCCTCAATGCTTTTGCGAATAATGAAGACTACCTTTCCGAATCCGGCGCGTAGCGCATCAAAAGCGGAGTAATCAATAATAGTTTCGCCATTTGGACCTAGTCCATCAACCTGTTTTAAACTTCCATAGCGGCTACCCATACCGGCAGCCAATACAACTAGAGTTGGTTTCATTCTTAATTAACGTTATTCTGATTCAACCATTTAGAAACGCCTTGCCAGTAAAGGGGGTTGTCTGCCCCCTTCTGAAAAGGCTTCAAAAGGTAAGAATAATTATGCTTTTTACATGGAAGACTGTAGCGAGAATGAGTTTTGGCTCCCCAGCTATTGTCGCCTCCTACGCCAATTTGTTTGTAGTCAATGTGTAGCGATATTGTTGTGCTGGGTGTAATGGAGCCTCCGTGGTTATGCTTAACCATGCTTCCGGTGTGGTTGAGCAAGTCGGTATCAAATTGCTGCGCGTTGGCAAAAATTAGGGGCGCGCCTACCACTATAAGGCCATTCCCTTGGCTGTTGGTAAGGGTTAGCCAGCGAACATCGGTTTTGTTGCCCGTTTCCTGCGCGCGAACGTAGGGATGATACTGCTCCCAAACCTTGCCGCTGTATAGCCCAACAAATGCGCTAGTATGCCTGTCCCAGTAGCTTTCGTGTGGGCCGCGTCCGTACCACTCCATGTTGCTAAGCTCTCCGTTTATGCGGTACTCGTTGCCAACTCTCAGCATCTCTGGCAGTCCCTCTTTATGGGGCTCAAACTCAAAATCGACATAAATGGCTCCGTTGCCAAATACGGTGTAGCGTTGGGTTACCGTTGCTGCAAGGGTATCAACCTTTGATGTGAATTGCAGCATCACCCTATCGCTTTGGGTTGAGTCTATGCTCACCTGCGTAACGCTGGTTCTGCGTCCCGCCTCTTGCCATAGCGCTGTGCGTAGGTTGATGCCGTTACCAAGGTCGTTATCAACGGGAGCACGCCAGAAGTTGGGTACGGCTCCGCTTGTAATAAGCGTTTCGCCCTTGTGCTGGTACGATGCTATGGTGCCCGTTTTTGCAGAGAATGTTACCGCAAACTCTTTGCCTGTAAGGGTTATGAGCTCGTTGCTCTTGCTAATGGTTACCTTTCCGTTGCTTGATATTGGTTGTGCGGCAATGGTTGAGGGTAGCAGAAACTGCTCGCGGGCGGCTTCCCATCCTGCGGGGAGTAGCCCCTTGGTTTCCCTTCGCTTTGCGCTGATGTTTAGAAGAATCTCGGCGTTAGCAGTGGTGCGATATGGTATGCTAACCTCTATGCTCTTGCTGGGTTCAACGTTTAGTTGGGGTAGTTTTCCTGTTTGAACGGTTTTGCCGTTGGCAATAAGTTCCCATGTAAACTCAAACTCGTTGAGGTTAGTAAATGAGTATCCGTTGCTAATGCTTATGGTTTGCGGCTTAAAGGGTACCTCAGCAAAGCTGATGCTTTGGTAAACCTTCTTTACTTCGTGTGCGTGGGGGTGTAGCGTACGGTCGGCTGCTACAATGCCGTTTGCGCAGAAGTTGGAATCGTTGGGTTGTGTCCAGTCGCCCATATCGCCACCGTAAGCCCAGTAGCTGTTGCCCGCAGAGTCGGTTTTAGGAAAGGTTTGGTCAACCCAATCCCAAATAAAACCGCCTTGCAGCTGGGCGTATGAGTCTATTAGCGTCCAGTAATCGGCAAGGTTGCCACCGCTGTTGCCCATGGTGTGCATGTACTCGCAAAGTATTAGCGGGCGCGATTGCAGCACGTTGGCGTAGCCAACCATACGGTCGAAGCGGGCGTACATGGGGCAGTAAATATCGGTGTTCTCTTCAAGGCGAGCCCCTTCGTACTGCACTGGGCGCGTTTTATCGCGCTCCTTAATCCATTGGTAGGTTGTTCTAAAGTTCTGCCCGTTGCCCGATTCGTTCCCTAGCGACCAGGTGATGATGCTGGGGTGATTCTTGTCGCGCTCAACCATGCGGATGGTGCGGTCAAGGTAAGCATGGTTCCATGCTGGATGGTCGCTTAGGTAGCTTATGCCCTCGGGATGCTCGTCTAGTCCGTGGGTCTCTATGTTGGCCTCATCAACCACGTAAAGTCCGTACTTGTCGCACAGGTAGTACCAGTAAGGGTGATTTGGGTAGTGCGATGTTCTAACCGCATTGATGTTTAGCTGCTTCATTAGCGCAATGTCGTGCTCCATAAGCTCATGGCTAACGTAACGCCCGGTGTAGGGGTCGTGCTCGTGCCTGTTTGCCCCTTTTATGCTAATGGCCATTCCGTTTACAAGTAGCTGACCCGCCTTTATCTCAACCTTGCGGAAGCCCACGTCGGCTTTTACCCACTGGCTTTGGCCGTTGCTCTCAATGCCTAGTAGCAGGGTGTACAGGTTAGGCTCCTCTGCACTCCAAGGCTTTACGGCATTGGCTACTCCGTTAAAATCAATTTTTGCTGATGTTCCCGCACCAAGAGAGGTTGCCTGCTCAAACGACAGTATCTTTTCTCCAATGGAGTTCAGCAGCTCTGCCTTTAGCGTGCCTTGCAGCTCCTGCTCTGCTTGGTTGCGTAGCGTAACGTTAAGGTTTAGCTCACCGTTACCCTCTGCTGGCTGGGCAATAACCTCGTAATCATAAATCTGAAGCAGTGGGAGCGCGTATAGGAACACATCGCGCTCAAGACCGCTCATGCGCCAGAAATCCTGGCACTCAAGGTAGCTACCATCGGAGTATCTGTGCACTTCGGCAACTATGGTGTTGCTTCCCGATGTTAGGTAGGGTGTAATATCAAACTCAGCAGGCGTTTTGCTTCCCTGTGCGTAGCCCACCTCCGTTCCGTTAACGTAGCAAGTAATTGCTGAGTTGGCTGCTCCAAAGTGCAGGTAAACCTGTTGGTTTTGCCACTGCTCTGGAATGGTGAACGAGCGCTTGTAAACCCCAACTGACTGCATGCTGGCAGGTATGTACGGCGGATTTACTGGGAATGTGTACTCCACATCGAGGTAGCGAGGGGTGCCAAAGCCCTGTAGCTCTATATTACCGGGGACTTGAATTGAGTCCCATGCGGTTTGGCTGGTTATCTCCTCAATATCCTCTGGCTTTTCGTATATCGTTTCGTAGTACTTGAATTGCCATGTGCCGTTAAGAGAGAGCACAAGGTTTGATTCACCCCATGCCGATTGGAGGGCTGCCTCGCGACTGGGCTGCGGAGTAAAAAATGCGTGTGGTTGTAGCCTGTTTTCGCCCGTAATTTCTGGGTTTTCCCATTTGTTAGGGGTGCACGCCGATAGCACAATAAAAGGTAGCACCCAGAGCAAAGCGGTTTTTCCTCTTTTTATCATGACAAAACTATTTGCTGTGAAACGATTATTTACAATGAGCCGCGGATTATTAGCGCCGATGGGTTTTCCACTTTGGTTGTGCGCTTGCTTAGTACCAGTTCGGCAAGGCTTTTCCCCATCTGCTTAAAGTTGGTTGATATGGTAGTTATCCCATTGGCCACAACCTCTTTAAGGGCGGTATCGTTGTACGATATTATTCCAATGTCCTTACCCAGTTCCAGCGCTTTTCCCTTCGATTCCTTTACCAGCCACACCAAGTCCCTATCCCAAATTGCAATGTAGGCTTCCCCTTTTGATATGGTTCTTCCGTTTAGGTCGCTTAGCAGCTCAAAGGGGGTGTTGGTTTCGTGGCAGTACTTTAAAAAGCCTTTGAATTGCCCTTCGGGCTCTTTTCCGCCGGGGTAAACCATTATTAGCTTTTTGTATTTCGAGAGTAGCTCCTTGCCCGATATTAGCGCGTTGTAGGTATCCTTCTCAAAGTTTTGGTATATGGCGGGGAAATCCTCGGTAAAATCTGTGGGAATCTGGTCAAGCACAATCACTCGTCCCGATAAGTTCTTTAGGGTTGACTGAATGCCCTCAAACTTGGTTGGCATAACCACGTAGGTGGTGTAATTGCCATTGTTTTCGGTAAGCAGATTCTCAAATAGCTTCTTGTTGAAGTGGTGGAAGTAGAGCTCAACCTGAACCCTTCCGCCCAGCTCCTCAAGGAACGAGTTGTACAAATCCTCCTTAAACGCATTTAGCTCATCAAACAGCACAAAAACCTTGTGTGTTAGGTTCACGTTTGTGCTCTCAACGTAGTAGCCTTTTCCTGGCATCGATGATATTATTCCGCGTGCCTTTAGCTCATTGTATGCGCTAAGCACGGTATCGCGCGATAGTCCAAAATCATTGCAAATGCTGTTTATGCTCGGCATCTGGTCGCCAATGCTTAGCCTCTCTTCCGATATTGCCTCTAGCACCGAGTTGATGATTTGTCGGTACTTTGAGATGGATAGGTTCTCGTCAACGCGAATAATTTTCTTTGCCATTTTTGTAGTGTAAACTGTGCTGTACTGGTAGGCAATATTAGTGCTATTTTCTGAAAATCAAAAAGAGATGCAAAAAAAGATTTGCTGTTATGGCCAGTTTTGATGAGAGAGGTTGTTTGTGTTGTAGGTTTTTCGAGGTTTGGGCGATTTTGTGTTTTGTTTGCGTTAACCTCTTTTGGATGTTGCTTGTTTAGTTCATTCTGTAGCAACGGGTGTTCTTTATTTTGTAATAGAGTATCATTGAAATAGGTACAAAAAAACCCGCCGAAGCGGGAGTTCAAAGAATCAAAGACTTGATTAAAGCTCTAGCGCAGTTAGCTCTTGCCCTAGCCTATGTAATCCTTCTTGAATTTTCTCTATTTGTTGACGGCGGGGCTTGCTTTCTCCGCTGGCATAATGCTGAATTTGTCTTTGGTTTATTCCTGTAATACGCTCCAGCGCAGCATTAGTAAATATCCCTCTGTAGTAGTTTAGAAAACTTTCCACATCAAAGCGATATACAATCTCATACTCGGAGTTAAGTATTGAAGGCAGATTTTTAGGGTCATTGTTGTTTACCAAGAACTCTAACCCTTTTAATGCGGAAGCCTTTGCCTCTTCAACGGAGTAACCCTCTCCATATACGCCCTCACAATTTTCTGCATAAGCAGCAAAAAGATCGTTCCCGCGTTCTATTATTATTCTCAACTTCTTCATTTTATACCGATTTATATGTTCTACGTGGGTTACAAACTGTGGTTATATTAGTCCCATCTCTTTTCTCAACTTCTTTTCCAACCCTTTGGGTACCTCGCTACTTCCGTGGAACGGAACGGAGACCTTTTTCCCGTTCAACTCATAAGAGTAATGGCTTCCTTCTGCTTTAAGTAATTGCCAACCATTCTTTTTGATTAGCCGGTGCAGTTCAGTTGACTTCATTAGATTTGGGGTTTGATGCAAATATAGTAGTAAAAATACTACTATAAAAATAAATTTACATGTATTCAACGTAATTGGATAAAATTTTTGGTGAACTGCTTTGGTTTAATATTTCGTGGTGGTGTTGCATCTTATTGCTATTGTTTCTTTTGGTATAATATGCAAAAAACAGATGGTTAGTTCTAGTTTGATTCTATAGGTTTTCTTATTAGGTATATCTTTGCACCATAATTAAGTAGATAATGGAGATATCAATTCGCCCGCTGCAGGAAGCCGATTTGGATACTGTGGTTGACTTGTGGCTAAAATCCTCTATAAAGGCGCACAGTTTTATCGAGGCCTCATTTTGGGAAGGGCAGGTTAATGCCATGCGCGAGGTGTACATCCCTTCGGCCGATACTTGGGTAGCCGATTATGAGGGGATGCTTGTTGGCTTTGTGTCCCTTAACGAGGAGATGCTAGCTGCGCTGTTTGTTCACCCCTTCTTTCAGGGGAACGGAATTGGTAAGCAGCTGCTGCAGTTTGCAATGGAACAGAGCGATTCGCTTGTACTATCGGTTTACAAAGAGAATAAGCGTGCCATGGATTTTTACCGCAAGCAAGGGTTTGAGGCCGTTCAGGAGCAGGTTGATAAGCACACTGGAATGCCCGAGGTTATTATGGTATGGGAAAAGGAATAGTGCTGGTTTTTACGATATTAAGAAAGGGGTGCCCGTTGGAGCACCCCTTTTTGCTACTTGTATAGCTCGTTGTACATCATAAGCAGGTGGGCTGCGCTCCAGCTAAAGTTTGGTGCGCTTAGCTGCTCGCCTGTGTGTGGGTCGTAGTTCTCGTGTATGGCACCATCGGCCGATAGCCCTTTGGCATTTCTAAATACCTTAAGGGTTAGCTCGTCGGCCTCATTATCCATCCCATTTTTCCTTAGTGCCGATATGGCAAAGTAAACCTGATCCAGCCAAACGGGGCCTCGCCAGTATCCATCGGTAGTAAACGATGGGTGCGTGGCATCAAGAGTTGGGAATGGCAGGTGGGTGTTAAAGCGCGTAGTATCTAGCATTGTGTGGGCAACCCTTTGCGCTTGGGTTGGGCTTGCAACGCTGCACCATAGGGGAGTCCAGCCTTCGGGGCCAGCAACTTTAAGTAGCTGGTTTGAGCCTAGCATCTTATCAAAGTAAAATCCCTCATCGTTGCAGTAAAAGCTTTTGTTTATAAGCTCCCTAAGGGCTGTTGCCTCAAGGGTTAGGCTTTCGGCTTGTTTGTTATTGCCCAGCGTTTTGTTGATGCTGGCAAGGTACTGCTTCTCAAGGTACAGGTAGGCGTTCAAATCAACAGATTCCTGATTAAGGCTCCATGCCACAGGGCTATTCTGAACAAGCTTAGATGAGTCAAATCTTACGGCGTTATCCATTCCGCTTTCCCACTTTGCGGCAATCAGCGTGCCGTCGGTTGCTCCGTACTCGCAAAGGCCGTTGCCGTCGTTATCGCGGTAGCTGTACCACCAGTTATGGTAAGCCTCAAGTTTGGGTAGCATCTCCTTTATGAAAAGCGTGTCGTGGGTTGATGTAAACACCTCCCAAACAGCCCATGCTGCTAGCGGTGGCTTAGTGTCGCGCCAGTTGTTCTCTAGCGAGTCCGGAAAAACGCAGTCGGCCACCATGCCCATGCTATCCTGATAATCGAACATGGTTCTAATTTGGTCCTTGGCCAGCTCCGACTCAATATCCTTTATGGCAACGGCGTGCTTCCAACTATCCCAGGCCCAGTAGCCATAGAAGTACGATACAGCCATTGATGGCACTATCCCCTGATGCTTTAGGTGCCCCGTTTCCGTTTTCCAGTTGGTGAGTAGGGTTTGTAGTGCCTTTACAGGGATATGGTCGTAGCCCTTAACGTCTTTACGAATTACCTTTGTGAGGTAGCCATTCCATCTGTCGGTATTTTCTTTTATGCCGATTTTGGGTTCTTCTAGCAGCTTGGCTAAATGTAGCTTCTCCTGTTCGTTCACCTCATGGTAGGGCAGGTAGGTTACTGCCGATGCAATGCTTATCTCCCCGCCCGGTTCAATGGTTATAGGCTTTAGGGCAGCGGTGTATGCGGTGTCTGCGTTTATGTTGATGCTTGCCTCTAGCTGCTTTCCAAAAGCTATGCTAAGCTCGCCTTTGTGGGTGGTTATAATGATTCCGCCTCCCTCGCTTCGCATGGCGAATGGGCTAAACACTTTCCCTTCCCATTGTGGGATAATGCTCTGCGCTGCGTTACTAGTGTTTGATATGGTTACTACGCTAATATGGCTTCTGTGGGTTACATATAAGGTGTTGGACTCAACCCTCAGCTCACTGTTCATTGCCGATACCCTTAAAAGACCAGGGTACGATGCGCTCTCCCTTTTATCGAACTCTATGTTTTTATTGGTCTTAGCATTAGCTACAGTGATAGAGTTTAAGTGTGATGCTGCCCAGCTAAACTCACCAAGAAGGTAAGGTCCCGTTGCGCCAACTATGTTGCTCTGTGCTGTTGGAATGCATAGCCCATGCCATGCGCCAAGGTCGGCCATACAAACGGCTTTTTGCTTAGGGCTTTGGGGTACAAACTGGTAGCTGATAAGGTTGGCGTAGCTTTCCCTATCCTTTGTTGAGTTGCTCTTGCTGCAACCCATAAGCACTAGAGCCAATAGGGTTGCTGTGGTTAGTACACGTAGCGTCATTTTATTAATGTGTTAGTGTGCCAGTTGCTAAGGTAAGCAATAAACTATCGGTACAAAAATATTAATAAAAAACATACCAGTACCAACCAGTGTTTAAAATATTTTATATATTGCATCGATTTATTTATTGTTTTTTAACACAATTGATTAGAGTTTTTGTGTAATAAAACAATAGTAAAGATTGGGTTTTATTGTGATTTTAACCAGTAGTTTCTGGTATGGTAAATAATAAAAATGCGATGCAATGAAAAGAGATCCTAGAAAGAAAGGGCAGTGGGTCATGGGCAAAATCTTTGGCCTTCTGCTTTGTTCGCTGTTGGTTTCAGCTCAAATGGTAGGCTATTCGCAAACCAACGGTGGTGCTCCTAGTGGGGAGCGAACAGTAACAGGAACGGTTGTTGATTCGGGGAATCAACCACTACCTGGTGTGTCGGTAATTGTGAAGGGTACAACAAAGGGTACTAGTACCGATACCGATGGTAAGTTCTCCATTGTGCTTCAGCCAAACGAGGTGGTTTTGCTGTTCTCGTTTGTTGGAATGAAGGCTCAGGAAGTTGAGCTGGGTAGTCAATCATCAATTATTGTAACCCTTTTAGAGGATACGCAGGATCTTGAGGAGGTTGTTGTGGTGGGCTATGGCGTTCAGAAAAAGAAGGATCTCTCGGGAAGCGTTGCAAGCGTTAAGGTTGATGACCTATCAAAAGTAAAATCTACAAACCCTTTGCAGGCTCTTCAGGGCTTGGCTCCTGGGGTAAGCGTTATTTCCAATAGCGGAGCACCTGGTGCTGGGGCTACCATTAATATTAGGGGTATTACCACTCTTAATAACAACTCGCCCCTGTTTATTATTGATGGCGTGCCTGGCGATTTTTCCAATATCTCGTCCGACGAAATTGAAAGCATCACCGTGCTAAAGGATGCATCGGCTGCCGCTATTTACGGAGCTAGAGCTGCAGGAGGTGTGGTGTTTGTGCAAACCCGTCGAGGAAAAATGAACTCCGATTTCAAGATATCATACTCAACCAACTCTGCCATGCAGCAGGTTGTGAACCTTATTGATATGTGTACGCCCGAGCAGTACAAGCAGGTGTACGCAATGATTGCCGCTACCGATCCTGCCAAAACCGATCCCGCCGCAGTTGCTGGTGCTGCTGTTGTGGGCGAGTTTAATGGGATTCAGTTTGCTGCCGACGACTATGCTTGGAACTACAATAGAACTGTTGATGGCGCTCCTGTTTACGGTAATACCGATTGGCAAAAGGAGATGTTCCGTAATGCATGGCAGCAACAGCACTCGTTGAGCATTGTTGGCGGCGGACAGAATAGCAACATCAGCATATCGGGAAACTACGCCAAGCAGGAGGGAACCATGATTGGCTCCGATTTTGAGCGTAAGGGTCTTCGCGTAAACTCCGACCTAAAAAAGGGTAGGTTAAAAATTGGGGAGTCATTTTCATTTAATAGGAAGAGTGGTAGTAACCTAGTTTCGTCTGGTTATGGGCAAACCTACGATATGCTTTACGCTCTGCCCCACATTCCTGTGTATAACTCACAAAATTTGGGTGGATACTCAGGGTACTACAACGGTATGCCCATTGTGAAAAACCCTGTGGGTAACGCGCTAATACCTCAGTCTAATTACTCAACCGATTACCTTGTGGCCAATGGCTACGCCGAGGTTGATATTATTGAGGGACTAAAGTATAAGCTTAATGGTGGTTTCTCATCGGAGAGCGGCTATAGCTTCTATTTCCGTCCAAAGTACTTTATGTCCACCATCGATCAGGAGCAAAAGGGCTACCTATCGGAAACCCGTTCGCGCTACGACTACTGGATTATCGAAAATCTGTTAACCTACAACAAAACCATTGGCGACCACTCCTTTGATGCGCTTGCTGGTTACAGCGCCGAGGAGGAGACATCCAGAAACCTTTATGGCAAGGCCGAAGGTTTTAACTACGAAGATCTTCCTGTACTTGCCTTGGGGCAGGAAAACAAGGAGGTTAACTCGGTTGAGGGAACATCAGCAATGGTTTCCATGTTTGGTAGGGTAAACTACTCGTACAAGGGTAAATATTTGCTACAGGCCAATGTTCGTCGCGATGGTTCGTCAAAATTTGGAAGCGATAACCGTTACGGGGTGTTCCCATCATTCTCTGCAGCGTGGCGTATCAACAAGGAGGATTTCTTTAACGTTGAGTCCATTTCCGACCTTAAGCTACGCGCATCGTACGGTTTAATTGGTAACGATAGAATTGGTGACTACCGCTATACGCAGTACGTGTCGGGCGGATTCTACTACCCAATGGGTGTAGATCAGCATCAGGTGCTGGGTATGCGCGGCTTTAACCTAGCTAATGAGGGTATTAAGTGGGAGACCACAGCAACGGCTAACGTTGGTTTCGATTTGGCCATGCTCGATAACAGGCTAACCCTATCGACCGATATATATAAAAAGCGCACAGAGGATATCTTGGTAAACGTTTCCCTTCCACTATCGTTTGGCGGAGAGTACTCCCAGTTACTTAATGCTGCAACCGTTGAGAATAATGGCGTGGAGCTGGTGCTAGGATGGCGCGAGGTTAAGAACGATTTCTCCTATGGCTTTGTGGGAACCTTCTCAACCAGCACCAATAAGGTGGTTAGCCTTGGTGGTAATGGCGAGCCTGTTTGGGGTGGCGATATCGACTACAATAGCGGCAGCGTAACCCGAACAATGGTTGGAGGCTCCATATCGGAGTTTACCGTTTACGTAACCGATGGTATCTTTCAGTCTATAGGTGAGGTGAATGCTCATGTTAACGAAGCTGGCGACCTTCTTCAGCCTAACGCTCAGCCTGGCGATATTCGCTTTCGCGATGCCAATGGCGATGGAATACTAGACCAAGAAGATAAGGTAAAAGTGGGCTCTCCTCTTCCCGATTTTGAGTACTCCCTATCGTTTAACGCTGCCTATAAGGGCTTTGATGTGGCGCTTATGTTTACGGGCGTTTATGGCAACGAGATTTTTAATGGTGTTAAGTACATAACTGAATCGATGAAAGAGTACCGCAACTACTCCGCCAATGCACTTAACGCATGGACTCCACAGAATAAGAACACTGATGTGCCCCGTGCCGTAAAGGACGACCCCAACGGCAACTCAAGGGTTAGTGATAGGTTTGTTGAGGATGGTAGCTACTTCCGCCTAAAAACGCTGCAAGTAGGTTACTCCCTGCCTGCATCCTTGTTATCAAAGGTTAAGGTTGATGCGCTTAGGCTATACGTTGGTGCTAATAACGTGTTTACCATCACCAATTACTCTGGGTACAGCCCCGAGATTGTTGGAGGTAACATTTACAATCGCGGAATCGACTTTGGTGCCTATCCGCTATTCCGCAACATCAACTTTGGTGTTGAGCTTAAGTTCTAACTCGAAAATCAAAAGTCATGAAAAGAATACTAATCATAGGAGCAGTGCTTTTAGCCATGGGATTGGGTGCTTGTACCGACGATTTCCTATCCCAGAAAAACCCCAACGAACCCTCGGTTGATCAGTTTTGGAAAACCCGCGACGATGCTCTTGCCGCCGTTTACTCCATGTATGCTCCGCTTACCTATCAGTATCGTTATGGGTTCTTTGAGTACGGTTGGGGGCCAGAGAACTGGCGTGGCGATGATGTTATTTATGCATCAACATATGCTGCTTTCTCAAAGATAGCTCGTTTTACCAATACTCCCGATATTTGGGAGGTTGCCGAGCTGTACCGAAACAATTACGATATCGTTAACGCCGCCAACCAGTGCGTTGGTAACATAGCTAAGTGCGAAATACCCGATGCCGAGGTGAAACAGCTGGTTGCCGAGGCTAAGTTTATGCGCGGCTACGCATACTTCCGTTTGCTACGTAACTTCAGGTATATCCCTTTATACAAGGAGTCGCCCAAAAGCAAGGACGATATTTATGTGCCACAAGCCGAGCGAAGTGTGGTTTGGGCTTTTGTTGAGGAGGATTTGAAGGAAGCCATCGAGCTGCTACCCCTAACCCGCGAGGGCGATGAGGTTGGTCGGGCAACTAAGGCTGCTGCTGCTGGATTCCTTGCCTATGCCTACGTTTATCAGCAAAAGTATGCTGATGCCGAAACCCTACTTAACCGAATTATTGGTGGCGAATTTGGGGCTTTTGATTTGCTTTCGGTTGATAATTACAACCAGAACTGGGACGGCACCAACGAGCATAACGTGGAGTCGCTGTTCGAGATTCACATGGCTGATGTTAGCCCCAAGGGTAAAACTACCAATATTCTTCAGGCCGAGTTCTTGGCTTGGCAGGAGGCAAATGCCGCTCCATGGCTATTTAACGAGGTGCAAAAGGTAAAGGATATTGATGGCAATGTGGATCAGCGTTACTATAAGTCCATGATCTCTCCCGATCTTCCATTTACTGCTCCACTTGGTGTGTACACTGATTTAAGCGACTTTGTATCGGGGCGTGTTCTTATTCTAAAGCATACCACCCCCAGTTGGGATCCTTGGGAGCGCTGGGAGAATAACTTTGTTCTTATGCGCTTTGCCGATATTCTTCTACTTCAGGCCGAAGCGATAAATGAGCAGGGTAGAGCTGATGATGCTCGTCCATTCATAAATAGAGTTCGCACCCGCGCTCGCATTGCTGAGCTGCCAACAGGGCTAACCAAAACCCAAATGCGTGAGCATATTATGCACGAACGGGCAATAGAGCTATGCTTTGAGGGGCGTCGTTGGTACGACCTAGTGCGTTGGCATGAGGCTGGCTGGTTTGATATTAAGACCTTACTAAGCGAGCACGGAAAACCTGGTGCCGAGAACTTTAGCAATCAGTACTTATACTACCCAATTCCCGAGTACGAGTACGAAACAAATCCAAAGCTAGATAGAAATAAACAGTGGTAATAAGTTAGGTTTAGTTAGTTTAACAGGGGAAGGGGCCGCTATTTAGTGGCCCTTTTTTTGTGTTCCTCTTCACTTTCTCTCCCGCTCCAACTCCACATCAATCCGTTGCACAGCAATGGTATCTACGTCGGAAAGACTTTGGATAATCTCGGGGTTGAATACGTTGTTGAGGTTATAGGCGGTTTCTCTTGCGTAAATTTGGTCTGGTATGTGCGTTACAATGCAAATGTTGAGTAACGGCAGGCTAATGTGGCCGTTGGTTTCCTTAGCAAAGTAGCAGTGCTTTAGTTCCGTTTTGTTCGAATAGCCCGATGATGTGGGCACTGTAATAGTCTTGCTGTATAGAGGTGATAATAGCAGTGCTTGTGTTATTCTAGATTCGTTGGCAAAGGAGTAAATTGTTGTTATGTCGCTTGCCTCAAGGTAAATATACCCGTTGCTTTTAACAATGTTCCTAACATCTGTTTTGCCAAAGCATGTTACAATAGCCGTGTTGCCTGGCTTAAAGGTGATGGAAACCTCGTTGGCATGGCTGTTGTCTATCCCATAATGGGGTACAAACTCACTAATTCCGTGTCTTGTAATAAACTCTAGGGCTTTGGCCTCATCCTTAACCTCTCCGCTTTTTGTGAACAGTCTAATGGGGCTTACAGTAGCCGTTCCCGATACGTATTTGCCTTGCAGCTCGGTATCATCCGATGTGCATGATGCAAAAATTGCACTGGCCAAAAATAGTGTTAGGAGTCGTTTCATTGCTGTGCTGGTGAGGTTGTTTTTTGCTAATAGTTTATGGGACTGTTAAGCATCAGCTTCTTTTATAAGGAGTTTATAATCAAAGGATGGGTTAATCTCTGCGTTCCTTATTTTGGAGCTATTAGAGGGTACAACGCAAGGCATCTTTCCCAGCGTAATGTTGGTGTACACCCTTGCTCTTGGGTTGAAAAGCCTGTTGCTTTGCAGGAATAGCTGCCTTTGACTCTTCTGTTCGCTCAGGGCCTGGAGTATCGTTTTGAACTCCGTTGGTTGTTTCTTTTCTAATGCAAAAAGTTTCTTTGGAGGTTCTATCCTTGCTGTAGATTGGTTTTGGGCGGCTGTGCTAATAGCAATAGAACAGGCAATTGAAGCAAATATCATTTTTTTCATAATCTAACTATTTAGGTATAAAAGTAACAATTCTTTTTGTTGGATACCCTTTGTAGGTCAGTTTATCTTGGAATAAGTTTCGAGTAGAGTACAGGTTGTTAGTGCTATAAATCCATACAAATTGAATTGCTGTATTTGTGATTTATGAAATGGACTGTTTAGTAGAAAATTCAAATCCCTCAGAACAGGGTCGTGCGAGTTCCTTCCGATCTTTAAATAATAACCTTGGAAGGACGAAATATATCAGCTATTTTAGTCCCACTAATACTTTTGGATGTTACTACGTAACTTGGATTCGGTTAAGTAAACAACCCTTGGTGTAAATCGGGGTTGTCCCTTCATTCTCACCCAGCAGTTCTTGTTGGGCACATTTATTATACTCTTTTTCAAATTGAATGCTGATTCTTGGTTTTTACCCAGACTTAGCCATAAACGTACTACATCAAGAGTAACGATAGTAATAAAACAATTCACGATTTCGATTTTAACCTAATCTGCGAATACTTTTTAGGCGTTGAACGCCAAGGGCCAGGTAGCCCCGAGGTAACTCTAAAGGCTCTGAGCTTTGTTGATAATCTTTCCTCTGAATCGCGCATAGCCGATATTGGCTGCGGTACTGGCGGACAAACAATGGTTTTGGCGCAGAATACATTGGGACGTATAACGGGTATCGATTTGTTCCCTGCCTTTATAGATAAATTTTGCGACAATGCGCAGCAGCTAAACCTCCACAATCGGGTAAAGGGTGTTGTTGGCTCCATGGAGAGCCTTCCCTTTGAAGCCGAGGAGCTAGATTTAATTTGGTCCGAGGGCGCCATTTACAACATTGGCTTTAAGCGTGGGCTTGCTGAGTGGCATCAATTCCTTAAGAGAGGTGGGTACGTTGTTGTTTCTGAAGTATCGTGGTTTACCCAGGAGCGCCCTGCCGAAATAGCCGATTTTTGGAATAGTGCATATCCTGAAGTTGACACCATACCAAACAAGGTAGCTCAGTTGCAAGCCGCAGGTTATATTCCCATTGCTACATTTATTCTGCCAGAGAATTGCTGGACCGAGCATTATTATGTTCCACAAGCTAAGGCGCAGCAGCTTTTCTTAAGCAAGCATGCTGGCAATAGGGTTGCAGAGGAACTTGTAGCCAATGAACGCCATGAGGCTGAGCTGTACCAAAAGTACAAGGAGTACTATGGTTACGTATTTTACATAGGTAAAAAGGTTTAGCCCTTTAAACATAAGGATTGCTTCGTTCTGGAGCAATCCTTTTTGTTTTGTTGATGCCGATTTATATCAGCTGTAGCTGTTGCGTTACAAATAGCAGTATGTTGCTGTTATTTAGCCAGGCTTTTATGCTTTTGCTCCTTGCTGTATTTTGTTCTGCAAAGATTTTGAAGGTTTTTTCTACCTGCTTTTTTCGGAGTTGCTTATGTTGTGGCATAGTTAATTTGGTTAAGTGTCGAAAAGGATAAGGGCGTAAGCGATATATAATGCTATGCTTTTTCCTTTAGTCTTTACTCTAGGCAAATGCTAAAAGTTGCCGTCCTTTTCTATTAGAAAATCAATGAGGTTGTTAAGCGTGCTACGCAGCGTAATTAGATCCTCTACCTTAAGCGAGTCCGTTTTAAGATTCTTAACCAGTTCCTCCGGTATTGTTGCAGCCTGAATGCGCATCTCCTTTCCTTTTTCGGTAAGAGAAACAATAACTTTGCGCTCATCGGCACCAGAGCGGGTTCTGGTTAGAATGCCTTGGCTCTCCATTCTTTTAAGTAGTGGAGTAATTGTGTTTGTGTTTAGTATTAGCTTGTGGGCTATTTCAACCACTGTTAGCCCATCGGTTTCCCAAAGCACCATAAGTACAAGGTACTGCGGATAGGTTATCCCAAGTTTATCTAGGTATGGCTTGTACTCCCGTGTTATTAATCGCGATGCCGCGTAAACGGGAAAGCAAAGCTGGTTGCTAAGTTTTAACTGCTCAAATTCCATCCCTTAATTTTTTTGGTTAACCAACAGTGTTAGGAGTACAAATATACCAAATGATTCTATTAGGCTAAACTTAGGGTAGGAATGTGTGGTACATCCCACTACCCTAAGTGAATTATGGTGTTTCTGTTTTCTGCTCTCATCCGTTTGTGGCTAGTTAAGCAGTGTTTGTAGGTATTTGTCAATCTCCTCTGGCTTGTTGAAAGGGGAGAAGCGTTTAATGGGATTTCCATTGGCATCAACCACAAATTTTGTGAAGTTCCATTTTACTACACCACCAAATAGCCCCTTTAGCTCATTTTTAAGGTATTTGTATATTGGGTGGGCGGTATCGCCATTTACATCAACCTTAGCAAACATTGGGAACGATATGTTGTAGTCAACAACACAACCATTTAGGATTGATTTTTCGTCGCCTGGTTCTTGGTTGGCAAACTGATTACAGGGAAATCCTAGAATTACTACACCCTTGTCCTTATACTTTTGGTATAGCTGCTCAAGCCCTTCAAATTGTGGGGTAAATCCGCACTTGCTGGCTGTATTTACAACTATTACAGTTTTACCCTTGTATGCGCTCATGCTTACCTCTTGGCCATAAATATTTTTGGCCTTGAACTCGTAGAATTGGTTATTCATGATATGCAATTGCTTTAGAGTCAACAAGATTTAGTGTTACAACAACGTTGTTCCTAATGGCTTTGGAGTAGGGGCAGGTGGCATGTGCTTTTAGCAAAAGTTCGTGTGCCATTCTTGTGTCCACTCCACCAATCTCAACATCTATGGCAACAACTATGTTAAACCCTTCGGTATCCGAAGCCTGGAGGCCAACTGTAGCAGTGGTTTTAGAAGTGATTTTTTGGCGTTTAAGCCTAGCAACATGGTTAAGAGCGCTATCGAAGCATGCTGCATAACCTGCGGCAAAAAGCTGTTCTGGGTTTGTGTACTTTCCTCCTTGGCCGCCCATTGCATTTGGTACTCTTACGTTAAGATCAAGTACTCCGTCCTCACTAATTACTTTTCCGTCTCTTCCGCCTGTTGCGGTTACTTTAGTCTGATAAATGGTATTCATTGTTTCGGTTGTTTATATGTGATTAAATAAATATCGTATGCGATACAAATGTATGAATTAAAATAATATCGCAAGCGATATAAATGGCTAAAATTACTTTGTGTAAGGAGGAGTGTTTGTATATGTCAGATATAGAGTGTGTTATAAAGTAGGTGTGTTTTGATAATTAGCTCTCTTTAGCTCAATGGTTTTGTTGAGTCCAACATCAGCAATAAAATGGTTGTCGTGCGAAATAACCAGCAGAGTTCCCTTGAAATGGTTAATTGCGGTGGTTAGAATCTCGATGTTTTGAATATCGAGATTGTTGGTAGGCTCATCCAGAATAAACATATCGGGGGTGTTGTTGGCAATAAGCAGGCAGCAAAGCGTTAAGCGCATTTTTTCACCTCCGCTTAGGGTGTGGCAAGGTTTATCCCAAGTATCTTTCCCAAAAAGGTATCGGTTTAGCCTTATTTTAACCTCGTGTTCCTCTATGTTGTTATGGTTGTATTGCTGTGCTTGCTCGTAAACTGTTGCGTTGTTGCTAATGATTGAGTATTCCTGATCTATATAGGTAATGGTTACGGGGGTTCTAAATATACTTCCCACGCTTGGCTCCAATGTGCCGCATATTAGTTTTATAAGTGTTGTTTTTCCAGCGCCGTTCTCCCCTTTAATGTGAATTCGTTCCCCGCTAAGAATTTGAAAGTCTAGCTCCTTAGCCCAAAGCGGTGTGCTGTTATAGGTGTAGTTAATATCATTGGCTCTTACAAGCAACTTGCCGTTATGTAGCGTTGAACTATCGGAGTCTATCTTCATTTTGCTACTTAGCGGTACGTTCTTGCGGGTCTCGCTTAGCTCTGCCGAAATGGAGCTAATCTTTTCCGCATGGGTATTTTTTAGTTTTGCACTGCTTGTTTCGGCATTGTTTCTAAGTGTATTCATTAGTATGCGCGCCGTGCCTTCCTTTACCTGTTGCTTTTTACCACGGGAGTCTTGTCTTTGCTTTCGTTCCAAAGCCTCGCGTTCAACTCTTTTTGCTTTGCGAAGCGCTTTTTCTTGCTCCTCCAACCTGTTTGTTATAGCGTTGGCCTCTATTGCTTTTTGCTCCTGGTAAAAGGTGTAGTTTCCGCCATAGGTGGTAATGCCATCGGGCCTTAGTTCGCATATGGGATTTAGCAGCTCAAGAAGAGTGCGGTCGTGGCTTACAACTATAAAGGAGTGATTGCTTGTGGTGATAAAGTCGTAAAGTAATTCCCTACTTTTAAAGTCGAGATGGTTAGTTGGTTCGTCAAGTAGCACAATCTCTGGACTGTGAACGGCAATTCCTGCTAGGAAAACCTTAGTTTTTTCTCCGCCACTAAGTTTTTCCATAGGGTAGTGTAGATTAGGAATGGGGAGTTTCCAGTGCAAAAGGGCGTTCATGCACCGTTCTTCTATGTTCCAATCGTCGTTTAGCGTGCTAAAGTGGCTGTCCAAAGCATTACCCTTAAGAATGTGTTGTAGTGCCTCTACTTTAGCTTCAACTCCTAGTGCTTTGGCTACACTTATACCACTTAGAAGCCCTATGTGCTGTGGGATATAATAGGGTTGGGAACTACAAACAATTTCTCCTGAACTGGGAAAAAGTGTTCCTGCTAGAATTTTGAGTAATGTGGATTTTCCTGTTCCGTTATTTCCTATAAGTGCAATTCTGCTGTGCGATAGTACCGATAGGCTAATGTTTTGGAATAGAGTATCCCTGTTGGGGTGTTGATACGATATTTTGTGTGCGGTAAGCATAATTTCTTCATGTTTTGGGGTTAAACACCATAGTTGTAGCTGCTTTGTAGAAAGAAATTATCAGTTTCATCGTATCTGGTTTTAAATGAGGGTGTAAAGATAGGTAATGGTTTAAAGGTTTGCAAGTGCAATATGAGCAGCTGCCAACTTGTTATCTGTTGAAAAGGCTATATTGTTGCGTTATGACTATTATCATTTTTTAACCAATTTTTAGGATTTACATTTAAAGCAAATGCGAATTAAATGAAGTTTAAATCGTTGCACATCCCAACGCTTTATCATAATAACGGCAAGGGTCTTTACTCTTGCTGGATGTGCTGATTCATTTCTCATAATGAAGAAGTCTGTGCGCTTCCCTTCCTCTCTTACTTCTTCTAAGAGGGAGTAAATCTACTCTTTATCTCTTTCTGCTTGTTGAATAAGATGTAGTTGTTTCGCTAACAATGCGTGGCAAAATTATTACTAGTGCTGTTGTAATAAAACACATAATTATGAAAAGGATTGCTTTGCTTTTACTTCAAGTATTTGTTGCTGCTAATGCTTTTGCTGCTGACATTGGCGATGTTAATGATACAATTGCAAATAAGTTGGCCAAGTTTGTTGATGTGGATGAGCGCGTTGATTTCTTACTATCCCTCTCTAATCAATATGCTAAATCAAATGAGGGCACATCGGTTGAGTTTGCAAAAATGGCTGTGGAGATAGCACAAAAATCGGCAAGCGCCAGCAATTACTCTAAAGCATTGGCTGCATTGGCCTATAGGTACTATAGCCTTAATAATTTTAAGGATGCCATAGTTGTTCTATTAACCAAGGTGCATTTTGATGATTCTTTAAACTACAAGCGAGATGTTGCCTGGAGCTATAACTATTTGGGTAATATATACTACTCGGTGCAGGATTACGATAAAGCCGATGGCTACTATCAGCAAAGTGCTAGCGTTTATGAGGAACTGAACGATCAGCAGGGCTTGGGGAATATCTACACTAATTTAGGGAATATTGCCGAAGCCAGATGTGATGTTGCAAATGCTAGGTTTTACTATGATAAGGGCCTAAGTCTGCACAAAGCTGTAGGCGATTATATTGATATTGCCGTTTCGCATAATAACATTGCAAATTTGCTATATAAGCATTTGAAGGACTCTCTTGCTCTTAATCATTTTCGTGAAGCCATTAATACGTTGCCAATGGCAAACGATAATTGGGCAACGGCGTTAGTGTACAATAACTTTGGCGATTACTGGTTGTGGGTGGGTAACTTGGACTCCGCATCAATCTATTTAATAAGGGCATATTCCATATCGATAAAAAATAAATTCTGGTTCTATAGTAAGGATGTAGCCAAATCGCTTGCCGAGGTTTATGCTAGGAGGGGCAGTTACAAGGAGGCTTTTGAGTATAAAACGGCCTATAATTGCTATTTAGATTCTTTGGGTGAGTCAAGCAATGCGAGTAAGATGAAGTACCTAGAGCTGCAGCATCTTCACGAGAAGCTGGCTGCGGAAAAGAAGTTGGAGTCTCTTAACCTAGAGCGTACAGCCCGTCGTAGGCTGTGGCTACTTATTGTAACTATGGCGGTTGCTATAATCAGCTCCGTTATTTATGGGATTATTTTTGTGAGCAAGCAAAAGCAGGAACGCCTAAGAATGGAGAAGTTTGAGGTGGAGTCTAAGATGTTGCAAGAGCAGCTGGAGTCAAAAAAACGAGAGATTGTTGTAACTACAATGAATCTTTTGGAGCGCAATGAGCTGGTTAAGCAGGTTATAGATAAGTTGCGGTTAATACTTCCAAATCTGAAAAAGAACAACCAGCCAGTAATTGAGGGTGTAATACAGGAGCTTAGAGCAAAATCGCATGAAAATGTGATTAAAGAGTTTGAGGTGCGGTTTGCTCAGATATACCCCGAGTTTTACCAGAAGCTGAACGCTGCATATCCTGTGCTAACGCCCAACGATTTGCGGCTGTGCGCTTTTATTAGAATGGGAATGACCTGTAAAGACATTGCAGCATTAACGCATCAGCCGGTTAATAGCACAGAGGTTGCGCGGAAACGGCTGCGTAAAAAATTCGGAATTGATAGCACCTCTGTTGAACTGGCATCATTTATTGCTCAGTTTTAGGGTTGAACTGTTGCAATGCAATGTGGCTTACACAAAAAAAACTCACTTTTTGGAGCTATATCTCAATGGTATTTTAAACTCTTTTTAAAACTTTAAGCTAAAGATACATAGTTTTATACGTTCTGGTGTACCGCTGTTTTTTTGTATGTGTACCGTTGTAGTGACTACCTTTTATTAGGGCTAATTAGGTTGTAAGGATACTTTCGGGTAAGGCATTTTTCTGCCCCCAAAAACCTTCATATTAACCCTAAACGTATGAGACAAAAATTTCTTTATGTACTACTGATCGTCCCCCTTCTTTTGGTGTCGAGTCACCTTTTCGCCCAAGAGCGGATGGTCTCTGGTATTGTTCGTTCAGCAGACGACAACTCAACACTTCCGGGTGTTAACGTTATTGCTATTTCCCCATCGGGAAAAACAAGCGGAGCATCAACCGATTTTGATGGTAAGTTCCAGCTTATGGTACCTTTAGATGCTACTGGCCTTAGGTTTACCTTTGTTGGTATGGTTACCCAGGATGTTGATATCAAAGGAAAAACCTTTGTTGAAGTAACCATGGCTGCCGATTCCAAAGAACTTGATGAGGTTGTGGTTGTGGGCTATAGCGTACAGCGTAAAGAGGCGCTTACTAGTTCAGTATCGACGGTATCGGCCGAGAAGCTTACAAAGGTATCCGATTCTAACGTGGAAAAACTGCTTCAGGGAAATGCCCCTGGTGTGCTAGTGTCTAGCTCAAGGGGAAACCCTGGTAGCGCTGCAAGCATTAGCATTCGTGGTGCTTCATCAATAAATGCGGGAACAGAACCGCTGTATGTTATTGATGGTGTTCCTGTTGTTTCGGGAACTACAGGTGCGGCTCAGTCTTTTAGCGTGCTTTCATCGTTAAACCCCAACGATATCAAAAGCATGACCATTCTAAAGGATGCGGGTGCTACGGCCATTTATGGTGCTCGTGCTGCCAATGGTGTTGTTATTATTGAGACCAAATCTGGCGCCGAGGGCGAAACAAAGATTGATGTATCTTATGAGAATGGCGTTTCTGTTGTAAACAACGATGGAATTAAAATGCTGAACTCTAGTCAGCTGCTTATGCTTCAGCGTGAGGCGGTTCAGAACTCCTACCAGATGACTGGTAGCAGTAAGTTTGATTGGACAAATCCAACTAGTGAGTACTACCTTCCCGATGCGCTTGCAAATACCAATACCAACTGGTGGGATGAGATTAGCCGCTCTGGTAAGATGGAAAATTTTAATGTTTCTGTAACCGGAGGCGATAGCAAAAACAAGTTCTTTGTTTCTGGTGGATACCACAATAACGATGGTGCCATTATGAACTTTGGTTTTAAGCGCTACACCGGAACCGCTAAGCTTGATCATACCTCAAAGGATAATAAGTTTAAGGTTGGAGCAAAAACTAGTGGCTCATTCTCAAAACAGAACTTTGTTCTAGACGACTCAAACGGTGTACTTCCTTGGGAGAATCCTGTTTTTGCAGCAATGGTTATTCCTTCGTACTATGCGCCTTTTAATGCAGATGGAACTGTGAACCAGGACTTGAATGGGATTCATGGAAACTACAACCCTTTTGTAGTAGAGAAGTATCAGGATAAGTATCAGAACTATACAAAGGCGCTATCATCGGCCTATGTTAGCTATAAGTTCTTTGATATGGTTGAGGCCAAATCAACCTTTGGTTTAGACTATGGCTATACCAAAAACTATGAGTTTCAGGATCCACGTGCGTTAATTTATGCTGGCGATCAGGGCTCGGTTTGGGAAAGCCATAGGTTTATGACTAGCCTTACCAGCTCTAACCTGCTAACCTTTTCTAAGGTTTTTGCAGAAAAGCACTCGGTTAGCGTTATTGCCGGACAAGAGGCTACAAAGGATAAGTATAGCTACATAAGTGGTGGCGGAAAGGGTACTACCCATGAGCTTCCGTACCTAACCTCGCTTGTTGCCGATGGCCAGTTTATTGGCGGTAACCCATCGGATCTGACTCGTTTCTCCCTGTTCGGATTTGCTTCGTACTCATACAATAGTCGCTACTACTTGCAGGCTAGTGTTCGTCGTGACGGTGCCTCTGTGTTTGGCGCGAACCATAAGTATGGCGTATTTGGCTCCGCCTCGGCTAGCTGGCGAATATCACAGGAAGAGTTCTTTAAGGTTGATCAGATCAACGATTTAAAGTTACGCTTAAGCTATGGTACAACGGGTAATAGCGATATAGGCTGGTACCAGTCAAAGGGTAACTACTCGTCGGTATCATACGCTGGTGGTAGTGGTTTGCAACCCAATACCATTGCTAACCCCGATTTGCGCTGGGAAAAAACAGCATCGTTTGATGTGGCTATAGATTACGCCATTCTAAACAACCGCATTACCGGTACAATTGAGTACTACAACAACAAAACATCGGACATGCTGCTTAGAAAGGAGCTATCGTACACATCGGGCTTTGGTAGCATTATGACAAACGTAGGATCGCTACGCAACACAGGTTGGGAGATAGCCATTAATACGGTAAACCTAAATGGTGAGCTTAAGTGGTCAACTGGTATCAATGTTTCTCTTCCATCAAGTGAGATTCTTGACTTGGGAGGATCTGAATACGTGGGAAGCTCAACCTATCGTCAGCGTGTGGGAGGTAAGTATGCCGAGTACTGGATGTACAAGTATGCTGGAGTGAACCCTGCCAACGGAATGCCAATGTGGTACGATGCAAAGGGGAATATCACCTTTGATTATGGCAGCGCAGCTAGGTATAATGTAGGTAGCCCTGAGCCCGATTTCTTTGGTAGCATAACCAATAACCTATCGTGGAAGGGGATTGCACTTGATTTCATGTTCTACTTTATGTATGGTAATGAGGCTATATACAATGAGCGCCGCTACTCTGAGCATGATGGAAATAACTGGGGATCAAATGCAAACGAGAATCAGCTAAATCGTTGGCAAAAGCCTGGAGATATTACAGACACTCCAAAGCCAATGGTTAACAACGCAACTGGTGCGTACGATTGGAGCTGTTCCCGTTGGGTTGACGACGGATCATACCTGCGGTTAAAGTATGTTACCCTCTCTTATACGCTTCCTTCGGCCCTTACCAAAAAGGTTAATGTGAGTAGGCTAACTGTGTATGCAAAGGGAAATAACCTGTGGACTCTAGCATCGGTAAACGGACTTGATGTTGAGCGAAGCGCTTGGGGTACAGGTACCTTTACTTATCCTGCTACGCGGTCATTTTCTCTAGGTGTCGATATTTCTTTCTAAAATCAGAACACAATGAAATCATTACATAAATATATTGCGGTTGCACTTTTGGCTGTATGTGCTACAAGCTGCAAGGATTTTCTAGAAACCGATCCGTACGATGCCATAAGTAATGAGCTTGCACTTGGCTCGTACGCCAACCTGAGCAAAGCAACAAACGGGCTTTATGCACCTCTTCGCTCAAGTAGTTACTATGGTGCACAGCTAATTATATCTGGTGATGTTATGGCCGATAATGTTGGCCGATCATCAGTAAAAAGCTCTTCACGGTACATTCAGGAGTTTGACCTAACCATGGGGCCAAGCGTTGGCTACTACTCTGGCCTATGGACTCGCCCTTACTCCATAATCAACTCTGCTTGTCAGGTAATCAACACAATTGAGAAGGGCGATTTTGATAGGGGATCGGCAACCGATGCACAGGTTGATCAACTTTTGGGCGAGGCTCTTTTTATTCGCGCGCTGTGCCATTTCGATCTATGCCGTAGCTTTGCTCACCACTACACCTTTACCGATGCCGCGCTGGCTCCAGGTGCCAATGGTCAAGGCGGCCACCTTGGAGTACCCGTTGTTACCAAGCACGATATCGCAAGCTTCCCCGCACGTAATACGGTTAAGGAGGTTTACGATCAGGTTATTGCTGATTTAACTCGTGCCGAAAACCTTATAACCTTTGATAAGGGAAGAGCGTTTGCTACTGCTAATGCAGTAAAGGCGCTTCTTGCAAGGGTTTACCTGTACAAGGAGGATTGGGCCAATGCTGCTAAGTACGCCGAGGCGGTTATTACATCTGGCGAATATCCACTATCTGAGAATGATGATGTAGTTGATTTCTGGGTAAAGGACGAAGGCGATGAGACCATTTTTCAGTTGCTATCTGTTAGTACCGAAGATTACTTTCCTGGCAACGAGAGCCTTGGTAGCCTATTCAATATAGGAACAGATTTTCCTTACAGCGATTTAGTTGTTCAGCCCGATTTGTTCAACCTGTTTGATAATAATGATCTTAGGCGAAACCTGTACTACACCGATGTGAACGGTGAGATTAGGGTTAAAAAATTCCTTCCAAAGCAGAAGAACACCAGCCCATACGAGAATAACATTAAGGTGTTAAGGGTGGCCGAGATGTACCTAATTAGCGCCGAGGCTAACATGTACGTAGATCCAGCGCAGGCTCAAACCCGATTTAACGAGTTACGCCAAACCCGTGGGCTGGCTAGTGTTCCCTTAAACTCAGTAAGCATTGCCCTTGAACGAAGAAAGGAACTTGCTTGCGAGGGGCATAGAGTATTTGACTTAGCCCGTAGCAAGAAGGATAATGTTAGGAGCAATAGTATTACACCTAAGGTTGCATACCCTAGCCACTTGTACATATTCCCTATTCCTGCTGCCGAGATTCAACGCAACAAGAATATTGAACAGAATGTTGGATTTTAAACCAGAACGATAATGAAAACACTCAAATATATTACCATGCTATTGCTAGCCTCCATGCTCTTTGGCTGTGAGGATATGGATCATTCGTACACTGGTGACTTCTTTGTTTCCTTTAATTCGGAATCGGTTTCGGAGAAAGAGAATGCCAAAGTTATTAGTATTCCTGTTATGGTTTCCGATAAGCGAACCGAAGAGGTTACCGTTACCTTCTCCGTTGAGGGAAAAGTGGGTGCAACCGAAGGGGTTAATTTTACTGTTCTAAACTCAAGCACAACGCTAACCTTTTTGCCCGAGGAGGGAGTAAAGTATATCCAAATTGCTCCAGTAGATGATTTAGCCGAAACTGGCGATAAGGTAATTGAGGTGGCCATTGTGTCAAACTCAAAGAACTATATGATTGGTGTCCCTGGTCCCGATGCCAAGTTTGCCAAGTGCACAGTAACCATTAAGGAGGATGATTGTGCGTTAAAGCCTGAGCTGTTCTCTGGAAAAATAACTGGCCTAGAGGATGCCACAACTGGTGGTTGGTGGAAAGATGCCGAGAGTAAGTGCGAGTGGGAGTTTGTATCAGAGAATAATGGTGTGTTTGTATTCACCGTTAAGGGTTTTTGGTATGCTCAGGCTCTAAACTCTGGCAGCAATAGCTGGTACAGCAGTGAGAGCGAAATTACATTCCTTCCTGTTAGGGTAACCATTAACTTATCCAATCCTGCTGCACCAACATACTCTCTAGCACCCGATAAAGTGTTCGAAGAGAATAACGCCGATGCTTGGGGCGTATTTGTTAAAGAGGTTAACAATGAGCCGCTAACCATCGACGTGTGCGGGCGGTACTTGGAGTTGCCCTATACGGTAACCAATACATCGTGGGCGCATAACTACTTATTCACGCTTAAGTTTCAGTTTTAGGTAAATAGAATACATGGATTCCCTGTGGCACCTTTAGATTATCTTGTTTGAACTCTGAAAACACCCTCGCGCAGGGATCCATGTTATTCTGTTTGATTTTAGTGTAAAATCTGGTTCATCCTTTTGCAACTATTCAATGCAAAATGGTTGAACCCTAACTCGAATTGTATGAGCAAACTAGTTATAAAAGCATTAGGCGTTATTGCATTATGCTCAGCCGTACTTACATCTTGTAATGAGGATGAGTATAGCATGCCTACATATAAGCCAATTGTGGGATTTCATGAGCAGAGCAAAACCATATCTGCAACCAATTATCTTGATAACGGAACTGTTGATGTGTCGTTTAAGTTCTCTGCCAATCGCTTGCCTGCTGAGGCTAGCGTAACATTCTCGGTTCAGGTTGAGTCCGTATCGCCAGAGGGCATTGCAGATTTATTCACGCTAGCAGCCAATCAGGTAACGCTAAAAAGTCAGGAGGTGTTAGACCAGAAAGTGGGTTCAGTAAACTGGTCTAAGCTAAGCCCAGGCCAGGAGGCTGTTGTTACCCTTGCTATTACTCCTGTTGATGGAATTGATCTTGCTCCAACAACTAAAAGGGCAACCATAAAGTTATCAAAGCAAGGGGCTCCACAAATTTGGCTCGATAAAACTAAAACGTATAGCGCTCTAATACCATTGGGATACGCAGAGCCAAGCAAGGTGTTTAACCTATCAATTCCAATGACCAGCAGCTCTAATGTTCTTGCCGATATCAATGTGCCTATCAGGGTGAGCTTTGGTGGCATGGAAGAGGGCGTTCACTTTAGTATTCCTTCAAAAATCATGACCATTAAGAAGGGTACCAAAACGGCCAGTTTAGCCATTGAGGTTTTTGCTGCTGCGTTTTCTGCCGGACAGGTAAAGCCTTTCTACATAGAGATTCATCAGGAAGATCTTTCGCAAAGCGATGTTGCCGTTGTTGATGAAACCTACTGGTGGACTACCATTGAGGTGGGCAAAGAGGGCGTTGCTGTACCAACGGTATTCCTTGATAAGACTGCTACCTATGATGCTCTTATGGATGCCGATTTTGCTGGCGATGAGCAAATTGTTAATGTTGAGATTCCTGTCTCTAGTACTCCACTTCCCGAGAGTGTTGTGCTTCCCATACGCCTAAACGAGTATAACGTTCAGGAGGGAACTCACTTTAGAATTGCCGATAAGAACCTTAGGGTTAATGCGGGCGAGACCAAGGCCACTCTTGCTGTAACGGTTATTAAATCTGGCTTCACTGCAGCAGAGGCAAAAGACTTATGGATTGAGATTCATTCCGACGATCTTCCTTCTCCTATCGTTCAAATTGATGCCGATAAATGGTGGACAACCATAAAGGTTGGGCGAGAGTAGTTGGAAAACCCTGTAACAGCTGCTAAGATTTACAGGTTCTTTTCATTGGGTTTAGTTTTTAGGTTATTGTGGGCACATTGTGCCCACAATTTTCTTTTTGTTTGCAAAAATGTATTGTGATGAGATATACTTTTTTACTTGCGCTTGTTCTAATGGCTTGCAACGTATGGTCGCAAGGTGTTGTGAGGCTATCGTCGCAACCAGAGCGTACCGCCGAAGTAAGCAGCCGTATTGAGCAAATACCCAACTTAACGGTGAGTTTGCCCAGTGCTTCAAAGGCTGAGGTAACCTTTGTTGATAACTCTAAAACGGAGTTTTTCCCTCCAATTTTCGATCAGCAGGGTAACTCGTGTAGCCAAGCAAGTGGCATACGTTACATTTTCAGCTACCACATGAATGCCCTGCGTGGAACAAGTGCTGCCAATACCGCTAATGTGTACTCGTATCATTATACATGGAACATGCTAAATAACGGTACCGATATGGGTAGCTGGTACTTTGATGGGTTCGATTTGGCCAAGGATAACGGTGTCCCCTCCCTTGACGATTTCCCCGACGAATCCTTTGCTACTAACGAGCGTACCTGGATGACAGGGTACGATAGCTACTTTAGGGCTATGCACAATCGTATTGAATCGTACTATAAAATTCAGGCCGATGCGGCCGATGGGCTGAGTAAAATTAAACGCGTTCTAATTGATCAGGGAACTGGCGCTACTACTGGCGGCTTGCTAAACTTCTCTGGCAAAACATCCAACTGGCAGGTGGTGGATTACTACGGATCGAGCAGTACTGGTTACAAAAAGATAGTTAAGCTATTTGGCGATGGTGGCGACCATGCAATGACTATTGCTGGTTTTGACGATACTGTTGAGTTTGATATTAATGGCGATGGTGTAATCCAATCCGATGAGAAAGGTGCACTAATTATGGTTAACTCATGGAGCAGCGCTTGGGGCGATAACGGGCGAGCGTACATGCCTTACAAACTGCTAACCCTAGGCTATTGGTCGGGTGGTATTGGCAATGGCGATAAGTATGTTTATGGCATTAAGGTTACAGATCATAAGCCTTTGGCAACAGCAAAGGTTACAATAAAGTACACCTCCCGTAACGATTTGTGGTTTATTCTTGGTGTTGCCAGCGATGCATCGGCACAAACTCAGCAAAAGGCTAAAACTCTTAAGGTGTTCCGTAAGCAGGGCGGCGACTTTTTTATGTGTGGCGGTAACGATGAGTCTGATAAAACAATAGAGTTGGGATTAGATTATTCCGATTTACTTGTGGCTATGCCCAATGCAAAGAAGTTCTTCTTAACGGTAAAGCAATCTCCCGAGGGCGATTTAGGGGCCGGACAAGTTCTGTCGTGGTCGGTAATGGATTATCGAAATGCAGAGCAGCCCGTTGAGCATAAGGCTAGTATCGAACCTGTTGATATCTCGGGCACTCTTTCAATGTCGGTTGCGGCTGTTGGGTCTGGTATTTCATGCAATACGCTGGGAAAAGTGGGCTTATCCCCTAACCCTGCAAACTGCTCGCAGTTGCTAGAACTTGCTATCCCAAAAGTGACAGGAACAGGTGTGGTTAGCATTTACTCCTTACAAGGAGCCTGCATACATTCTGTAAGTGCTGATTTTGCAGCCGATAGGGCAATCTTATATCTGCCAAGCGCAATACCTGCTGGGCTATATGTGGTAAAGGTGAATGTTAATAACATGGTTTACTCTGGTAAACTTGTTATAAAATAAATTGTATCCTGATTAATATCAGGGTGCAGAATGGGGGTGGTGTGTATATTTGGAAATTATCGGTTATATTCTGTTCAATACGGTGAATTTCATATTACACTCCACTCTATATCACAATAATGGCAAGAAACTTTTTTCTTGCTGGATTTGCTGATGACTTCACTCCTTAAGCCCCTTCTTTTTATCTCACTATAGTTTTCTTGTAGTCAAATACGTAGGATAGTAATAACTTACGTTGAATCATGAATAATTCTGATATATGCTTATTGACAAAATAAAGCGCCAGCATCGCTACCTTGTAGCCCTGATGCTCCTTTTCTCCGCACAGCAACTTGTAGCGCAGGGAACCCTTGCCGATTACCAACGTGCGCAAACCTACTTCCATCTTAACGTGGATAAGCTAGTTAAAAATATTAACCTGTGGCCTCAGTGGGATAACAGTGGCCTTTGGTACAAAACCGAGACCAATAGTGGTTACCGGTTCGTAACGGCTAACCCCCAGAACGGTAAGGTTAGCCAGGCCTTTAGCCATGAGGTGCTTGCCAAGGCTCTATCTGCAGAACTCGGAAAAAGCATTAGTCCCGACTCACTTCCTTTCTCCCGTTTTACCTATGATGATGGGCGCAGCGCCATTCGTTTTAAAGTAAAGGAGAATCATTACTCCTTTAACCTCAAGTCTGAGGCTCTAAGCAGGGTTGAGGTTAAAGCATTGCCTGCAAAGAACGAGTCTGTATCGCCCGATAGCACCGTAAAGGTGCTGATTCGTAATCATAACCTTTACCTAGTAAACCTAAAGACAGGCGAGGAGCGCCAGCTTACAGCCGATGGTGTTGATAGGTACGACTACGCAACGCCGGGATCATGGTATCAGGTTACCGATGTTGAGGTGGGAGAGCAGTACGATCCTGAGATTGACATTACATGGTCGCCCGATTCCAAACGCTTTGTTACCTATAAACTCGATAGGCGCAAGGCTAAGCGCATGTACCTTTTCCAGTCGCTACCCGACAGTGGTTACCGCGCAAAGGTTTGGTTCTATGAGCGTCCGCTACCTGGTGAGGATACTCCCAAAATGGTGGAGTACTTTGTGTTTGATGTTGATAAGGGCACTAGCGTAAGGGTAAATATTGCTCCCTTTGCCGATTTTCTTGGGAACATGGGACCTGCATGGCTTCCCGATGGTAAGCGCCTTTACCTGTCGCACTTCATCAGGGGCTATCAGGGGCTAAACTTTTATGTTGTTGATGCCGTTACGGGTAATGCGCAAACGCTTTTCGAGGAGCATTCGGAAACCAATATCGAGTACCAAATGGCTTTTGGCGAGGTAACCTCCGATGGGAATCACCTTGTTTGGGCATCGGAGCGCGATGGCTGGAGCCACCTTTACCTTTACGATTTAAACACCATGCAACTGGTGCGCCAGCTAACCAAGGGCGAGTACGTGGTACGTTCCATTGCTCATGTGGATGCAAAGGCCAAGCGTATATGGTTTGTTGCGGGTGGCAAAGAGGCTGGACGTAATCCCTACTACCAGCATCTTTACTCGGTAGGTTTCGATGGGAAAAAGGTTACGCTGCTTACTCCAGAGGATGCCGAGCACGAGGTGGTGCTTAGCCCTAACGGTAAGTGGTTTGTCGATAACTACTCACGCATAGATATGCCTACGGTTAGCGTGCTGCGCCGCCTTACCGATGGTAAGCTTGTTGGCGAGCTGCAACGCGCCGATGTTAGCAAGCTGCTGGCCACGGGTTATCGTTACCCTCAGCAATTTGTAGCAAAGGGTCGCGATGGCAAAACCGACATTTATGGCGCAATTTTTTACCCTAGCACATTCTCAACCGCTACGGTTTACCCCGTAATTGATGGTACCTACTCTGGGCCACAGCATGTGCGCACCCCGCGCTCTTTTGCTAGGGCATTTCGTAATTCCGATCAGCCATTGGCCGAGCTGGGTTTTATTGTGGTAACTATTGATGGTATGGGAACGGCCATGCGCTCCAAGGCCTTTCACGATATGTCGTGGAAAAATCTTGGCGATATTGGTGCACCCGATCATATTGCCTTTATAAAGCAGCTTGCGCGAGTGCACTCCTTTGTAGATTCAACCCGGGTGGGTATTTACGGTCATTCGGCAGGGGGGTACGATGCCGCTCATGCGCTACTTGCTCACCCCGATTTTTACAGCGTTGGCGCATCATCGGCAGGGAATCACGACCATCGTATGTCAAAGGCTTGGTGGCCCGAGCAGTACATGGGCTTGCCGGGCAAGCACTTTGATGAGCAATCTAACCTAAACCTCGCCCAGAACCTTAAGGGTAAATTGCTGCTGGTTCATGGCGATATGGATCAGAATGTGAATCCTGCCAACTCGTTGCGCTTGGGTGCCATGTTCCAGAAGTACAACAAGGATTACGATTTGCTTATAATCCCTAATCACGATCACGATTTGTACAACAACCTATACTTTACCCGTAAACGGTGGGATTACTTTGTTCAGCATCTGCTGGGTGTAACTCCTCCTCGTGAGTTTCAGATTGAGGTGAAGAAGTAAATCGCTTTGCGAAAAAGAAACCTTTAAAAACCAAACCTATGTTTAGCAAGCAAACCTACATAGAGCGCCGCAACACGTTGCGGGCTAGCATGAAATCGGGGCTACTGCTTTTTGTTGGTAACGACGAGAGCGGCATGAACTACGCCGATAACACCTACCGTTTTAGGCAGGATAGCACATTCCTTTACTACTTTGGGGTTAACACTCCTGGTCTTTACGCGGTGATGGATATTGATGGTGGGCGCGACTATATTTTTGGCGATGACCTTACCATCGACCATATTGTGTGGATGGGTGTACAGCCTACCATTGCCGATAGAGCCGCTATGGTGGGCGTTGAGAATACTGGAACGCTGGCGCAACTGGCCGATATGTTGGGCAAGACCTCAGGACGTAAGGTGCACTACCTGCCTCCCTATCGCCCCGAGCATGAGGTTAAGCTTATGCGGTTGCTTGGTGTTCACCCCGATAACGCTCAGCAGCAAGCTAGCATTGAGTTTGTAACCGCTGTGGCCGAGCAGCGCAACGTGAAATCGGTCGAGGAGGTTGCCGAGATTGAACGCGCCGTGAATACCACCGTACTTATGCACCAAGCGGCAATGCGCTACGCACGCCCCGGAATGACCGAGGCGCAGGTTGCAGCAAAGGTTCACGAGGTGGCTCTGGCTGCTGGTGGCGACCTTAGCTTTCCTATTATTGCCACAATAAATGGGCAAACGCTGCACAACCACTACCACGGCAATACCATACAGGAGGGGCAGCTGTTCCTTCTCGATGCTGGAGCCGAAACGCCCATGGGGTATGCTGGCGATATGAGCAGCACCTTCCCCGTATCGGCAACCTTTACCAATAGGCAGCGTGAGATATATGCTGTGGCTCTTGCTGCGCATCAGGCTGCCATTGCCGCCCTTAAGCCGGGGGTGCACTTCCGCGATGTGCATATGCTGGCCGCCCGCACCATTTTTGATGGGCTAAAGGCGCTGGGCTTTACCCGTGGAAATACCGACGATGCCATTGCCAACGGCGCACATGCGCTTTTCTTCCCTTGCGGGTTGGGTCACCTAATGGGGCTAGATGTGCACGATATGGAGAACCTTGGCGAGCAGTGGGTAGGCTACTGCGGTGTTCCCAAGAGCAAGCAGTTTGGGCTAAAGTCGCTACGCTTGGGACGTGAGCTAAAACCAGGGTTTGTGCTTACCATTGAGCCGGGTATCTACTTTATACCCGAGCTTATTGATATGTGGCAGCAGCAGGGCATCAACAAGGAGTACTTAAACTTTGATAGGATTGATAGCTACCGCGATTTTGGCGGTGTGCGTAACGAGGAGGATATTCTGATAACCGAAACTGGGCACAGAATTCTTGGAAATCCTCTTGCAAAAACCATTGATGAGGTTGAGCAGGAACGGTCGTTTTTATTGTAGCAAATTGGTGCATGGGTTGGGCAAGTTGGGACAAAGTAGCAACGGCAGGCAATGGCACTTGTTCTGTTGATACACTTTGTCCCGCAATGTGCCTGTTTCTCATAAAAATAATGGGGTACCATATACCCTAAAAGAATCGATTGTATTAACTTGGTAATTCACATTATATTGATTTAAACACATAAGTCATGGAGAGAAGAAAAAAGAAAATAATCATACTGGGTTTAGTTTTGGGTACAATACTTTTGGTTATTGGTTTTTTAGTTTCTATTCCTATTCTTGTAATGAATCAGATGGTTGATAAGCATGTTGATTTTGACAAGGTTTGGACTGCAGGTGAATTTGGACTTGAAGCCGAGCATTTCTTTGTAACAACAGATGATGAATTGAAAATATCTGCTTATGAAGTTAGAGTAAAAAACCCCAAAGCAATCGTTGTATGCTTGTCGGGAATACACAATCCATCTGCTACTGCTTATTTTGGGCATGCAAAGCTTTTGAAAGAGAATAATTATGCGACCATTCTCTTTGACATGAGGGCTCATGGGGAAAGTGATGGGAATATGATATGTTTGGGTTTTAAGGAGTATCTTGATACTAAGGCGATCGTAAAGCACATAAAAGCAGATTCAACTTATAATAACATCCCTATTGTTGTTTTTGGTTTGTCTATGGGAGGAGCAACCGCTATCAATTCTATGGGAGAAATACCTGAAATTGATGGCTTAATAAGTCTTTCGGCTTTTTCTTCCTGGGAGGATGTCTTTTATGAACAAATGGCTAGTCAATCTACATCCTTTTTGGCAAAAATTGTTAAGCCATTTGTTTCAATAGTGGCATTTGTAAAGTATAAAGTTAATGTTTGGTCACTTAATCCTGTTGATGGGATTAAGCGATTAGGTAATAGACCTGCTTTACTAATGCATTCTAAAGAAGATACACAGGTTCCTTATTCTAACTTTGAACGGATAATTCATCATGCTCCATTACATGTTAAAACATTTGTTCGCCAAGGTGATAAACATTTTATTATTGAAAGATTTACCGAGCCTGAAAAAGATATAGAATACACTACAGCAATACTAGAATTTCTAAATAGTAATTTTAGTAAATGATATTAAGCGATTTAATACTATTGACAACAACAGGGAACGTTAAAGTATTGGTTTTTGAGGGCTGTGCTCCTTCCCTTCTTTGGATGGGCTTATAGAAAAGACTCAACACTCTGATGATTGTGTTTTGTGACGATAAATGGTTGTTTTCATTTAAAGGATGGTAATGATGAGGTTTAAAAATCTTGTAATTCTTGCTGCTGCTTTATTCGCTTTGTTTGGTTGTAAGTTGCAGCCTCAGAGTGCAGCCGATGTTGTGAGCCGCATATCTCTGGTTGATAGCATGCGGAAAATTGAGGGCGATACCTTTTTTACTGCAACCTATGAGCTATGGTTTGCGCAGCCCGTTAATCACAGCAATCCCAACGAGGCCTTTTTCCCCCAGCGTGTGTTCTACTCGCACAAGGGTTTCGATAGGCCAACCGTAGTGGTACTTGAGGGGTATAAGGCATACTCACCCAGTGCTAATGAGCTTACTAAGCTGCTAAATGCCAATCAAATTGTGGTTGAGCATCGATTTTTTGAGCAAAGCCGCCCAAAGGATAGCATTCCTTGGGCACAGCTAACTGTTAAGCAAGCCGCAGCCGATCAGCATGCCATAATTCAGGCGTTTAAACCATTCTACAAGGGCAAGTGGATATCAACAGGTATAAGCAAGGGTGGGCAAACCACCATTTTCCATAGGTACTTTTACCCCGATGATGTTGATGTAAGCGTGCCATACGTTGCACCCTTAAACTTCTCTAACGAGGACGAGCGCATATACGCGTTCCTCGATAGCGTGGGAACACCTGAGTGTCGCCAGCGCATTGCCGCATTTCAAACAGAGCTGTTTAAACGTAAAGAGGCCCTAATGCCAATGCTAGATACGTTTGTAGCCAATAGAGGCTATACCTTTGTAATGAGAATTGAAAAAGCTTACGACCTGAATGTTCTTGAGTACCAGTTTGCGTTTTGGCAATGGGGTGGTGTTTCACACGAAAGCATCCCAACAGCAAAAGCATCAAATGAAGTTGTTTTTAAGCATTGGGTTAGTGTTGCACCATTCGATTTCTTTGCCGATCAGGGCGTAGAGGATATTCGTCCCTTCTTCTATCAGGCAATGACCGAGATAGGAATGTATGGCTACAGGGTTAAGCCTTGGGCCAATTACATTGACTATCCCGATAATTTAAAGTTCGATTTTACCATGCCTAAAGGGCATCGAGCTGTTTTTCATCCAGAGACCATGCTTAACATCGATCGCTGGCTTAAGGAGCGGGGTAATAATATGCTTTACATTTATGGGCAAAACGATCCTTGGAGCGCCACTTCTGTGGTAACGGGCAATGGTACCAATGCGGTTAAAATGGTTAATCCCGGGGGCGATCACACTACTCGTATTAAAAGTTTTCCTGCGCCCATGCGCGATAGCATTGTGCATACCTTAGAGCGATGGCTCGATTTACAAATAGAACTTCCCTGTAGCGGGGGAGGAAAACCAAAAGATGCTGCAAGCTATATGTTTGAGGTGTTGTAATCCATTTGGTTAAGCTTATCAAAATTAAGTTGGTTAGGTAATGTACGTGCCAGCCAACCGCATCACTAAAAAATGAACACATGAATAAGTATTTTTTATCCGCGTTACTAACAGCAGCAATGCTGGTTACTAACAGCTTTGCCTGCACCGTTATAGTGGTTGGCAAAAAGGTTAGTAAGGATGGTTCGGTTATAGTATCGCAAACCGATAATGGCGACGATAGCCGCATCCGCGTTTACCCACGCATGAAGTATAAGGCCGGCGAAATGGCTCCTGTTTACTTCGGTATTCAGGATGTGAACCGTCCGCTTAACGATTTGGGCGAAGTTATTGGCTATATTCCTCAGGTTGAGGAGACCTACCAGTTTTTTATGTCGGCTTATCCGCATATGAACGAGCATCAATTGGCGCTGGCCGAGAGTACAACCAGCATGCGCGATGAGCTTAAGTTTGAGCGTGGTCAGGGCGATCAGATTATGACCATAGAGCAAGCCCAGATGTTTGCGCTGCAGCGCTTTAAAACGGCTCGCGAAGCTGTTGTGTTTATAGGTGGACTAATGGAGACCTACGGGTTTCTTCCATCGTGTGTTGGCGAGTCGGAATCGCTAGCCATTGCCGATGCCAATGAGGCTTGGATTTTTGAGGTGGTAGCTGTTGGTGCTGGATGGAAAAAGGATAGCGGCAAACCTGGCGCAATATGGGTGGCGCAGCGTGTTCCCGACGATCATGTGGCCATTATCCCCAACTGGAGCGTTGTTAAGGAGATTGACGAGAACGATCCTGCAAACTTCCTCTTCTCACCAAACTACAAGAGCTTTGCCATAGAAAAAGGTTGGTACAACCCCAATGGTAGCAAACCATTTGTTTGGCAAGATATTTATGCGCCAATACCTCGCGAGTGGGCAACTGGTCGTTTTTGGCTTTTCTACAAGCAGGTTGCACCTGGGTTTTATCCTTGGCCCGATAGATCCCTTAAAACTCCTTTCGATACTCAGAACCCATACGTTCAGTTTGTTGAGCCAATATCAATATATCCATTCTCGGTTAAGCCAGAGATGAACCTTTCGGTTCAGGATGTTATTGCCTACCAACGCTCTGTGTTCGAGGGTACTATTTACGATATGAGCGAGGATCCCGACTGGTATATTCCCGATGCCGATGGTAAAATGTACAAATCGCCTTTGGCTACTCCATTTCCAACCCGTGAAATGCGGAAGCTGCTTGATTTGGATTGGCGTCGTAACGTGGCTCGTGGTGGTTATGGTATGGTGGCACAGCTCCGAAGCTGGTTGCCTGCAGCTATTGGTGGGGTTTACTGGGTTTATCAGGATAATCAGTACCCAGGAATTTACCAGCCAATTTACGCTGGTGTTACCAATATCAACCCAGTTTTTAGCACCTATAATCCTAATGAGTACTCAGACAAATCGCTTCGCTGGGCAATAGATTTTGTAGATAACCTACTGTACCTTAGGTGGCAGGATGCCATGAAGGATGTACGTGCCAAACGCGATCCGCTAGAGGCGAGCTACTTTGAGCAGCTACCCGCAATAGACCAAAAGGCACTTGAGCTGTACTCAAAGAATCCAGATAAGGGGCGTAAGGTGCTTACCGATTGGAGCTGGCAGAAGATGGACGAGGCAATGAAGGTTTACCTTGACCTCCGCAACGAGATTCTGGTTAAGTACACCAACAATAAACAGGGTATCAATTTTTAGGATACCTTTGTGCCGTAAAGCTGACAGTTCTATACGTTCTGTCAGCTTTTTTATTTATACCCATACCGTTTACGCCATGCAAACCACCAGAGTTGAACTCTCCGATACACTACCCCTTACCTGCTCTCGCCGGGGCACCTGTTGCTTTGGCAATCAAGTGCTGCTAAATCCTTGGGAACTGGCTTGCCTTGCGGTCGAGAAGGGGATTTCCCCGCGCCGGTTTCGCGATAGCTTCTGCGACCTTGGTGGCACTCGCTTAATGTTCAATGGCGATACGGGTTGGATGGGAAAAAGGGCTTGTGGTATGTACGTTCACAACTTTGGTTGTAGCTTGCACGTGGCGCGCCCGCTGGCATGTAGGCTTTACCCCATTGGCCGCCAAATACAGAGCGCTCAGGTGCATTACATGTACGAAGGGCGCCAGTTTCCCTGTTTAAGCGGATGTCCAGAGGTTACCTCGTTGCCCCATATAACCGTTTCCGACTACCTACAAGGTCAGCAAACTCTTAGCTTTGAACAGGCGCAGGATGGCTACCTCGAGGTGGCGCAGAACCTTGCCGATATGGCCTTTGTGCTGTTACTCGAAACCGATCTAGCTGCAACGGCTGGTTCCCAAACCATTGCCTTGTGGCTGGAGATGGGAGGCGAAGATCCTCAATTATTGGCAGAGCGCATTGGCGAGGAGTGGCTAACCCTTTTACAATTGCCTTCCATTGAGGCTAGTCTAAACAATCCCATGGAGTTTGTGCAAGCCCACAATGCCCTGCTACAACAAAAGGCGCAGCAGCAATTTGGTGAGCTGCAAAGCATCTCCGATGTTCAGTCAGCTTGTGTGCATTCCATGGCACTAGCTCTGCACCTTTCCCGCTCGGTAGGCGCAAACCCCGCTACACTAGCAAACCATTGGGCTGAGGTGGCTAGGGGGAATGGGGTGTAGATAAGTTTGGTCTAAAAGTTTTTGCATTGATTTTCCTTTCAAAAAAAAGAAATCAAGGTATTGTTATGAAATATTTTCCAGTAAATTTGTAACCATTGTGTAAGGTTTAATAAGATGGTTATGAAAGATTATCTGTCCCTATCCGAAGCCGCAGAAGTTATAGGAAAGAGCAAGGAAACCCTACGAAGGTGGGATAGGGAAGGTATTTTAGTTGCTGCCAGAGAGCCTGGTTCTAACTATCGTTTATACAAGCGCTCTGATGTTCAATTGTTTTTAGGTTCGTTTTTTATGGAAGAGGTTGATGAAAAGCCAAATTTCGAAAAGCCCGAAAGGGAGTTTACCGTTCTTGAACTATTTGCAGGTGCGGGCGGTTTGGCTGTTGGGTTAGAAAAAGCAGGTTTAAAGTGTGTGGCTTTAAATGAGATTGATAAGTGGGCTTGTCAAACCCTTCGTGTTAACAGGCCGCATTGGAACGTTTTGGAGGGAGATGTAAAGGATTTCGATTTTACTCAGTATAGCAATCAGGTTGATGTTGTTACAGGTGGGTTTCCATGTCAGGCATTTAGCTATGCTGGAAAAAAACTGGGGCTAAATGATGCCAGAGGGACTCTGTTTTATGAGTTTGCTAGAGTAGTAAAAGAGGTTAAGCCACTTATTTGCATTGGTGAGAACGTAAGAGGTCTTTTGAGTCACGAAAAGGGGAAAACCTTAGAGGGTATGATATCTATTCTTGATGAAATTGGCTATAGAGTTGTACCTGTTAGGGTGCTAAAAGCGCTTCAGTTTAGGGTGCCTCAGAAACGTGAACGGCTAATACTTGTAGGTATTCGTAAGGATATTACTGCTGATTTTGAATACCCTAAGCCTCATAATCGAATTTACAATCTGGCAGATGCTCTAAAAAAAGGCGATTTGTTTGATGCTGATGTTCCTGAATCTGTTGGGGCAAAATATCCAAAATATAAAAAGGATGTTCTCGATTTAGTTCCACCAAAAGGCTACTGGCGCGATTTACCTGTTGATCTGCAAAAGCAGTATATGGGCGGAAGCTATTATTTGGGAGGAGGCAAAACGGGTATGGCTCGTAGAATTGGATGGGATGAGCCATCATTAACCCTAACCTGTAGCCCTGCACAAAAGCAAACGGAGAGGTGTCATCCCGATGAAACGCGCCCTTTTACGGTTAGGGAGTATGCCCGCATACAAACGTTTCCCGATGATTGGACTTTTGCTGGGCCTATGGCGCAGCAATATAAGCAAATAGGTAATGCTGTGCCTGTTAATCTGGCTCAGGAAGTTGGGTACTCAATAGTTAAGTTTCTAAATAAGTGTTATAGGCAGAGTTAACCTTCTATTTGTACTTCTGCTCAATTTCTTTGGCTAGTTCTTTAATGGTATTCTCAACAATTTTACTTGCATCAACCTCAAGGGCAACCTCACCAATGGCATCAATTAGCTCAAAGTAGAAATCCTCTTTGCCAGTTAGCCTATGCCAAAAATCTTGCCCAATATAAACAGGGTAGTTGTTGCTTATTTTCTTGTAGTGGGAGCTTAACTCTGCTTCGTCGCCATAAATAACTCCAACAATCATATCGTTAATGCCTATGTTAAGGTTGTTGGTTCGGGCAAGGTTTCTTACTCCGTTAAAGTGATTGATGATTGTGGTTACATCATCAAAATTTATTGTATTTGGACCTGCTTTTAGCTGACAGTACTTTTTTCTTCCATCTATTGCATCAATGAACTCAATGTCAATGCCCTGTGTTGTAGAACCTAGTCCTTGGAATAGGCTGCTTATTAGGCTTTGAATCTTCATACCAAACGATGTGGTTATTGATGACCCTAATACCCTGGGAAGAACTAATGCTCTTGCAATGCTCTCTGGGTTGTCGTTACCTGTAAGGAAGTTTGCCAAATACTTGAAAAGAAATGGGTTTACATTGTATTCCGATAGGTGGCTTGCTTTTTTGCATGCTTTGTCAATGTGGTTTTGTACTATTTCTTCTCTAAAAAAGGATTTTGCGTTTTCTAGTATCTGTTTTCTATGCTTATTATCCATAATTCAAGGGTTCTTATGATATGTTGACGAAAGTACAAATTTTCTATAATCAAAAGATGTTGTTCTGTACCCAAACGCATTTTACAAAAAAACGGGCTACCAAAGCAGCCCGTTTTCTTTTTAGCGTTTAGCAGCTTATCTGCGTTCAATATCGCGGTTCATTTCCATAATGTCAACGCTATTGGAGTAGTCGCCAATTAGGTGCTTGCAAAAGTAGTCGCTCATTAGCCAGAAGTAGTACTCGGTCATGTCGCCATAGCCGTGGCGCTGACCAGGGAACATAAAGAAGTCGAAACGCTTGTTGGCGCGTATTAGCGCATTTGCCATGCGGATGGTGTTTCCTGGATGTACGTTATCGTCAATCTCGCCAGTAGTTAGCAGCAGGTGTCCCTTTAGGTTTTTAGCCAGTTCGGAGTTGGTGGCAATGCTGTACTCAAACGACGCTTTACCTGCGGTATCAACAACCTCCTTTACGCCATGGTGCTTCTCGCTCCACCAGCGGTTGTAAATGTTGTTCTCGTGGTTACCCGCGTTGGATACGGCAACCTTAAAGAAATCGGGGTAAACCAGCATTGCTGCGGTTGACATAAATCCGCCACCTGAGTGACCTGTAATACCCACTTTGTTTATGTCGATGTAGTTGTGGCGGAAAGCCAATTGCTCAACAGCCGCTTTCTTATCGGCAAGACCGTAGTTGCGTAGGTTACCGTAGCCATAGTTGTGGTACCATTTGGAGCGGCTTGGATGTCCCCCGCGGTTACCTAGCGTAATAACCACAAAGCCAAACTGGGCAAGGCGGTCAACCCTATCCATACGTGCCGAGAACGATTTGTTTACAGCCTCGGTTTGTGGGCCTGGGTAAACGTACTCAATAATGGGGTAAAGCCTTGTTGAGTCGAAGTTAAAGGGCTTGTACATTACTCCGTAAATATCGGTAATGCCATCGGCAGCTTTAACCTTGAATGGCTCTGGGAACTTGTAACCTGCTTGGAATAGTTGGCTAAAATCGGCCTCCTCAAGTTTAAGCACTACGTTACCCTGCGCATCCATTAAGTCCGATTTTGGGACAGTGTTCACCCTTGAGTAGTTGTTCACAAAGAAGCGCTTGCTATCGGCAAGTGATACGCTGTGGTTAAAATCGCCACGGTTAAGCAGCTTTAAACCTGTTCCGTCAAAGTTGATGCGGTAAAGGTGCTCGTAGTATGGATCCTCGTTTGGCTCAAGTCCGTTGGCGGTGAAGTATAGCACGCGGTTAGCTTCATCAATACCCTCAATGCTCTCGCAGTGGAATGGGCCAGAAGTAATTTGGTTCTTTAGCTTGCCGTTGCCATCGTATAGGTAAAAGTGAGCCCAGCCATCGCGCTCCGACCAGTGAATAAGCTCCTTGCCGTTGTTAACTAGTCCTAGTGGGCGGGTTTCAACATAGGTGTTTAAGCGCTCTTCAATAAGAGTGGTTACTTTGCCTGTGTATGGATCTACCTGGCAAATGTCAATGCGCTTAAGGTCGCGCGATGTGCGTGAGATGTAGAACTTATCTGCTGTTTCCGATAGCCAACGGCGGGCAACATAATCCTCGTCCCTATCCGATTGTTTCCAAGGAGCAGATAGTGCATAAATGGTTTGATCGGGGAATGCGGCCGCATCAACCTTAATTATGGTATCCTTGTCTATGTGTACTACAAGTTGCTCGTAAATGGGAGCTTCCTTCTCACCTGGCATATGGTACTTGTAGCTTTCAATTGTTGGGCGAGGTGTAGAAAGGGTTTTGATTACCCATAGCTCCTTAACCTTGCGCTCATCGCTGCGGGTTAGGGTGAACATTTTAGAGTCGGGCGACCAAAGAATCCAAGCCCTTTTGCGGTCGTTTTTGGTTTTCTCCATCTCTACGTTGTCGCCTTCACGACCAACGCCATAGCTGTAGTCTAGCTCTCCATCAAAGGTTAGCTGGTGCTCAACAATAGTGGTATCCTTGTCGTTTTTTAGCGCCTTTTCGTAATCGGCCTTGTTCATCCAGAATAGGTTGTCGTTTTTAGAAAAAACAACTTTCTCGCCATCGGGAGAGATGTTTGCCCACTCTGGGCGCTCCTTAGGTTTTTTGTAGTCGTCAAGTTTAACAACCTTACCTGTTGCCATATTGTACTCAAAAAACCAAGTTTTTTTGTCGGGCTTCCCGTTTTTCTTTCCCTTCTTCCCTTTTTCGGTCATGTCGCCTTCCTCGTCATCCTTCTTATCCTCATCAACAAGGGTGCTTTTCACCTCAAAGCGGATGGTGTTCTCACCATCAAGGAACTTAATGTTTTTTATGGGTAGATGTTGCGCATCAAAAGGATCGCCAGTTAGCTTAGATATCTCAGCAGCCATTTTCACATTGTCGAAAAGTACACGTTTCGATTTTTTTGCCGCATCAACAATGTAGTAGGTTTTACCTTGGCTGGTTTCGTATTCGTACCAGAACCTGTCGCCCGATTTTAGCCAGTGCGCATCAACGCTGGTGCTAAACACCATTGTGCGAAGCTTATTGGGCGAGAACTGTGAGGGCAGGTGATAGTTTGCCTGTGTAATGGGAACATTTTGCGCTGCCACTGTACCTGCCATGAGTAGCCAAGAGGCCAGTGCGATAGCCAGATTTTTTTTCATGCTAGGAGAGATTTATTCAGAGTAGGGTGTAATAAATAACTTTTTAGATGCTATGACTTGTGGCAGGTTTAATGGCTGAGTTTGGATTAAACAGCTGTTTAAGTGAGGTGTTTTTTTTATGTGATTTTTTTACTTGGTGTAAGAAGCAGATATATAGTGATTTAAATCTGTCGCTTGCTTGATGTATTCCCTTTTGCTTAGGGCAAATATATAATATACGGATTATCTTATAATTACAAATAGGGGTTTCCCTTCAATTTGATGAGTGTGCTTTTATAAATGCAAGATGAATAGTGGTTTATGCATTATAATACCCAACAGAGGCTACTGGTTTGAATGGAGTTTAGAATGAATATAAATTAAGAAATTGGTGTGTCATAACTTGACATGGGTTGGTTACCCCCGTAAATTGTGCGGAAATTTTAACCCAATTTAACTAAACCTAATCTTTATTATGAGAAATTTCTACCGCCTACTTTTGGTTTTTCTTATTTTGGCCGCGATGCCAATAAAGGATGCCATGGCTGTATCGGCCTATCCAGAGCCAGTTAAGTACAAACAACCCGATGGCTCGGTTATAACCATTATTATGCAGGGTGATGAGCGCGTTAAGTGGGCTCAAACCACCGATGGTTATACCATTCTTACAAACAAAGAGGGTTACTATGAGTATGCAACACTTGATAGCAAGGGCGATTTAGTTCGTTCTGGCATTCGTGTAAGCGAAGCTTCAAAGCGCAGCATGGCCGAGAAGAGCTTTGTTGCAGGAGTATCCAAAGGTCTTTTGTTTAGCGAGAGCCAAGTTACCCTTATGAAGGGTATGTGGGAAATGGGTGTTAAGGAGAGCCAAAAGGCGTTCCCAACAACTGGTAACCGCAAGCTTGTTTGTATTCTTGTTGGCTTTAAGGATAAAGCCTTTACCAAAACACAAGCAGAGATAAACAACCTCTTTAATCAGGTTGGTTATAGTACTGGTGGTGCTACTGGTAGTGTTAAGGATTACTACAACGAGAACTCGTACGGACAGTTTAACCTTACCGTTGATGTGTTTGGCCCATATACAGCAAGCCAAAACATGTCGTACTACGGTGGAAACGACTCTTATGGCAACGATGCTCGTCCCCGCGAACTTGTTACCGAGGCCATTAATATGGCAGACGGTTCTGCTAACTTTGCAAATTACGATAACGACGGCGACGGTTCTGTTGATGGCGTTTACGTTATTTATGCGGGTTATGGCGAAGAAGCTGGTGGTGGTACCAATTGTATCTGGGCTCACGCATGGAGTATTCCTACCCTTACTAAGGACGGAAAATATATCTCTAAGTACTCTTGCTCTGCAGAGCTTAGGGGCAACTCTGGTAGCACTCTTACTGCTATTGGCGTTATTTGCCACGAATTTGGTCACGTACTTGGTGCTCCCGATTACTACGATACAAACTATGCAACGGGTGGTGAGTTTCAAGGTACTGGCACTTGGGATATGATGGCCTCTGGTTCTTGGAACAACAATGGAGTAACTCCTGCTCATCATAATGCATTTACTAAGTGTATGATATATGGTTGGGCAACTCCAACAACGCTTACTTCTGCTACTAATGTTACGCTTAATAACGCTGCGGAGTATAGCAATAGCTTCTACCGTATTAACACTACAACCAGCGGTGAGTATTACATAATTGAAAACCGCGAAAAGCATAAGTTTGATGCGTATGTTCCTGGTAGTGGTATGATGATTTATCATGTACATAGTGGTGTAATGTCTGCTGCTTCGTCAAATAACATCAACGCTACTTATCCACAAAAGATGTATCCTGTATGTGCTAGTGCTACTACTAATCCTGGTTCTACATCATCAACCTACGGTTCTATTAACTCAGCAGGTTGTCCATGGCCAGGTACTAGCAACAAAACATCTTATACCGATGCTACTACACCTAACATGAAGTCTTGGGCTGGAGCAAACACAGGTAAGCCAATTACCAATATTGCTCGTAATGCAACGGCTAAAACCGTTTCGTTTAGCTTTATGGGTGGTGCTGCTACCAATCCTCCATCAACACCAACAGGTCTTGCTACCTCTGCCATTACCAGCAGCAGCGCTACGCTAAGCTGGAGCGCAGCCACAGGCGCCACCTCGTACAACGTACAGGTACGCCCACAGGGCGGCAGCTGGAGCACCTTTAGCAGCAGCACAACCAGCTACAGCCTAAGCGGATTAAGCTCTGCTACCACCTACGAGTGGCAGGTTCGCGCCACCAATAGCGCCGGTTCAAGCAGCTACTCATCATACATATCGTTTACAACAACCACCGTAGTGGCTACCTACTGCACCTCTAAGGGCAACACCTACAGCGACGAGTGGATAAGCAGCGTGGTAGTGGGCTCGTTCAGCAACAGCTCGGCTGCCGCAGGCTACACGGACTTCACCTCGAAGACCATCACCATGACCGTGGGCACGGCGTACAGCGTAACGCTAACCCCAGGCTTTGGCGGCTCATCGTACGCCGAGGGCTGGAGAATCTGGGTTGACCTGAACAACGATAAGGATTTTGATGATGCAGGTGAACTAGTACTTGCTCCTTCTGCAACAAGCAAAACTGCTGTTACTGGAACCATAACTATTCCTGCTGGTACATCGGTTGGTGCAACACGTATGCGTGTTAGCATGAAGTACAACGGATTCCCAACCGCTTGCGAAACATTTAGCTATGGCGAGGTAGAGGACTACACCGTGAGCATCGTTGCCGGACAGGTTACCCCACCAGCAACCCCAACGGGATTGGCCACCTCCAGCATCACCACCAGCAGCGCAACCCTATCGTGGAGCGCATCAACAGGCGCCACCTCGTACAGCGTACAGGTACGTCCACAGGGCGGTTCATGGAGCACCTACAGCACCAGCTCAACCAGCTACAGCCTAAGCGGCCTAGCAGCGGCAACCACCTACGAGTGGCAGGTACGCGCAAACAACGCCAACGGCTCCAGCAGCTACGCTACCGCAATCTCGTTCACAACCCAATCGGTAAGCCTAACCTACTGCACCTCCAAGGGTAGCAACTCCAGCTACGAGTGGA